>Ga0070659_100002387_pt1 | contig 13352 bp, 15 predicted proteins | sample KBSC23metaG_FD_64666 | JGI IMG/M metagenome (GOLD analysis project Ga0070659, IMG submission 64666) | Corn rhizosphere microbial communities from Kellogg Biological Station, Michigan, USA - KBS C2-3 metaG | ecosystem: Host-associated > Plants > Roots > Rhizosphere > Soil ...
CTGGCGTCGTAGCGAAGGTGAGGAATGGACGATCACGGTTGAGACGAGCGACGGCTCGACCGTTCGCCTCGAGGATGGCGGCTCGAAGCTGATCCTCGATGGTCAGCAGCACAAGGACGACGGCATCGGCGAATATCCCGACATCTACCGCGTCTTCGCCGACTTGATCGACGAGCGGCGGAGCCTGGTCGACGTCGCGCCGTTCCGACTGGTCGCCGACTGCCTGCTCATCGGCCGCCGCACGACGGTCGAGGCCGTGCACGGCTGATGGAGCAACTTTGGCTGGCGCGCATTTAGTTCCGCGCCGCAGTCGAAACGATCAGCCCTGCGGCCACAGGAAACCTCGTGGACGCAACAACAGACGAATTGACCCGCACCGACGAGGCGTTTGCCGGCAACCACCTCCTTTCGACCTTTTCCCCGGAAGCGCGAGCCTTGCTCGAGCCGCACGGCACGATGGTCGAGCTCAAGACTGGAGAAACGGCGCTGAGCCGCGGCGAGCAGGTCCAATCCAGCTTATTCCCTGTCGGATCGACTCTGATCTCGCTTGAGATCGAGCTCAGCGGCGATCGTACCGCCGAAGCGGCCATGATCGGATTGAGAGGCGCGGTCGGCGGGATCGTTAGCTGCGGCCAGGCGCCTGCTTTCGCGAGGGCAGTCGTGCTGGTCGGCGGCCCGGCGTTCAAGGTTCCCATGGATGCGCTGGAAGCGGCGAAGAAGCGGTCGCCCTTCATTGCCAATCTCTTTTGCCGCTTCTCCGATTATCTTCTGGCCCAAGTCATGCAGTCGGTCGCCTGCAACGCTTATCATTCCATCCCGCAGCGAGCCGCGCGCTGGCTGCTTCAGGCTCAGGACCGCGCCGGCGACCGGATCGAGCTCACGCAGCAGTCGCTGGCCCGACTGCTCGGCGTCCAGCGGACCACGGTCAACGCGGTGATCCAGTCGCTCGAGCAGCAAGGCGTGATCTCGACCGGGCGCGGCGTCATCCACGTCACCGACCGGGGCGGCCTGAAGGCGCTGTCATGCGAATGCTACGGACGGCTCGAACAGCATTTCGCCGACGTGATCGGCGCCAGCGGACGCGGCGCCGAATGAGCCTCAATTGTTGGTGATGTTGGACTTCGACTTGACGACGCTCGCCGCGGCCGCCTGACCGGCAGGACAGAGGCCGTCCGTGTTCGTGAGCTTGACGCTGGTCCAGCCGTCGGCCGTTCGCTCGTTCCCCTTCAACGTCTTTACGTCATACTGCGGCTTCATCCTCGACAGCTGCGGCGAGGCTGCGCCCCATTCCTTGACGATGGTGATCGAGCCATGCTGCCGCTTGCCCGTCGGCATGCCGCTCGCCGAGTCGCGCGGCGAAATCACGTAGGAAGCGCCGGTCACCTTGCCCGCTGCGCACACCAGCTTCAGCACCGCGTCATCGGCTGTGCCGTCGCCGTCGAGGTCGCCGGCCTGGACCTTGAGGTAGAGCGGTCCGCTGGCTTCGCCGGCGACGCCGGTAATCGCGAGCGCGTGCCAGTCGTCGAGGGCCATGGTCTTGCCGTCGCCCGGCGCGGCCGCCGCGGCGGTCAGTAACAGGAATGCCAGCATCGGATTTCCCCTTCCAAGCCTGGCGGAAGAATGCGCCTCTCGGCGCGCCTAGGCAACCAGTCGCCAGGGCAGGGTCTCGCCCGCAAGGAACGGGACGATCCCCTCGACCTCTTGCGGCATCGCGACCTCCACGCGCTCCAGCATGACGAGGTCCTCGTTGACGGGGAGATCGTAGAATCGCGCGCCGTTGACCGACGCGAAGGCCTCGAGCTTGTCGAGCGCGCCTTCCTCCTCGAACACCGTCGCATAGCATTCGAGCGCGAACGGGGCGTTGAAGATGCCCGCGCAGCCGCAGCCGCTTTCCTTGGCATGGCGCGCGTGCGGAGCGCTGTCGGTTCCGAGGAACACATTCGGCCGTCCCGAGGTCGCCGCTCGCAACACCGCGAGCCGATGTTCCTCGCGCTTTGCGACGGGGAGGCAATAAGCATGCGGGCGAAGTCCCCCCGCGAACAACGCATTGCGATTTATCATCAGATGCTGCGGCGTGATCGTCGCCGCCACCCTGCCGGTGGCGATGAAATCGACGGCTTCCGAGGTCGTGATGTGCTCGAGAACGATCTTCAGCTCGGGAAAGTCGCTGACAATTCGGGTCAGCACGCGGTCGATGAACACGGCCTCGCGGTCAAAGACGTCGACTTGCGGGTCCGTGACCTCACCGTGGACGCACAGCACCATCCCGATCTTCTCCATCCGGGCGAGCACCGGATAGAGGTTACGGATATCGGTCACGCCGCTGGCGCTGTTGGTGGTTGCACCGGCCGGATAGAGCTTGGCGGCGATCCAGACGCCCTCGGAATGCCCGCGAGCGATTTCGTCCGGGCTGGTCTGGTCGGTGAGATAGCAGGTCATCAGCGGCGTGAAGCCGGGCGCCGTCACCTCCAGGATGCGCTTGCGATAATCGCGCGCCGCCTCGACCGCGGTGATTGGCGGAACCAGGTTGGGCATGATGATGGCGCGAGCGAACTGCCGCGCGGTGTAGGGCGCGACCTTCTGAAGCATCTCGCCGTCGCGCAGATGCACGTGCCAGTCGTCCGGTTTGCGGATGGTCAGCGTTTGCGTAGCCACGTGCGGGTTCCTAACTGAGAGCCATGGCCGCTACCACCCTCACAGACCGCGCCGTTGTTCGTGTCTCGGGCGAGGACGCCCGCGGCTTCCTCCAGGGCCTCGTTACCAACGACGTGAACGGGCCGCTGCCGGTGTGGGCGGCGTTGCTCACGCCGCAGGGGAAATGCCTGGTCGATTTTCTCGTTTGGGAAGATGGCGACGACCTGCTGCTCGACTGCGAGGCCGCCGCTGCCGACGACCTGATCAAGCGGCTGGCGATCTATCGCCTGCGCCGGCCGATCCGCATCGAGCGCGATCCGTCACTCGCGGTGCATTGGTCGAAGGATGGAAATGAAGGAGTTTCCGACCCTCGCCTGCCGGGACTCGGCAACCGTTGGCTCGGGCCGCCAGACGAGTCTGCAACCGGCTGGCTCGAGCACCGCCTCCGCCTCGGGGTGTGCGAAGGACGTGTTGAGCTCGGCGACATCCTCTGGCTTGAATGCAACGCGGCCGAGTTGAACGGGGTCAGTTTCACCAAGGGCTGCTTCGTCGGCCAGGAGAACACGGCCCGGATGAACTGGCGGCAGAAGGTCAACCGGCGGCTGGTCGTAGTCGAGGGCGAGGGCGGCGAGCGCTCACGAGTCGGATATGCGGATCTCGGACTTTCCGTCGTTCATGCGCGTGCTGACGCATTACCCGACAATTCCATCATTCCCGGCTGGCTTAAGGAAGCGCTCGCTCAGCCGAGCACGGCGTAGGCACGCACCGGGAAGGTCCCCATCCCCTTCACCTTGGGCGGCGCCGCGCTGAAGCGAGAACCGTCGTCGGGCAGCGCGCCGAGGTTCGTCATATGCTCGCAGATCGGAATTCCCGCGCCGAGCAGCGCCGTGTGCACCGGCCGCGTCCTGACCCTCGTATCGTCGATATTGTGGCTGTCGATGCCGACTAGCGCCGCGCCTTGGGCGGCCAGCCACTCGGCTGCCGCAGGCGTGAGGAACGAATGGTCGTGGTAATAAGCGTCGGTGCCCCAGTGCCGGTCCCAGCCCGTCGCAACCAGCACTGCGCAACCGCGGACATCCAATCCTTCAAAGGCCTCGACATCGACCGCCAGGCTTGATTCCCACGGCCGCCTGACGACCATCGCGGGCAAGTGCGCGAACGCCTCGACCTCGACCTCGCTGAGGTCCTTGCCGTCAGCGAAGCGGTGCGAGGGGACGTCGACATAGGTGCCGGTGTTCGCGACCATGTCGATCCGCCCGATCTGGAAGGTCTCGCCGCCGTCATAATTGGCCGCTGACTGCTCGCGCGACAGGAAGTCGCAAATGTGCGGCCCGGGCAAGCCCTTGTAGGTCACCATCCCGTCGGTGATGACGTGGCTTAGGTCGATGATCCGCGGCGCTGTGCGATCTTCCATAAGGCGACGGCCCCAATCCCCATCCAGATCACGTTGAGCGCCGTAGAGGGAATGGCGCGATGCCACCAGCCGTTGATGACGAAGCCGGCGGCGCCGACGATGTTCATCCATTGGTACGCCAGTGACTGGCCGGTCAGCTTGCCCGCCGAGATCAGCAGGTAGCCGAGCAGGATTAGGAGCGCACCGGCCCAGCCGACGACCTCGACCGCAATCTCGAGCGGCGTCACGCGGCCAGCTTCACTCGGCCGCGAGCCGCCTAAGCACATATTGGAGGATGCCGCCGGCCTTGAAATATTCGAGCTCGTTGTAGGTATCGATGCGGCAGCGGGCAGTGAAGCTTAGTTCATCGCCGCTGTCGCGCGTCACCTTGACCTCGACGTCCTGCCGCGGCTGGAGCCCGGCGATCCCTTCGATCGTGTATTTTTCAACGCCGGTCAGGCCGTAGGTTGCCGCATTCTCGCCGTCCCGGAACTGCAGCGGAAGGACGCCCATGCCGACCAGGTTCGACCGGTGGATGCGCTCGAAGCTCTCGGCAATCACCGCCCGGACGCCGAGCAGCACCGTGCCCTTCGCGGCCCAGTCGCGCGAGCTGCCAGTGCCATATTCCTTGCCGGCGATGACTACGAGCGGCCGGTTGTCCGCCTTGTAGAGCATCGCCGCGTCGTAGATCGCCATCGTCTCGCCGGTGGGGGCGTAGCGGGTGAAGCCGCCTTCGACATTGTCGAGCATGCGGTTGCGGATGCGGATGTTGGCGAAGGTGCCGCGCATCATCACTTCATGGTTGCCGCGCCGTGAGCCGTAGCTGTTGAACTCGCCGCGGCTGACCTGGTGCTCGAGCAAATAGCGCCCCGCCGGGCTGTCGGGCTTGATCGCTCCTGCCGGCGAAATGTGGTCGGTGGTGATGGAATCCCCGAAGATAGCCAGCGGCCGCGCGCGCATGATGTCGGTCGCCTCCGCCGCCTGCATCGTCATGCCGGTGAAGTAGGGCGGGTTCTGGATATAGGTCGATCCTGCCGGCCAGCCGTAGGTCTCGCCGCCCTTGACCTCGATCTTTTGCCACCGCTCGTCGCCGCGATAGACGTCGGCATAGCGGCGGCGGAACATCTCGGAATGAACGTGCGCGTCGATGAGTGAGCGAATCTCTGCGTTGGTCGGCCAGATATCCTTGAGATAGACGGGCTCGCCGTTCGACGCGGTGCCGATCGGCTCCTTGACCATGTCAGAACGGACCGTGCCCTTGATCGCATAAGCGACGACAAGCGGCGGCGATGCGAGGTAATTGGCGCGGCAGTCGGGCGACACGCGCCCTTCGAAATTACGATTACCCGAAAGCACGCTCACCGCGACCAGGTCGTTGTCGTTGATCGCCTTGCTGATCGGTTCGGGAAGCGGCCCCGAATTACCGATACAGGTGGTGCAGCCGTAGCCGACGAGATCGAAGCCGAGCGAATTCAGGTCTTCGCTGAGCCCGCTTTCGTTGAGGTAATCCGTTACGACCTGGCTTCCCGGCGCAAGGCTGGTCTTGACCCACGGCTTGGCGGTGAGGCCCTTCTCGCGCGCCTTCCGGGCGACCAGGCCGGCGGCGATCAGGACCGACGGGTTCGAGGTATTCGTGCAGCTGGTGATCGCGGCGATCGCGACGTCGCCATTGCCGAAGTCGAAGCTCTCGCCCTCGACTGCTACGCGCGGTGCCTGGCCCTTCTGGTAGGTGTCGTCGAGCTCCTTGTTGAACTGGTCGTCGACCTCGCTCAGCAGCACCCGGTCCTGGGGGCGCTTGGGTCCCGCGAGCGACGGCTCGATCGTGGCCATGTCGAGCTGCAGCGTGTCGGTGAACAAAGGCTCGGGCGATGACGCGTCGCGCCACAGTCCCTGCGCCTGCGCATAGGCACGCACCAGCGCGACCAGCTGCTCGTCGCGGCCGGTCAGCTTGAGGTAATCGATCGTCCGCTCGTCGACCGGGAAGAAGCCACAGGTCGCGCCATATTCGGGCGCCATGTTGGCGATGGTCGCGCGGTCTGCGAGCGGCAGATTGTCCAGGCCTGGTCCGTAGAATTCGACGAAGCGACCAACGACGCCCTTCTGGCGGAGCATCTGGGTCACCGTCAGCACCAGGTCGGTCGCGGTGATGCCTTCCTTAAGCTGCCCATCGAGCCGGAAGCCGACGACCTCGGGAATCAGCATGCTGACGGGCTGGCCGAGCATCGCCGCCTCGGCTTCGATCCCGCCCACGCCCCAGCCGAGCACGCCGAGGCCGTTGACCATCGTCGTGTGGCTGTCAGTGCCGACCAGAGTGTCGGGGTAGGCGACCGTCTCGCCGCTCTGGTCCGGGCCGCTCCAGACGACCTGCGCGATATGCTCGAGATTGACCTGGTGGCAGATGCCGGTTCCGGGCGGAACTACCTGGAAATTATCGAACGCCTGGCTGCCCCACTTCAGGAACTCGTAGCGCTCGCGGTTGCGCTCATATTCGAACTCGACGTTGCGCTCGAAGGCGCGCGGGTTACCGAACTCGTCGACCATCACGCTGTGATCGATAATGAGGTGCACGGGCACCAGCGGATTGATTTTCTGCGGGTCGCCGCCGAGCAGCTTCATGGCGTCGCGCATCGCGGCCAGGTCCACCACCGCGGGTACGCCCGTGAAGTCCTGCATCAGCACGCGGGCGGGGCGATACTGGATTTCGCGGTTGATCCGCCGCTCCTTCAACCAGTCGGCCATGGCCTGGAGGTCGTCGCGGGTGACTGTGGCGCCGTCCTCAAAGCGCAGCAGGTTCTCCAGCAGCACCTTCATCGAGAAAGGCAGGCGTGACACGTCGCCCAGCGTCTCGGCGGCCTTGTTCAGCGAGTAATAAGCGTAGGTCTTGCCGCCCGCTTCGAGAGTCGAGCGCGTGTGGAGGCTGTCCTGGCCGGTCCGGATCATTACTGTCTTTCTGGGGCGCGTTTGAATGGAGCCGCAGCGCGCGCTTAGCAACCTCAACCCAAGGCCGCAAACCGGCCCTAACGCGGATTCTTGCGCCAGGATGAACAACGGCTGCGCTGGACGGCGGAGGCGCCCCTTATAATCATCTCGCAGGTGCAATAAATATGGTGAACAGAAGCTAGGGAAGCGCCCAGTGACTCACGACACGGAATATTTCCGCCGCCGCGCCGCTGAAGCCCGCGCCGCTGCCTGCTCGAAGGATGAGCCCGAGCGCGCCGAGATCGCGGGCGAGCTTGCGCTCGCCTACGCCGCCTTGGCCCGCCGCCGCGCCGCGGAGATCGCGAGCGCCGAGGAGCTCCCCGCGATCAAACTCGACTCGATCGCCTGATCAAATCCACCCGCGCCGCTTGAAATAGAGATAGGGGCCGACGGCGCTCGCGAACATCAGGCCGAGCGAAATCGCATAACCGTAGTGCCAGTTGAGCTCCGGGAAATAGCGGAAGTTCATTCCATAGATTCCGGCGATGAGCGTCGGTGGGAGGAACACTACCGCTGCCCACGAGAACAGTTTCATCGCCGCGTTCTGCTCGATGCTGATCAGGCCGAGTGACGCATCGAGCAGGAATTGCAGGCTATCGATCAGGTAGCTTGCGTGCTCGCTGAGGGCAGTCACGTCGGTCGACAGGCTTGCCGTGTGATGAAGAAGCTCTGGCTTCTTGCCGTCATTTGCGGCGTTCGAAGCGCCGAAGAAGCTCAGCATCCTCAACGTGCTCACCGTTGAATAGCGGATCTTGGTAAGGAGCGTTTGCGCATGGCCGATGCGGCTAAGCAGCGCGGTCAGCTTCTTGACGGGAATTCGCCGGTCCTGTTGGCTTTGTGCGAAGATTTCGCGACTGAGTTCTTCCATTGTCTCGCTGACATTCTCGAGCTCGTCCGCCAGACGGTCGATGATCGCGTCGAGCATGCGCACGAGCGCGGTCGGCGCGTCCTTCACGACCGCCGGATCGCGCCGGGCGTGATCCTCGAATGCGCGCAATGGCTTGGGCGTCGCATAGCGCACGGTCACGAGACGATTGTCGGTAAGGACGAAGCTGATCGGTGTGGTCCGCGGTTGCCCGTCCTGCACACCATAGAGCACGCTGACCGTCATGTAGAGCGCGCCGTCGCGCTCGTAGAGGCGGCTCGAGGGCTCGATCTCGGCCATTTCGCTTTCCGTCGGAACGTCGAGCTTGATGCAGCGCTCGACCAGCTTCTCCTCTTCCTCGGTCGGCTCCTCGAGGTCGACCCAGGTCGCGGTGTTCGGGATTTGCGCAGCCTTGGCGTCGATCAGGCTTCCGTCGCAGCCGGGTCCGTAGGTTCGCAGCATGGCCGCGGTTGTTCGTCCCGATTCCTCATCTTTGCAAGGCGCGGGGCTCTGCTAAGCCTTGAATCGATGCCGCGCCGCACCTGGCTCCTTGCTCTCGCCATCCTCGCCGCAGTCGCCGGAATAGAGCTCGCAATGGGCCGCAACCCGATCTGCACGTGCGGCGCCGTCGACTTGTGGGTGGCGCAAAGGGACAGCCCCCGGACCAGCCAGATGTTCGCCGATTGGTACAGCCTCAGCCATATCGTCCACGGCCTGTTGTTCTACGCGATCCTCTGGCTCTTCTTCCGCCGGCTCGACATCGGCTGGCGTTTCCTCATCGCGTTCGCGCTGGAGGCGAGCTGGGAAGTCATCGAGAACACGCCGATGGTGATCGACCGCTATCGCGCGACCACTGCGGCGCTCGGATATACCGGCGACAGCATCGTCAATTCGCTCTCCGACGTGCTGATGATGGCGCTCGGCTTCCTGATCGCGAGCAAGCTGCCGGTCCGGACATCGATCCTGATCTTGATCCTGCTCGAGCTGGTACCGCTGCAAGCGATCCGCGACAATCTGACCCTCAACATCATCGCCCTCGTCGCGCCCAATCCCGCGATCCAGGCGTGGCAGGCGGGCTGACCCTAGCCCTATGTTTACCATGCACGATAACCGAGCGCTTAATGCCTGCCGCTTAATTGCATTCGACGCGAACGAAGCGGGCACCTTGATCTGACTGCTGTGTTCTGCTTGCGACAAAAGCCGGCTGGGAGAGACTTTTTGAAACCGACCCGGATGATCTGCGCGGCGCTGCTGACCGCCCTCGCTCCGAGCGCCGCTCAGGCCGGCGAGCTGTTCGGCGGCATACACGTCCACGACGTCAAGACGCCGCTCGACAAGGCCGGCATCGAGGACGGCCTCGATTTCTCGCTCGGTTATCGCGGCGGCCGCATCTTCGGCACTCCGCTCCAGCCCTATTTGTTCGGCGCGCTGAATTCGGCCGGACAGACCAATTACGCCGCGGTCGGCCTTTCCGCGCGCTTCGGCCTCGGTCGCGGCTGGTACATCCGCCCCGGCGTGGGCATTGCCATTCACGACGGCTCGGCAGGCAAATTCTACCGTACGGACAAGATCGCTTTCGGCAGCCGTGTGCTGTTCGAGCCCGAGGTCGGGATCGGCGCGCAGGTGAGCGACCGCATCAGCGTCGAGGCGAGCTGGGTCCACATGAGCCACGCCCAGCTCGAGGGCCGCGAAAACCCCGGGATCGACAATCTCGGCTTCAGGGTGAACCTGAAGCTCTAATCGACTGCAGGTCCATCGGCATCGTTAAGCGGCCGATTGCGCCAATAGGGGATCACGAACGCGAGGACCGTCAGGAGTGCGGTCAAGCCGATCAGCCAATGCCCCAGCATCGAGGAGGCGAGGACGAAGACGCTGACGACGATCAGAATGCGCCGTTGCATCGGGATGTCAGTCGCGATTCGATCCGGCTGGCCACGTTCGAAGTCGGCCCGGATTTGCTGACCCATCGCATGCAGGCAAAGGACTAGCGGCACGGCCAGGACGATGATGAATACGGCCATGAAAAGAATCGTCATGGGCCGAGGATCACATGACATTGACTAACAAGATGTTGCGATCCTAGCGCCCGAGCATCGTCTCCGGCTTCACCACCCGGTCGAACGTCGCTTCATCGACCAGGCCCAGGTCCAGCCCCGCTTCCCTGAGCGTCAGCCTCTTCTTGTGGGCATGCTTGGCGATCGCGGCGGCATTGTCATAGCCGATCTCGGGCGCGAGCGCGGTCACCAGCATCAGCGAGCGGTTCATCAGCTCGGCGATGCGGTCCTCGTCGGGCTCGGCGCCGTCGAGCATCCGCTCGGTGAAGCTCAGCATCCCGGTGGACAGCAGGTTGATCGAACGGATGACATTCGCCCCGATCATCGGCTTGAAAACGTTCAGTTCCATGTGGCCCTGCATGCCGCCGATCGTAACCGCGACATGATTGCCCGCGACCTGGGCGGAGACCATTGTCAGCATCTCGGCCTGCGTCGGATTGACCTTGCCCGGCATGATCGAGCTGCCCGGCTCATTCTCCGGCAGCTTCAGCTCGCCAAGTCCGCAGCGCGGGCCCGAGCCCAATAGCCGGATGTCGTTGGCAATCTTGGTGCAGGCGGTGGCAATCACGTTGAGCACGCCCGACAGTTCGACCATCGTGTCGTGCGCGGCCAGTTCGGCGAACTTGTTCGGCGCCGAGGTGAAGGGCAGTTGGGTCAGCTTCGACACTTCCCTGGCGAACTCGTCGGCGAATCCTTTGGGCGCGTTGAGTCCGGTCCCGACCGCGGTCCCGCCCTGCGCCAGCCGCAACACCCTTGGCAGCACGCTTTCCACCCGCTCGATGCAGTCGCCAATCTGCGCGGCATAGCCCGAGAACTCCTGGCCGAGCGTCAGCGGCGTCGCGTCCTGGAGGTGGGTGCGGCCGATCTTCACGATCGAATCCCATCGCTCGGCCTGGTCGGCGAGTCGCGCGTGCATCGTCTCGAGCGCCGGGATCAGCCGCATGTGAACCGAGCGCGCCGCCGCGATGTGCATTGCCGTCGGGAAGCTGTCATTCGACGACTGGCTCTTGTTGACATGGTCGTTAGGGTGGACGGGCTCCTTGCCGCCGCGCTTGCCGGTCAGCATTTCGTTCGCGCGGCCGGCGATCACCTCATTGGCGTTCATGTTCGACTGGGTGCCCGATCCGGTTTGCCAGATCACGAGCGGGAACTGGCTGTCGAGGTCGCCGCGCGCGACTTCGCCGGCGGCTTGCTGGATGACTTCGGCGAGCTTTGGGTCGAGGCCGCCGATGCGGGCATTCACGCGCGCCGCGGCCTGCTTGATGAAGCCGAGCGCATGGACGATCTCGGCCGGCATCTGCTCCCTCGGGCCGAACGGGAAATTCTCGATCGAGCGCTCGGTCTGCGCGCCCCAATAAGCGTCGGCGGGGACCTGGATTGGCCCGAAGCTGTCGGTCTCGGTGCGGGTGGCTGTGGGCATTGGGCGCTTTCAGTCCGTCATGCTGAACTCGTTTCAGCATCCATTTCAATGTCCGGCGCACTGCTCGAAAATGGGCTCTGAAACAAGTTCAGGGCGACGACTACTTTTTGCGGGTAAAGTCCACGCTGACGACGTTCGATCCGTCGTCCTTCTTCTTCGCTTGCGGCGCAGCATCGCCCGGCGCGTCATTCTCGGCAGCCTCGGGCCCGGCGTCCGGCGCCTCGTCGGCATTGGCGTGAAAGGTCAGTGCGAATTCGACCGCCGGGTCATGGAACTGCGTCACCGCGTTGAACGGCACGTGCAGCGTCGCGGGGACTCCGCCGAACGACAGGCCGACGGTGAAATTGTCGTCCTCGACCTTCAGGTCCCAGAAACGGTGCTGGATGACGATCGTCATCTCGTCTGGAAAGCGCTCGAGCAAATGCTTGGGAATCGACACCCCGGGCGCCCGCGTCTTGAAGGTGATGTAGAAATGATGCTCGCCGGGCAGCCCTCCCGACTGCTGGACCTCGCCGAGCACGCGGCCGACGACGGCGCGCAACGCATCCTGCACGATCTCGTCGTAGGGGATCAGGCTCTCGGGGGTCTCGTCGCTCACCGCCTCAGGTGGTAGCGGGCGGATGACAGCGGTCAAGCGGAGTCACGCCATGGGTATCGATGCGACCCAACCCTACGACGACAATAACATCTTCGCGAAGATCCTCCGGGGTGAAATCCCGTCGACGAGGATCTACGAGGATGATTTCGCCTACGCATTCCCCGACATCAACCCCGTCGCCCCGACCCATATCCTGGTGATTCCCAAGGGCCGCTACGTTTCGTGGGACGATTTCTCGGCGCGCGCATCGGACGCCGAGATCGCGGGCTTTGTCCGGGCCGTTGGCAAGGTCGCGCGTGAGGCCGGTGCAGTCGCGCCCGGCTACCGCCTGCTCGCCAACACCGGGCCAGATTCGCACCAGGAGGTGCCACACCTCCACGTCCACATCTTCGCCGGAAAACCGCTTGGGCCCATGCTCGCTCGTTAGGCGTTCTTCAGCCGCCGTTCAGGCCGGCGGCGGGTAGCTGTCGATATGGGATTGCCCTTGCGTTCCTAGCCGTTAGGGTCGCGCCACGAACTGAAATTCAGTGAGGGGAACATATGGCCACCGTAGCACCGCGAGCGCCCGGCCGCGGCCGAGTCAAGCCGCTCGACGCGATTATCGCCACCGCCCAGAAGAAGTCGCTGAAGCGCTCGCTCGGCGCCTTCCAGCTAACCTTGCTCGGCATCGGCGCCGTCATCGGCACCGGAATCTTCGTCCTGACCGCGACCGCTGCCCAAAAGGCCGGCCCGGGCATGATGATCAGCTTCATTGTCGCCGGCGTCGTCTGCGCCCTCGCCGCGCTATGCTATTCCGAGCTGGCCTCGATGGTCCCCGTCGCGGGCAGCGCCTATACTTATTCCTATGCCGTGATGGGTGAGATCGTCGCCTGGCTCGTCGGCTGGGCGCTGATCCTCGAATATGCGCTCGGAGCCAGCGCCGTTGCGGTTGGCTGGTCTGGCTTCATCACCGGGCTGCTCGACAATGTCGGCGTCCACTTGCCGCATGCCTTGAAGGTCGGCCCGCAGATTCAGTGGGGGTTCCTCCAGGGCGGTGAGATCGGCGGCTTGATCAACCTGCCGGCGGTGATCATCGTCGGGCTGGTCACCACGCTCCTGGTCATCGGCACCAAGGAGAGCGCTACCGTCAACGCCGTGCTGGTGCTGATCAAGGTCAGCGCGCTGACCCTGTTCCTGATCATCACCCTGCCGATGATCAGCGGCAACGCCGGCAATTTCGAGCCGTTCGCCCCCCGCGGCTGGGGCAATCCGTTGAGCTCGTCCGGGACCGGCATTCTCGGCGCCGCAGCCTCCATCTTCTTTGCCTATGTCGGCTTTGACGCGGTCTCCACCGCGGCCGAGGAGACCAAGAACCCGCAGCGCAACGTCCCAATCGGCCTGATCGGCAGCCTGCTGATCTGCACCGTCTT
>Ga0070659_100002389_pt1 | contig 13343 bp, 8 predicted proteins | sample KBSC23metaG_FD_64666 | JGI IMG/M metagenome (GOLD analysis project Ga0070659, IMG submission 64666) | Corn rhizosphere microbial communities from Kellogg Biological Station, Michigan, USA - KBS C2-3 metaG | ecosystem: Host-associated > Plants > Roots > Rhizosphere > Soil ...
GCAGTTCCTCGACCTGATCCAGGAAGGCAACATCGGCCTGATGAAGGCGGTGGACAAGTTCGAATACCGCCGCGGCTACAAGTTCTCGACGTACGCCACATGGTGGATCCGCCAGGCCATCACCCGCTCGATCGCCGACCAGGCGCGCACCATCCGCATCCCGGTGCACATGATCGAGACGATCAACAAGATGAACCGCCTGTCGCGCCAGCACCTGCAGGAGTTCGGCTTCGAGCCCGATGCGCCCACGCTGGCCGAGAAGATGGAGATCCCCGAAGACAAGATCCGCAAGATCATGAAGATCGCGAAGGAGCCGATCTCGATGGAAACCCCCATCGGGGACGACGACGATTCGCACCTGGGCGATTTCATCGAGGACACCAACAACACGGCGCCCATCGAAGCGGCCATGCAGGCCGGTCTCCGTGATGTGGTCAAGGACATCCTCGACAGCCTGACGCCGCGGGAGGCGAAGGTGCTGCGCATGCGCTTCGGCATCGAGATGAGCACGGACCACACGCTCGAGGAAGTGGGCAAGCAGTTCGACGTGACCCGCGAGCGCATCCGCCAGATCGAGGCCAAGGCGATCCGCAAGCTCAAGCACCCGAGCCGTTCGGACAAGCTGCGCACCTACCTCGACAACCTCTGACCGTTCGATCCTTCGAACAGCGCCGCAAGCCCCGGGCAAGTGCCCGGGGCTTGCCTGCTTTATTGCCATAAACTTCACGGCATGACGCAGATTCTTCAACGCACCGTGCTGTTCGCGGACTTGCGTGGCAGCACCTCGCTTTACGAATTGCTCGGCAATGCGGAGGCCACCACGGTGGTCACGCAGAGCGTTTCGCTGGTGGGCTGCATCGTGGCCAACGCCGGCGGGGTGGTGGTGAAGACGCTGGGGGACGGCCTCATGGCCGTCTTCGAGAACCCGTCGGCCGCCGTGGCCGCCGCCGACGAAATGCACGATTCGATGGACCGGATCACGCCGCTGGCCACCAGCACGCGCGCTGCCGACACCCGGGCGCCGGTGCTCAAGCTCCAGGTCGGCATCGCCCAGGGCGAGGTCGTGGAGATGTCAGGAGACTGCTTTGGCGATGCGGTCAACGTTGCTGCACGCTTGCTCGATCATGCGGGCGACAACGAGATCCTTGCCACGGTCAATGTGGTGAACAGCCAGCCGGAGGACGTGCGTGCCCGCTTCCGAAGCCTCGACCGGGTGCAATTGCGCGGCCGCGTGGAGCCCGTTCACGTCTTCCTGCTGGAGGGGCGGCGCTCCAGCGACACCGCCGCCACGGCTTATGGCGAACTTCAGCCGTCGCCGGCCGAACCCGAAGGCATCCGCCTCGTCTGGCTGGACCAGAGCCGGGTGTTCTCCGGTCCTTCGCTGCCGGTCGTGCTGGGGCGCAGCCCCCAAGTCACGTATTGCATCGATGACTCGCGCGTGTCGCGCTCGCATGCGCGCATCGATTGGCATGGCGGCGCCTTCCAGCTGACCGACTTGAGTTTCAACGGCACCTACGTGCGGTTTTCGGGCGGCTCCGAGGTCATTTCATTGCGCCGGGGCACCTGCACCCTGCACGGCAGCGGCATGCTGGGGCTCGGGGCCTCCTTGAACGACCCCACCGCGCCCCATGTGCGTTTTGAAGTGATGCGCTTCTCCGACACACTGCCGCAGCTCCCCGACGGCCTGTTCTGACCGCGGGCCTCAGCAGCCCAGCGCGTCAGCCAGGCGCGTCAGGTTGTCGAACACCCGGTACGGCGCCTTGAGCGGCGGCGCAGGCTCCTCCATGCCCACCTCGCGCCGCAGCCACACCGCCTGCAGCCCGGCGTCGAGTGCGCCGTTCACGTCGAGCATCAAGTCGTCCCCCGTGTGCAGCACCCTGCCCGGCTCGACGCCAAGACGCTCGCAAGCCGCCAGGAATATCCTGGGATGAGGCTTGGCCACGCCGATGCGAAAGGCACTCAGGCTGTCCTGGAAGATGCCATGCAACCCCACCCGGTCCAGTTCCGAATTGCCGTTGGTGACCGCAATCAGGGGAAAGCGCCGCGCCAGGCGGTCAAGGGCATCGGGCACGTCGGGATACAGCGTCACCTGCTGCCGGGCCTCGAAAAACACCTCGAAGGCGGCGTCGGTCAGTGAGGGGTCGTCGCCCGACAGGGTCAATGCCTCCTGCAGGCTCACGCGCCGAAAGCGGCTGAGGTCATGGCCCCATTCCGGATGGCGATCGGCCACCGCGTTGCGCAGGGCACGAAGGCCCGCCGCATCGTACCGTGCGGCCGTGGCCGGCGCATGTTCGGCCAGCCACCCGTGCAGCACCTGTTCGGCCCGCTCGATGGCCGACCAGATGGGCCACAGCGTGTCGTCGAGGTCGAAGCTGAGTGCAAGGGGGGCTGGAAGATGTGTCGGAAGTCCCGACTCGAGGAGATTGGCTGCCGTCATGTTCGTTATTCTCCGTTACAGTGCACGCCCATGCCTTCCGCTCCTCTTCCCGCCGATGAGTCCGGACGGTTGCAGACGCTGCAGGCGCTGCGCATTCTCGACTCCGAGCGTGAAGCCGCCTTTGACGCCCTCACCCGGCTGCTGAGCCGACAGCTGGGGCGTCCCATGGCCGCCATCGGCTTTGTCGACGAGGGCCGGGTCTGGATCAAAGCGGAGACAGGTTTCCCGTTCGAGAGCGTACCGCGCTGCGAGGCTTTTTGCGCGCACACCGTTTGCGCAGAAGGCTTGTTCGAGGTGAGCGATGCCTCATTGGACGCCCGCTTCAATGCCTTGCCAATGGTTTGCGGCACGCCAGGCATCCGAGCCTACGCCGGGTCCCCGCTCATCGTGGCTGGCCTGAGGGTGGGCTCTGTTTGCGCGTTCGACACACAGCCGGGCGCCCTGAATGCGGCGCAACGCGAGTCGCTCAAGGACATTGCCGACATCTGCAACGACCTCCTGCTGTCGCGCCTGAAGGAGCGGCACCTGCGCCGGCAAGTCGCCCGCGTCCGCACGGCCAGCCTGTCGAGCAGCGACTGGCTCTGGGAAACCGACGCGGGGGGAAGGTTCACCTGGGTGTCCGACAGCATCGAGGCGCATACGGGCTACTCACCCGATGACAACCTCGGTCTGACGATGGAGGACGTCAACCATCCGAGTGATGCGGACACCAGCGATTCGTGGCGCCGCTTCATCGACGCACGCCACCGGCAACTGCCGTTCAAGGACGTGATCACGGCCCGTCCCACCCTCAAAGGCACCGTCATCACGAGCATCAGCGGCATGCCGGTGTTCGACAGCAAGGGCGTGTTTCGCGGTTACCGCGGTGCCACGAGCAACATCACGGCGCGGTTGCAAGCCCAGAACGCCGCACGCCAGGCCGAGCACCTGTTGAGCAACGCGTTGGAATCGCTCATTGCCAGCGTGATGGTCACCGACGCCAGCGGTCGGGTGATTCGCTCGAACGCAGCCTGGCGCAAGGCCGTCGAAGCACGCAAACTGTCCGCGAGGACCAGCTGGCCCGACATGGTGCGCGAGATGGCCTACGCGGGTGACTACCCGGACGCGGCGGGCAAGGAGGAGGCGTTCATCCGCTGGCGGCTGTCCATCGCATCCCATCATGGCGAACAGCATGAACTGCGATGGCGCGACAGATGGCTCATCGCCAGCGCCCGTCAGTTGCCCGACGGCAACGTGGTGCACATGTCAATCGACATCACCGACCGCAAGCAGGTCGAGCTGGCCCTCGCCTCGCGAGAAACCGAGTTGAGGGAGTCCCAGGAGCGCCTCACCGCCGTGCTGGAGGCCGTGCCAGACCTCTGGTTCGTGCTCGATGCCGAAGGCCGGTTCCTCGAATGCAGTTCACCCGGGCACCCGATGCTCGCGCGCGACTGGAACCAGCTGCGCGGCCGGCGTTTCGGGACGGACGGCCTGGCCCACGCCAACACCATCCGCCTGGCGCTGAAGTCCGGCCGGGTGCAACGGCATGAATACCCAGTGCGAACACGCGACGGCGTATCCCGCTGGTTCGAAGCCCGTGTGTCGCCCATGTCGGGTGACCGGGTGTTGTACGTCACCCGGGACCTGACCGAACTGCGCGCCCTCGAACGCGACCTGATGGTGATGAAACGCGCGGTCGAGGCCGCCGCCGCACTGCCGATGTGCGTCTGCGACGCCAATCAGCCGGACATGCCGCTGGTCTATGTGAACCCCGCCTTCGAGACCCTGACGGGATACACGCAGGCGGAGCTGCTGGGCCGCAACTGCCGCATGCTGCAGGGAGACATGAGGGATCAGCCTCCGCTCGCCAAGCTGCGCGAGGCCATCGTGGCACGCAAGGAATGCAGCGTCGTCATCAACAACGTGCGAAAGGACGGCACCACCTTCGTGAACGCGGTGCACGTGGCGCCGGTGTTCGATGGCAACGGCGTGCTGACCCACTTCATCGGCGTGCTGCACGATGTCACGGAGCAGACCCGCGCCGCCGAGAAGCTGCGGCTGAGCGAGGAACTGTACCGCTCGGTCGCCTCCGCCATCAGCGACGGGCTCGTGGTCGTGACGCCCACGCTGACCATCATCGCCATCAACCCGGCGGGCTGCGATGTGCTTGGCGTGGACCCCGCTGCCGTCGTCGGCACGACGCAGGGCTGGCCCTTCGAATTCATGTCGGCCGCCGCCAGGCCTCTGGCAGCCGACGACCATCCCGTGCGCCGCGTGGTGCGCACCGGCGAACCGCTTTCTCGCAGCGTGCATGCCTTGCGACGCCCGGACGGACAACTCCGCTGGCTCGAACTCAACGGCCACCCGCTGCAAATGCGCCCGGAAAGCAGCATGTTCTCGGTGGTGCTGACCTTCCGTGACATCACCCGGCATCGTGCGTCTGAGCAGGCACTGATCGCGGCGGAGGAACGCTGGAAGTTCGCGCTCGAAGGATCCGGCGACGGCGTGTGGGACTGGGCTCCCCAGACGAACAAGGTGTACTACTCGCCGCGCTGGAAGAAGATGATGGGGTACGCCGAGCATGAAATCGGCGATGCGCTGGAGGAGTGGACCTCGCGCATCCATCCCGACGACCTGCCGCGCGTCATGGCCGGCCTGCGCCGGCACCTGCGGGGCGAGACCGAGGTCTACCAATCAGAGCACCGCGTCCGTCACCGTGACGGCCACGACCTGTGGATCCTCGATCGCGGCAAGGTGGTGGGCCACAATGCCGAGGGCCGGCCGGTGCGCGTCGTGGGCACGCATTCCGACATCACGAGCGTCAAGAAGGCCGAACACGCCCTGCGCGAAAAGCAGGCCGCCGAACTGGCAAGCCGCGCCAAGTCCCAATTCCTCTCGAGGATGAGCCATGAGATGCGCACGCCGCTGAACGCGGTGATCGGCTTCGCGCAACTGATGCGCATGACGCCTGGAGCGGGCGTCGGCACCGAAATCGCCGGGTACGCCGACCATGTTCTCAACGCCGGCCAGCACCTGCTCGCGCTGATCAACGACGTGCTCGATCTCCAGAAGGTGGAAGAAGGTGCCATGACATTGGCCATCGGCCCCGTGGCACTGGACGACACCGTGGAGCGCACGCTCGAGCTGCTGCGGCCGACGGCGTCGGCCGGCCAGGTGCAGCTGGACAACCAGGTGCCGCCGCAGCTCTGGGTGCGAGCCGACATTCAGCGCCTGCGGCAGGTTGTGCTGAACATTGCGTCGAACGCCATCAAGTACAACCGCCCCGGCGGTACGGTGCGCCTGTCCGTAGACGCATCGCGGCCGGGGTTTGCCACGCTCGTCATCGAAGACACCGGCCCCGGCATGGATGAATCCCAGATGGCCCGGCTCTTCCAGCCTTTCGAGCGCCTGGGGCGCGAGACCTCCAACATCGAAGGCACCGGCCTCGGCCTGATCATCGCGCGCAGCCTGACCCGGGCGATCGGCGGCAAACTGGAGATCAGCAGCCAGGCCGGCCGAGGCACGCGCGTGTCGATCGAACTGCCGCGCGACGACGCCCCCCACATTGCACACGACCATCCCGACACGATGCCCGAGCGCGAAGCCTCCCCTTCCCCCTCCAGCGTGCCGCTGCGCATGTTGTACGTCGAGGACAACCGCATCAACGCGATCCTGTTCGAAGGTGCGCTTCGCATGCACAACAGCCAGTTGGAACTGCGTGTGGCAGAAGACGGGGAAGAGGCGGTGGCCATGGCCCTCGAGTGGCAGCCCGACGTGCTCGTGCTCGACGCCCATCTGCCCGGCATGTCCGGCTTCGACGTGCTCCGCGCCCTGCGACGATTGCCGGGGATGAGTACCACGCCGGCCTACATGTGTTCGGCCGATGCCATGCCGGGTGACGTCAAGCGTGCCTATGAAGCCGGGTTCATCGGCTACTGGACCAAGCCCATCGACATCGGCGCCGTGCTCGCCGACATCGACGACATTGCCCGCCGCATCAGAGGGGGCGCCGGGGCCGCCTGATGCTTCCACCCGTGTCATCCCGACCACCCGTGTCATCCCGACGAAAGTCGGGACCCACCGCCTCGCGCCGAAATGCCGCATTCAGCGGCGCGTGGGAGGCCCCCACTTTCGCCGGGATGACGACAGTGATGAGAATCCTTCACCTTGTCGTTCGGCCGATAATCGGGATCAGCCCCGGAGATTCGCCGTTCCATGAGTTTCGCTCCCGAACCCGCACGCACCCACGACCAGGCGGACATCACCGCCATCCTGCTGTGCAACCTCGGAACGCCTGATGCACCCACGTCGTCGGCCGTGCGCCGCTTTCTTGCCGAATTCCTTGGCGATCCACGCGTCGTCGAGATCCCCCGGCTGCTGTGGTGGCTCATCCTGCATGGCGTGATCCTGCGCGTGCGGCCCAAACGCTCTGCGACACGGTACGCCAGCATCTGGACGCCCGATGGTTCACCGCTCATCGCCTGGACCGACCGGCTCGCCAGAAGCCTGGCCGGCAACCTTGGCGATCGCGGGCACCGGGTGACCGTGCGCATGGCCATGCGCTACGGTGCCCCGGCCATCCCGACCGTGCTCGACGAATTGAAAGCGGCAGGCGCCACGCGTGTGCTGGTGCTGCCGCTGTACCCGCAGTACGCCGCCTCGACCACCGCGAGCGTGACGGATGCGGTGCTCGCCTGGTGCGGCCGCACGCGTGTCCTGCCCGAGCTGCGCTTCGTCAACCGGTTCCACGACGACCCGGGCTACATCGCTGCACTTGCCAGCCGCATCGCCGCCCACTGGGCCGCCCACGGGCAGCCCGACAAGCTGCTGATGAGTTTTCACGGCATCCCCAAGCGAAGCCTGACGCTTGGCGACCCCTACCATTGCGAATGCCTCAAGACGGCCCGGCTGGTGTGCGAGCAGCTCGGCATTCCGGCGAACGATTACCTGGTCACGTTCCAGAGCCGCCTCGGTCGCGCCGAATGGCTCCAGCCGTACACGGAGCACACGCTCGTGACGCTGGCCCAACAGGGCGTGCGCCGGGTGGACGTGGTGTGCCCCGGCTTCACGAGCGACAACCTCGAGACGCTCGAAGAGATCGACCAGGAGGCCCGCGCCGCCTTTCTGGGGGCCGGCGGAGCCGAATTCCATTACATCCCGTGCCTGAACGACCGCCCCGATTGGGTCCGCGCACTGACGTCCATTGCCGAACAGCACCTGCTGGGGTGGGACACGCGCGGTGGACCTGATGCACACGAGCTGGCACGGCGGCGCCAGCGCGCCGTCGACGGCGGGGCCAGGGCCTGACATGATGAAAACTCCGACCGACGACGTCCGCCTCGACAAGTGGCTTTGGGCCGCCCGCTTCTTCAAAACCCGCAGCCTGGCAACGCAGGAAATTGGCAAAGGACGCATCCAGGTCAACGGCCAGTGCGCCAAACCGTCGCGTGACGTGCATGTCGGGGACCGCATCGAAGTACGGCAAGGCCAGGTCGTCCGCACGGTGCTCGTGCGGGCCCTCAGCGCGGTGCGCGGGCCCGCGCCGGTGGCCCAGGCCTTGTACGAGGAAACGGCCGAAAGCATCGCCCGCCGGGAGGAAGCTGCTCGGCGGCAACGCGAGGCACCGGAGCCGGCGCTGGCCATCGAACAAGGCCGCCCCACCAAGCGGGACCGGCGCCAGCTCGCCGAATGGCATCGCTGGAGTGCCAGCAAGGAATAGCCTGGCGGTTGGGAGCCGTCCATGCCGTCATCGGGCGCGGCACGACGACGCCTATAAAATTTCCTGTTTCCCCTCTTGAAACGTCGAGGCATGCACCCACATGCGGTGCAGTCAAAGAGGTCCATCACATGCAGAACTCGCAAAATTCCATGGAAAATCAAGATGTTGGCGAAGTTTCCGACGTGAACACGGCAGCCCCTGCGGCGCCCGCCGCCCCCGAGGTGCCCGAAACGCCCGCAGCCCCCCCGGCCCCTGACTTCGAGGCCCGCCTGGCCGAGATGTCCGATGCCTACCTGCGCGCAAAGGCCGAAGGCGAAAACATCCGCCGCCGGGCCGACGAGGAAGTCTCCAAGGCCCGCAAATTCGCCCTGGAAGGCTTTGCCGACAGCCTCTTGCCCGTCAAGGACAGCCTGGAGGCCGCACTGGCCATCCCCAGCGCCACCCCGGAACAACTGCTCGAAGGCGTGCACGCCACGCTGCGCCAGTTGTCATCGGCCCTGGAGCGCAACAAGGTCCTCGAAATCAACCCGGCGGCCGGCACCCGCTTCGATCCGCACCAGCACCAGGCCATCAGCGTCGTGCCGGCCGAGCAGGAGGCCAACACCGTCGTCACAGTGCTTCAAAAGGGTTACCTGATCGCCGAGCGGGTGTTGCGCCCGGCACTCGTTACCGTGGCTGCGCCCAAGTAAAAACACACAGAAAGGGGCTGCGCCGCAAGTGCGCAACCCCTTGAAAACGCCCGGGTGATCCACACCTCGGGCTCATCTGGATTCAAAGATCAGCAGGAGCAAACAAATGGGAAAAATCATCGGCATCGACCTCGGCACCACCAATTCGTGTGTCGCGATCATGGAAGGCAACTCGACCCGCGTGATCGAGAACAGCGAAGGCGCACGCACGACGCCCTCGATCATTGCGTACCAGGAAGACGGTGAGATTCTCGTCGGCGCCTCGGCCAAGCGGCAGGCAGTCACGAACCCGAAGAACACGCTGTACGCCGTCAAGCGCCTGATCGGCCGCAAGTTCAGCGAGAAGGAAGTGCAAAAGGACATCGACCTGATGCCCTACAAGATCGCCCAGGCCGACAACGGCGATGCCTGGGTGGAAGTGCGCGGCCAGAAGCTCGCCCCTCCGCAAGTCAGCGCCGAAGTGCTGCGCAAGATGAAGAAGACCGCCGAGGATTACCTCGGTGAGCCGGTGACCGAAGCCGTGATCACGGTGCCTGCGTACTTCAACGACGCCCAGCGCCAGGCCACGAAGGACGCGGGCCGAATCGCCGGCCTCGACGTCAAGCGCATCATCAACGAACCCACCGCAGCCGCGCTCGCCTTCGGTCTCGACAAGAACGAAAAAGGCGATCGCAAGATTGCCGTGTATGACCTCGGTGGCGGCACGTTCGACGTGTCCATCATCGAGATCGCCGACGTCGACGGCGAAAAGCAATTCGAAGTGCTCTCCACGAACGGCGACACGTTCCTCGGCGGCGAAGACTTCGACCAGCGCATCATCGACTACATCATCTCCGAGTTCAAGAAGGAACAAGGCGTCGACCTGAGCAAGGACGTGCTGGCGCTCCAGCGCCTGAAGGAAGCCGCCGAGAAGGCCAAGATCGAGTTGTCCAACAGCGCGCAGACCGACATCAACCTGCCGTACGTGACCGCCGATGCCTCCGGCCCGAAGCACCTGAACATCAAGCTGACGCGCGCCAAGCTCGAATCGCTGGTGGACGACCTGATCGAGCGCACCATCGCCCCGTGCCGCACCGCCATCAAGGACGCAGGCATTTCGGCCAGCGACATCCATGACGTGATCCTGGTCGGCGGCATGACCCGCATGCCCAAGGTGCAGGAGAAGGTCAAGGAGTTCTTCGGCAAGGAACCGCGCAAGGACGTCAACCCTGACGAAGCCGTCGCCGTGGGTGCCGCCATCCAGGGCCAGGTGCTCGGCGGCGAGCGCACGGACGTGCTGCTCCTCGACGTCACCCCGCTGTCGCTCGGCATCGAGACCATGGGCGGCGTGATGACGAAGATGATCAAGAAGAACACGACCATCCCGACCAAGTTCTCGCAGGTGTTCTCCACCGCCGAAGACGGTCAGCCGGCCGTGACGATCAAGGTGTACCAGGGCGAGCGCGAGATGGCCTCGGGCAACAAGAGCCTCGGTGAATTCAACCTCGAAGGCATTCCGCCGGCGCCGCGCGGCACGCCGCAGATCGAGGTGAGCTTCGATATCGACGCCAACGGCATCCTGCACGTCGGCGCGAAGGACAAGGGCACCGGCAAGGAAAACAAGATCACGATCAAGGCCAACTCGGGCCTGAGCGAAAGCGAGATCGAGCAGATGGTCAAGGACGCGGAAATGAACGCGGCCGAAGACAAGAAGAAACTCGAACTCGTGCAGGCCCGCAACGCGGCCGATTCGCTCGTGCACAGCGTGCGCAAGAGCCTGACCGAGCATGGCAGCAAGCTCGAGGCCGGCGAGAAGGAAAAGATCGAAGCGGCGTTGAAGGAAACCGAAGAGGCGCTCAAGGGCGACGACAAGGACGCCATCGAAGCCAAGACCGAGGCGCTGATGACCGCCAGCCAGAAGCTCGGGGAGAAGGTCTATGCCGATGCCCAGGCTGCTCAGGCCGCAGCCGGTGCCGCCTCGGAAGCCGCTCCGCAAGGTGCCTCGGCAGCCCCGGCCGACGACAACGTGGTCGACGCCGAGTTCAAGGAAGTCAAGGACTCGAAGTAAAACGGGCACGGCCGCTTCCCGGGGGACCTTCGGGTTCCCCTGCTTCCCCCGTGCGCCGTTGAGGCCTCGGGGGTTTCCGTTATTCAGCAGACGCAAGAGATCATGGCAAAGCGTGACTACTACGACGTTCTCGGGCTGGCGAAAAATGCCACCGACGACGACATCAAGAAGGCCTATCGCAAGCTGGCCATGAAGTACCACCCGGACCGCAACCAGGGTGACGGAGCGAAGAAGGCCGAGGAGAGCTTCAAGGAGGCCAAGGAAGCCTACGAGATGCTGTCGGACCCGGACAAGCGGGCCGCGTATGACCAGTACGGTCACGCCGGCGTCGATCCGAACGCCGGAGGCTTCCGGCCGGGCGGCCCGGGTGCGGAAGGATTCGGCGGTTTCGCCGAGGCCTTCGGCGACATCTTCGGAGATGTGTTCGGCGGCGGGCGCCGTGGCGGAGGCCAGCAGGTCTACCGCGGAGCGGACCTCAGCTATGCGATGGAGATCACCCTCGAAGAAGCCGCTCGGGGCAAGGACAGCCAGATCCGCATCCCGAGCTGGGACGAATGCGATACCTGCCACGGCTCCGGGGCCAAGCCGGGCACCAGCGCCAAGACCTGCTCGAGCTGCAACGGCAGCGGCACGGTCCACATGCGCCAGGGCTTCTTCAGCGTGCAGCAGACCTGCCCGCACTGCCGCGGGACGGGCAAGATCATCCCGGAGCCGTGCATGACCTGCCATGGCGCGGGCAAGGTCAAGAAGAACAAGACCCTCGAGGTGAAGATCCCGGCCGGCATCAACGAAGGCATGCGCATCCGCTCGGCCGGCAATGGCGAACCGGGCACCAATGGCGGCCCCCCGGGTGACCTGTACATCGAGATCCGGATCAAGCCGCACGACATCTTCGAGCGCGATGGCGACGACCTGCACTGCACCGTGCCCGTGGGCCTGACGACCGCCTGCCTCGGAGGCAGCATCGAGGTGCCCACGCTTGGCGGCAAGGCCGAGATCGAATTGCCTGAGGGCACGCAGCACGGCAAGACCTTCCGCCTGCGCGGCAAGGGCATCAAGGGCATCCGCTCCAGCTATCCCGGCGACCTGTACTGCCACATCGCGGTCGAGACACCTGTCAAGCTCACCGAGCACCAGCGCAAGCTGCTCAAGGAGCTGGACGAATCGCTCAGCAAGTCGGACAAGCATTCGCCGAACGCGAAGTCCTGGACGCACCGCGTCAAAGACCTCTTCAAGTGACCGGCAGGTTCGGTTGCTGATGAGGTCATCGACGGCGCCTTCGGGCGCCGTCGTGCTTTCATGCCGGAAGAACTCCGCTGTGCGGGAGGGTTCAGCTCAAGCAGGGCCGTCACCTGCCGATATGCGCGAAGAGGCCATGCCTCCAACCATCCGGAGCCTGGCATGCAGATGATTGATCAAGACATCGCGACATCGTCCGCACTGGTGATCGACGCCAATCCCACTTCACGCGGGATGCTGGCGTCTCACCTGCGTGACTTCGGCGTGGGCAACGTCTTTCAATCGAGCCGCATCCACGATGCCCGCCGGTTGCTCGAGTCGCGCAGCTTCGACATCGTGCTGTGCGAGCAAGACTTCGAGGCCGAAGGCTATTCCGGCCAGAACCTGCTCGACGACCTGCGCCGACTGCAGCTGCTGCCCTTGTCGACCGTGTTCATCATCGTGACCGGTGGCGCCTCGTACACCACCGTGGCGGATGCGGCCGAATCGGCGGTCGACAGCTTCCTGCTCAAGCCCTACACCGCCTCCGCACTGGGCGAACGGCTGGCGCAGGTGCGCAAACGCAAGAGATCGCTCGCCGACATCTTCGCGCCAGTGGCCGAAGGCGACCTGGCCGCCGCCGCCCGCATCTGCCTGAAGCGGTTCAAGGAACAAGGCCCCTTCTCCCTGTATGCCGCCCGCCTCGGCTGCGAATTGCTGCTGCGCATGGGAGAGCCTGAAGCAGCCAGGCGCCTGAACGAGCTCGTGCTGGACACGGACCCGACGGTGCCATGGGCTCGCCTGGGGGTGGCGCGTGCACAGATCGACGCCAACCAGCCTGGTGCAGCGGCGCGCGGGCTCGAAGCCCTCGTGGCCGAACAACCCAACTACACGGACGCGCTCGATGTGCTCGGCCGGCTGCAGCTGGAACAGGGCGACCTGGAAAGCGCATCAGGCACCTACCGCCGTGCGGCCGAATTCACGCGCGGCTCCATCGTGCGGCTGCAGCGCCATGGGTTGGCGGCTTATTACGCAGGACAGCGGGAGGAAGCGCAAAAACCATTGGAGCGCGCTGCGGTGCTCGGCGTCGGCTCGAGCATGTTCGACCCCCAGGTGCTCATGCTGCTTGCCGCGCTCTACTTCCGGCAACGTGACGGCCGTGCGCTGCAGCGCACCATTGACAGCACGCTCTCAGCCGCAGCGAAAGATGCTGACGAAGCCCGCCTGGCCAGACTGGCCAACGTGACCCGGTTG
>Ga0070659_100002392_pt1 | contig 13331 bp, 16 predicted proteins | sample KBSC23metaG_FD_64666 | JGI IMG/M metagenome (GOLD analysis project Ga0070659, IMG submission 64666) | Corn rhizosphere microbial communities from Kellogg Biological Station, Michigan, USA - KBS C2-3 metaG | ecosystem: Host-associated > Plants > Roots > Rhizosphere > Soil ...
GCCCTCGTAGAGGGTGGTGACGCGGGCGTCGCGCAGGTAGCGCTCGACCGGGTAGTCGTCGACGTAGCCGGAGCCGCCGTGGACCTGGATCGCCAGGTTGGCGCACTCGACCGCCGCCTCCGTCGCATACAGCTTTGCCACCGAGGTCTCGGTTGCGTTCGGTTTCTTTTCGTCCTTCAGCAGGCCGGCGCGCAGGACCAGCATCCGGCTGGCGTCGCGCTTGAGGATCATCTCGGCGATCATCTCCTGGACCAGCTGGAAGCGGGCCAGCGGCACGCCGAACTGCTTGCGTTCCTTCGCGTACTCGACCGAGGATTGCACGCAGCCTTCGCAGATGCCGACGCAGCCGGCGGCGACGCTGTAGCGGCCGTTTTCCAGCGCGCTCATCGCCACCTTGAAGCCATCGCCGACCGCGCCCAGCATCGCGTCGTCGCCGACCTCGACTTCGTCGAGCGAGATTTCCGCGGTGTCGGAGGCGCGCAGGCCGAGCTTGCCGTGGATCTCCTGGGTGGTGAAGCCCTCGCTCTCGGTCGGGACGAGGAAGGCGGCGAGGCCGCGGTGCTTCTGCGCCGGGTCGGTCTGGGCGAAGATCAGTGCCACCTCGGAGTGGTTGCCGAGCGAGATCCACATCTTCTGGCCGCTGATCGACCAGCCGTTGTCGGTCCTGGTGGCGCGAGTGCGGAGGTTGGCGGCGTCGGAGCCGGTGTCGGGCTCGGTCAGGCCGAAGCAACCGAGGCCCTCTCCCGAGCAGAGCCCGGGCAGCCATTTCTTCTTCTGCTGCTCCGTGCCCCACTTCTCGATCGGGCCGGCGACCAGCGAGGTCACGACCGAGATCACGGTGCGGGCGGAGGAGTCGGCGCGGCCGATCTCCTCGGCGATCAGGCCGTAGCCGATGTAGTCGAGGCCGCGGCCGCCGTACTCTTCGGCGACCGGGGCGCCGAGGAAGCCGACCTCGCCCAGCTTCCGCGCCAGCTCGCGGTCGAAGCGGCCCGCCCGGTCGTTGTCGCGCACCTTCGGCAGGATCTCGCGCTCAGCGAATTCGCGCGCGGTCTCGCGGATCAGCTTGTGCTCGTCGCTCAGCTGGAAGTCCATCTAGCTTCGTCCCTCTCTCGTGTGTTGGCTAAAGCTCGCGCAGCTCCCTGCCCAGCGTCTCGGCGAAGGCCTGCTGGGCCTCGCGCGTGCGGGGGCCGGGGGCGGCCGGGAAGACGTGGCCGTCAACTGATGAGACCGCCTGGATCTCGCGCGTGGTCGAGGCGAGGAAGGCCTCGCTTGCGCCGTGCAGGTCATCGATCTGCCAGGTCCCCTCTTCCACGTGCAGCGCCTTGACCATGCGGTCGCGGGTGATCGACTCCAGCACCCCGTCGCTCAGCGCCGGCGTCCGCAGCTCGCCTTCGGCCGAGACCCAGAAGACCGAGGAGGTCGGCGGCTCCAGCACGGTGCCGTCGGGGCGGATCAGCACCGCCTCGTCAGCGCGTTTGCCTTTGGCGATCCGGGTCGCCTGCATATTGGCGGCGTAGGAAAGCGACTTGACCCCGTTGAGGATCACGCTCGGGCAGTAGGTGACGCTGGCGAGGCTGAGCGTCTCGGCGTGCGCGGGGATCGGCTCGGTTGCCGCGATTCGCCGCCCGCCGCGGGTGACGATCAGCCGCAGCTGGCCTTCGACTGGCCCGGCCTCAGCGAGGAGGGCGTCGATCTCCGCCTCCAGCGCGCCGCGGTCGAATTGGAGCTCGATCGCCGCGGCCGAGCGCTGCAGGCGGTCGAGGTGGTCGACCAGCGCGAACGGCTTGCCGCCGTAGAGGCGGATCACCTCGAAGGCGCCGTCGCCGCGGTAGAGGCCGTCGTCCTTGAGGCCGATGGTTGCCGCTGCGGTCGGGCCGATCGTCCCGTCGACGCTGGCCAGCTCTTGGAAGCCCTCGCTCACGCGGGCGAGGCTACCTGTTTGCCTCGCGTGGCTCTCAGCCGTGCTTGGTGTGGATCGCGCAGTGGCGCTGCTGCTGGAGGCACTTCAGCCGCGCCCATTCGATCTTGAAATGGCTGTCCCAGCTGACCGCTTCCTGGCGTTCGACGTAGAAGGGGGAGACGGTCCCGGCGTAAATGTCGCGCCCGGAGATCCAGGCGATCCGGCAGCGGAAGCGGGTGCGGCTTGCCTTCATGCAGCTGCCGGCGACTTCCCTGGCGCGTTCAAAGCGTTTGCCGAAGGCGTTGATCAGGGTGAAGACGGCGAGCTCTTCGGCGCCTTCCTTGGCCATCGCCGGCAGCAGGGTGCTCGGGTCCACGACCGGGGGCGGCGCCCCGCTTTCGGTCGCGGCGATCCATTCGGCGACCCAGGTGGAGACGAAATCAACCCGCGTCAGCACGTTTGGCAGCCGGGTGCTGCAGGAGGGACCACCGGTGCTGGTGATCCCCAGCTCGACTGGCGTCCCGTCGGCGCGCTGGGCGATCGCCGGCCCGCCGCTGTCGCCGAAGCAGCCGCCGCTGGCCCTGTCGGCGGCGATCAGGCAGACCTGGCGTGCGGGTGAGAAGGAGCGGTAGAAGGAGCGGGTGCTTTTCCGGCAGGACGAGGCCGTTTGGACCAGCATCGAGGTCATCCGCAGGTTGGTCGGCTGTTCCTTGGCGCTGGCGCTGGTCAGCCCCCATCCCGCCAGGCGCACTTCGGCGCCGCCTCCGTAGAGGGCGGCGTCGGCGGAGCCGGCCATCGCCAGCGAGGGCGCCGTGGTCGGCCGGTCGAGGATCAGGATCGCGGCGTCGCCGTGCAGGACGCCGGGGTCGAAGCCGGGGAAGACGTGATTGGCGACGACGTGGAAGACGTTTTCCGGGTTCGCTTTGGTCGGGTCGGCGATGCCCGTGGATAGCGCGTACTCGCTGGGCGGGGTGATCGTCCCGTTCTCGACTTCCTCGACGCAGTGGGCGGCGGTGAGGACGACCCGCGGCGCGACCACGGTGCCGGTGCAGGCGAAGCCGTGTTTGCCCTGGTGGGCTTCGATGTAGGAGAGCGAGGGGAATTCCTCGATCGTGGCGGCGCGGCCGCCGACGATCGAGGCGCCGGCGGTGGCTTCAGCCGAGGCGGCGGCGGGAAGCGCCAGTGCAACGAGGAGCGCGCAGCCGAGTGCGGACGCTGCGAGGTACCGCCGGAGGTCTCCCCATGCCTTCACTCCCGACAGCGTAGTGATTCCGAGCGATCAGACGGCTTCAAAGACGGTGGCGAGACCCTGCCCGACGCCCACACACAGCGTTGCAATGCCGAATTTGCCGCCGCGGCGGCGCAACTCGCGGACAAGAGTCGTAGTCAGACGGGCGCCGGAGCAGCCCAGCGGGTGGCCGAGGGCGATCGCACCGCCGTTGACGTTGAGGCGCTCTTCGTCGATTCCGAGCTCGCGAGCGCTGGCGAGAACCTGGGAGGCGAAGGCCTCGTTCAGCTCGATCAGGTCGATCTGGTCGAGGGCGAGGCCGGCATTCTCCAGCGCGCGGGGCACCGCCTTGACCGGCCCGATGCCCATGATCGCCGGGTCGACGCCGGCGACGCCGGTCGCGACCACCCGTGCCAGCGGCTCGGCGCCGATCTCTTCGGCTCCTTTCTCGGAAGTGAGCAGGAGGCAGGCGGCGCCGTCGTTGAGGGTCGAAGCGTTGCCGGCGGTGACGGTGCCGCCCTCGCGGAAGACCGGCCGCAGCTTCGCCAGCGCCTCCAGCGAGGCGTCGGGACGCGGCCCCTCGTCGGCCGCGACGGTGACGGTCTCGCGTCCCTGTGGCGCCTCGATCAGGACGATCTCCTCCGCCAGCTTGCCCGCCTCGGCGGCGGCGACGGCGCGCTGGTGGCTGCGCAGCGCGAAGGCGTCCTGGTCCTCGCGGCTGACCCCGAAGCGCTTGGCGACGTTCTCGCCGGTCTCGCCCATCGATTCGGTCGAGACACCGAGCTCGGCCATGCGCGGGTTGATCATCCGCCAGCCCAAGGTCGTGTCGTGCATCGTCTGCGGGCCGCGGGGGAGACCGCGCTCGGGCTTCTCAACCACCCACGGTGCCCGGCTCATCGACTCGACCCCGCCGGCGAGGTAGGCATCGCCCTCGCCGGCCTTGATCGCCCGGGCGGCGCTGTTGACGGCCTCCAGGCCTGAGGCACAGAGGCGGTTGACGGTGGCGCCGGGGACGCTCTGCGGCAGCCCAGCAAGCAGCGCTGCCATGCGGGCGACGTCGCGATTGTCCTCACCCGATTGGTTGGCGGCGCCGAAGTAGACGTCGACGATCCGCTCTGGGTCGACGCCGCTGCGCTCGACCACCGAACCGATCACGTGCGCGGCCAGGTCGTCGGGGCGGACGCCGGAGAGGGCGCCGCGATAGGCGCCCATCGGGGTGCGGAGGGCTTCGACTATGTAGGCCTCAGGCATGGGGATGAACCGTATCCTTGTCGGGTGCTCTTCGTTCTGGGAACGCTGGGGATAGTGGCCTTCATGGTCGGGGTGCTGCTGATCGTCGGGCACTTCTACCCGGGCAGCTCCGCCAATCTTGTCGACTGGGTTCCGACCCGCTCCCCCGAGGTGGAGGCGCAGAACGAGATCGACGACATCCGCCAGATGATGGAGGCGCAGAACGAAATGCGGCGACGGCGCGGGGCGCCGGAGATGACCGAGGAGGAGCTACACCGCGGGGTCGCCGAGGACGAGCAGATGCGGTTGCGCGGCCGAGGGCCGTTCGAGGCCTCGTAGGTCGGCAAGTGGCGCGGGCGCTGATCGTCGGCTGCGGTTGTCGCGGCCGGGCTCTCGGGGAGGGCTTGCTGGCGGAGGGCTGGGCCGTGCGCGGGACCAGCCGCCGTGAGGAGGGTTTGGCGGCGATCGAGGCGGCCGGGATCGAGCCGGCGCTGGCCGACCCGGACCGGCCGGGGACGATTCTGGAGCTGGTCAACGATGTGGCGGTGCTGGTGTTGCTGCTCGGTAGCGCGATCGGTAGCGAGGAAGAGCTGGCGGCGATCCACGGGCCGCGACTGGAGCGGCTGCTGGAACACCTAGTCGACACGCCGGTGCGGGGGGTCGTCTATGAGGGGGATGCGGGGGGCACCGAGATCGTCCGCACGGCCTCGCGCACCTGGCGGATTCCCGTCGAGATCATCGGCGAGGGGGACGATCTTGGTGCGGCGGTGCGCGCGATCCTCGCCGGTCGGTGAAGCTAAAGGTCTAAACTCCGATGGGAATTCAGGTAATAGGCGAAAGACGCGAGAGGAGCGGTTTCCATGGCTTTGCAGCTCGGTGACGTAGCACCAGATTTCGAGGCCGACACCACCCAGGGCCGGATCAAGTTCCATGACTGGATCGACGGCTCGTGGGCGGTGCTGTTTTCCCACCCGAAGGACTTCACCCCGGTCTGCACGACCGAGCTCGGCTACATGGCGCGGATTCAGCCGGAGTTCGAGAAGCGCGGCGTCAAGATCGCCGGCCTCTCGATCGACCCGCTCGACAAACACGAGCTCTGGGCCGACGACATCGAGGAGACGCAGGGCGCGAGGCCCGGCTACCCGATCATCAGCGACGCCGACTTCTCGATCGCGAAGGCCTACGGGATGCTGGCGGCCGACGTCTCCGGCGACCCCGCCGACCGCACGCCGGCCGACAACCAGACCGTGCGCAACGTCTTCGTCATCGGGCCCGACAAGAAAATCAAACTCATCCTCGTCTACCCGATGACCACCGGGCGCAACTTCGACGAGGTGCTGCGGGTGATCGACTCGCTGCAGCTGACCGCGAACCACAAAGTCGCTACCCCGGCTCAGTGGAACCAGGGTGATGACGTGATCATCGCCGGCTCGGTCTCCAACGACGAAGCGAAAGAGGCCTACCCCGACGGTTGGGAAGAGCCGAAGCCCTACATCCGCATCGTCCCCGAATCGGCCGCGAAGGGCTAGTCGAGGCGGTCCAGCAAGTCGCTCAGGATCCGCGCGGTCGCTCCCCAGATCAGCTGTCCCTCCACCTCGTAGGTGGGGGTGTGGATGGGGACGCCGCGGCGGATCAGGCGGCGCATCTCGTAGCCCTCGCGCAGGAGGTCGAGGGAGAAGGTAAGGACGGTCTCGACCTCGGTCGGGTTCGGCCGCAGGCCGAGCTCGCGTGGGTGCGATACGTAGCCGACGAAGGGGTGGACGATGTAGTTAGTGACGAAGGTCCTGGTCGCCGGCAGCGCCTCGCCGATCCTCACCTGGGCAGGGTCGAGGCCGATCTCCTCCTGCGCCTCCCGTAGCGCCGTCGTCTGCAGATCGGCGTCGTCCTCATCGCGCCGACCGCCAGGGAAGGAGATCTCGCCGGCGTGGCGCCGCAGGTCGGCGCGACGCTCGGTGAAGATCAAACCGGGGTCCTCCGGCCACCCGTAGAGGGGTAGGAGTACGGCGGCCTCTACCTCGCGACCGATCAGATGATCACCTGGACGGTGCCGCCGTCGACTGACCAGGCGGCGCCGGACACGTAGGAGGCGCGCTCGGAGCAGAGGAAGACGATCGTTGAGGCGATCTCCTCGGGCTGGGCAAGACGGCCCATCGGGCGCTTCGAACCCGCTTCCGCCAGCGCGTCGGTGCGGCTAGTCGCGCCGGAGAGCTCGATCGACTGGTCGAGCAGGCCGCCCGGCTCCATCCACATCTCTGCTTCGACCGGGCCGGGGGCGACGGCGTTGACGAGGACGCCGCTCTTCGCGTAGCGGTCGGCGAACAGGCGGGAGAGCGAGAGCTCGGCGGCCTTGGCGACCGAGTACTCGGGCATCGCCGAGGAGGGGCGCTTGCCGGCGGTCGAGCAGACGTTGACGACACGGCCCCAGCCGCGCTCGACCATCGGCGGGATCGCCGCCCGCATCGCCCGCAGCGGCGCCATCACGTTGAGCTCGTACTGGGCGCGCCAGTCCTCATCCGGCACGTCGTCGAGGTCGCGCCACTTCGCCGCCCCGGCGTTATTGACGAGCACGTCGAGGGCGCCGAAGTGCTCCTCGGCGGCCGCCAGCATCCGCTCGCCAGCATCCTCGGCGGTGACGTCGAGGGTGACCGCTGCAGCCGCGCCCCCGACCGGCTCCGCCGCTCGGCTTGCCTCCTCGGTGACGGCATTCAGTCGTTCCTTACCACGCGCGACCAGCAGCACCATCGCCCCCTCGGCGCAGAGCTGCAGCGCGACCTCGCGGCCGATGCCGCTGCTGGCGCCGGTGACGACGCAGGCGCGGCCCTTGAGCCCGAGATCCATCAGGGGTCGAGCCGCTCGACGACGTTGACGTGCGCCTCCCCGGCGAGCACCTTGTGGACGGGGCATTTGGCGGCGATCGCCAGCAGTCGCCGCCGCTGCCCGTCGTCGAGCTCGCCGGAGAGCTTCAGGCCGACGTCGAAGCCCACTGGGACCACCCACTCGTACGACAGCTCGACGTCGACCTCGACCTCGCCGAGGTCCCAGCCTTTGCGCTGCGCGTACATCTCCACCGTGATCGCGATGCAGGCGGCGAGGCTGGCGCCGAGCAGCTGGGTCGGTCGCGGCCCGGTGCCGGAACCGCCCGCCTCGGGCGGCTCGTCGAGGCGCAGCGTGTGGCCATCGACCTCGACGTCATGGGCGTAGCCCTCGACTCGGCGGGCGACGATCCGCACGCTCACTCCCTGCCGCGCCCCTCGAAGAGGACGGGGTCGTCGACGTCGGCGTAGCGCGCCATCGCGAAGGCGAGATCGGAGGCGCGGTTGACGAAGTGGATCACGGTCTCGCTCGCCAGCTCGCCAGCTTGGTTCAGTTCCGAGATGCGGCGCTCGGCGCGGCGGATCGTGGTACGGGCGACGTCGAGGTGGGCGGAGAGCTGGTTGCCGCCGGGGATGACGAACTTCGGCGGCAGGTCGACCTCGGCCATGTAGCGGTCGATCAGCCGCTCCAGCTCGCTCACCATCGCCTCGGTGGTGCGGCTGATGCCGTCTTCGAGACGCTCGGCCGCCTCCGGCGCGGTCGCCAACTCAGCGCCGGCGATGAAAAGGTCGTCCTGGAGGCGGAGGATGTCGCCGGCGAGCTCCTCGTGCTCGGGTCCGCACAGCGCCCGGGCGACGCCGAGCTGCGAGCTGGCCTCGTCGAGAGTGCCGTAGGCGTCGGTGCGGCCGTGGTGCTTGGGGACGCGGCCGCCGTACCAGAGCGAGGTGGTGCCGTCGTCGCCCTTCTTGGTGTAGATCTTGACCACGTCAGCGCACCGGGTTGAAGGCGAAGCCGGTCATCACCTTGGGGAAGAAGTAGGTCGACTTCGGCGGCATGTTCTCCTCGGTTTCGGCCACCGCCTTCACCTGCTCGACCGGGACCGGCCGTTGGATGAAGGCGACGTCGTAGCCACCGGTGTCGACCATTTCCAGCGCGGCGGGGACGCTCTTCGCGTATTCGAGGCCGCGGCGCTCGTCGATGTCGTGGTCGCTCATCCCGGCCAGGCCCTTGAGCACGAGCGTCTCGAGGATCGCCGAGTCGAGGCGGCGGTAGGCCTCCGGTTTGCCCTCGAGTCGCCGGTCGAGCTCGGCGACGTCCTTCAGCCGCAGCCGGAAGGCGCGCTGGTGGAAGGAGTCGTAGAGGCCGAAGACACCGACGCCGTCCTCACCGTTCGGGTCGATCTCCTCGCGCGGCACCTCCTCCACCTCGAACAGCTCGCGCAGGCCGTTGCCAAGGCGCTGCTGGCGCTCCGGGTCGTCGGCGAAGCCGGAGAGCAGACGGTGAGTGGGGAAGACGGTGAGGCCGGGGTCGTCGAGGCCAGTCAGCGACATCAGCGTGTAGTTGTGCGGGCCCTCCCCGCCGACCTCGTCGCGGAAGGCGCGGGCGGTCTCGTAGCGGTGGTGGCCGTCGGCGATCAGCAGCTGGGCGTCGGTGAGGCACTCGGTCACGGCGCTGTGGATCGCCGGGTCGTCGACCTTCCAGAGCCGGTTGACGGTGCCGCTTTCGTCGGTTGCCTCCCCCCAAGGTTGGTCCGGCAGCGCCGGCTCGACCAGCGGCCAGGCGTCCTCGGTACTAAGCGAGAAGATCGGCGAAAGGTTGTAACCGGTGGCGCGGGTCAGCTCGAGGCGGTCAAGCAGCGGGCCGGGGTGCGTGCGCTCGTGCGGGCGCACGGTGCCGCTCTCGTAGTCCTCCACCCTGACCCGGGCGAGGATGCCGTTGCGGCTGTAGCGGTTGGCGTCGGGGGCGACGTAGTCCTGGGTCAGCGCCCAGATCGAGGGCTGGTCGTCCTGGGCCAGGGCGCCGTCGGCGCGCCACGACTCGATTCGTGCCGCCGCCTCCGCGTAGGGATCGCCGCTCGGATCGCTATCGGGGTCGGCCGGGTCGAACGGTTTCGGCAGGTCGATCGCGACCGCGTTGTAGGGCGAGCGCTCCAGCAACTCCGCCCGCTGCGCCGCGTCGATCACGTCGTAAGGAGGCGCCGCAACGGCATCTAGCGACCCGACCTTGCCGAGGTCGTAATGCAGCGCCTTGAACGGGAGCACCTCCGCCATCGCCCCAGAACCTACACTTGCCTCAGTCGGGGCGTGGCGCAGCCTGGTAGCGCGCCGCCTTTGGGTGGCGGAGGTCCCCGGTTCGAATCCGGGCGCCCCGATTTTGTAGCACGAAACGTGCTACGCTTTTCTTCTTATGAGTCGCTCGCTGCACGTTCGGTTGGATGACAGCTCTGCTGCGGCTCTGAGGGTTCTGAGGGGAAGTGAGAAAAGTGACTCCGAGGCGGTGCGTACTGCTCTGCGGGAAGCCGCTGCCCGGCGCCGGACGCGGTCCTCGATCGCGGAGGAGGTCCGACGCCTTGCCTCTGACGAGGCGGATCGAGCAGAGATGCGCTCGGTTCGGGAACAGATGGCCGAACTCGCACCCGATCCTCTTGACTGAGGCCGAGAGTGGTCAGGGGGGAGATCTTTCGGTTGCCTTCTCCCCGTGGCGCACGTGGGAGAGAGCAGCGCGGTGCGCGTTATGCGGTGGTGGTCCAAGCGGACGAGTTCATGGCCTTGAGCACGACCCTCGTTTCGCCTACCTCGACGAGCGCCCTTCCGGCAACCTTTAGGCCGACGATTGAGCTTGACGGTGAAGAGACGCGAGTTCTGGTCGAGCAGACGACGGTTGTCGATCCGCAGCGGCTCGGCCGCTCTGCTGGACGGCTGAGCGCCGACGAGATGCGCGCTGTAGATGATGCGCTTGCCCTCGTCCTGGCGATTTCGTGAGGGCCGAGTGGCTGGGCGGACCGACGAACGAATCACTGTCGTTGCTCATGATCCGAGGTGGCCCGCCAAGTTCGAGCGGGAGCGGGCGCTGCTGGCCGAGGCGGTCGGGCCTTGGGTCGTGGGCGGGATTCATCACGTCGGCAGCACGGCGGTGCCGGGGCTGGTTGCGAAGCCGACGATCGACATCCTCGTCGGGGTCGAGGACCTGGAGAGCGCTCGCGGTTGTTTCGAGCCGCTGGCTGAGCTCGGCTACCTCTACGCGCCGTATAGGCCGCGGGAGATGCACTGGTTCTGCAAGCCGAGTCCGAGCCGGCGCAAGTTCCACCTGCATCTCGTCCCATCTGGCTCGGCTCGCTTCCGTGATGTGCTCGCCTTCCGCGACCGCCTGCGCATGGACGCTGGCCTTGCGCGCGAGTACGCTGAGCTGAAGCGGTCGCTGGCGACGCGTTTCCAAACCGACCGAGAGGGCTATACCGATGGCAAGAGCGACTTCGTCGCCCGCGTTCTAGGGCTCAACGGGTAAGGAGGATGTAGATGGAGAGCTGGGACCTGAAGTCGGTGGGGGTGGAACCGCATCAGCCGCGGATCCTCGCTTCGGCTGAGGACGCGCGGACGATCCTCTTGCACTTGCCAAACGGGGAGGAACTGCAGGAACACGAGGTGCACGAGTGCGCTCGGGTGCTCGTGGTCGAGGGGGACGTTGACGTGACCGCCGCGGATGGCGACTTCGCTTCTGCCCACGCCGGCCACCTTTTCGAATTCGCCCCCGGCGAGCGACGGACGATCGTCGCCCGTTCCGATGCCCGTTTGCTGCTGGTCCTTTCTCCGTGGCCAGGTAACGGTCACCCCGGCGCGATGACGCTGGAGGAGAAGGCGGAAGCGCGGGAGAAGGCCGCCGAGCACCCCCGCTAGGGGGTTCGTTGCAGACACGAGCGCTCGCGTGCCCACGCCTAACCCCTGCATTGGACAGGTTGGACATTTGTATGTAAACGAACTCGGGTGTCAAGTTGTGCAACTCCGGAGCCGAAAAGCTGCTCCAGAGAGAGGAAGCGATGGACACCCTGTTAAGAAACCAAGCAGAGGAACCCGTGGGCAGTAAGGACCGGCGGGTCGAACGGGTGGTCTTCGAAACCGACCGGCAGCTGGTGGTGGGCGACCTGACGCTGCCGCCGGCGGGCTACCAGAGCCGCTTCTCGGATGCACTCAACCGCCCCGACTTCGAGTTCGTGCCGCTGACCAGTGTCCAGGTCACCTCGCTCGCCGACGGCCAGGTCGCCAGCCTGCCCTTTCTCGTCCTTGCCAGGCGCCACATTCGGGTCGCCTATCCGGCCGAACCGTAGGAAGCGCCCGTCAGCTGCGGGTGCGGAGGCGGCCGCTCCTCGCGTAGGAGCCGAGGTCGAGCAGGAAGGCGAGGATGACGATGAACCACTCGAACCCGTAGACGCGGTTGGAGCTGCTCCACAGAACCGCGTAGGCGAGCGTCGTCCACGGCAGCAGGAAGAAGCCGAGGAAGGGGACGAACCAGCTGTCGAACGCCCGGCTGAGCAGGTCCGAGAAGAGGAAGATGACGAACAGCGCCAGCCGCGGCGAGAGGAAGGCGAGAAGGACGACGAGGCAACCCATGCGCAGACGCTACCCAGTTCATCGGCTTGTTATCTCTCTGGCGTAACGTTTCCCGTAGGAGGCCAGAACAAGGAACAGGTTCAAATGAACAGACTTGGAAAGCTGATGACGATGATGCACCCGGAGAAGACGAAGATGGTCGCGCCGGAGGAGGCGCTGCCGGGGCGCAGCGAGCGGGCCTTCGAGGTGCCGAAGACGCACGCGGTGCTGGGCACGCCGCTGGAGCCGCCGTTCCCGGAGGGGATCGAGGCCGCCTACTTCGCGCTCGGTTGCTTCTGGGGGGCGGAGCGGCTCTTCTGGGACCTCGACGGCGTCTACACGACGGCGGTCGGCTACATGAACGGGACCACGCCGAACCCGACCTACGAGGAGGTCTGCACGGCGAAGACGGGCCACGCCGAGGCGGTGCTGGTCGCCTTCGATCCGGCAAAGATCTCCTACGCCGACCTGCTCAAGGTCTTCTTCGAGGAGCATGACCCGACCCAGGGCATGCGCCAGGGCAACGACGTCGGGACGCAGTACCGGTCCGGCATCTACTTTGCCAGCGACGCCCAGAAGGCGACGGCGGAAATGGCGCGGGACGCCTACGACCAGGCGCTGCGCGCCGCCGGGCACGAGCCGGTGACGACCGAGATTGAGCCCGCCGGGCCCTTCTACTACGCCGAGGACTACCACCAGCAGTACCTGCACAAGGTGCCGAATGGCTACTGCGGCCTCGCCGGCACCGGCGTCTCCTGCCGCATCCCCGCCGCCGCGTCGTAGGCGCGGCGGTGCTCGGGGGGCGGGCCGAATAGCATCCCGGCCTTCGTGGCACCGTCTTTCGGCTCCTACATAGTCGGCTGCCTCGCCGTGATCGGCATCGTCGCGGCGGTGGGCCTCGGTGGCTACTGGCTGCGACGCTGGATCGTGCCCGAATTCAGCGGCGCGCTGGCGCGGCTGGCGGAGGGGACGATCGCGGTTGCCCTGCTGGTCGTTTCGCTCGAGATCCTCGGCACGCTCAGCCTCCTGCGGCTGGGCTGGGTGATCGTCGGCTGCATCGCGGCTGGGCTCGGCGCCGCGGCGCTCGGGCGCAGTAAAGCCGGCGACCACGGGCGCGAGGTGGCGGCGCCGCGGGTGGAGACGGTGGCGCTGCTGATCGCGCTCGGCGTTGCCTCCTTCACCGTCGCCGAGTGGACCTTCCCAGCCCAGCAGAGCCTCGATTTCGGCATGTTCGGCGGCGACACCACCTGGTACCACATGCCCTTCGCGGCGGCGATGGCGCAGACGCACTCGACGCTGCACCTCCACTTCACCGACCCGCTGCGCCTCGCCGCCTGGTTCTACCCGCAGAGCAGCGAACTGATCCACGCCACCGGCATCGTCCTCTTCAAGAGCGACTGGCTCTCGCCGCTGATCAACCTCTTCTGGATCGCGATCGCGCTGTTGGCGGCGTTCTGCGTCGGCCGCCCGTACAAGGTCGGCCCGGCGACGCTGGTCGCGGCGGCGATCGTCCTCGACTCCGGGGTGATGATCGAAACCCAGCCGGGGGAGGGGCGAAACGACATCATGGGCCTGG
>Ga0070659_100002396_pt1 | contig 13312 bp, 12 predicted proteins | sample KBSC23metaG_FD_64666 | JGI IMG/M metagenome (GOLD analysis project Ga0070659, IMG submission 64666) | Corn rhizosphere microbial communities from Kellogg Biological Station, Michigan, USA - KBS C2-3 metaG | ecosystem: Host-associated > Plants > Roots > Rhizosphere > Soil ...
GTTGTCCCGGCTGCGCCGGTGTCGGTGCATGTATCGAACAGTCTCGCTTCTTCTCATTGGGCTGATAGGATCGAACGCATGCAAAGCAGGCCCATTAACCAAATTGCTTGAACTGGCCCTTAGTGGTGAGCCAACCTATCAAGGCGCTAAATCCAATCTACAGGCATCGGAGGCGCGATCAAAACAGGCATTGGGTGCATTGCTTCCGCAGGTCAATCTAAGCGTCAACACGAATAACAATAATCGTGGTTATGCAACCAGAAATATAAACTCACCTACTGAAAAAGACGCTTATAACAGCAATTCCGGGCAACTGAATATCACACAAGGGATATGGCGTTATGCAAATATCGTCAGTGTGCAACAGGCGGACGCTGTGCTAGAGCAGACGCAGCACCAGCTTATGGGAACTGAACAGGAGCTGTTTACAAAGCTTGTGGTGAGCTGGTTTGATGTGTTGGCGGCGCGGGATAATATCGAGTTTACGAAGCAGCAGGTGATGGCCACTCGCAAGCAGTGGGATGTCAATTTGCGTGGTGTCGAATTCGGCACGAGCGGAATGCCGCAAGCGCAAGAGGCGAAGGCAAAATATGACCAAGCCTTGTCGGACGCCATCTCGGCTGAAACGGATAGCCATATCAAGATCGCGACCCTTGAACAGCTTGTCGGTACGTCACCGTATCTGGAGCTACCTTACCTGCGTAACGATGTATATGACGATGTGCGTGACGGTATCGTTTGGGTCGATTTGAAGGCAGATCGGCTGGAAAAATGGCTGGCTGCGGTGGAAACCTCCAATCCTAATATTCTTGCGGCTCAAAAGGCATTTGAGGCAGCAGATGCGGAAATTCGAAAACAGAAGGCTGGGCATCATCCGACTCTAGATCTGGTTGGGACGTATAGCAATAATAGCCAAGCGGTTGGCGGTTTTCCTGGACAAAATGGTTACGATATTCGCCAGCGCTCGATTGGCCTGCAGCTGAATATTCCGCTTTTTTCTGGAGGGACGCAGTCAGCCAAAGTCAGCGAAGCAGTTGCGATGAGGGAGAAAGCGCGAGCTGATATTGAGGCGGCACGTCGAACTGCGTTACTGACGGCAAAACAAGGCTGGTTTGGATGGCAGGCAGCTCACGCAAAAATTCAGGCAGGAATACAAGAGGTTGCAGCTGCCAAAATCGCTTTGAAAGTTGCCTACACGGGGAGCGAGAACGGTTTAAAGAGTGAGCTTGATGTACTGCAGGCAGAGCAACAGTTCTATGCAGGCTTGCGTGATCTCCGTAAAGGATATTATGACCAGATCGCTTCGTACGTGAAACTCAAAGCAGCAGCTGGGAGGCTTACGCAAGAGGACATCGAATCGATCGACCGGCTTTTTGTCACGTCACCTCTTAAGGAAATACCTATTGAACCTGAGAGGATAGTGCCAACGCCAGAGTCGAATAAATTGCTGTTGAAAGCGTCCTTGTCCCTATCAAAATGAAAAAAAGCGCTAGCCTTCACAAGGTTCATTCTGCCGATTCATCCACGAACGATGACATATTGTGGGAATCTTTCTTGTCGGCTAGAGGCGCCGATGAGTATTGCCAAGCGTGGTTGGGACTGATTTGTCATGATACTCCGTACATACAATCTGCTGCTGTGCTGATCGAAAACACTGAGGGTAATGCTTTCGTGCCGATCGCCGCCTGGCCGGAAGCATCGCCAGAATTCAGTCGTCTAAGCACAGTGGTAGAACAAGTGCTGCGCGACCGGCGTGGCGTGGTTCAGCCCAGTCTTGTGAAAGAGAAGGCGGTGACGCATGTCGCGTATCCTGTTTTTGCCGGTGATCGGCTCGCCGCGGTAATTGCACTGGAAGCTACTTGTCCCGAAACTGAAGTACAAAAGTTGTTGCGTCTCGTTCACTGGGGTAGCGCATGGTTGGCGAACCTATTGGCAGGCCGGGAACTTGAAATCGCTTCTAAAGGGCGGGAACGCGTTGCTTCGGTCTTGAATGTTGTTGCCGTGGCATTGCGACACAAGAAATTACAGCAAAGCCTGTTTGATGTTGCCAACGAATTGCGGCCGCGTTTTAACTGCGATCGTGTGGCAATCGGCCTGACCGAACATGCACATGTCAAAGTTGCAGCGCTTTCCGAAGCTGCTACTTTCGAAAAAAACACGCCGTTGATCAAGGCGTATACGGCTGCGATGGAAGAAGCCTATGACGAAGGCAAGCCAATTCAGGAAAAACTGGTGCAGCGTGCTTCCACCGAGCCCGAAACCACGCTCACAAACCTGAAACACCTTGCGTTGCTTAACGTATCAGGTGCAACTCACGTATTGTCAGTGCCGTTCTGCCAGGGAGCAGAATGCGTAGGGGTGTTGACACTGGAGAAGTCGGAAGAGAAAGGTTTTTCGCAAGAGGACTGCGAATGGCTGGATGCTTTCGCTGCATTGTTGGCCCCGGTCATCATCCAACGCCGTTCTGCCGAGCGCAATTCGCTGGGGCGGTTGAAAGAGGAGTGCCGAAATGTTCTGGAAAAACTGTTCGGCACCGGCAATCTGGTTTGGAAGGCCTCGGCTACAGCGGCATTCTTGGCTATTGCTGTTTTAACGTTAGTACATATCGATTACCGGGTGCCCGCGAAAACAGTAATCGAAGGAGAGATCCAGCGTGTTGCAGCGGCACCCTTTGAAGGGTTCATCGGCGCCAGTTATGTCCGAGCAGGCGATATCGTGCGGGAAGGGCAGGCATTGGCGCAGTTGGATGATCGCGAACTCAAGATCGAAAAGGCGCGTTGGAGCAGCGAGCGGGATCAATATCAGAATAAGTTACGTGAAGCGATGGCGAGCCACGATCTCACTGCGGTAGAGGTGGTGGGGGCGCAGCTAAAGCAATCGGAAGCCCAGCTGGCTCTGGTAACGGAAAAAATCGAACGGGCGCGTTTGGTCGCACCGTACGATGGACTGGTGGTATCGGGCGATCTCAGCCAGCAGATCGGTTCCCCTGTAGAGTCAGGTAAGAAGTTGTTCGAAATCGCCCCGCTAACCAGCTACCGTGTCATTCTCCAGGTCGATGAGAGAGAAATACGGCATATCCAGGCAGGCCAGAAGGGCCAATTGGTGATTACTGGGATTGCCGGTGATCCCATGCCGCTTACAGTGGTGAAAGTTACCCCGGTAGCCACCGCACAAGAGGGAAAGAATTTCTTCCGAGTGGAAGCGAAGTTGGGTGAGACTTCCTCTCGACTGAGACCCGGCATGGAAGGCATCGGCAAGATCGAAGTCGGCAGCCACAGTTTGTGGTGGATATTGACCCATTCGTTTACCGACTGGTTGCGGTTGACATTGTGGGAATGGCTGCCATGAACAAGGGGGCTTCAATTCAATCTTTGCTTTATCGGGTGACGCAATGAGCCGCAGTCTTTTCAGTCCTTTTTGGCACAGCGTCGCCGACCTCAAGCCACGATTAATTCCGCAGGCTAGCATTCACCGTCATGTGTACCGTAACGAGGTCTGGTATGTGGTGCAGGATCAGAGCGGAGGAAAGTATCATCGCTTGTCGCAAAGTGCTCATGCCATCGTGGCAGCAATGGATGGCAGCCGTACGGTCGAGGCAATATGGGAGCAGGCAAACGCGAAGTCGGAGGAAGACGCTTGCACGCAAAATGATATGGTCGAGCTGCTGGTGCAATTGCATGCAGCCGATCTTTTACAGTCGGATGCAACCCCGGACTCAGCAGTGCTGTTTGAACGCTACAAGAAAAAGCGTCGAGACACATTGAAGCAGTGGTTGTTAAACCCACTCAGCCTGAAGATTCCACTGTTGAATCCGGAGCCTCTGCTTACGCGTTGGGCGCCCCCATTCTATTGGTGTTTCAGCAAGCTCGGCTTGGTACTCTGGCTGGCGATTGTGTGTCCCGCGATGCTGCTGGCAGGTCAGAACTGGCGTGTGCTGACCAACGGATTATCGGATCATGTACTCTCATCGAGCAATTTGCTGGTGATGGCATTCGTTTTCCCCATCGTCAAGTTGCTGCATGAACTCGGCCATGGCATAGCGACCAAAGCCTGGGGCGGCAAGGTGAACGAGATGGGGCTTATGTTTCTGGTGTTTGCGCCGGTTCCTTATGTGGATGCCTCGTCTTCTTCTGCATTTCCCTCCAAGTACCAGCGAGCCGTCGTTGCAGCTGCCGGCATGATGACGGAACTGCTGCTGGCCTCGCTTGCCATGTATGTATGGCTACTGACGGAACCAGGCATTGTGCGTGCAGTGGCGTTCAATACCATGTTCATTGCGGGAGTGTCGACACTCGTGGTCAATGGCAATCCGCTGTTGCGGTACGATGGCTACTATATATGCAGCGACTTGATTGAGATACCGAATCTTGCTCAGCGGGGGCAAAGATACTGCGCTTATTTATGGGATCGCTATGTTTTTGGCGTACGCGATTTGGAGTCGCCGCATGATTCTATTCAGGAAAAGCGTTGGCTGGCCCTCTATACACCGCTTGCATGGTGTTATCGGGTGTTCGTCAGTATTTCAATCATACTTTTCATCGCCAATGAGTTCTTCATCTTCGGCGTCGTGTTGGCCTTATGGAGCTTATTTACCTTGGTCGTCATGCCACTCTGGAAGGCATACAAGCATGTAACACAAAGTCCCGCTCTGCAGCGTCGCAGGACCCAGGCATTTCGGATATCGCTTGGTTTGGCAGGAGGATGCGTTCTGTTTGCCGTTGCCTTTCCTTTGCCGTTATCGACGCGGGCGGATGGTGTCATCTGGTTGCCTGACCAGGCTATTCTTCATGCAGGGGGCAACGGTTTTTTCCAGCGTTGGCTGGTGCAGCCGGGAACAAAAGTAAAAAAGGGAACGCCGCTGTATGTATTGGAAGACAGGATATTAGCCGCAGATCTGGAAGTGAGCCGTGCCAAGGTCGATGAGGCATTAGCGAATTTTCGTGCCGAGCAATTCAATGATCCGGTCAAGGCTGCAATAACTGCGAGGCAGCTTGAGCAAGAAAAGGAAATATTGAACCGCAAGGAAGAACAGGCGGCGAAATTGATCGGTTATGCGGAAGCGGACGGCACATTGATTGCTGCGGAACCCCAGGATATGCCTGGCCAGCATTACAAGAAAGGTGATCTCATTGGTTACGTGCTCGAAAACAATCAGCTGATTGCTCGGGTCGCAGTATCGCAACATGACATCGATCTGGTGCGTACCCGGTTTAAGACGGCAGACATGCGTCTGGCCGAGCGTTTGCAGGAAACTTACGTGATTCGGATGGCGCGACAAATGCCTGGAGGCGTTGATCAACTGCCGACTTCCGCATTGAGTCTAAGTGGCGGCGGCCGCATCCCGACTTTGCCAAATGACTCAGAAGGTTTGAAGACAATTGAGCGGGTGTTCCTAATCGATTTTCTGTTGCCATCGGAGGCGACGTCTGCTGCATTTGGTGAGCGTGTTCATGTGCGCTTCAACCATGGATACGAACCGCTCGCCATGCAGGCATTACGCCGATTGCGGCAACTTTTCCTGAGTCGCTTCGGTGTTTGACGTCCGCGCACTTCTAGCAGGTCGTGATATCGAGGTGGGCGATGGCGTCTACTTGGAACGTGCTGACCCTGTTGCAGCGCCGATAGAGGAATGGCTACGGGCGTGGATTGTGACGCTTCCGCAAAACGGCAGGAGGAAGGCAAGAATATTTCTCGACCAAACAAATGCATTGGAGCCTTCTCTCCAGGTATTGGATGACCTCGCGCTGAAGGAAGCACTTTGGCGTGCTGGCAAAAAAATGCAGAAGAGTGGATTCAGCGATTCTCTGTTAGCGGAAGCATTTGCCATCGTTCGCGAAGGATCTCGCCGCATTCTGCATATGCGGCATCATGATGTGCAATTGCTTGCTGGGAGAGCCTTGTTACAAGGCAAGATCGCGGAACTGGCTACCGGGGAAGGGAAGACCTTAGTTGCTACGCTGGCTGCCTGTGCTGCCGCAGCTTCAGGTGCTTCAGTACATGTGGTAACCGTTAATGATTACCTTGCGGTGCGGGATGCTGAACACAATGCGAAATTGTTTGATTATTTCGACGTTACGCTTGGCGTCGTTAAACAGGATATGCCGATTCCGGACCGCGCTGGGCAATACAAATGCAGGATTGTGTATGTCTCTAACAAGGAGTTGACTTTTGATTATCTGAAGGATCGTATCGCCGTTGGAGCGATGCTTCATGTGCATCATAAGCTGCAAGTCTTGCAGAAGGGTTCGAGCGCAGTCAATTCTATTCTTCAGGGGCTGCATGTCGCAATTGTCGATGAGGCTGACAGTGTGTTCATTGATGAAGCTCGGACGCCTTTGATCATTTCAGAGACTTTGCCGGATGATTTGGGCGAAGAGGTGTACAAGCAGGCAGTCGAACTTGCTCGGCGCTTGAAAAAAGAAGTGGATTACGAAGTAGGGAAGGATCGCGATATTTGGCTGACTGAAGGAGGGTTGACTACAGTGCGCGACTGCGCCGAAACATGGAGCGGCATATGGAAATCCTCCCTATGGCGGAAGGAGCTGATTCAAAAGGCACTTTCCGCACAGTACCTTTTCAACCGAGACGAGCATTACATCATTTCAGAAGGTAAAGTGCAGATCGTCGATGAGTTTACTGGAAGAGTTATGCCGGACCGAACGTGGGAGCGTGGCTTGCATCAGATGATCGAGGCAAAGGAGGGATGCGAAATCACTGGGCAGCGTAAGACACTCAGTCAAATTACCTACCAGCGTTTTTTCCGGCGCTACTTGCTTCTGGCAGGCATGACGGGAACGGCAAAGGAAGTTGATGCGGAGCTAAAGCGTGTATACGATCTTTCCGTGGTCAGGATAGCGACTCACAAGCCGAGCCGTCGTATTCGGCTGCAAGATCGAGTGTTCCGCAGTTCAGAGGAGCGTTGGCGGGAGGTTTCCAAACGTGCCCGAGAAATTGCGGCCGAAGGCCGCTCTGTGCTAGTGGGAACTCGCTCGGTCGAAGCGTCGGAAATACTTGGCAAACTGTTGCAAGAACAAGGGGTAGATCACGCTGTGCTGAATGCGCGGCAGGATAAAACCGAAGCAGACGCCGTCGCGCAAGCCGGACAGCCGGGACGTATTACGGTCGCAACCAACATGGCTGGGCGCGGTACCGATATCAAGCTGATGTCCGAGGTCAGGGAAAAAGGAGGGCTCCACGTGATTCTGACCGAATTCCATGAAAGCGCACGGATCGATAGGCAGTTATTCGGTCGGTGCGCGCGACAAGGTGATCCTGGAAGCGTTGAGGCAATTGTCAGTTTGCAGGATGAATTGTTCCAGCGATATGTACCATTTTTAAGTAATAATTTTGCGCATTTTTGGACCGGCAACGGGCGATATAACGCGAAGCTATTCCGATTGTTGGTTAAGTACGCTCAGGCCAAGGCTGAACGTCATAACCGAAATATTCGGCTGGATACGATCAAACGCGATCGAAAGTGGTTGCGAGCGCTTGGCTTTGTTGGCGCCACGAAAAAATGACGGATCTAATCCGTCGGCACTGTCACAGCGAGCGCTGGCCATACTCTGCAAATTGCGCAGAGAAGGAAAAATTGACAGGTCAAAAGATTTCGCCGGTAGAGAGCTGAACGGGAAAACACGTATTTGGCGGATTGCCTAATGAATAGCGAACGCTTAACTATGAATGGTAATAAATATGTACGAACAACAAGAGGATCTTTTTAATCCAAACAAACTGCTCGATAAGCTACATGAAATAATGTGTCTTAAGAATGATGCTGCGCTTTCCCGCCGGCTGTGTGTAGCGCCGAGTATCATCAGCAACATCCGGCGAGGCCGGATTCCTGTAGGTGCATCCATTCTCGTCCGCATACATGAGGCAACTAATTTGTCTATCAAGGACCTTCGCGCCATTATGGGAGACCGCCGAGCAACGTTCAGAATGAGTTTTGAGTTATACAACAAGCGCAAATCCGCACAACGTCGTACTGTAGAATTGCAAAATCAAATCAACTGAAGGTGAAGAGAACCACGATGTCGTTATCGAAAAATATAGTTCAACAACCCGAGGCAGACGGTTATATCAATGTGCCAGTGACACGCGAAACGCGGCAAGGTCTGCATGAACTGAAGGAAGCAATGCAAGTGTCTAGCCAAGCAGAAGTTATCGAAAAAGAGGTGGTTCCGGAAATTCGGACAGGAAGATAAGTGTAAGCCTTGCTTCATAATCGAGGCCGCAAGGCCGTTTTAGGGAGCAAGCATGACCAAAAGAACGAGAAGGAACCACTCATCCGCATTCAAAGCCAAGGTGGCGCTGGCGGCACTCAAAGGCGACAAGACGCTGGCGGAATTGGCGCAGCAGTTTGACGTCCACCCAAACCAGGTCACCGAATGGAAGCGACAGTTGCTGGAGCGGGCTGCCGACGTATTTGATGGCGGCGCTGCAGTCGGTCAGCAAGAGAACATGCCTGACCTGAAGGAATTGCACGCCAAGATTGGGCAGCAGGCATTGGAAATCGATTTTTTAAGCGGCGCGCTCACCAAAGCGGGATTGCTGAGCGCAAGGAAATGATCGACCGTACCCATGAACTGCCGGTGTTGCGGCAATGCCAAATCCTGTCGTTGGCACGCTCGACGGCATACTACCGCCCACAACAGACCAGTGAGGCCGATTTGGCGCTGATGCGCCGCATTGACGAGCTACACCTCGAATACCCATTTGCTGGCAGCCGCATGCTGCGCGACCTGCTCAAGCAAGAAGGCTTTTCGGTGGGGCGCAAGCATGTGGCGACGCTGATGAAGAAGATGGGCATCGAGGCGCTGTACAGGAAGCCCAATACCAGCCGCCGCCATCCGGCTCATCCGGTCTATCCGTACCTGCTGCGCAATTTAACGATCGAGCGGCCCAATCATGTCTGGGCTGCTGACATCACGTACATTCCGATGAAACGCGGCTTCATATACCTGTTCGCAATAATGGACTGGGCCAGCAGGCGGGTGCTGTCATGGCGTGTATCAAACACGATGACGACCGATTTCTGCATCGAAGCAGTGCAGGAAGCGATTGCCCGTTATGGCGCGCCGGAGATCTTCAACACCGATCAGGGCAGCCAGTTTACCAGTCTGGAATTCACGCAACTGCTCAAGGACCACGGCATAGCCATCAGCATGGACGGCAAGGGCTGTTGGCGCGATAACGTGTTTGTCGAACGGCTGTGGAAGTCGATCAAGTACGAGGAGGTGTACCTGCACGCTTACGACACGGTGAGCGCGGCAAAGAGCGGGATCGGGCGTTACCTGGAGTTTTACAATAGCCGGCGACCGCATAGCGCGCTTGACGGCAAGACACCGGATGCGTTTTACTTCGCCAATCTGCCCGCCCTTGGACAGGCGGCATAGATGGCAGGCCGGGTTACCCACCGCGCCGCACGCTCTTGCCCTGCGCATCAGGCGGCGAGCGGCGCCGTGGATAACCCTACATCCGCAAGGCTCCACTTAAGACCGTCAGATTTCTGTCCAAGCAAACGGGGCCACCTCTCGGAGCTCGGTCCGGTTTCATTGACTTCTGCAACCGGCATCAGCGTTTTGACGCCGCAACCCTGTGGACAGTCGAGAAGGAATCAATCGCCTGGAAAGTCATTCTGGCTTGCCTTGAGGTGGCCTGGGGGCTGATCGAGGGCGCCTTCAAATGGATTGGGGCATCCATCGCTTTTCTTGTGATTGCCCTAATCATTGGCGGAATTCTCTATGCTATTGCCGGCGCTCTGTCTGCTCCCTGGTGGGCCATAGTCATCATCATCCTGCTTCTCAACAAGTAGACCCTATTAGGCTATTTATTGCTCACGTTTTTCATGCTCGGCACATTGCGCCAGGATGATACTCGCCTGCACCATCGAAAAACCGGTCGGAGAATATGGTAACAGCCATCAATTCGCGTCAACATCTACCGTGCTACCGGCTCCATTTCCCAGCACGACGGGGGCAACGGCTTCAGAATAGACGATCCGCAGATCTGTGCCAGCAGCGTAGGTGTGCTGTCCTGCGGGATGCGATTCGCGGGCTGTATCGAGCAATGCCCGATCATGCAGCACGAGGTCACCATCGGTTGTTCTTTGGAGTGCGAAATGCGTAGTCGCGCGCTCAACTGTCCCAACATATTCTCCGTCGAGAAGATTTGGAAGCAAAAGTGGAACATCGGCTGCTTGGCATTGCGCCCGATACTCTTCCAGTTCCGATGCGCGCTGTTGCAGTGGGACGAAGAAATGGCGCTCTATCCAGCCCGGCAGTTGATCGGCAATCGACAACTCTTCCCCGTCGACGATTGCCTCTTGAGTGGGCGGAGCGAAGTCGATCGAGTTGTCGTAGATGAAGACTGCGTCTGCCATTTCCACGGCCGTCGGCAAAAGTTTCATGATTCGGTGGTAGCGATCACGCACCCGCTCGGGCGGGACAAAGTGCCCGGTCGTCGTCTTGGTCTCGAAACGTTGTTCGACACGGCGGACATTGATTTCCGGGTCTTCAGTTGCAATAAAGGTCAAGAGCACGCGAAACCCTTTGGCCTTCAGCATGACGATCTCGTTCACTCTGGAAGGATGGGAAAAGACGGTTTCGTACGCGAACGAGGTGTGCGTGTCGATAGCCTGACGGCGTAGTTCGATGCCGCGGTCGAATGCCGCCTGATCGCGTTCATCCTGGGTCGCGTAGACCCCAGGTAGCTCGCGAGCAACTTGGTCGGGATTGATAAAATACTCAGGCACCGGAAAAATGTTGCCGAGCGCGGCAAGGCCGGTTGCGCGCACTTCGTCGATTAGCGAAGTCTTTCCGCTGCCGTTTGGACCCGCGAAAACGATCGCGAACGGGACGTTTTGTTTAGACCCAGCCATGGAATTTGGTAGACAAAAAAAACGCGGCAACGCCGCGTTCGTGGAGGGGATTTCATCAGCGAGCGAGAATCTTTCGCTTGAAGGTGCTCGCCAGATCAGAAGTCAGTGCGCCGGTATCGATCGGCTCGCCAGCGGCTTTTCGCGCAGCTACCGCCATTGCGCGGCGGTGTACTTCTTTCAGTGTCTCGGAAATATTGCCTTTCAACGCGCGATCCCATTGCTCTGCGGATGCGCCAAGCACCTGAGTGCCTCGAGTAAGGCGCTTTGGATTGAGGAATCGGTTTGATTTGCTATCAGGCATGTCAATCTCGCAAAAGTATCACTGCTTACGTTTTTATTATAGCCAATTGGAGCATGACTGGCTGAATTCTCCCAGCGCTAAGTAATGACAAATTGCATTTGTGGCAATCCAGGTCAATACATATTTCCGCCAGCACTTGCCTTGTCGAGTCATCATGCTACTTTGCATCGGCTGTCTGTGCGTATACGGCTTCCAGCTGGGCGACCACATCTTTGTCGGACAAAGGGACGCCGTGGCGAACCAAGATACGTATCGTACGTACAACCACAAAGACATCCATCAATCCACTGGCCAGCGCGTGAAAGACTGGCGCAACTACCTCTCCACTGGGCAAACTGGCAACGGCACCGGCGAGCTGGCCAAGCCGCGTCGGCAGCATGAATAGAAAAGCATCACAACGCCGATCATTTAGTCTTTTCGGGAATTTGCACCAGAACCATTTTGCAGATCCATGACCGGCAGTAAATATTGCCTTGATATTAATTGGGCTTATGCTAATGTTGTCTTTGTGCAATGCAATGATTGAATAGCTGGCCGCCAGCATCGCCGGGGCCGAACGACTGGGGAGTGCCGGACAAAGCAGTTCCGGACTGCTGTATCAAGTGGAAAGCGCAGGGGAGCTGCACTGATCCTCTATCGGCTCCTGCTGAATCTCACGATTCTTTTGAATTGGAAACTTCGATGCCATTGACAATATCGGTCGCCCCTACCCGTCTGGCAATCTTCGCGGTGGAGTATGGAACCTCGCTACCAATTGCTCCCATGGCTGTTTATGCTGGGATCGTGGTCCGCTCTGAGTCGGAAGAGCCGGGGGGGGACGTCGATGGCCGGCTAGACGACGCTATCTTGCGGGCCCTACGACAAGATGCGCCCGGCAGCTCGGCCCCCGTGTTTTAGTAAGCACTAGATGGGAGGGCGGAATCCAGCCGTAAGGTACTGTATTGATTAACAAAGCTCTCCACAATGGCCGAACAAGTGTTCACTGCATTTCACTGCATTTGAACCATGTTAAAAGCCTCGCAACACCGAATAGTGACTTTGCTTTTGGTGATGGAAAACTGAAAACGTCCAGAGCGTGGGTGTTTTGCAAGACCCTCATATATCGGGGATGTAAAGTTTGCAACTGCGAATAGAGGCGGCAGATATCAGCCTTACCTTAAAAGGGAAGATAATTATGTCAATTACAATAAACAAAGCTGTGTATGGAACACCCAACAAAGGCATTGACGTCACGCAAATATGCCAAAATATAGTCAATTCTGGTAACGACGATATTACCGCCAACAATGCGACCTTCACAGATCCCGATCCCGGTAACGGGAAGTACTTCGCAATAAATTACACAAACCCAGCTAAAAATAACGGATCGCCGATAACGTTGGGTTGTAGTGAAAACAGTACACTCGATCTAGTGGCAAATGGGCAAATGATAATGCCGCCACCTCCGCCAGCTGTTCAGAGTGTTACGATTGTCCAAGCTCTCTTCGGATCAGCCAATCAAGGTTGGGATGTCACTCAGACTTGCCAATGGTTGGTTAGTAACGGAGCTACCGCGATCCAAGTTAATATCGGAACGTTCGGAGACCCAGATCCAGGCAATTTGAAGACTTTCTCAATTGTTTATACCGCTGTTGGTGGCGGTAAGCAATATTTATTGGCTTGCCAGGAGAATACTACTTTGAACCTACCGACTTCGTAAACGTCAGGATCAAAGCAGATGTCGGTAAGCCGCCACCATTGCTGGTGAAGGCTTACCAAAACTTTGGGCTCTTTTGCGGATCTGTAGAAATGAGTTACGCATAAATTTCGTAACCCTGAAGATCGAGAAATAGCCGCTGAAAAACCGTTTTGATTTTTGACAGGCCATAGCATCGACGTTTGATGACTTTGATCTTGGCTATTTGTGGTGAGTAGACCTGCCAAGTTGGGCAGATTTACTTCAGCGAACGGGGATCAATATTGGTGAACATTCTTAACTTGGGACGTGATTTTACATAATGTAATTTATGCGTTGATCAGGTGTAGGAGCTAAGTAGAAATGTCCCATTCCAGCCAAACTAAAATGTCCCATTTAGGTCAAACGGTTTATCGACCCTGCCGCCCATACTGGATCTCTCATTTTCAGGCTG
>Ga0070659_100002404_pt1 | contig 13299 bp, 11 predicted proteins | sample KBSC23metaG_FD_64666 | JGI IMG/M metagenome (GOLD analysis project Ga0070659, IMG submission 64666) | Corn rhizosphere microbial communities from Kellogg Biological Station, Michigan, USA - KBS C2-3 metaG | ecosystem: Host-associated > Plants > Roots > Rhizosphere > Soil ...
GCCCAGATCTCCTCCGCGTCGTCGTCGGACACGTGGACCGTGACCCACACGCGGTCGCCGTCGATGCCCAGCGTCTCGGTGACGAACTCCCACGCCCAGGTGATGGCGTCGAGCTTGAAGTAGTCGCCGAACGACCAGTTGCCGAGCATCTCGAAGAACGTGTGGTGACGCGCGGTGTAGCCGACGTTTTCCAGATCGTTATGCTTGCCGCCGGCGCGCAGGCAGCGCTGCACAGAGGCCGCACGCACGTACGGGCGCTTGTCGGTACCGAGGAAGACGTCCTTGAACTGCACCATGCCGGAGTTGGTGAACAGCAGCGTCGGGTCGTTGCCCGGCACCAGCGGCGAGGAGCGCACCACGGTGTGGCCCTTCGACTCGAAGAACGTCAGGAATTTTTGGCGGATATCGGAGGCTTTCATGTCGCGGGGTGCCGGAGTCAGCATTGCGCCTTGGAGCATCCCGCTCCTGAGCGCCTTGGATTAGTGCAAACCGTTGATTATACGGGGTTCGTGCCCTATTCGCGCCCATTCGTCGCATGGGGTTAGAGGGACCCCGGGGCGTGGTGTAGAGTGCACCCGTTCCAATCGTGTCGATCCGTCAATCCATGGGCGCTCTCAGCCATCTCCGTGTTCTTGACCTGACCCGCGTGCTTGCCGGCCCCTGGTGCGCGCAAAACCTGGCCGATTTCGGTGCCGACGTCATCAAGGTGGAGCGCCCTGGCGCCGGCGACGACACCCGCACCTGGGGCCCGCCCTGGCTGAAGGACGAGGACGGCCAGGACACCACCGAGGCGGCCTACTACCTCGCCGCGAACCGCAACAAACGCTCGATCACCGTCGATATCAGCACGCCCGAGGGCCAGGACATCGTCCGCAAGCTCGCCGCGCATGCCGATGTGGTGCTGGAGAACTACAAGGTCGGCCAGCTCAAGAAGTACGGGCTCGACTATGAATCGCTCAAGGCCATCAAGCCGGACCTGATCTATTGCTCCATCACCGGTTTCGGCCAGACCGGCCCCTACGCCGCGCGCGCCGGCTACGACTTCATCGTGCAAGGCATGGGCGGCTTCATGAGCCTGACGGGCGAGCGCGACGACCTGCCCGGCGGCGGCCCGCAGAAGGCCGGCGTGGCCATCTCTGACCTGATGACCGGCATGTACGCCACCGTGGCCGTGCTGGCCGCGCTCGCGCATCGGGACCGCACCGGCGAAGGCCAGTACATCGACATGGCCCTGCTCGACGTGCAGGTCGCCATGCTGGCCAATATGAACACCAACTACCTGGCCAGCGGCCACGCGCCTAAGCGCTGGGGCAACGCGCACCCGAACATCGTGCCGTATCAGACGTTCCAGGCATCGAACGGCTGGATCATCGTGGCGGTAGGCAATGACGGCCAATTCCGCCGCTTTGTAGAGGCCGGCGGCATGCCCGAACTGGCCGACGATCCGCGCTTCGCCACCAACCCGCAGCGCGTGGCCAACCGCGATGTGCTGGTGCCGATCCTGGCGGAGATGGTCAAACGCTTTGGCAAAGGCGAATGGATCGACAAGCTCGAAGCCGCCGGCGTGCCCTGCGGCCCGATCAACTCGCTCGACGAGGTGTTCGACAACGAGCAGGTGCAGGCGCGCGGCCTGCGCGTCGACCTGCCCCACCCGAGCGCGGGCACCGTCAAGCTGGTCGGCAGCCCGGTCAAGATGAGCGCCACGCCGCCCAAGGCCGCGAGCCACCCGCCGCTGCTGGGCGAACACACGGAAGCCGTGCTGCGCGACGTGCTCGACCTGAGCGCCGAGCAGATCGCGGCACTGCGCACACGCGGCGTGATCTGACGCCCGCGCCAACCCGACTCAACCCTTTCCCCCACCCTCACGAGGTCACCATGTGGTCTGATGCGTTGCTGGCTTACCTGCATTACATCTCGATCTTCACGATGATCGTCTTCCTCACCGCCGAAGCCGTGGTGCTGCGGCCGGACATGACACCGGAAATCCGCAAGCGCCTGGCGCGCTATGACGCGGTGTTTGGCTTTGCCGCGCTGGCGGTGCTGGTGACGGGGCTGCTGCGTGTGCTCTACGGTGCCAAGGGTTACGCGTTCTACGTTCACAACCCGGTGTTCCATCTCAAAGTGGGCTTGTTCATCCTGGTGGGCCTGCTGTCGATTCCGCCCACCCTCACGATCCTGCGCTGGAAGAAGCAAAGCAAGACGCTGCCCGACTTTGTGCCCACGCCATCGGAGATTGCCAAGACGCGCCGCTGGGTCATGATCGAATCGCACCTGATCGTGTTCATTCCGCTGGCGGCGGTGCTGATGGCGCGCGGCATCGGTATGTAACCGTGCGGGGCTGCGCGCGCGTTGTGCGCGGCCTCCATCAACGCTAGGGACAAACCCTGAACCCTTGCGTGCGCACCGCGCGGGGCCAGGGGGCGGCCCATCTTCCCCTCCGCAAGGTGCTTGAAAGCCGGTCTCCTTAGCGTGCAAACTTGGCCGCCAACAAGGCGGCTCGCCAACCCTGGCGCAGCATGCCCATCCGAGGAGACCACGCTTGCAAAACGATCCACAAGGTCGTCCGGTGATCCGCAGTCACCAGGACTTTGCATCAGGCATCATGTTCATCGCCGCGGGCGCGGCGTTCGCCATCCTCGCGCGCAACTACCGCATGGGCACGGCCGGCAGCATGGGCCCGGGCTACTTTCCGTTCTGGCTGGGCGTCGTGCTGGTGCTGCTGGGTGCGGTGGTGATCGTGCAATCACTGTCGCGCAAGGGCGTGATCGACCGTATTCCGCGCTGGGACGTGAAGACGCTGCTGTGGATTCTCGGCTCGGTGGTGCTGTTCGGGCTGCTGCTGCAGCCGCTGGGGCTGGTGCTCTCGCTCGTGGTGCTCGTGCTGGTATCGAGCATGGCGAGCCATGAATTCACGCTGAAAGGCGCCGTCGGCACCGCCATCGTCATGGTGCTGATGAGCCTGGCAGCCTTCGTCTACGGGCTCAAGCTGCAGTTCCCGGTGTGGCCGGCTTTCATTGGTAACTGAGGAGCGCACGACATGGACCTCTTTGCCAATCTCGCGCTCGGCTTCTCCACTGCGCTCTCGCTGCAGAACCTGATCTACGCCTTCATCGGCTGCGTGCTCGGTACGCTCATCGGCGTGCTGCCGGGTCTCGGCCCCATCGCCACCATTGCGATGCTGCTGCCGGCCACGTATGCGCTGCCGCCGGTGGCCGCGCTCATCATGCTGGCGGGCATCTATTACGGCGCGCAGTACGGTGGTTCCACCACCGCCATCCTCGTGAACCTGCCGGGCGAATCGTCTTCGGTGGTGACCACCATCGACGGTTACCAGATGGCGCGGCGCGGGCGTGCGGGTGTGGCGCTGGCGACGGCCGGCCTCGGCTCGTTCTTTGCAGGCTGCGTGGCGACGCTGGTGCTGGCCGCGTTTGCGACGCCGCTGTCGGAATTCGCGTTCAACTTCGGGCCGGCGGAATATTTTTCGCTGATGGTATTGGGCCTGATCGGCGCAGTGGTGCTGGCCTCCGGCTCGCTCATCAAGGCGATTGCGATGATCGTGCTGGGCCTGCTGCTCGGGCTGGTCGGCACGGATGTGAACTCGGGCACCGCGCGCTATTCGTTCGACGTGCCGGAACTGGCAGACGGGCTGAACTTCGTGTCGGTGGCGATGGGCGTGTTCGGTTTTGCCGAGATCATCGCCAACCTCGAACAGAAGGAGCACCGCGAAACCTTTGTCGAGCATGTGCGCAACCTCTGGCCCAGCCGCGAGGACTTCAAACGCATGATCCCGGCCGTGCTGCGCGGCACGGCACTCGGCTCAGTGCTGGGCATCCTGCCGGGCGGCGGCGCGACGCTGGCGTCGTTCGCGTCGTACTCGCTGGAGAAAAAGACCTCGAAGTACTCGCACGAATTCGGCAAGGGCGCCATCGAAGGCGTGGCCGGTCCGGAGTCGGCCAACAACGCCGCGGCGCAGACCTCGTTCATCCCGCTGCTCACGTTGGGCATTCCACCCAACGCGGTGATGGCGCTGATGGTGGGCGCGATGACCATCCACAACATCCAGCCCGGCCCCCAGGTCATGACCAGCAACCCCGCGCTGTTCTGGGGCCTGATTGCATCCATGTGGATCGGCAACCTGATGCTGATCGTGCTGAACCTGCCGATGATCGGCGTGTGGGTGCGGCTGCTGAAGGTGCCGTATCGCTTCCTGTATCCGGCCATTCTGGTGTTCTGCTGCATTGGCGTGTATTCGGTGTCGAACACCACGTTTGACATCTTCCAGACGGCACTCTTCGGGCTGATCGGCTACATGTTCGTCAAGCTTCGCTGCGAGCCGGCGCCGATGCTGCTGGGCTTTGTGCTTGGGCCGATGATGGAAGAGAACTTCCGCCGCGCGCTGCTGCTCTCGCGTGGGGATTTCACCACCTTCTTCACGCGGCCACTGTCATTGGGGCTGCTGATTGCGGCGGGCATTCTGGTGTTCCTGGTGGCACTGCCCGCCATCAACAGAAAACGCGAGGAAGCATTTCAGGAAGAGTAACGATCTTGCTGCATCGCACCCTACAAAACCGGAGGCGCGTCCTCCGGTTTTCATTTGCGCACGCGGCACCGCAGCATTAGAGCCTGTCTTCCAACTCGGTTGACGTCGGATACCGCGCTTCGGATAACGGAGGGCGATCGGCCCGCAGAGGTCGACCACCTATCCAATGTCCAGGAGACAATCGAATGTCACAGACTTCCCTGCTGCGCGTTGTGCGCGGCATTTTGCGTACGCATGCGGCGGCCGCCGTCTTGGCCACGTCCGCCCTCACCCTGTGTGCGGTCGCGCCGGCCCAAGCCGCCAGCACCTATGCCGCTACGCAGTATCCGATCGTGCTGGTGCATGGGCTGTCGGGCACCAGCAAATTCTTCGGCGTGGTGGATTACTGGTACCAGATCCCCGAAGACCTGCGTGCCAATGGCGCCAATGTCTACGTGGCCGATGTGTCGGCCTTCAACGATGAAACCGTGCGCGGCGAGCAACTCGTGAGCCAAATCCGCACCGTGCTGGCGACCACCGGCGCCGCCAAGGTCAACCTCATCGGCCACAGCCAGGGCGGATTGACCTCGCGTTATGCGGCGGCCGTGGCGCCAAACCTGGTGGCCTCCGTCACGACCATCGGCACGCCGCACAAGGGCTCGGAATTTGCGGATTTTGTCGAGAGCACGCCGGAACCGTTCAAGGCGCTGGTGAGCCTCGGCGCCGACGTGTTCGGCTCGGTGCTCGGTTGGTTCAACGGCAACAACAATCCGCAAGACGGCTTTGCGGCACTGCATATCCTGTCGACCGCAGGAGCGGCGGATTTCAACAAAACCTTCCCGAGCGCGGGCCTGGCTAGCGGCTGCAACACCGGCAGCGCCACCGACGTGCGCAACGGCAACGTGCAGAAGCTGTATTCATGGACGGGCCGCTCCATCGCCACCAACATCCTCGACGTGTTCGACCCGGTGTTGGTGTTCAGCGGCGGCGTCATGCAGGCGCGCGGCTCGGGGACCAATGACGGGCTGGTTTCGATTTGCAGCGCCAAGTTCGGACAGGTGCTGTCGACTGACTACGCATGGAACCATCTCGATGAGGTCAACCAGTTGCTCGGCCTCATCGGTTGGGGCGCGGCGGATCCGGTGGCCGTGATCCGCACGCAAGCCAATCGATTGAAGACCGCTGGGCTGTAACCTCGCCGCCACCATGAAGACCCGCTCGTCATCCATGCAGCCCATGACGTTGATCGCCGCCGTACTGGTGGCGACGGCGATGGCGGGCGGCGTCTATTGGTGGCATACGTCGGACGCCGCGCCAACGCCCGTGGCGGCGCCCTCCCACGCCACCAGGGGCGCGTTCATCGGCAGCATCGATGGCGCGCAGACGCCGGACGCGGCGCAGCCGACCGAGCTCGCCGACACGCAAGCGCCCGACGGCCTGCGTGTCGACACCGGCGGCCACCTCATCGTCGAAGCCGCCAATCGGCAGGTGTTCGACTACTTCCTCGACGTGCCCGCCTCGCTGCCCGAAGCTCAGCGCGTGGCGATGGCCGATGCGTATCTGCGCGCGAAGCTGGTATCGCGTGCGCTGACGGAAGCGCAATCGCTGCTGCAACGTTATCTCGCTTACCGCATGGCGCTGGCCGCGCAAGGCGATGGCCGCAGCAAACCCAGCATCGACCAACTTCAGCAACGCCCCGAGATGCTCGCCACGCTGCGCCAGCAGCTCGCCAGCCGCGCCGCACTGCGCCAGCAAACGCTCGGCGCGACCGTCGCCCAAGCCTGGTACGGCGACGAAGACACAATGAACGCCGCCGAACTCGAACGCCTGGCCGTGATGGCGGACACCTCGCTCACGCCAGAGCAACGCGCCGCGAAAATCGCCGCCATTGACGCCAACCTGCCGCCCTCCGTGCAACAGGCCCGCCGCGACGCTTCCGCGCCAGTCCGCCTCGCCAATGCGATGGACGCGTGGATCAAGCAAGGCTTGAGCGACGCGCAGATCCGCCAGCACCTGGCCGCGCAAGGCGTCGACGGTGTCATCGCAGATCGCCTCATCCAGGGCAATCGCGAGGAAGCCGACTGGCGCGCCCGCTATGACGCCTACGCGCGCGAGCGGGACCGCATCAGCGCCTTTACCGGCCTGTCCGACGCCGACCGCGCCACACAGATTGCACAGCTGCGTCAGCAGACCTTCACGGCCCCCAATGAGGCGCTGCGCGCACAGGCCCTGGACGGTCTCGCACAACGGAAATAACCCGTCGACCGGCACAGGACGCCCGGCACGGTAAAATCACGGGATTGCCGAATCACGCACTCCCATGAGCCAAGACCACGCCACCGGGGCGAACGCCGCCCCCACGTCCAACTTCCTGCGCCAAATCATTGACGGCGACCTCGCACAAGGCACCTACGCCAATCGCAAGGACACCGCCGGCCAGCCGATTCCGCCGGTCGTGACGCGCTTTCCGCCGGAGCCCAACGGCTACCTGCACATCGGCCACGCCAAGAGCATCTGGGTGAACTTCGGCATGGCCCGCGATTACAACGGCCGCTGCCACCTGCGCTTTGACGACACCAACCCCGTCAAGGAAGACACGGAATACGTCGATTCCATCATCGACGCGGTGCACTGGCTTGGCTACTCGTGGAATGACGAAGGCGGCGAGCACCTCTATTACGCCAGCGACTACTTCGAGCAGCTCTACGGCTTTGCCGAAGTGCTGATCCAGCGCGGCGTGGCCTACGTCGACAGCCAAAGCGCCGAGCAGATCGCCGCCAACCGGGGCGATTTCACCAAGCCGGGCACGCCGTCGCCGTTCCGTGATCGCTCGGTGGACGAAAACCTCGCGCTGTTCCGCGACATGCGCGCCGGCAAGTACAAAGACGGCGAGCACGTTCTGCGCGCCAAGATCGACATGGCCGCGCCCAACATCGTGATGCGCGATCCGGTGCTGTACCGCATCCGCCATGCGCATCACCATCGCACCGGCGACGCCTGGTGCATCTACCCGATGTACGACTTCACGCATTGCATTTCCGATGCGCTGGAGAACATCACGCATTCGCTGTGCACGCTGGAGTTCGAGAACAACCGCCCGCTGTACGACTGGGTGCTCGACCATCTGCGCGACGCCGGCGCCCTGCCCGCAACGTTGCCGCATCAGTACGAATTCGCGCGCCTGCACCTCACCTACGCCATCACCAGCAAGCGCAAGCTGCTGCAACTGGTGACTGAAAAGCGCGTCGACGGCTGGGATGACCCGCGCATGCCGACGCTGGTCGGCATCCGCCGCCGTGGCTACACGCCGGAATCGATCCAGCTCTTCTGCGAGCGCGTGGGCGTGTCGAAGGCCGACAGCTGGATCGACATGAGCATCCTCGAAGGCGCCGTGCGCGACGATCTGGATGCGCGTGCACCGCGTTCGGTGGGCGTGTTGGACCCGGTCAAGCTCATCCTCGACAACGTGCCGGCGGACTTCAACGAGCCGTGCTCGGCACCGGTACACCCGAAGCAGCCCGAACTCGGCCGCCGCGAATTCCCGCTCACGCGCGAGTTGTGGATCGAGCGCGAAGACTTTACCGAGACGCCGCCCAAGGGCTACTTCCGCCTGTTCCCGGGCAACAAGGTGCGCCTGCGCTACGGCTATGTGATCGAGTGCACCGGCTGCGACAAGGACGCCGACGGCAACATCACCGCCGTGCACGCCAACATCATCCCGGATACCAAGAGTGGCACGCCGGGTGCTGACAGCGTGAAGGTGAAGGGCAACATCCATTGGGTCAGCGCCGCGCACGCGCTGCAAGCCGAAGTGCGCCTGTACGATCGCCTGTTCAATGATCCGCAACCGGATTCGGGCGACAAGAACTTCCTGGATGCGCTCAACCCGAACGCCAAGCAGGTCGTCACGGCCTATCTGGAGCCGACCCTGGCGACGGCCAAGCCGGAAGACCGCTTCCAGTTCGAGCGCCATGGCTACTTCGTGGCTGACCGGATCGACTCGCAACCGGGCAAGCCCGTGTTCAACCGCGTGGTCGGCCTGAAAGACAGCTGGGGCAAGTAAACACGGGCCCATATTCGCCGTGGGCCTCTGACATAGGAGGTACCACCATTGCGAACATGGATTCTGTTATTGGCGGGAGCACTCAGTGCGCCCGCCCTTGCCGTGCCGTTCATGCCGGACGCGGCCCACACGTCGGTCTACTTTGGCGCGTCGCACTTTGATCGCACCACGATGCGCGGCCGCTTCGGCAAGATCGACGGCGCCATCAACTTTGATGAAGCGACACAGCAGGGCGGCATCGATTTCACCGTCGATGCCACATCGCTCAGCACGCGTCTGCCGGTGCTGGATGGCGTGCTGAAATCCGAGCAGTTTCTCGATGCCGTGCAGTTTCCGATCATCCGCCTGCGCAGCGACCGCTTTGTCGTAGAAGGCGGCAAGCTCGTCGCCGTGGAAGCCAAGCTGACGCTGCACGGCGTGACGCGACCCGTGCGGCTAGACGTGCGCCGTTTCAGTTGCGGCGAAGAAAAGCTGCCCGGCAGTACACGCCACGTATGCGGCGGCGATTTCTACCTCGCCATCCAGCGCAGCGCCTTCGGCATGACGCGCTTCCTGCCCGATGTGGGCGACCGCGTCGACCTCGACATCAGCGTGGAAGCCACGCCTCAATAAACCACGCAATCAATCTATGCCCAACATCGATTTCGCCCTGACCACCGAATACATCGAGCTGCACAAGCTGCTCAAGCTCACCGGCGTGGTTGACAGCGGCGGCGCCGGCAAGGCGGTCGTCGCTGATGGCGCTGTCACCGTGGATGGCCAGCCGGAGCTGCGCAAGACGGCCAAGATCCGCGCGGGCCAGGTGGTCATGCTCGGAGACGTACGCATCGCCGTGCACGACGCGGAGTAACGCGGCAGGGGTTTGAAAACGCGCCGTGTGCTAGCGTGCGCCCGCCGTTCATCATTCCCATCATTCCAGGAGATTGACCATGCCGATCGCACTCTGGTGCGTGTTGATAGCGGGCGTGTTGCCGCTGGTGTGTGCCGCCATATCCAAAGCCAGCGGCCAGAAATACGACAACCACTACCCGCGCGCCTGGCTCGCTCAGCAAACCGGTTTCTCTGCCCGCGCAAACGCCACCCAACAGAACCACTTCGAGGCGTTTCCGTTCTTTGTGGTCGCGGTGCTGGTGGCCATCCTGGGCGGCGGCGTGATCGACCGTATCAACGCGCTGGCCATCGCATTCATTGCCGCGCGGCTGCTGTACACGGTCTGCTATTTCGCTAACTGGGCCATGCCACGCTCGCTGATGTGGATCACCGGTTACGGCATCACCATTGCGCTGTTCGTGCAGCCTGCTTTTGCGCACTGAGCCTCTGCTCTGCCATGAAAAACGGCGCCCCGGTGGCGCCGTTTGCTTTTGGGGGATGCGACTCTGCCGACTACGCCGATGCATCCGGCGGCACGGCCGGCGTACGGAACAGCCGCCAGGCCATCCCGCCCAGCACTGCCACCGCCGCCACCAGCGCGCCCCACAACACCCATTGGCGCGTCCTGCCGCCGGGCGGCTCCGCCTTGAGCGCATCGGCCGGTGAATCGCTCATCGCACCGAGTTGTGCCGGTGCAATCGCAGGCGATGCACCCGCCAGCAAGTCCGGGCGTGCAACCGGATTGCCGCGCGCCACCTCCCCCACCGCCAGCGTGAACGGCACGGTGCCGCGCGCCGCGTAGGTGACCGTGGCCGGCCGCCAGCCGATCGCCAATTGCGGCGCGCCTGCGCCCAGGCCACCACTGCGCGTGTCGACCTGCAGGCGCCAGTAGCGCTCGCCCGTGACGGGCACGGTGATGGGCGCGTTCTCCTGTTCGCCCTGCCCGCCCGCGCCCGCCAGCCGGAACAGGCGTGCCGACGTGACGGGCCGCCAAGGCGCCTGCGTGTCAGCGCGCGCATAGAGCGTTGCCTGCGCGACCGTGTTGGCTTGCGGCAGGTGGATTTTCACGCGCTCGACGGGGAACACGCCGCCGGTATCGAACGCATAGTCGCCGGCGGCAGGCGTCTGCAGCGGTGCCAGGCCGGTGCGCCACTGGATGGCGCTGTCAGCCGGACCCACGGGTGCGCCAGCGGCCAGTTCTGCGCGCACGGCGTCGGGCGCGGGCGGCTTGCCCTGCCACGTCAGGCGCAGGTACTTGGCGCGCAGTCCGGTGAACTCGATGCGATCCTGCACCAGCGTGCTGCCCTGATTGGACAGGCGAAACAGCGTGGCCTGGCCGACAGGGCTCCAGTGTTGCAAGTCATCGCTGGCTTGCACGCTAACGCCGCTCTGGAATTCCGCTGCGGGCAGCACCACCACCAGCGCTGTCACCGTCGCAGCTTTCCGATCCGGCACTTGGCTCAGGTCAACCAGCCATGCGCGTACAGACGCCTGCGCGGGCTGGGCACCGGTCGCGCGCAGCACGCCATCGGCGCCAAGCACCACACCCGCAGCACCCGGTGTCTGCGCGTCGTCAATGGGCGTGGCAAACCAGCGCACGTCGTGCAACGTGCGCGCCTGCGGCGCCGGATCATGCGGGACATCGATGGTGAACGGAACAGGCTCGCCGTCGCCATTGAGGATGCGCAGATCGGCCAGGCTGGCGTCGTGCGCGTGGGCGTAGACGTCTTCACTGAGCGTGACGGCGTAGTAGGCAGCGCCGGGCGCGCCCGTCAGCGCAAAGCGCTCGGCCCAGGCCGGCGCAGACAACAGCGACGCCGCAGCCATCGCAAGAACACACTTCTTCATAGAACCTCCCCGCTCTCCGCGTTGGCTTCAGCGGTGGCTTTAGCCTTCGGCGGCAGCGGCGACAGATAACCGATCAACAGCAGCAGCACGCCAATGCCGATAAACGAAACGATGCGCTCGACACCTGTCACGCGCGACAGATCGAACAGGAACAGCTTGACCACGGTCACGCCCAGCAGCGCCCCGCCGGTGAACCACAGCGCGCGGCTGGCGCGCCGTGTGGCGAACACCATCACCGCCAGCGCCAGCACCGTCCAGAACATCGACAGCGAGGCCTGCACCAGCATCGAATCGCCCAGGTCATCCAGCGTGTACGGCACATGCGCCCAGTGGTGCAGCGTGCGCAGCAGCACGGCATTGGCCCAGATGAACAGCGTTGCCCCGACTCCATAGCGAACAACCTCGCCAATCACCATCGGTTCCGGCACCAGCTTCTGCAATGCCACCCGTCGCATCCACAGCGCAATGGCCAGGAAGACCAGCAACTGCGCCACATCCAGCGGGTTCAGGATGGGCAGGTAGAACAGCGGCGCGGCATTGCCATTGCTGGCCGCGCTGACCAGGCTCCACAGCCACAGCAGCACCGCCAGCGGCGCGGCGCCCCAGAGCAGGTAGGCGCGCTCGAAGCGGGCGATCGGCCAGCGGATGCGCCAGCCTGCACCAGCCAGCAGGGCGAGCAACGCGCCGTAACCGTACGCCCAGGCGGCGAAGCTCCATGTCCCTTCGGGCACGTAGGCGTCCAGGCGCCAGTAGCCTTCGGTGGCCAGCACGCCGCAGATCAGCCAGAACAGCACGGTGTGCAGCGGCGCGAGGATGACGTCTTTCACGTCATGCTCCTGACGGCGCAGCAGCACGAAGGTCAGCACCACCGCGGCAATCCACACCAACCCACCCCAGCCGGCCAGCGGCGACGGCGCCCAATGTTCGATCGCGACCAGCGAAACGAGCGCAAGCACCGGCGACAACGCCAACGCAGGCCACTCGGCCAGCGCCCAATCGAGCTTGCGGCGCAGGCCGTGCGCGGCCCAGGCCGTGAGCACGGCAAATGCGGCGTACAGCGGAATGTCCGGCCGATCGACCGCCTTGGTTGCAGCGCGCCAGGCCCAGCGATCAATCTCGTCGGCGCCGCTGCCAAGCCACCACAGCAAGCCCCACACCGAGGCAGCCATGCCCAGCGCGGGCGCCACCTTCAGCCACGCGCGTGCTTCAGCCTTGCCATGCAAGCGCCAGCCGCTGAACACGCCCGCCAATGCAATCAGCAATGCGCCGATATAACGGCTGTTGAGCACGGCCCAGCCGCCGGGCGGAGCCCAATCGAATACCGTGTCCAAAGCGAAGGCGGCGCCCGCCGCGAGCTGCAGCAGCAGGCCCGCCGCCAACCCAAGGCGACGCTGCTGGCGAACACTCAGCCACACCACGGCTGCGCCTTCCAACGCCCACACCGCACTGGTGGTGCGCCCGTCGAAGGCCAGTGGAATCGCCAGCGTGATGAAGATCACGCTCAAGGCGAACATCGCCTCGAACAGCAGGCCAAGGCGCCCGCGCCTCGGGGCCAGCCAGGCGGCAATCGCCAGATAGAACGCCGCCAGCGCCGCGGCGCTCCACGCCATCGCAAACGGAATGTGGTGCACCAGCCCGGCCTGCAGCCCCATCGCCACCAGCGGTGTGCCGAACACCAGCGTGCCATCCACGTAATGCCTGAGACTGACATGGCGACGCAGCGCGTACAGCAGCGCAATGCCCACGTACATCAGGAAGAACAGGATCAGGAACGGCTCGGTGCTTGCCAGCAGCGACGGCTGATAGCGCAGCACGCCCCACGCCGTGGCAATGCCGAACGTAAAGACGAAGCCCAGCAGATTCAACGCCCGCCACGCCCGGAACCACGCAATGGCGAAGATGCCCGCATTGAGCAGCGCGTAATAGCTGAACAGCGCCACGTGGCTGCCCTGGCCGGTGGAGATCAGGATCGGCGCCAGAAAACCACCCGCGCTGCCCG
>Ga0070659_100002406_pt1 | contig 13297 bp, 11 predicted proteins | sample KBSC23metaG_FD_64666 | JGI IMG/M metagenome (GOLD analysis project Ga0070659, IMG submission 64666) | Corn rhizosphere microbial communities from Kellogg Biological Station, Michigan, USA - KBS C2-3 metaG | ecosystem: Host-associated > Plants > Roots > Rhizosphere > Soil ...
GGAAACCACCGCCGCCGCCACCGGCGCGGTCGGCGTGCTGCGTCGCGACTCGATGGCGATGAAGCCGTTCTGCGGCTACCACTACGGCGACTACTTCGCGCACTGGCTGTCGTTCGACCGACCCGGCGCGAAGCTGCCGAAGATTTTCCACGTCAACTGGTTCCGCAAGGGCAAGGACGGCAAGTTCCTCTGGCCGGGTTTCGGCGACAACCTGCGCGTGCTGGAGTGGATGATCAACCGCGCCGAGGGCCGCGTGAGCGGCGTCAAGACGCCGATCGGGATACTGCCAGCGGATGGAGAGCTGAAACTCGACGGGCTCAAGCTCGATCGCGCCCACCTCGACGAACTGCTCGACGTGGACAACGCCGGCTGGCAGGCCGAGTTGTCCGCCATCGGCGAATACCTCGAGAGCTTCGCCCCGCGCCTGCCCGAACGCCTGCGCCAGGAACAGCAGCGCGTCGCCCGGGCATTGCGGGATCAGGACGTCAAACCGTCGCGCCGCGCCGCCGCGTCCTGAAGGAAATCTCGAGCCCTCCAATCGCCGTCATTCCGGCATTCGCCGGGATGACGGCCAAAAGAACGGCTATCCGGGGCTCCTTGAAGCACGCATCACAGGCGAGCTCGCCGAGCCCGCCCGTCGATGTGACCGCGGCTGTGTTGGCACCCGGGCTTCAAACCCTTTTGCGCAACGCCGCATCCAAGCTGGCAAGATGATTGCCGCCTGCCCTGCTCCCGGATACACGATGCCGCCTGTCTCCACCGCCGCGCATGACGGCGACGACGTGCGCGCCGCGGCCGCCGGCGATCGCCACGCGTTCCAGCGGCTGTACCGCCTGCACGTGGGCCGCGTGTACGGCGCGCTGCATCGGCTCGCCGGCTACGACCACGCCCGTACGGAGGATCTCACCCAGGATGCCTTCATCCGCGCCTGGCAGAAGCTGCCTGATTTTCGCCACGAGAGCGCGTTCGGCACCTGGCTGTACCGGCTGGCGGTGAACGTGGCACTGATGGACATTCGCGCCCGCGGCGCCGACCCGGTCAGCATGGTCGACGACGAACACCTGCCCGACCCGGGCGACACGCCGTTCTGCGCCGCCGAACGCGAAGAACTGGAGCAGGCGATCGGACGGTTGCCGCCACGCGCCCGCGCGGTGCTGGTTCTGCACGACATCGAAGGTTGGCGACACGAGGACATCGGCGGCGAACTGGGCATGGCCGTGGGCACCTCGAAGGCCCAACTGCACCGCGCGCGCCGCCTGTTGCGCAAGACGCTGGGAGAAGACTCATGAACGAATTCGAATGGCGCCGGCAACTGCGCGAGCTGCACCAGCCACGGGAGCCGGGCCGCGACCTGTGGCCGGCCATCGACGCCGCCCTGGACGGCGCGGCTGGCGCACGCGCGCCACGCCGAAACCAATCGCAACGGCGGCGCTGGCTGCTGGCTGCCGCCTTGGCAGCGTCGGTGGTGCTGGCCGGCGGCGTGGGCTGGCGCCTGCTGCAGGCACCGACCGCCTCGACGGGCACGGCAGCTTCGTCGACCTGGAAACCCGCCGACCCACGCCTGGCCGGCGCCGCCATCGAGCTGGACGCCGCCCGCATGGAACTGGAACTGGCGATCCGTCAGGCGCCCGACTCCGCCGCGCTGCAACGCCTGCTGCGCCACACCGAACAACAACAGGCGCAACTGCGCCACCTGGCCGATCGCGCCAGCTGATGAGCCAAGGAGCAATCATGAAAACCGCCCCCTACCTGCCGCTGCTGCTGTGCCTGTGCATCGGCGATGCGCTGGCCGGAACACCGATCCAGTTGCAACACGCCGCCAGCGCCACCGCGCGGATCAGCGTCAGCAACATCGCTGGTTCGGTGAACGTGACCGCCTGGGATCGCAACGAGATCCAGGTCGGCGGCGAACTGGGCGAGGGCGCCAAGCCGCTGCAGATCACCGGCGACAACGATCATCTGTCGATCAAGGTCGAATCGCGCGGCGGTTCCGGCTGGTTCAACTTCGGCGGCGACAGCAGGATGGCGCCGACCACGCTGGAACTGCGCGTGCCGCGCGCCGCTTCGCTGGACGTCGACGTGGTCAGCGCACCGTTGACGATCGACGGGCTCGCCGGCGGCGACATCAAGGTCAACACGATCAGCGGCAACGCCCGCATCAACGCACGCACGCCCTCGCTGGACGTCGACAGCGTCAGCGGCAGCATCGAACTTTCCGGGCACGCCGAGCGGGCCGCACTGCAAACCGTGAGCGGTGAGATCCTGGCGCCGGCCCTCGGCAGCAAGGCCAAACTGGAAACGATTTCCGGCGGCATCCAGGTCGGCGGCGGCCCCTGGCAGACGCTCACGCTGAGCACGGTGTCGGGCGATGTGCAACTGAGCGGGGGGCTGGCCAGCGGCGGCGGCATCGACGTCGACAGCATGAGCGGCGACGTACAGTTGCGGCTGCCGGCAGATACTTCGGCGAAGTTGCACGCCAGCAGTTTCAGCGGCGACCTGCGCAGCGACTTCGGCACGCCGATCGAGGCCGACCATGGCCCCGGCAGCTCGCTGGACGCGCGCCTCGGTACCGGCAACGGCAAGATCCACATCGAGACCTTCAGCGGCGACCTGCGCGTGCGCAGGCAGAAGTAAACCTCGCGGGACAGTCCGCCCTGCATCGGGCGCGGATGCAAAAACGCCACCGCGTGGACGGTGGTGTCGGGGCTTCTGACATTCACCCGTGAAGCGGGCGGCCTCAGAGATCCTGGTGATACTGCACGTAAGGCGTGCGCGACTGATCCGGCTCGGGGCCGACCGGTGTATTCGCCGGCGTGCCGGACGACCACAGGTTCTGCGCGCCGACGCTCAGCGAACCCCGCCACGGCAGGCGCCAGGTCACGCCCAGGTCGATGCTGTTCCAGCGCCGATCCGTGTACAGGCCGCCGGGAATGCCCGCTTCGGGCTGCATGGTCCGGCCGGTCAGCATGCCGCTCAACGGGCCGTGATCGACACCGAAGCTCAGCGCTTTCTGATCCAGCACGTTGACGCCGAGCTGGTTGCCCGGCAGCAGATAGACGCGACCGACGCTGGCACCAAGATCGATGCCGGTCTGGCTGCCGAGCGCCAGGCGGCCCCGCGCATTGAGTTGATTGCTGCTGTCGAAGCTGTACAGGCCGCCTACGCCCGGCGCCACGCCCGGCAAGACGCGCGGCAGAACCACGTTCCGGTGCGGTGTGCTGGTGGCACCGACGCTCAGGCCGACGCTGTAATCGCCGGCATCGTAGGTGGCGCCCACTTCACCGCCGAAAACCTTGGCGTGCTGATTGAGCCACGAGCGCTGACTGACCTGGGCATGCGCCTGCAGCGGGCCCAGGCCGTACTGCAGGCCCGCCGTGACGGTGTCGCCGGCATCGCCGGGCTGCATGAACAGCGGCGAATCCAGCGCCGACGTGTGGTCGAGGGTCTGACTCCGGTCGGCCTTCAGCATCAGCATGCGCCCGCTGTCGTCGTGCCACAGCGGAACGCTGGTGCCCGACGCCGCCGTTGTTGCATTCGCTGTCGCCGGCGGCTGCGCCAGCAGCTGCGCGGCCTGGGCCGCATCGCCGCTCACGGACTGTCCTGCCGCCGCAAGCGGCAGCAGGAGAATCGACAGCAGGGCAGGCAGACGACGCATGAGCTTTTGACCGGTCACTCCAACGGGTGGCGGATCCGCTTCCGGCAGGAAGCACGTTTGGCGGGATTGTAGCGCATTTTACGTTTTGCTAACAGCCGGGAATCCACCCGAAACCCGCCCCAGCGCACAGTCCCAGACGGGCCTGTGTCAAGCTTTGACCCATTCGGCGAGGCCAGGTTCCCGCTATGATGCCGCTGGCAGGGGCGCCAATCCACCCTGTATAAACGCCTTTTGCCGTCGACCCGCCAGATCGTTCCGGAACCGACCACCCATCCATGAGCGCCTCCCCGACGATCCGATCATCCCCGCCGCCCCGCGCGATGCAGGATCTCGCGACGCTGAACGGCGCCATCGAGCGCCTGTTCGAGGCCGCCGACGCGGCCAGCGTGATGGAGATTTGCGAGTTGATGCTGGGCCAGCTCGGGATACGCGGCCGGCTGCATTGGCGCCACCGGGACGACCCCGCCGACGATCCCGGCGAGACGTGGCTCGACCTGGCCGAGGATCCCCAGGCCACGCACACCTTGTCGCTGGCGTGGGACGAGGTGCCGCTGTCCGGCGCCGCGCGGGAGTCGCTGCAGTGGCTGGGTCGCCTGGCCGACATCCGCCTGCGCCAACTGGCCGAGACCGGCCGCCTGTACGAGGCGATCTCCCGCCTGGCGTTGGCCGAGCGCCTGCAGCGGGCGCTGTACGCGATCGCCGACCAGGCCAGCGCCGAGCACGACATGCCGCAGATGATGCGCTCGCTGCACGCGATCGTCAGCAGCCTGATGTATGCGGAGAATTTCTACATCGTCCTGTACGACCCGACGACGGATCACCTCCGCTTCACCTATTGCGTCGACATCGTCGATACCGATGCGCCCGTGCTGAACCAGCCGATGCCGTTGCAGGACATGCAGTACAGCCTCACCTGGAACCTGCTGCGCGGGGGCCGCCCCATGATGGGCTCGCTCGACGACCTGATGCAGCAGCTGGGCGACCGCTTCCGCCTGTTCGGGGCGCGCTGCGAGGACTGGCTGGGCGTGCCGATGCTGCGCGACGGACAGGTGGTGGGCGGCATCGTGGTGCAGAGCTACCGCCCGGACACGCATTACTCGCGCCACGACATGGAGCTGCTCAATTACGTGGCGCAGCACGTGCAGACCGCGCTGGAACGGCGCGAGGCGCATCTGGAGCTGGGCCGCCGCGTCACCGATCGCACCGCGGCCCTGCGCGAGGCCAACCGCGTGCTGCGCCAGCAGGTGCTGCAGCGCCAGCGCGGCGAGCGCCTGCAGGCCGCCCTGTTCCGCATCGCCGAACTGGCCAGCACGTCCGAAAGCCTGGACAAGTTCTATGCCGCCGTGCACCAGGTGATCAGCGGCCTGCTCTACGCGCGCAACTTCTACATCGCCCTGCTGGACGAGGAAACCGGCCAGTTGACCTTCCCCTACTCGGTGGATGAGGTCGATCGCGTGCGGCCGCCGCGCGTGCACGGCCGTGGCGCCACCGAGTACGTGCTGCGCATCGCCAAGCCGCTGCTGGCCACCCCGGAACAGATCGACAAGCTGCACGACCAGGGCGAGATCAGCCATTTCGGCGCGCGCTCGGTGTGCTGGCTCGGCGTTCCGCTGATCTGGGGCGGCAAGGCGATGGGAGTGCTCGCCCTGCAAAGCTACGCACCGGCACACACCTACAGCGAACGCGACCAGGAGCTGCTGACCTTCGTCAGCTACCACGTCGCCAACGCGCTGCAGCGCAAGCAGGCAGCCACCTCGCTCAAGCAGGCCAACGCCGGCCTCGAGCGTCGGGTCACCGAACGCACCCGTGCGCTGGCGCTGGCCAATCGCGACCTGCGCGAGCAGATCGCCGAACGCGAGCGGGTGGAACGCCGGCTGAAGTACGAGACCCTGCACGACTCGCTCACCGGGCTGCCCAATCGCACCCTGCTGCTGCAGCGGCTGGAGCAGGCGATGCTGCGCTACGCGGCGAACCGGGACGAACAGTTCGCGGTGCTGTTCATCGACCTGGATCGGTTCAAGGTCATCAACGATTCGGTCGGCCACCTGGTCGGCGACGATCTGCTGTTCCAGGTCGGCGGCCGCATCCGCGCCTGCCTGAAAACCCGCGACGTGGTGGCGCGCCTGGGCGGCGACGAGTTCGCCGTGCTGCTGGAAGGCATCACCCACACCGACAAGGCCTCGCTGATCGCCGAGCGCATCATCTGCGAGTTGCAGACGCCGTTCCGGCTGGGCACCAAGGAGATCTTCACCTCCGCATCGATCGGCATCGCGCTGTCGGCGCCGCACTACCGCCAGCCGGAGGAACTGCTGCGCGACGCCGACGCGGCGATGTACAACGCGAAGGACGGCGGCCGCCACCGCGCGGCGATGTTCGACGATCGCCTGCGCCGCGAGGCGCTGTCGCTGCTGGACATGGAAAGCGACCTGCGCCACGCGCTGAGCCGCAACGAGTTCGAGCCGTACTACCAGCCGATCGTCGAGCTTTCCAACGGCCGCGTGATCGGCTACGAGGCGCTGCTGCGCTGGCACCATCCGCAACGCGGCCTGCTGCCGCCGCACGATTTCCTGCTGATCGCCGAGGAATGCGGCTGCGCCGAGGCGATCGACTGGCAGATCTTCGAACAGGTGTGCATCCAGGCTGTGCGCCTGATCGGCACCGAGGGCTTCATCAGCATCAACGTGTCCGGACGGCACTTCCGTTCCGCCGACCTCGACCAGCGCCTGCTCGCCCTGCTCGACCAGTACGCCGTACCCGCCCACTGCATCCGCATCGAGGTGACCGAGCATGCGCTGCTGGAAAACCCGACCCAGGTGAAGCGGATGCTGAAGAACCTGCGCGGCCACGGCGTCGGCATCGCGCTGGACGATTTCGGCACCGGCTATTCCTCGCTCAGCTACCTGCACCAATATCCGTTCGAGAGCCTGAAGATCGACCGCTCGTTCATCGTCGAGCTACCGCCGGACGACAGCGACACCCAGGGGCTTGCCCTGGTGCGCGCCATCCAGGTGCTGGCCGATTCGCTGCACATGAAGGTGATCGCCGAGGGCATCGAGCAGGAGTCGCAACGCCAGGCGCTGCTGCGCGTCGGCTGCCGCTACGGCCAGGGCTTCCTGTTCGCCACGCCGCAACCGGCGAGCACCTGGCTCGGCGCGGACAAGCCCCTGCTGCTCGCCTGATCCGCTACTGGGCGGTGCCCGGCGCACCGGGTGCCGCGCCCACGCTCAGCAGATGCTCGGCATCGATGCGATCGAACGCGTAGCGTTGCGCGCAGAACTCGCACACCACTTCGATCTCGTCGCCGCGCGCGGCCAGTGCCGCCTCCACCTCGTCGCGACCCAGCGAGCGCAGCATCGCGCTGACCCGTTCGCGACTGCAGCTGCAGCCGAACGCCAGCGGGCGGGTTTCGATGAGCCGCGCGGACTCCTCGTGATAGAGCCGGTACAGCAGCGGCTCGGCCGGGGTGGCGAGCAGTTCATCCGGCCCCAGCGTGGCGGTCAGCTGCACCACGCGGTTCCAGGCGTCGTCGTCCGCGGCGGCCGCATGACCGCCCTCGTCCGGCATTTTCTGCAGCATCAGGCCGACCGCCTGCCCGGCGTCGGCCGCCAGCAGGATCCGCACCGGCAACTGCTCGGACTGGCTGAAGTAGTTCTCCAGCGACGCGGCCAATCCTGCACCGCGCAGCTCGACCAGGCCCTGATAGCGCTGCCCGCGCTCGACATTGCCCAGCGTGATCGCCATCACCGCGTCGGCCAGCCCATCGAGCACCAGGACTTCGGGCAGCGGTTCCTGCCAGCGCGCCAGGCCACGCAGGTGGCCCAGGTCATTGCACTCGGCAAACAGCAGGCGCAGTGCCGACGCGCTCTTCAACTCGATCGACAGCGCGCCGTCGAGCTTGATGTTGCCGGTCAGCAGGGCACTGGCCGCCAGTGCCTCGCCGAGCAGGGCGTGCAACGCCGGCGGATAGTCGGCGCGGCCAGCCACCTCGCGCCAGCTCGCGCCCAGGCGCACCAGCGCACCGCGCACACCGGCGTGCGGCAGCAGGAAGCGGTGCAGGACGTCATCGTGGGGCTGGGTGGACACAGGTCGGTTCTCGTCGGGAGCAATGCAGCCAGATGGGGGCAGCTTCGCGGCGGGACAACGCCTCCTATACTGCCCGTTTCGCCATTCGTGCATCACATGTCTCCTGTTCTCCGCCGATTCCGCTGGCGCACCCTGCTGTCCTGGCTGGGCCGACTCGCGCTGGCCTGGCTGGTGCTGACCTGGCTGGCCGTGCTGCTGCTGCGCTTCGTTCCGCCGTGGACGTCGGCGGTGATGCTGGAGCGGCAGGTCAGCGCGTGGACGCACGGCGAGAAGCATTTCCACCTGCGCCAGCACTGGGTGCCGTGGAGCCAGGTGTCACCGTGGGTGCCGCTGGCCATGGTCGCCGGCGAGGATCAGAAGTTTCCCTACCACCACGGCTTCGATTTCGATTCCATCAACAAGGCGATCGACGCGGCGGACGACGGTGCGCGCCTGCGCGGCGCCAGCACGATCAGCCAGCAGACCGCCAAGAACCTGTTCCTGTGGAACGGCCGCAGCTTCGTACGCAAGGGGCTGGAAGCCTATTTCACCGTGCTGATCGAGCTGACCTGGCCGAAGCGGCGCATTCTCGAGGTCTACATGAACATCGCAGAGCTGGGCAACGGCGTCTATGGCGTGGGCGCGGCCAGCGAGACGTATTTCCACACTGCGCCGGCACGCCTCGGCCCGGCCCAGGCCGCGCGCCTGGCCGCGGTGCTGCCGAGCCCGCGTCGCCTGCACGTGGATCGCCCCAGCGCCTACGTGCAGCGCCGCGCGGCGTGGATCGAACAGCAGATGCAGCAACTGGGCGGCCCGGGTTACGTGGAAGGTCGCGCCCCGCCGCGGGCACCGCGCTGACCATCATGCTCGCCAGCCGCGTCGTCGCTGGTTAGCATGCAGGCGGTTTCCCCTGGTGCCGCCCATGCCGCAACTCACCGTCGTCGTCCCCGCCTACAACGAAGCCGCCGTGCTGCGCGCGTTCCACCAGCGCCTGGGTGCGGTCATGGATCAGCTGCCGCTCGATTGCCGCGTGCTGTACGTCGACGACGGCAGTACCGACGACACCTGGTCGATCATCGCCACCCTGCTTGAAGCCGATCCGCGGGCCGGCGCGTTGAAGCTGTCGCGCAACTTCGGCAAGGAGGCGGCGCTGACCGCCGGGCTCGATGCCGCCACCGGCGACGCGGTGGTGGTGATCGACGCCGACCTGCAGGATCCGCCCGAACTGATCCCCACCCTGGTCGAGCAATGGCAGGCCGGCCACGACGTGGTCTACGCCACGCGCACGGCGCGCGACGGCGAAGGCCGTTTCAAGCGATTCACCGCGGCGGCGTTCTACCGCAGCATGGAGCGCTTGTCGGATACCGCGATACCGCGCGACACCGGCGACTTCCGCCTGCTCTCCCGGCGCGCGCTGGATGCGCTGGGCCAGTTGCGCGAACGCCAGCGCTTCATGAAAGGCCTGTTCAGCTGGATCGGCTTTCGCCAGACCGCCGTGCGCTACCAGCGCGAGCCGCGCCAAGGCGGAACCACCAAGTGGAACTACTGGCGCCTCGCCCAGCTGGCCATCGAGGGCATCACTTCGTTCTCGACCGCTCCGCTGCGCCTGGCCACCTGGGTCGGCCTGGCGTCTGCCGCGCTTTCCTTCGTCTACGGCTTGTGGGTGCTTACCCGCACCCTGGTCTACGGCGACCCGGTGCGCGGCTACCCGACCCTGATCCTGGTGATCCTGTTTCTGGGCGGCGTGCAATTGCTGGCGCTGGGCGTGATCGGCGAATACCTCGGCCGCAACTACGCCGAAAGCAAGCAGCGACCGCTGTACTTCGTCGAGGAGCAGCGCCCGCCGTCGTCGCCGCGCTGAGGTTGCGCCCCGTCTCACTACACGCCGACCCCACGGCGCGATAGACTCAGGCCAGACAGCGCCGACGGCCACCGCCAGGAGACCCGAGATGAGCCAGGTCAAGCAACTGCTGCAAACCAAGGGCAGCACCATCTTCCGCGTGGCCCCCGAGGCCCCGGTACTGGAGGCGATCAAGCAGATGGCCGAACACCGGGTCGGCGCCCTGCTGGTGATGCACGGCGCCGACCTGGTTGGCGTGGTGTCCGAGCGCGACTATGCGCGCAAGGTCATCCTGCAGGGGAAATCCTCGTCGCAGACCGCGGTGTCCGACATCATGTCCGGCAACCCGATCACGGTCGGCCCGGAAACGGACGTGTTCGACTGCATGCGGCTGTGCACCGACAGCCGCATCCGGCACTTGCCGGTCATCGACGACGGCAAGGTGGTCGGCGTGATCTCGATCGGCGACCTGGTCAAGGCCGTGATCGACGCCCAGGCCGAGCACATCGAACACCTGGAACGCTACATCACCGGCTGAGGCCGGGATTCGCGAAAGCATCGACTCAGGCCGATGCTTTCGCGCCCTCGCCGTCGGGCGCGTGTTCATCCGGTGCCAGGCCCGGCGACCAGCCGGCACGCCGGGCCACCACCACCGCCAGGGAGGCCACGCCGGCACCGGCCAGAGCCAGGCCACCGATACCCCAGCCCAGCATGCGCAAGCCGCTCACCGCGCTGGTCACCACCAAATCGCCAAAGCGCCAGACGGCGGTCTCCACGAAATTCTTGCCCTTGTAGCGCGTCTCGCGCGGCACGCGGGTATACAGCGCGTCCACCGCCGGCTTGGTCATGCCGTAGGCGAAGCCGCGGGTAATCACCTGCATCACGGCCAGCAAGGGGATGCCGTAGCCGAACACCGCCAGCTCGCCACCTCCGAGCAGGGCTATCGCGCCCAGCAGCGCCACGTTCACCAGTGCCGGCAGGAGCAGGCCCCAGCCCGCACCATGGCGGACCAGCAGCCAGCGGGTCAGGCTCAGCTGCAGCACTGCGCCGAGCAGATTGGTGGCCAGGTCGAGGTCGTTGTAGAACGCCGTGCGCGCCACCGCGTCAGTGAAATGCGCCTTCGCGTAGTCGGCCACCAAGGCGTAGGCCAACGTGCCGATGCCATCGCCAAACAGCATCAGCAGCGCCATGTAACGCAGGAACGGACGCGACCACAGCTCCTTGATCCCGGCCCACAGTGAGCCGCCGACCGCCTCCTCGCCCCGGCTGCCCGGCTGGCGGTCATGCCGCGTGGAGAGTCGCAGCAGCAACGCCATCGCCATCGCCAACGCCAGCGCCGAGACCACCAGCAGCGGTGCCACTCCGATCAGGCGCACCAGCAGCTTGGTCACCAGCGGGCCGAACACCGCGCCAGCCATGCCGCTGAGTGCAATCAGCGAAAACACCCGCCGTGCCTGACCGCTGGAGAAGATGTCGGCCATGAAACTCCAGAACAGCGACACCACGAACAGGTTGAACACGCTGGCCCAGACGAAGAACACCACGCCCAGCTCGCGCGCGCCGATGCGATCCTGCGCCACAAATGCAGGCACGAACGCGAGCAGGCACAGGATGAAAAAGCTGTAACTCCAGCCCAGCAATTGCCTGCGTCGGAAGCGCGCCACCAGCATGCCGAACAGCGGCGTCAGCAGCAGCATCACCACGAACACCGCGCCGTAGAACAGCGGCAGCGAGGTGGAGCCGACCGCACCGCTGAGCTGGCCCATGACTGGCCGGATGATGTAGTACGACGTCATCACGAAGAAGAACGCCAGCGCGGACAACCATGGCGCGGCGGTCTGTTCCTCGGCGACAGGACGGGGCAGACTCAAGAGTGCATCCAGTGGGGATCGCGAAAAGATTAGCATGCCCGCCGCGGCCGATCCGCGGGCGAAGGAGTGGAGTTTGGACAGCTACGACCACGTGATTATCGGCGCCGGTTCCGCCGGCTGCGTGCTGGCCAATCGGCTCAGCGCCAACCCCGCCACTCGGGTGCTGCTGCTGGAGGCCGGGCCGTGCGACTGGAACCCGCTGATCCACATGCCGGCCGGCCTGGCCCACCTCCCCAGGCAGCGTGCGCTGAACTGGGGATACGACACCGAACCCGAGCCGGCGCTCGGTCAGCGTCGCCTGTGGTGGCCGCGCGGCAAGACCCTGGGCGGCTCCAGCTCGATCAACGCGATGTGCTACGTGCGGGGCGTGCCGGCCGACTACGATCGCTGGGCCGAGGCCACCGGCGATCCGCGCTGGTCGTGGCTGCAGGTGCTGCCCTGGTTCATCCGCAGCGAGGACAACAGCCGCGGCGCCAGCGCCCTGCACGGCGCCGGCGGCCCGCTCGGCGTCTGCGATCTGCGCTATCACAACCCGTTGTCGGACAGCTTCGTGGAGGCAGCGATCAGCGCCGGCCATCGGCGCAACGACGACTTCAACGGCCCCACCCAGGCCGGCTTCGGCCTGTATCAGGTGACCCAGCGCGACGGCGCGCGCTGCTCGACCGCCAGCGCCTTTCTGCAGCCCGCGCGCGATCGCCCCAACCTCACCATACGCACCGGCGTGCTGGTCGAGAAGATCCTGCTGGAATGCGGACGCGCCGTCGGCGTGCAGTGGCGGCGGGGCCGGCGCGACAGCGAACGCGTCGAGGCCGGCGAGGTGCTGGTCTGCGGCGGCGCGATCAACTCGCCGCAGTTGCTGATGCTGTCGGGGCTGGGCCCGGCCGACCACCTGCGCGAACACGGCATCGCGGTGGTGGCCGATCTGCCGGACGTGGGCGGCGAGCTGCAGGATCACCTGGACATCTGCACCGTGGTCGGCAGCCGCCGGAAGCATCTGACCTACGATCGCCTCAACCAGCTCGGCACGGCGATTCGCTGGTGGCGCCATCGCGACGGGCCGGGCAGCTCGAACATCGCCGAATCCGGCGGCTTCGTGCGCAGCCGCCTGGCCGACGACGGGCGCTGCGACATTCAGTTCCATTTCGTACCGGCACAACTGGACAACCATGGCCGCCACCGCCTGCCTGGCGACGGCTACACCGTGCACGCCTGCTATCTGCATCCGCGCAGCCGCGGGCGATTGCGCCTGCGCTCGGCCGACCCGGCGCAGGCCGTGGCGATCCACGCCAACTACCTCGGCGATGCCGAGGGCCACGACCTGCAGCGGATCGTCGAGGCCGCGCGGCTGTCGCGCGAGATCCTGGCACAGCGCGCGTTCGACGCCTGTCGCGGCCAGCCGGTGTTTCCCGAGCGCGAGCTGACCAGCGACGCCGACTACATCGACTTCATCCGGCGCAGGGCGGAAACCATCTACCACCCGGTCGGCAGCTGCCGCATGGGCAAGGACGATCGCGCGGTGGTCGACAGCGAACTGCGCGTGCGCGGCGTGGCGGGTCTGCGCGTGGTCGATGCCTCGGTGATGCCGGGCCTGCCCACCGGCAACACCAACGCGCCCACGATCATGATCGCCGAGCGCGCGAGCGCGCTGATCCTCGGCGAGGCACGAATCCGGTAGGAGCGCACCCTGTGCGCGATAGCTTCTCGTTACGTGACGAAGAGCATCGCGCACAGGGTTGAAGTGGCCGGGTATTTTCGGACCACAAGATAGGAGCGTTAAGCCGCTATCGCCTCAAACTCGGCGGGCGGACGGTAGCAGAGCGTCGAGTGTAGGCGCTGGTGATTGTAGTAGTGGGCAACATAGTCGATGAC
>Ga0070659_100002412_pt1 | contig 13282 bp, 8 predicted proteins | sample KBSC23metaG_FD_64666 | JGI IMG/M metagenome (GOLD analysis project Ga0070659, IMG submission 64666) | Corn rhizosphere microbial communities from Kellogg Biological Station, Michigan, USA - KBS C2-3 metaG | ecosystem: Host-associated > Plants > Roots > Rhizosphere > Soil ...
CGACATCATCCGCCAATTCGCCCGCGCCGGGATCGCCATGGTGCTGATCACCGATTCGATCGACGACCTGATTGCCTCGAGCGACAGCCTCATCGTGATGAAGAACGGCATGGTCTCGGGCGTGTTCAAGGGTGGTCCGGCCAAGCCGCCCGAATTGCGGGTTCTTGAATGCATGCTCTGAAGCTCCCTGATGCCGGATGGCGGCGCACCCCATGGACGGCGTGGATACCGCTGCTGGTGCTGCTCGCATTGCTCGGGGCCGTGGGCACGATCCAGCCGTCCTTCATCTCGCCTGAGAACCTCGGGCTGCTGGCCGGGGAATCCAGCGTGATCCTGCTGCTGGCCACCGCGCAGACACTCGTCATCATGCTCGGCGGCATCGACGTGTCCGTGGCTGCGCTGACGGCGCTGGCATCGGTATTGATGGCGCTGGCGTTGCCGTCGTCCGGCTGGGGCGGTCTGCTGGGCGTGCTCGGGCTGACGACCCTGCTGGGCGCCTTCCAGGGGTTCGTCCATGTGCGCGCCAGAATTCCTTCGGTTGTCGTCACGCTGGCCGGGCTCGGCATGTGGTCCGGGCTGGCGCTGGTGATCGCCGGCACAACGGTGCCGGTCGTGGAAGGGTATGGCACCGTTGCGTGGCTCGAAGGCCGCAGCTTCGGCGTGCACCATTCATTCGCCTTCGCGATGGCGGCGCTGGCGCTCGTGGCCATCGCGCAGCATCGGATGCCGTTCGGTCGACGCATCCGCGCCATCGGACTGAACCCGGCAGCGGCACGGCTGAGCGGCATCCGCATCCAGCGCGTCAAGGTGGTGGCCTTCGGGCTGACCGGGTTGTTTGCCGGACTGGCGGCGATGACGATGGTGGCACGCACCGCCAGCGGCAGCCCGACGATTGCCGACAGTCTGCTGCTGCCAAGCATTGCGGCAGTGTTGATCGGTGGTACGGCGATCACCGGCGGTACCGGCGGCGTGTGGCGCACGCTGGTTGGCGTGCTGACGGTCACGGTGTTGAGGGTCGGCATCGCGGCCACCGGTCTCAGTGCGGCCTATGAGCCGATTGCATATGGCGTGCTGGTGGTGGTGGCCGCGGCGCTGGTGGTCGACCGCACGGCGCGTTCGAGTGTGAAGTAGGTCGACGGCATGTTCACTTCTTCGAACACCGATGGACGGACACGGGACACCTCCGACGGCCAGGCCGGATCCATGGGGTCGCAGCGCCCGGAGCTGCTGCACCATGACGCGGCGTTCGACCTGTACCGGGTGCGTGAGCCAGTGGGGGGCGAACCGAGGCTCTTGAAGGTGCTGGTGGCGGAGCAGGCCGGTTCGGCGGCGGCGCAGCTCGGGCACGAGCATGCGCTGAAGGATTCGCTCGACGCTGCCTGGGCGGTGCAGCCATTGGCGCAGGTGCGCTGGGAGGGGCGGCCGGCGCTCTTGCTGGCCGACCCGGGGGGCATGCCGCTGGATGGTCTGCTCGGGCAGCCGATGCCCGTCGGGCAGTTCCTGCCGCTGGCCTGCGCGCTGGCTGCCTCACTGGCACGGGTTCATGAGCGTGGCCTGGTGCACAAGGACATCAAGCCGGCCAATGCGCTGGTCGAGCTGCACACCGGTGTTGTCCGCTGGATGGGATTCGGCATCGCCACGCACCTGCCGCGCGAGCACCAGCCGTTGGCGCCACCCGAGCGGATTGCCGGCACGCTGGCCTACATGGCACCCGAGCAGACGGGGCGCATGAACCGGTCCATCGATTCACGCAGTGACCTCTACGCGCTGGGCGTGTCGATGTACCAGATGCTGACGGGCGTGCTGCCATTCGATTCGACAGACCCGATGGAGCTGTTCCACTGTCACATGGCGCGGCAACCCGTGGCGCCGGCCGAGCGGGTGCCGGGCGTTCCGGCGCTGTTGTCGGCCATCGTCATGAAGCTGCTGGCGAAGGCGGCCGAGGACCGCTACCAGATGGCCTCGGGCCTGGAGGCCGACCTGCGCCGCTGTCTGGCGCAATGGCAGGCGCAGGGCCGCATCGATGCCTTCGCGCTGGGTGAGCATGATCTGTCGGCCCAACTGCGGGTGCCCGAGAAGCTGTACGGGCGGGAAGCGGAGATCGAGCTGCTGAGTGCGGCGTTCGACCGGGTGGCCGTGCAGGGCGGGCCGGAGTGCGTGCTGGTGTCGGGGTACTCGGGGATCGGCAAATCGTCGGTGGTCAAGGAATTGCACAAGGTGCTGTTCCCGCGGCACGGGTTGTTCGCCTCGGGCAAGTTCGACCAGTACAAGCGAGACATCCCGTATGCCACGCTGGCGCAGGCGTTTCGCGGGCTCGTGCACCAGATCCTGGGCGAGAGCGAGGCGCAGGTGCGCCAGTGGCGCGAGGCGCTGCTGGCGGCGCTCGGGCCGAACGCGGCGCTGATGGTCAAGCTCATCGCCGAGCTGGAATGGGTGATCGGCCCGCAGCCGCCGGCGCAGGACATGCCGCTGCAGGAGACGCAGAACCGGTTCCAGACGGTGTTGCGGCGCTTCGTGGGGGTGTTCGCGCGGCCGGAGCATCCGCTCGTGCTGTTCCTCGATGACCTGCAGTGGCTGGACACGGCCACGCTGCAGATGCTGGAGTACCTGCTGGCCGAGCCGGGGCTCAGCCACCTGCTGCTGATCGGGGCGTACCGCAGCAACGAGGTCGATGCGTCGCACCCGCTGATGCACACGCTGCGGGCGATCCGGCGGGCGCAGGTGGTACCGGTGCATGAAATCATGCTCGCCCCGCTGGCCCCGGACGATGTGGGCCGCATCGTGGCCGATGCGCTGCACTGCACGCGCGAGCATGCGCAAGGACTGGCGGCGCTGGTGCATGAGAAGACCGGCGGCAACCCGTTCTTCACGATCCAGTTCCTCAACATGCTGGCCGAAGAACAGCTGCTGGTGGCTGCACCGGAGCAGGGGGGCTGGACGTGGGACCTCGGCCGCATCCGGGCCAAGGGGCTGACGGACAACGTGGTCGACCTGATGGTCGACAAGCTCAACCGGCTGCCGCCGGCCGCCCAGGGCGTGCTGCGGCGCCTGGGCTGTCTGGGCAACAGCGCGCCGGTGGCGTGGCTCAGCGAATTGCACGGGGTGTCGGAGCCGCAGGTGCACGAGGCGCTGTGGGAGGCCGTTCGCGCCGGGCTGGTCTACCGCTCCGAAGGCGGGTACACCTTCCTGCACGACCGCATCCAGCAGGCCGCCTGCTCGCTGGTGCCCGAAAGCGAACGCGCGGCGGAGCACCTGCGCATCGGCCGGTGGCTGGCTTCGCGCACGCCGCCCGGGGAGGTGGAGGACAAGATCTTCGAGATCGTGAACCAGTTCGAGCACAACCTCGAGGGCATCACCTCCACTGGGGAGCGGCTTCAGGTCGCCCAATTCCATCTCATCGCAGGGCGGCGCGCCAAGGAATCGACAGCATTTGCAGCCTCTTTGAAATACCTCACGGCGGGCTGCGCCTTGCTGCCGCCCGACCATTGGCAAGGCCAGCATGGCCTGAGCTTCGCGCTCGAGCTGAACCTCGCCGATTGCGAATACCTCACCGGCGACCTGGCTGCGGCAGAAGAGCGGCTGTTGCGGCTCTCCGCAAGAGCGGCCCATTCCGTGGAGCTGTCCGCGGTGACCTGCGCGCGCATCAACCTCTTCACGACGCTCGGACGCAGCGACCGTGCCGTCGAGGCCGGCCTGGAGTACCTCCGGCAAGTCGGCGTGCGGTGGTCGCCTCATCCCGGCGAGAGCGAGGTGCGCCGCGAGTTCGATCGCATCTGGGAGCAACTGGGCGAGCGCACGATTGAAGAACTCGTCGATCTCCCGTTGATGAGCGATGGCGATTCGCGCGCCACGATGGATGTGCTGATGACCCTGCTGCCGCCCACCTTGTTCACCGACGAGAACCTGGCCGGCCTGACCGTGGGCCATATGGCGAACATCAGCCTGAGGCACGGGCACAGCGATGGTTCCTGCATCGCGTATGCGTGGCTCGGCATGTTCACCGGGCCACGCTTCGGCAACTATGAGGCCGGCTACCGCTTCGGCAAGCTGGGGCTCGCCCTGGTGGACCAGCGGGGACTGGACCGTTACAAGGCCCGCGTCTACGTGCATTTCGGCAATGTGGTCATCCCTTGGACGCATCCGTTCCACAGCGGTCTCCCCTGGGTGCGTCGAGCCTTCGACACGGCCAACGAGAATGGTGACCTCACCTTTGCAGCGTACAGCTGCAACCATCTGGTCACCAATCTCCTGGCCACCGGAACGCCGCTCGCCGATGTGGAACGCGAGGCCGAGATCGGGCTCGATTTCGTGCGCAAGGCCCGGTTCGGTCTCGTCGCGGACATCATCACCGCCCAGTTGCAACTGGTGCGCATGCTCCGGGGAGAGACGGCCCATGAGGCATCTTTCGACGACACCGGCTTTTCCGAGGCGCAGTTCGAGCGCCATCTGCAGGAGGACCCACGCTTGGCGATCGCGGCGTGCTGGTACTGGATTCGCAAGCTGCAGGCCCGAGTCATCGCTGGAGACTGCAGAGGGGCGGTGCAGGCCGCCTCGGAAGCCGAACGCCTTCTCTGGACATCACCGTCGCATGTGGAGATCGCGGAGTTCCACTTTTACGCCGCATTGGCGCGGGTTGCCCATTGCCGTGACGACGCTGCCCGCGAGGCGGAAAGCAAGGACATCGGCGCATTGGCCGGCCATGTCCGTCAGCTGGAGGAGTGGGCGCGACACTGCCCGGAGAACTTCGGGAACCGGGTGGCGCTGGTGCACGGCGAAGTGGCGCGCCTCGAAGGCCGGGACCTCGAGGCGATGCACTGGTATGAAGAGGCCATTCAATCGGCCCGGGAGAACGGCTTCATCCAGAACCAGGCGTTGGCCCATGAAATCGCCGCGAAGTTTTTCCTGGCCCGCGGATCGTCCACCGCCGGCGAGGCCCATTTGCATGCGGCACGCGACTGCTACGCGCGCTGGGGCGCCGACGGGAAGGTGAGGCAGCTGGAGGCCGAACATGCGCAGCTGCAGCTGCAGCTGCAGCCGCGCCCGCAGGACGAGGCTTCGGCGCCGCTGGCGCAGCTCGATTTCATCACGGTGGCCAAGGCCTCACAGGCCATCTCGCGGCGGATCGTGCTGGAAGAATTGATCGACACCCTGATGCGCATCGTGCTGGAGAACGCCGGTGCACGCACCGCCTGCCTGCTGCTGGCGCGCGGCGAGGCGCTCATGCTGGCGGCCGAAGCGAGCGTCGATGAGCAGCAGGCCATGCAGGTGGTGCTGCACCTGGGCAAGAACTTGCCGCAGCCGGCCTTGCCGGAGACGCTGATCAACTTCGTGCGGCGCAGCCAGGCGCCGGTGCTGCTGGCCGATGCCGCGCAATCGAACCCGTACGCGGGAGAAGCCTGCTGGGCCGCGCGCCCGGCCAGATCGGTGCTGTGCCTGCCAATCCTGCGTCAATCGACGCTGCTCGGTGTGCTGTACCTGGAGAACAACCTCGTCACGCATGCGTTCGTGCCGCAGCGCGTGGCCGTGCTGGAGCTGCTGGCCACGCAGGCGGCGATCTCGCTGGAGAACGCCTTGCTGTATGAGGACCTGCAGCGCGAGAACGCCAAGCGCCGGGAGGTCGAGAAGAGCTTGCGCGAGCGCGAGGGCCGGATCCGGCGGCTGGTGGAGGCCAACATCATCGGGGTGTTCTTCTGGAACATGTCGGGCGAGATCTCGGAGGCGAACGATGCGTTCCTGAACATGATCGGCCACGACCGGCAGGCGCTGCGCTCGGGTCAGGTGCATTGGCGCGAGATGACGCCGCCCGAATACCGTGCGGTCGACGAGCGTGCGACGACCGAGCTGCGGCAGTTCGGCCGGTGCACGCCCTACGAGAAGGAATACATCCGCAAGGACGGCCAGCGCGTGCCGGTGCTGCTGGCCGGAGCCTTCCTCGAAGGCTCGCAGGATCACGGCGTGGCCTATGTGCTCGACCTGAGCGAGCGCCGGCAGGCCGAGGCCGAGCGCGAGGCGCGGCGCGTGGCCGATGCGGCCAATCTCGCCAAGAGCAACTTCCTCGCGACGATGAGCCACGAGATCCGCACGCCGATGAACGCGATCATCGGCATGTCGTACCTGGCGCTGCAAAGCAACCTGGATCCGCAACAGCAAAAGTACATCCAGTCGGTGCACCGCTCGGCCGAGCTGCTGCTGAGCATCATCAACGACATCCTGGACTTCTCGAAGATCGAAGCGGGCAAGCTGGAGATGGAGCGCATCGAGTTCGACCTGGGCGATGTGATGGACAACCTGGTCAACCTGATCGGCATGAAGGCCGAGGAGAAGGGGCTCGAGCTGCTGCTGTCGCAGCCGGCCGACCTGCCGACGGCATTGGTGGGCGATCCGTCGCGGCTGGGGCAGGTGCTGCTCAACCTCATCACCAACGCGATCAAGTTCACCGACCAGGGCGAGATCGTCATCGCCATCGAAGTGCTCGCGCAGGATGCAGGCACGGTGGAGCTGGGCTTCGAGGTGCGCGACACGGGCATCGGCATGAGCGCCGAGCAGCAGCAGCGGCTGTTCGAACCGTTCTCGCAGGGCGATTCCTCGGTGAGCCGGCGCTACGGCGGCACCGGGCTCGGGCTGGCCATCAGCCGGCGGCTGGCCCACCTGATGGGCGGAGACATCAGGGTCGACAGCCGGACCGGGCAGGGCAGCAGCTTCCGGTTCACCGCGACGTTCGGTCTGCAGGTGCAGCGTGCGCAGGTGGAGGGGGCGCACCCGGACGTGCGGCCCGATGAACTGCGGGGCGCACGCCTGCTCGTGATCGACGACAACGCCAGTGCGCGCGAGATCCTCGTGGGCATGGCGCGCATGCTCGGCTTGCGAGGCGATAGCGCCAACGACGGGGAAGAGGGGCTGCAAATCCTTGCCCATGAGGATGCGCGGGGCGACCCCTACGACCTCGTGCTGATCGACTGGAAGATGCCGGGGATGGACGGCGTGACGTGCGTGCGGATGCTGGCCCAGGCCACGCATTGGCGACATGCACCGGCCGTGCTGATGTTCACGGGCCATGGGCGCGAGGCGCTGGCGCAGCGCCTGGCGGAGCAGAACGTGCAGGTCAGCGCCCTGCTGGGCAAGCCGGTGACGCCGTCGAGCCTGCACGATGCCTGCCGCACGGCATTGGGCCGCACGGCATCGCGCAAGACGCGCGGCGCGCAACGCGAGGCGACGCAGCAGGCGCACGAGGCGCGGCTGCGGGGCACGCGCGTCCTGGTGGTGGAGGACAACCCGATCAACCAGGAAGTGGCCCGCGAGCTGCTGGAGCTTGCAGACATCGAGGTGACCATGGTGGGCGACGGCCAGCAGGCCATCGACATCCTGGCGCATGAGCGCTTCGATGCGGTGCTGATGGACTGCCAGATGCCCGTGATGGATGGCTATTCGGCCGCGAGGGCCTTGCGCCAACAGGCGCAGCACAACGACCTGCCCATCATCGCGATGACAGCCAATGCGATGGTGGGCGACCGCGACCGGGCCCTCCAAGCGGGCATGAACGACTACATCGACAAGCCGATCAATGTGGATGAATTGTTCGCGACCCTGGCGCGGTGGATTCGTCCGGGGGCCGGGGCACGGCCGTAGGTGGACGGCCCGACGGCGAGCGTGTCGCCGCATCGCCCCAAGCTGCTGCGCCGTGCGCGCCTGCGAGTGTCCTCTGCCGGACCGGGGTCCAGCTTGGCCAGCGTTGTGCCGAGAATCTCACGACAGGTTCGGCCCGGGTTCGATGGCGTCGCGCTTTGCCAGTACGCTGCTGTCCAACGGAATCAAGCGGCAGATGTCGACCACATGAAACTTCTCATTCTCAGTCTCACCATCCTGATGGGTGGGCTGTTCTTCCCATTGGTGGTTGGCCTCATTGCGCTTGGCGTAGTCAAGGCAGGTGGAGGAGGGATCTTCATATTCTTGATCTATACATTCGGGCCTTTTTACATGGTTCTCCTGCCGGTCCTGGCCGTTGTCAACTGGGTGTTGGCATTCGCTGCTGCGCTCGGGCTTGTGCGGCATTTCCGGGTCGGGTCTCATGCGGCGAACCTGCACGTTGGCCGCCGATGGATGAAGTGCGGCGCGGTGCTGTTCGTCATCTCCATGATTCTCCAATGGGTCAACCTCGGATGGAAGCCTTTGCCGGCCTTGGTGGCGATCGTCTCGCACCTCCTCACATTGTTCGGTGTCATCGTGGCGCTCCGCGTTGAGTTGCCACGCCTGATCCGTCCAACCATTAGTGAGCAACTGCCGGCAAACAGGTAGTGCTTCCAGGTGGTGAATTCATCCCCATCGTTGCGGATGCTCCGTCTTCGGCGTTGCCTTGGTCCATGGCGCCGAAGATCTGAGTGCCGGGAACGTGTCGCCTCCCCAGTCTCAGAAAGGCGCCTCAGCACCGGACCGCGATAGCGTGTTCGAAGCCCCTGCCCAGCGCCCGCGTCCCGATGCTGGAAAAGCGATAACCATTCGCCGGGTCGCACACGTGGGCGAGGTAGCCGGCATCCCTGACGGTCGGATCCTCGTCCAAATCACTTCGATCGCTGATGACCAGCGCGCCGCTGCGAAGCTGCGGCTCGACCAATTTGAGAATCTGGAGATAGAGGCCCTTCGTGGCATCCAGGAAGAGCATGTCGATGGGCCGGTCGAACGCTTCCGCGAGCGTCGATCGGGCGTCCCCCACCCGGATGTCCACCAGATCTTCCAGACCGGCCTCGATGAGGTTGAGGTGCGCCTGCCGCGCTTTTTCCGGTACGAGCTCTGTCGTGACGACACGGCCGCCGCCGTTGTCCCGGAGCGCGGCAGCGAGACAGATCGTTGAGACACCGAACGATGTGCCGAACTCCACCACAAGCCGGGCACCGGTGGCACGCGCCAGCACATGCAGCAAGGCCGCGAACTCGGGAACGACGGGCAGTCTGGCGTTGCGCATCGCTGGATAGAATCCCGCGTCGGCATCGCTGAGCAATCCCAGCTTGCTGGCGGCTTCGCGTGCTGCCGGGTCTTCGGCGAGCGTCTCCCGGTACAGACGCTCCACCACCGTTTGAATGCGTGGTGTGAGGAGTGGGCGCAGAAGCGCTCGAGAGGTATCCATCTCATCCTTGAATCAACGATTGCGATGCATGAAAGCTTGCCACGGGGTGCCCGCCGACGTTACTCGCATTTCCCTGCCGAGCGCACTGGCGCCGTTCCGCCTGAGGAAAGAGCCGCTGCAGCGCCGAGCCACGGCAACCGTCGAGGCCATCCTGGAAGCAGCGGCTCAGATTCTGGAGCGGGGTGACGCGCTCACGACGAACACCATCGCTGAACGTGCAGGGGTCAGCATCGGTACGCTGTACCAGTACTTCGATGCCAAGGAGACCTTGGTCGCGGAACTCAGCCGGAACATGCGCAACCACCTGGTGCAATCCGTGGCCCATGCCATCTCTCGCGTCGACGGCATGCCACTCGATGCCAGCCTGCGCATCATCCTGGGCGCCGCGCTGGACGGCGAGGTGCGCAGGCCGCGCCTGGCACTTGTGCTGGACCGCCTGGAAGCTGAACTGGGGCTTGGAATGGATGATGCCGTCGTCAAGTCCCACCTGCGGGACCTCGTCTCAAGCTGGTTGCACCGGCTTGCGCCGCTGACCAGCGGGCACGAATGCACGATGCTCGCCGAGGATGTGCAATCGGTCGTGGAGGCATTGACGGCCGCTGCCGTGTCAAGGCGAGCGGTCATCGATGAGGCGTTCATCCATCGCACCTCCACCACGGTGGCAGCGATCATCGAAAGCCGGTGCGCCCTTGGCCCGTTCTCTTCGAGAAGAGTCGCCTGACACGCCTCCCAGCCTGCCTGAACGATCTTGCAGCGGGCCTGGACGATGAACTGTCAGCTCAGATCAAGTCGATCGGGTTCATCGCCGGTTGCACGTGGTCCTCAAGGGGGCTCGATGGAGACGGCCCGGCCTCTGGCTGCGAATGAAATAGCGCGGCTTCAATGCGATCCAGCAACCAGGCTGGGTCGGGCTTTTGAGCCATCCTCCGGGCGACCGCATCACAGGCCTGTCTGACCTCTGGGGCGACCAGCAACCGGGCCAGCTGCTTTTGCATGCGCCGGCTCGACAGGCGCTTGGCAAGCAGCACATCGGCGACGCCCATTCGCTTGGCGCGACGCCCGTTCTCGAACTGGTCGTAGGCGAAGGGCACGATCAGTTGAGGGATGCCTGCACGGAAGGATTCTGCCGTGGTGCCGATGCCGCCGTGATGCACCACCGCTGCCGCACGGGGCAGCAACGCGGAGAAGGGCACCTGCGCCTGCCAGAAAACGTTCCCCGGCAAGGGATCGGGCACCTGCGATGGGTACGGTGTCACGAACACCCCGCGGCGCCCGAGCCGCGACAAGACGGTCGCTGCGGCACTGAAATAGCGCGCCGCGTGCCGGTGTCCCGTCCCTGGCGTGAACACGATGGGGCGATCACCATCGGACAAGAACTTCTCCAGGTCAGGAGGCAGCGAAGGCTGCGCGTCCGCGGGCGCGCTGACGAAATCGCCTTCCGTGAAGGGTTGGGGCCAGTCTGGTTGCATCGACGCGAACCACTGGGGGAACAAGCCCACTGAGGCGTTCGGGGCCTTCAGCATGTGTTCGACGAAACCTGGCACCGGGGGCAGTTCGAATCGTGCTCGCACGGCGTTCAGGCTGGGCAGGATGGCGGGATCGACCCACACCTTGTGTATCGCGCGCCAAAGTGCTTGCCGCCACGCCAGCGGAACCCAGCGAGGAATGGGCAGCGAACCCGCGGTCAGCATGTCGTGGCTGCTGCAGACGTTCGATGGTGCGAGGCAGGCTGCCACGATGCGCAGGTGGGGTCGAACCGAGCGCGCCAAGGCGGCCATCGGCACCAGGAGGGGGTGACTCAGGACCACGCAAGACTCATGGTCCGGCAGGCCTTGAATCACCTGGTGCAAAGCCTCGAGCTTGAGCACCAGGGAGTTCCAGATCACGCCCAATCCCTTGCGTTCGTCCCAGAGATCGGGGTTCTCCAGCAGCTTCTGGCCTTGCTCCAGGGTGCCGAATGTCCGATAGGCAAGGCCTGATGCCTGCATGGCGGCTTCGTGCAAACCGGGCACGAGCATCAACACTCGCCGGCCGCGGTCACGAAGCCCCTGTGCCAGTGCCATGAACGGCAGCAGGTCACCGCGGGTGCCGGCGGTGGCCAGGATGACGAGCGGAGAGACGTCGCTGCCTGCAGCGCTGCCGGACGGGGGCGCGTTGTCAATCATGGTTCCATCCCGCACTCACTGCGACGGTCCGTGCGCCGGGGGCCGTCGATGAGCGCATCCTTTCTCGTTCAGATTCGTTGATGCGGACCGTCTTCAGTGGTTCGGTGTGGGAGTATGCCTTCGCTTTGGGGAGAGCTTCATGGCGCGCGGTCGGTCATCTCCGCCCGAATGCCGGTCAAGGCATCCGGCCCGTTGACTTTTTTCACCTGAGGCGTGATTGAAAATCAACGAATCAACGCGCGACCCGGCAGCGCCATGCTGCCGAATGTGCAAGCCGGCGTTGCCAAAGAGATGCCCTGCCTTTTCACCATGCCCAGATACCTCAAGAGATTACTTCGTCTTGCCTGCCCACTGACCGTGCCGATTCTGGGGATGGTCTGCCTGCGGGTCGATGCCCGGCCGCTCGAGCACAAGGATTCATCGACGCTGTACCTTTCGGTCGAGAGTCCTGTTCGCTCGACAAGCGGGAACGTTGTCGGTGACGGCCCCTATTCGTACCGTTTCATCGTTCGCAGCCCCCAGCATATTGACCAGCCGCACCGACGGGCCGGCTACCAGATCCTGCTGCAAGGCGGCTCCGTCTTCAGTGACCGGAATGATGTCTACCGCGGCACCACTGATTCGCAAGGCCGTACGGCCACGTTCCGGACCCGCCGGCCGGTGCCGTTGACGAACTGGGACGTGCGTCCCACAGAAGGCCGGGGCGAGTTCGGCCAATCCTTTTCATTGAGTTCGGACGATGGCGCGGGACTCTCCGAATTTCCCTACATGGTGAATGTCGCCACGGGCCCCATCTACTGCGGATATTCGCTTCCAGGCGGACTCACTGCACGTTATCAAACGCTGCAACCGTCCGGACTGAGCCTGTTCACCTTGAGTGCTGCGCAGTGCCACGGTCTTCAGCGGCGGGTCAACGCGGTGATGCAGCGCGCCACACGGCAAGGCCGCATCAGCGGCTTGCAGCACCTTCTTGCAGATCGGCGCTTCGAGGAGCATCACGACATGCTGAGATCCAAGCTCAAGGCGATTGTCCTGCACGACGGCTCCCTGGCGGAAGTCCAACGCTTGCGGGCGGACCTCCTGGCCAAGCGACCAGATGCCTCGCCGGCGAAGCGCGCATCCATTCTGAACGGCCTGGCCTATCAGCTCGCGAGCCAGCAACCTCCACGCCTCGTGGACTACGCCAATGAACTGATGGACGAATCGCTCTCGTTGGACATGAACTTGTACAACATGGACAGCAAGGGCTGGATCCTCTACCGGATGGGCCGATACGAAGAGGCTTTGGACTGGCTCAATCGCGCGCTGGCCTCATTCAAGACCGAATGCACGAAATCGGAGAAAGCGGCCTATCCCGAAACCCTGGGACATCGCGGGTTGGTGTTGTGGACACTGAAGCGGCGCAGTGAAGCGCTTGTCGATTGGGCAAGGGCGAATCGTTTCACCACGGACGGCTCATGGACGAATGGCTTGCCCCACTGGTCCAAGATCGGCCCGTTGATCGAAGCCACCGGAGCCCGTCTGGACACGCTCGATAACGAGCCGTCGACGTGCCGTGAGTCCGCGCTCAAGACGCAAGCAACGGGGCCCGATGCACCTTAGAAGGCGAGGCCCGCGGCGGCCGTGCATGTCGCGGTTCGAGGGGCCGCCACCGGCAGAGGGGGAAGTCTTCGGGCGCAGCATGAAATGCGCAAGCGCCGGCAGCAGCACGAGCGAGCCCAGCATGTTCAGGATGAACATGAAGGCGAGCAAGATGCCCATGTCTGCCTGGAACTTGATGGGGGAGAATGCCCAGGTGCCCACCGCCAAGGCCAGCGTGATGCCGGTCAGCATCACCACGCGGCCGGTGAATTGCAGCGCGTGTTCAAACGCCTCGGAGAGCGTTGCGCCGGCGCACAGCCAGGCCAGCATCACGCTGAGCACGTAGAGCACGTAGAGCGCGTAGTCCACCCCGATGCCCACGCCGAGTGCGATGACCGGCAAGGTGGCGACCTTCACA
>Ga0070659_100002414_pt1 | contig 13278 bp, 13 predicted proteins | sample KBSC23metaG_FD_64666 | JGI IMG/M metagenome (GOLD analysis project Ga0070659, IMG submission 64666) | Corn rhizosphere microbial communities from Kellogg Biological Station, Michigan, USA - KBS C2-3 metaG | ecosystem: Host-associated > Plants > Roots > Rhizosphere > Soil ...
TCCTCCTCCGTGGCGTCGCGGAACTCGACCATCTTGGCGATGTGGTCGCCCTGCCCAAGGATGATGCGGCCATAAACCGACGGGTCGGCGGGCCGGAAGCCGAGGACGACGACTCCGGGGCCGTCTTTCCCGTCGAGCCGTTCGATCATTCGCTGCAGCGTTGCCGCCTCGACGAACGGGACATCGCCGTAGAGGACGATGATTGCACCGTCGTAGTCCTTCAGCGCATCCCTCGCCTGAAGCACGGCATGGCCCGTGCCCTTCTGCTCGGCCTGGTGGACGACGATGACGTCGCGCCCGGTGAGCGCCTGCTCGACCTGGTCACGGCCTTTGCCGACCACCACGACCCGCTTGTCGGCGCCGAGCGCATCGACGCGGTCGAGCAGGTGAAGCAGCATCGGCCTACTGGCGATCGGGTGGAGCACCTTGTGCGTGTCGGAGCGCATGCGCGTGCCCTGCCCGGCGGCCAGGATCACAACGGCAAAGCGGTGCTGATCGGTCATCACGGGCTGAAATGGCACGCCGGCAAGGTCTTCGCCAGTATCCTAACGAAAAAGGGCGGCTCCCGAAGGAACCGCCCCATCTCCTCCAAGGCCGAGGGCCTTAGAAGATGCTCATGTAATATTCGTTGCCGACGAAGCCCATCTTCTGGACGTGCGCCTGCTTGGTGATCGCGAGCACCTCGTCGACCGTCTCGTAGCGCGCGGTCGCGTCCGGCTGGAGGTGGAGCTCCGGCACCGGGTTCATCTGCTGCGTCGCGTCGAGATAGGCGCGAAGCTGCGGCTTCGAGATCGCCGAGCCATTCCAGAAGATGTTGCCCTGCGCGTCGATCGTCACCTTGTTCTTCACGGGCTCGATCGGCGGCGGCGGCTGATTCTGCGGATTGACCGGAAGGTCCAGCTTCACCGCGTGCGTCTGGATCGGGATGGTGATGATGAACATGATGAGGAGGACGAGCATGACGTCGATCAGCGGCGTCACGTTCACATCCAGCATCGGTTCGCCGGATGCATTATCGGTCGTGGTTTGCATCGACATAGCGAACTACTCCTACTCGGCCCGATAGCCGGTCAGCGGCGGCGGCTCCGAGATGAAGCCGACACGCTGGAAGCCAGCCTGCTGCATGGTGATGATGGCCGCGCCGATGCACTTGTACTGGGTGTTGACGTCACCGCGGATATGGGCCTCGGGCATGTTGTCTTCGTTGATGTTCTGGACGCCGCCGACCTTCTTGATCTGGTCCTCGAGCTTCTTGACGGCTCGGTTAAGCAGGTCCTGCTGGGTGACGCGGGTCACGCCCCAATAGACCTCGCAGGTGCCGCCGGCGCCATTGCGCACGGTCAGCGACACGTTATCGGGCTTGGTCGTCGTCGGCTCGTAGCGAACCGCTGGAAGCTTGATCGGGACCGCCTGCTTGATGACCTGCGTGGTGATCAAGAAGACGATCAGAAGCACCAGCATCACGTCGGTCAACGGAACGACGTTGATGTCCGACAGCGCGGCGTCTTCCTCACCTTCTTGGATTACTTGTCCTGCCATTAGGCCGGTCTCTTTCTAACTTTTAACTCGGACGGAGGCCCGGCGAGCGCCGGACCTCCTGGTCGTCATTACTTGGCGGTCGTCGGCGTGCGGACCGGCTCGCTTGGAGCGGCCGTCCGGCCCGGAGCGGCCTTGCCGGCAGGAGCCGGGCCACCGATGCGCGGCTTCACGTTGCCGGCCGACATGATGTAGCCGTGGATGTCGTTGGTGAAGGCCGCGAGGTCCTCCATGATCGACTTGTTGCGGCGGATCAGCCAGTTGTAGGCGAGCACCGCCGGAACCGCGACGACGAGGCCGAGCGCGGTCATGATGAGTGCCTCACCGACCGGGCCGGCGACCGCGTCGATCGACGCCTGGCCGGATGCACCGATCCTGATCAGCGCGCGGTAGATGCCGACGACGGTGCCGAACAGACCGATGAACGGTGCCGTCGAACCGACCGTGGCGAGGAAGGCCAGGCCTTCGCCGAGACGGGCGCCGATCGCACCCTGGCTGCGCGCCAGGCTGTTGGCCATCCAGTCGTGCTGATCGATGGGATCGGTCAGCTTGCCGTGCTGCTCCTGCGCCAGGATCGCATCGTCGACGATCGAGCGGTAGGCGCTCTTCGCCTCGAGCTTGGTGGAAGCCTCGCGCAGGTTCGGCGAGTTCCAGAAGCTCGCCCGGACCTTGCGGCCCTGGCTGATGATCTTCTGCTGCTGCATCAGCTTGGTGAAGAGGATGTAGAAGGTGCCGATCGACATGATCACGAGGATCGCGAAGGTCGACATGGCGATGATGCCGCCCTGCTGGAGAGCGGGGACCAGGCCGTAGGGATTTGCCGTTGCTGCGGCGGGTGCTGCTTGCATAAATCTAACTTCCTTCTGAAAATCGCTTAAATCTAAGAAAAACGAGCCGTTTGTTAGCCTTCCAGGCGCCAGACGATCGGCGGCGTGGTGATCGTATCCGACGTCGCATTGCCGTTGCTGTCACGCGCCGGCGTGAACTTCGCGCGGCGGCGAAGGATGTTGCAGGTCGCGGCATCCAGCGCTCCGTTGCCGGTCGAGCGGACGAGGTTGCAGCCGGTGACCCGCCCATCGGGCCCGATCGTCAGCTGTGCCTGGGCAGTTCCTTCGGCGCCGGCGGCCTGGGCGGACGCCGGATAATCGTCGCCGCTGAACAGCGAACGGAGGTCACCCCTCGCGCTCTGCGCGGAAACGGTCTTATGCGGCGGCGGAGGCGGCGGCGGAGGCGCCGGCGCTACCGGCGGGATTACCGGCGGAGCGGGGATCGTCATGATCGGCGGTGGAGCCGGGTTTTCGACGCGCACCAGCGGCGGTGGAGTCACGGGTGGCGGCGGGACCTTGGGCATGTCCTTCGGCGGTGGCGGCGGCTGCTCGGGCGGCGGCGGCTGCTCCTCGACGTCAATGACTTTCAGGTTTTCGATGGATTTCTTGACGACGTTGTACGCAAGGCCGGTAGCGATCGCATACATCAGCCCGCTCATGACGACGGCGGTGAAGATCCAGGCCAGAGTGGGATTGCCGGCAAGTTGTTTGCGTTGCGCGTAAGACATTAACTCGCAATTCTCCCCAATCCCGTGGTTGCCCACGGTAGACGGGACGTCCGGGAGGCGCGCCCTGTCCGAAATTTGAAAGGCCCACGTATCAATGAAGTATCAGAGTCCATCGGCCACAAGCGCGCCTCCTTATATCCGGGTCAAAGACCGCGCAATCCATTTTGTTCCACAGGCGGAAGGCGTGAAACCCGCTCGTGCGGCTCAGCTGTTTCAATCGTTCGGCCAAAGCCCGGAAAAAGAAGCAATTTCAACGCCAACACCATGGGCCTCGGGGTAGATATCGGGCTTCGAGGTGCGCACCCGAACCGCCTGGACGCCCCTGAAGGCGGCAATCCTCTCGAAGATTGCGTGGGCCAGCGTCTCCTGCAGATTATAGCGACGGGCGGCCGCGAGTTCCTCCACCTCGGCCCTTAGGAAATCATAGTTCCAGGCGCGCGACGGGTCGTCCTCGCTCGGTGCGGAACTATCCTCGAGCCAGATCTCGACGGTCACCAGCAGCCGCTGGGGAGCCCCCACCTCGAAGTCGTGGAAGCCGATGTCGATCTGCACTTCCAATGCTTCGAGGATGATGCGCGCCGAGCGCACCTTCAGGCGGTCAGGGACCAGGCCGACCAGTTTCGCTTCCGCTTCGCTCATTGATCCCCCAGGAACTGGACGTCGCGTTCGAGCGACAGGAAGTGATGGCCGGAGTCGATCACCAGCACCTGGCCGGTGACGCAGGGCGCGTTCACGAGATAGCGGATCGCTCCGATCACGTCCTGTGGCCCAACGCCGCGGCCCAGCGGATTGTTGGCATGCATGCCCAGGTAATTCTCCTCGCTCTGCCCGGACGAGCGCATCATCAGCCCCGGCGAAATGGCGTTGACCCGGATTCCTTTCGGCGCCAGCGCGCGCGCCGCCAGCTCGGTCAATCCGGCCAGCGCCTGCTTGGACAGAGTATAGCTCAGATAATCGGGATTGGGCGCGGCGAGCTTCGAATCGAGCAGGTTCACCACCAGCGCGTCATCCCCGTCTACGTGGGTGCGCGCAAAGCGTTCGATCAGGAGCGCGGGCGCCCGGGCGTTGACGGCCATGTGGGCGCCGAACTCACCGCAACTGAATTCCCCGAACCCGTCCCAGGCGAAACGCGCCGCATTGTTGATCAGCAGCCGAACGGGCGGCAGCCCTTCGGCCGCAGCGAAGATCGTGTCAGCACATGATGCATCGGCGAGGTCGGCGGCGACCTTCACTGCCCCGTCTGGCACCTCGTCCGCCGAATCACGGACGTGGGCGATCACGCTCCAACCCTGTTCGAGCAGCGCGCGCGCAATCTCCGCGCCGAGGCGCTTGCCGGCACCGGTGACGATCGCTGTCGCGTCGGACGTCATGGCGCGCTCTCTGTCATTGCTTCGCTGCGCTCGCAATGACTAGGGAGAAGTGATGCCCGAGAGCCGCCCTCCGATCGAGCTTCAAGGCCTGAGCCTCGCCGAGCTTCAAAAGCATATCGACGAGCGCCGCCTGCCGCCAGTCGATCGGTGGAATCCGGACCGGTGCGGCCATTCGGGCATGCGAATCGGACGGGACGGAACCTGGTACCATGAAGGCTCGCCGATCCGCCGCCCGGCAATGGTCCGCTTATTCTCCACCGTGCTTCGGCGCGAGCCGGACGGGCGCCATGTCTTGGTGACCCCGGTCGAAAAGCTAGACATCGAGGTTGAGGAGACGGCCTTTCGGGCAGTCGAGATGCACAGCGAGGGGGAAGGCCAGGACCGGCGCATCGCTCTCCGACTCGACAGCGGCGACGCAGTGATCATGGGCCCCGAGCATCCGCTGCGCCTCGATCCAACGCCGCGGATCCTGGTCCGCCACGGCCTCGAGGCCGAACTGAGCCGCCCAATCTATTACGAGTTGGCCGAGCTCGCCCTGGCCGAAGGCGAAGACCCGCCCGGCGTGTGGAGCGACGGTGCCTATTTCCCACTGGAACAGCGCCAGTGAGCGTCGCCGAACGTCTTCGGCTCGAGCTAAAAGGCACTCCTTCCCAGCCCCCGCTCGAGGGCGACCTGCCGGAGGAGCGCGCCCTCGCGTCGGTCGACGCGGCCGTGCTGATCGCGGTGACCGACCGGCCCGAGCCGGGCGTCGTGCTGACCGTCCGGCGCGAACATCTGCGCACCCACGCCGGCCAGATCGCTTTCCCGGGCGGCCGGGTCGATCCGGGCGAAGACGCGGTCGCCGCCGCCCTGCGCGAGGCCCACGAAGAGATCTTGCTCGATCCCGCGGCGGTCGAGATCGTCGGCGCGATCGAGCCCTATCGGACGGTGACTGGCTTCGTCGTGACGCCGGTGGTCGGAGTGATCCAGCCCGGCCTTCCGCTAAAGCCGCACGAGCATGAAGTCGCCGACTGGTTCGAGGCGCCGTTCGCCTTCCTGCTCGATCCCGCCAACCAGCATCAGCGTTCCGCCCTGTTCCAGGGACGCGAGCGCCACTATTACGAGATCGATTGGCACGGACGCAGGATCTGGGGGGCCACCGCGGCAATGATCGTCAATCTATCGCGCAGGCTTCAGTGGAGCTGAAAATCGACGCCGCCAAATGGCGCCGCAAGCAGGGCATGGCGCGGCTGCTTAAGGCGCTCGGCGGAGACGAAGGGCTGACGCGCTACGTTGGCGGCGCGGTCCGCGATGACCTGCTGGGGCTTCCGGTCAGCGACGTCGACCTCGCCACGCGAATCTCGCCGGATGAAGTCGTTGCCCGGCTCGAGAAAGCGCGGATCAAGGCGGTGCCGACGGGCATCGAACACGGCACGATCACGGCGGTGAGCGGCGGCCATCCGTACGAGATCACCACCCTTCGGCGAGATGTTTCGACCGACGGCCGCCGAGCGACGGTGGCCTTCACCGACGATTGGGAAGAGGATGCGGCGCGGCGCGATTTCACCATCAACGCACTCTCCGCCGACCCGGCGACGGGCGAGATTTTCGATTATTTCGGCGGCCTCGAAGACCTCCAAACGCACCATATCCGCTTCATCGGCGATCCTCTGCAGCGCATTGCCGAGGACCATTTGAGGATCCTCCGCTTCTTCCGATTCCACGCGCGGTTCGGCTCGGGCCGGCTCGACCAGGCCGCGCTCGACGCTTGCACGGCCCGGGCCAACGACTTGATGGCCCTGTCGCGCGAGCGGATCGCCGACGAGTTGTTGAAGCTGCTGGGAATGCCAGGCCCGTCGAATACGGTACGGATCATGCTCGATCGATCGATCCTGAAGCCGGTGCTTCCCGAAATCGACGCCAAGCGTACGGCCGACCTCGAAGCGCTGATCGCAGCCGAACGGAGCGCGGGGATCGACCCCGACCCGCTGCGGCGCCTCGCCGCGCTCCTGCCGCGCGATACGGCTATCGCCGAAGATGTCGCCGCGCGGCTGAGGCTGTCGAACAAGGCGCGCAGGCGGCTGGCCTGCGCCGCGGCGGATCGCGCCTTCGCTTCATCCCAGGAGCTCGCTTATAGGAGCGGGATAGAGTGTGCTGTCGATCGGCTGCTGCTAGCCGGCCAAGCCGACGAAGCTGCGGCGATCGTCCGATGGAAGGCGCCGCGGCTGCCGATCGGCGGCGGCCAGTTGATCGAGCGCGGGCTGCCCGAAGGCCCGATCGTCGCGAAGACCCTGCGGCAGATCGAGGATCGCTGGGTCGAAGCCGGTTTTCCGGACGGCAAGGAATTTGAACAGATCGTCAGCAGCGCCCTCGCCGCCGCGCGCTAGGGCGCCGAAATATATCTTGGTGCGGTGGCGAAGGCTGGATGCGGGACGCCGAGTTCCGAAGCGATCCGGCCGACCTCGACCGTGCGCTCCGGAGCCAGCGCCGAATAAAGGCCGAACAGCTCGGCGAAATGTTCGTCCATGCTCCGCACCTGGGCCGCGCGAGCCGCGGCGGCGCGCTGGAATTCCGGTCCGCTGTCGATGAACCGGCTGATCGCCCGTTCCAGCGAGATCTGCGAGCCCGCGCGATAGGCCGTGCCGGCGCCGCGCACCAGCTGGTCGACCGTCGCCCCGCGGTCCGGAACGATCAGCGGGATTCCGCTTGCCCGGGCTTCGGCCGCGACCATGCAGAAGGTTTCCGCTTCGCAGCCGTGAACGAGGGCATCGGCGCTGGCCAGCAATCGGGCGAGCTCGCCGCGGTCGGTGATCCGCGGCATCACCGCGACGTTGCCGAACCGTGCCGCCAGGAGCTCGTGCCTCAGGCGCAACGTGCCTTCACCGACCAGCAACAGCCCCGTCTCTCGATTGCGGGCGCCCTCGCCCACCGCGCGCATCACCATGCTCCAGCGCTTTTCGGCCGAGAAGCGGCCGATGCCGAGCAGAAGCACTGCCTCCGGGCCGAGCCCCAGCGCCGCCAGCGCATTGGTCCGCAACTCGGATGAGCGGAACCTCGGCGAAAACAGGCCCGGCTCGACGCCCATGCGGATCGTCCGGGTATTGGCCACCCCACCCTGGCCTAGCCGGTCCGCAAGCTGCGCATTGGCACAGACCACCAGGTCGAACATCCGGCCGAGGCCGCGCAAATGCCGCCAGAACCAGCCGAAGCTGCGGTCGATCACCGAAACGGGCATGACTCCGCCAAGCCAGCGGTAGGCGTAGGCCGACAGGGGATCGGAATGCATCACCAGCGATCGTGTTGCACCGCCCTGCCAACGGCCGACCATGGTCGCGCTCGACCAGGGCGAAGACGCTTCGACATGGTCCGGCCGCCACTCGTCCAGCACTCGGTGAAGCGCCGCCTCGTCGTCGAAATAGCGATAACGGCGATCGACCGGCAATATGGGTGATGGCACCGTCACGACGATCGCGCCCGGGCCGCGTTCGATCACCTCGTGGCGCTCGCCGGGGGCAACGACGACCAGCTCGTGGCCGTACCGCGAGGCGGCCTTGAGCTTGGCATCGACATAGGTGCGAACGCCGCCCCCGTGGGGCGTGTAGAAGGCGCAAACGTCGAGGATCCGCATGGGTCACGGAAGCGGTCCGGGGCGGTGAACTTCAAGTGAAGCTTTGTTAATGGGGTGGCGCAACGGTTCGCGCGGTCGCAAATAGGCCGCGCATGTCCCCTGACCCAATCCTGCTTGCCTCGATCCATGACGTTTCGCCGCGCTTCGAGAGCGAGATCGAACGCCTGCTCGACCTCCTCCGGCCGCATGTTGGGGACAGGCTGGCAATGCTGGTGGTGCCCAACCATTGGGGCGATGCGCCGATCAATCCCGGCTCGCCCTTCGCGACCCGCCTGCGCGGCTGGTCGGATGCCGGAATCGAGGTCTTCCTCCACGGCTATTTCCACCGTGACGAGACGAGCCATCCAAGCCGCGGCGACCGGCTGCGCGCCAGCTTCATGACCGCGCGTGAAGGTGAATTCCTGGGCCTGTCCCGTGGCGACGCCGCGGCACGGATCACCAGGGGCCGCGCGCTTCTGGAAGGAGTCATCGGCCGTAAGATCGACGGCTTCGTCGCCCCGGCGTGGCTGTACAGCAACGGCGCGCGCGAGGCCTTGGCGGATTGCGCCATGCCCATCGCCGAGGATCATTTGCGCGTCTGGTCGCCGACCACCGGCGAACGGCTGGCCAGCGGCCCGGCGATTACCTGGGCGAGCCGGACCCAGCTTCGGCTGGCGTCATCGCTCGCCGCCGCGGCGGCGTTGCGCCACGCTCCTTTGAAAGTGCTTCGGATCGGGGTCCATCCGCCCGACAGCCGGCACCCGATCCTGCTCAAGAGTATCGAGAAGACGATCCGGACCGCGGCGAAAAGCCGCCGTCCAGGCCGTTATTCCGAATTGCTGTCTTAGCGCTGGCGCGATTTCCAGAAGTCGAGCGCGGCGTCGGGCTCGAGCGGCTTGGCGAAATAGAAGCCCTGGCCACTGGCGCAACCCAGTGTCGCCAGCGTGGTCGCCAGTTCGACCGTTTCGACGCCCTCCGCAGTGGTCGACATTCCAAGCGCCTCGGCGAGGCTAAGCACGGCGCGGACGATCGCCACGGCGTCGGGGTCGACCATCATCCCGGAAACGAAGCTCTTGTCGATCTTGAGGACGTCGATCGGCAGGCGCTGCAGGTAAGCGAGGCTCGAATAGCCGGTGCCGAAATCATCCATCGCCACCGTGGTATTCAGCGCCTTCAGCGCCTCGAACACGCGCGTCGCCCGGGCGGGGTCCTGGACGATCGAGCTCTCGGTGAGCTCGAGCGTGAGGCGGTCGCCGGTCAGGCCGGTCGACCGCAAGGCGCCCTCGACGATGGCTGCAATGTCGTCGCGGGCGACTTGGAGCGCGGAAAGATTCACGGCCACATAGAAGGGCAGCGTCTGCCCCGCTGCCTTGTCCCAGCCGGCGAGCGTCTGGGTGGCCTTGTCCATCGCCCAGCGGCCCAGGGTCAGGATCAGGCCGGACTCCTCGGCGACCGGGATGAACTCGGTCGGCCCGATCTCGCCCCGCTCTTCATGCTCCCACCGGGCCAGCGCCTCGAAGCCGGCGACCTCGCCGGTCTTGAGGTCGATCAGCGGCTGGTAGAACAGCTCGAGCTGGTCCCTGTCGAGCGCCCGGCGAAGCTCGGTCTCGATCGAAAAGCGGCGTCGGGCCTCGGTCGCCTGGCTCGGCTCATAGACCTGCGGGCAGCCCGCACCCTTGCCCTGCTTCATCGCGAACTGGGCGTTGCGGAACAGCTCCTCCGGGTCCTGCCCCGAGTGCATCACTGCGACGCCGATCGCGCATTCGACGCGAATTTCGAGCTCGGACAACTTGAACGGCGCGGCCATGACCTGGCGGATTCGCTCCGCGGTCTTGAGCGCATCCTCGACCCCGTTGCGAAGCGAGACCAGCACGCCGAACTCGTTGCCCCCGGTCCGGGCGAGGAGGTCGCCGGAACGGAGCGCAAGGATCAGCCGGCGGGCGAAGGTGATGAGCAGCTCGTCTCCGGCGAGGCTGCCCATGCTCTCGTTGATCCGTGAAAAGCGCAACATGTCGACCACGAGCACCGCATGCTCGAGGTCGCGCCCGACTTTCTCGCCAGCCTGTTCGATCGCCTCGCTGAAGGCCAGCCGATTGGGAAGGCCGGTCAGGCTGTCCCGAAGCATCTCGGCGCGCAGGGTCCGCTCCGACTGGACCTCGACCGTGCGGTCGACGACGCTCAGCAGGCAACGCGGGTGGTTGCGGCCCCGCTGTGGGAGCGGCGCGAGCTTCATCCTGAAATAGCGGCAGGAAACGCCCTCGCCATCGCGGAAGTCGAGCTCGACTGCCGCCTGGCCCTCGAAGAAGCCCTGCAGCATCTCGGCGATAGGCCCGGATTGCACGCACTCGGCCTCGTTCCAGTCGACCGCGGTGCAGCTGGACTGCTCGACCATCGCGAGGAACCGGCTGTTGTGGGCAACGACCTCGAGCGCCCCGTCGGGAGCCCGCTCGATCACCGCGGCAGCGATCGGCAAAGCGTCGAGCAAGCCGGTATCGTCCGCCGTCACAAGGTGCGGTTTGGCAATCACATTGTCCCCGCGGCGCTGCCTTTGATCGGCCTGCGCCCGGGCTGCTGCAGCCGGCATGTCGCCCGCTATGCGCGCGAGGGGTTAATTTTTCCCAACTTCACGCAGGTTAATCGGGTGTGGTTAATGACTTAGCCGAACCGGTTCGAGCGGGGGAAGCCGACCGGCGGCAGGCGCCCGGCGGCGCCGCGGGCCGCGCGCCACGGCGACAGGTCGGTCTCGGTCCGGGTCCGGCCCGACTCCCCGCCGAGCGCCCAGCTCAAGCCCTCGCTCATGGCGAACGCGGTTGCGTCGCTGAGGCCGCCATCACGATAGCGCTGCAGCGTGACGCCCTGCCCTCTCGCCAATTCCGGTAATTCGGAGAGCGGGAAGACCAGCATCTTGCGGTTCTCCCCGATGACGGCGACCGCATCGGCCGCCTCCGCGATCGGCCGAACCACCGCAACCCTGGCGTTAGTACGCAGATTAACCAGCTGCTTGCCCTTGCGGGTCTCGGCCAAGGTCGCCTCACCGCTGGTGACGAACCCTTTGCCGTCGCTCGACGCGACCAGCAGCTTCATCTCCGGCCGGGCGACCAGCAACTGGACGATGTCCACTTCGGCATCGAGGTCGATCAACAGCCGCACCGGTTCGCCGAAGCCGCGTGCGCTCGGCAGCTTGTCCGCCCCAAGCGTATAGACGCGCCCGTTGGTCGCGAAGAGCGCCAGCCGGTCGGTGGTCTGGGCGTGGAAGTGGATGAACGGGCCGTCGCCCTCACGCCACTTGAGGTCGGCCACCTGGTCGAGCGCAAGGTGGCCTTTCATCGCCCGGATCCAGCCGCGCTGTGACAGGATGACGGTGACCGGCTCCTTCTCGATCATCGCCGTCCAGTCGATTTCGCGCGCCGCGGCGACTTCCTCGAGCCGGGTGCGTCGTTCGTCGCCGAATTTTTCCTTCACCGCGGCAAGATCGCGCTTGAGCCGGGTGCGCTGCCGAGCGGGGCTTTCGATGAGCTTGGCCAGCTCCTCGCGCTCCTTGGCCAGTGCTTCGCGCTCCTTGCCGATCTCCAGCTCCTCGAGCTTGCGCAGGCTCCTGAGGCGCATGTTGAGGATCGCTTCGGCCTGGCGGTCCGACAGCGAGAATTCGGCCATCAGCTGCGGCTTGGGCTCGTCCTCCGTGCGGATGATCTCGATCACCCGGTCGAGGTTCAAAAAGGCGACGAGGAATCCGTCGAGCAGCTCCAGGCGCTCGTCGATCTTGCCGATCCGCACGCGGCTCCGGCGGACGAGGACCTCGATCTGGAATTCGAGCCAGGCCGCGAGCGCCTCCTTGAGGCTCATCACGCCCGGCGTCCGGCGTGCGTCCAATATGTTGAGATTCAACGGAAAGCGGATTTCGAGATCGGTCAGCCGGTAGAGGCTTTCGAGCAGCAGCTCGGGATCGACCGTCCGCGCCCGCGGCTCGAGGATCAGCCGCACGGCAACGTCGCTTTCATCCTTCACGTCGGCGAGGATGGGCAGCTTCTTGTCGGCGATCAGCTGGGCGATCTCCTCAATCAGCTTGGACTTCTGGACCCCGTAGGGAATTTCGCTGACCAGCAGGTGCCAGCCGCCGCCCTTCTCACGCTCGACCTCGACCCTCGCCCGAAGCCGGAAGCTGCCGCGGCCGGTGGCATAGGCTGAAGCGATCGTTTCCCGGCTGTCGACGAGCACTCCGCCGGTCGGAAAATCCGGACCGGCGACGAAGTCCATCAACGCCGAATCTTCCGCCTTGGGATTGTCGATCAGGTGCGCCGCGGCGTCGATCAGTTCGCGGACGTTGTGCGGCGGGATCGAGGTCGCCATGCCGACGGCAATGCCGCTTGCGCCGTTGGCCAGCAGGTTGGGGAAGAGGCCCGGGAACACCTCGGGCTCTTCCTCCTCGCCATTGTAGGTCGCCCGGAAGTCGACCGTGCCTTCGTCCAGCCCGGCCATCAGCTGCATCGCGACCGCGGTCAGCCGCGCTTCGGTGTAGCGGTAGGCGGCGGCATTATCGCCGTCGATGTTGCCGAAATTGCCCTGGCCGTCGACCAGCGGATAGCGCAGCGCGAAATCCTGCGCGAGGCGCACCATTGCGTCATAAACCGACTGGTCGCCGTGCGGATGATATTTGCCGATCACGTCGCCGACCACGCGCGCCGACTTCTTGTAGGCGCCGGCGGGATCGAGCCGGAGCAGCCGCATCGCCCACAGCAGGCGCCGGTGGACCGGCTTCAGGCCGTCGCGGACATCGGGCAGCGAGCGGGCCGTGATCGTCGACAGCGCGTAGACAAGGTAGCGCTCGGACAGAGCGGCGTCGAACGGGGTTTCGATGACGGTGGATTGGTCGGGATCAGCCATGGCTGATGCCTAGCAAGCCTGTCCCGAGCCCGTCGAGGGCGGACCCGGCGCTTTCCACCCTTACCTCACTGATTGTTTTCGATGTCGATCGGATCCCACGAGCTCGGATCGGCGCCGCCGGTCACTGGGTCGTCAACCTGGCTGCCGCCGTTACCGTCATCGTTCCCGAGCTGCGAGAGGTCGATGCCCTCGTCCTCTTCATTCGTGTTCTGGTCGTCATCGCCTTGGCCGATGTCGCCTCCCCACAGCCATTCGACAATCTGGTCATTGAAGTCTGGCGGCGGAGGCGGCGGCGGCGGTGGTGGCGGTGGCGGCGGCGGCGGTGGCGGCGGCGGTGGTGGCGGTGGCGG
>Ga0070659_100002421_pt1 | contig 13258 bp, 14 predicted proteins | sample KBSC23metaG_FD_64666 | JGI IMG/M metagenome (GOLD analysis project Ga0070659, IMG submission 64666) | Corn rhizosphere microbial communities from Kellogg Biological Station, Michigan, USA - KBS C2-3 metaG | ecosystem: Host-associated > Plants > Roots > Rhizosphere > Soil ...
GGCGGCGGTGAAGCTCGTGATGGCGTTCTCATAGTCGCCGCGCTGCAGGTAGAGCTCGCCCGCCAGCAGCACGAGGCGTGGATCCGTCAGGCCCGCCGCCATGGCGCGGTCGAGGACTTCCCCGGCGTCCGCAAAGCGCTGCTCGTCCAGCGCCTGCTGGGTCTGCGCGACGGCTGTTTCGGCGGCCGCCGTATCGACGACGGCCGTCGCGGCGGGTTTAGCCTCGGCCTTGTGCGAACCGAAAAGGCCCCGGGCCTCGGCGGGTGCGGCGGCGAGCGCGAGGGCGCTCACGGCCACGAGGAAGGTTATCCGGCCCATCGGGCGTTCTCTCCAAGGACAAGGGTCAGGCCGCGGCAGTCGCCCTGACAGACGGTCAGGGTGGTCGCGAACGGCAGGGTATTGGCGAGGGCCAGGGCGACCTGGCGGTTTTCGGCGGGATAGAGGATGCGGCTTTCCTTCGAAGGCTCGCGCTCCTCGATATCCGACATCACCGACCAGCCGCGGCTGGCGAGTTGTGTGCGGACCGTTTGCGCCTTGCTCATGGCGCCGGCCGCGTCGACCACCATCAACGGCCGGCCGACCAGCAGCGGCGTCGCCGCGGTCAGCATCGGCTTGGGAGCCGGTGCGGCTTCGGCGACCAGCGTCGGCATCGTCTTCAGGTCGGCCGACTTCGGCGTCACGGCCGCCTCGAGGACCGGTGAGGACTTCATGGCCTGATATTCGCCCTGCAGCGTCTTCGAGTAGGCGAGGTTGGCCTCCACGATCGGCGAGCCGGGCGCGATCTGCTCTGCCTCGGCATAGAACCGCGTCGACAGATCGAAGCGTCCGAGCTTGTCGTAGACCACCGCCATGGCGTTCAACACGCGCACGTCGTTGGGGGACTGCTGACGGGCAAGCTGAAGGCGGTCGAGCGCCAGGCCGTAATCGCGCGCGTCGATAGCGGCGACGGCGGAGCGATAAGCGCGGTCGGCCGCGTCTTCCGTTGCAATGCCCGTGGGCGTCTCGAACGGCTTGATGGTCAGCGTCTGCCGGTGAGGCATCAGCCAGGCGAAGTAGTGGTGCACCGTGGTGCATCCGGACAGCATCAAGCCCGCTGTGACCAGCAGGGCCGCGCGCCAGGTGGTGTTCATCGTCGTCATCGTCAGTGTCCGTGATGGGCGAGGGCCGGCATAAGCGTACGCATCACATCGATGATCGCCGGCAGCAGCAGCGCCGTGATGATCACGGGCAGGATGCAGGCCACCAGCGGCACGGTCATGAGAACGGGGATGCGCATTGCCTTCTCCTCGGCCTTGAGGAAGCGGGTCTCGCGCATTTCCTGGGAATAGATACGAAGCGTCTGGCCGACGCTGGCGCCCAGCGCGTCCGTCTGGATCAGCAGGGTGGCGAACGAATTCACCGCATCGACGCCGGTCCGCTGACCCAGGTTACGCAACGCCTCGCCCCGGCTGCGGCCGGCGCGCAGTTCCTGCGACACCTTCTCGAATTCCTGCGAGATGCGGGGGTGGGACTGCGTAACCTCCTCGCCCACGCGCACAAAGGCGGCCTCTATGCCCAGGCCCGCTTCCACGCAGACCACCATCAAGTCCAGCGCGTCGGGGAATTCCCGCTCCAGCTGGTCGCGACGGCCCTGCGCCATGCGGTCCACGGCGGCCTGCGGCAGGATCAGGCTGACCCCGCACAGGAACAGCGCCACGAAAATCAGCGGCAGGCCCGTCATTGGGTGAGAGCGGAAGCTCTGGCCGATCAGGAACAGGAACGGCAAACCGATCGCCAGCCCGAACCGCACTATGAAGAAGATCGCCGGCGCGGAGGGGCTTTCGAAGCCCGCGTCGCGCAAATCCCTTTCCAGCTTGCCGCGGTCGCTGTCGTCCTTCAGGGAAGTGGTGGACTGCACCCATGCCAGCAGCGGGTTCTTCACCTTGCGGTCACGCACGATTGAGGCGCGGCCGGCGGTGTTTTCGTCCCGCTTCGCCTCGCCGCGCAGGCGGCGCCCGGTCACGGCCGCGGCTTGCACTCGGCGGCTAACGACGACGGTCATCCCCACCACCAGGGCGAAGATTCCGAATTCCACGAGGATGATGATCAGATCGCCCATTGCCCCGCCCTAGTATTTGAAGTTGGTGATGCGGCGCATCATCAGGAGGCCCACCAGATAAAGGGCCATGATCACACCGACGGTCGGCCAGAAGATCGGATCCTCGAACTTGCTGGTGTAGAAAGTGGGCTGCATCATCCCGATCACGCTGATCAGGAAAATCGGCAGCGCGCTCAGGATCAGGCCCGACATACGGCCTTCGCTTGACAGCGATTTGATCCGCTTGGCCAGCGTCTGCCGCGCGCGCATCACACCGGCCAGGTTCGCGAGAATCTCGGCCAGATTGCCGCCGGTGTCAGACTGGATGCCGATACTGACGGCAAAGAAGTGCGCGTCCTCGGACCCGGTCCGCTGGGCAAAGCTCTTGAGCGCTTCGCGGAACTCGGCGCCGTAGGTGGTTTCGTCGACGATCAGGCCGAATTCGCTGCCGATCGGATCGCCCATCTCCTCGGTCACCAGCCCCACGGCCGAGATCACCGGGTGGCCGGCGCGCAGGGCGCGGATGATGATGTCGAGCGCCAGCGGCAGCTGTGCTTCCAGTTGCTTCATCCGCTTGGCGCGACGGCCGGAGACAAAGACGTAGGCGCCCAGCACGCTCAGGATTAGCGCGCCGAACAGGGCGACCAGCATCTCCGGCGCGCCCACTGCGGCGCCGGCGCGCTGGAAGACCAGGACGGCCAGCATCCAGATCGTCAGCGCGCCCGCGCCCGTAAACGCGATCAACTGCATGACCGAAATCTCGAGGCCGGACTGGGCCAGGAAGGTGGTCATGCGCTCGAAGCTCTCTGTCGCCCACGCCGAACCGAGCTTCGGCGTCACCGGCCGGCGGACCAGGGCCTCATAGACCTGCCGTTGCTCCAAGCCCTGGCCCAGCATGGTCAGGCGCCGGTTCACGCGCTTGGAACGGTCGCGGCTGGCGAAGACCGCGCCGGCCAGCGACTGAACGACCAGCATCACGACCACGAAGGCCAGGACCAGGATCAGCGGGAGCAGGATGCCGTTCATTGCCTCACGCTCACTTGCGGCTGGGCGCGAACATCTGCGGATCGATTTCGATACCGCGGGCGCTCAGCGCTTCCATGAATTTCGGGCGGATGCCGGTGGCTTCCATTTCGCCCAGCACCTCGCCCTTCGGACCGCGGCCGCGGCGGCGGAAGCGGAAGATTTCCTGGATGGAAATGACGTCCTCTTCCATGCCGACGATTTCGGAGACCGAAACGACCTTGCGCCGGCCGTCCTCAAGGCGTTCGGCCTGAACGACGACGTGGATGGCGGATGCGATCTGGCCGCGTACGGCGCGGGCCGGAATTTCGAGCCCGGCCATGCCCACCATCTGCTCTACGCGGGAGAGCGCATCGCGCGGGGTATTGGCGTGGACGGTGGTCATCGAGCCGTCGTGGCCGGTGTTCATGGCCTGCAGCATGTCGAAGGCTTCACCCGTCCGGACCTCGCCGACGATGATCCGGTCCGGACGCATCCGCAGGGCGTTCTTGACGAGGTCGCGCTGGGTGACTTCGCCCTTGCCCTCGATGTTGGAAGGCCGCGTTTCGAGCCGACCGACGTGCGGTTGCTGCAGCTGCAGTTCGGCGGAGTCTTCGATGGTGATGACGCGCTCGTCGTGGTCGATGTAGGCAGACAGCGCATTGAGCAGCGTCGTCTTGCCCGAACCCGTGCCGCCCGAGATGAGGATGTTGCGGCGCGCCTTGACGACGCTCTGCAGCACCTTCGCCATCTCGGGGGTAATACTGCCGAGTTCGACGAGCCGATCCATGTGGATCGGGGTCTTCGAGAACTTCCGGATCGAAACCAGCGGCCCGTCCACCGCGAGCGGCGGGATGATGGCGTTGATCCGCGAGCCGTCGGCGAGACGGGCGTCCACCATTGGCTGGGATTCGTCCACCCGACGGCCGACCGCGGCGACGATCTTGTTGATGATCCGCACCAGGTGGCGCGTATCCTGGAAGCGGACGTCCGTCAGCTCCAGTCGCCCGGCGCGCTCCACGTACACATGATCATGGGTGTTGATCAGGATGTCGTTGATGGTCGGGTCCTTGAGCAGCGGCTCGATGGGACCAAGGCCCAGCAGCTCGTCCAGGATGTCGTCGACCAGCTGATCGGTCTGGATCGGAGACAGCAGCCGGCGCTCTTCGGCCAGCAGGTCGGAGACCGAGCTCCGGATTTCCGTCCGCAACGCTTCGCGCGGCGTGGTGTCGAGCGCCGCGAGATTGAGAATGTCGAGCAGCCGCTGGTGCAGGCGCACCTTGAGCGCGAGATTGTCCGCCGCCTCGGCGCGGGAAACCGGCGGCGTCGCGCCGTCCTTTTCCGCGGTCACGGTGTTCTGGCCCCAAAAACTCATGATCTCCTCGCTTCAGCGATGGCAGGCGTGCGCAGGGATTGGGCGAGCGCGACCAGCGCCTTTTCCAGCTTGGTCCCGCGACGGACAGTCGAAATGGCGACACCCTGGTTGATGGCGTCGTCCATGACCTTGCGGTCTTCTGGCAGCACGGCGTCGAAGCCGTGGCCGATGGCCTTCTCCATCGCCTTCACGGAAACCCCGGCGGGCGCCTGGCCCACGGCGTTGCAGACGAGGCTGAGCGGGATGGTGTCGAGCCGCTGGCTCGCCAGAACCTTCAGTTGGCGGCGGGCGAGGTGGGCATGCGGAACAGACAGGTGGGTCACCAGCAGGATGCGGTCAGACGCGCGCAGCACCTGGTCGGTCCACGCTGTCCAGACTGCGGGCAGGTCGATCAACACGACGTCGAACTCACGGCGGAGCGCGGCGATCAGGTTTTCGACCAGCGCGGGCGTGACCGCTTCCAGCGGCATGAACTCCTGCGGGTCGCCCAGCACGCGCACGCCGCTCGGGTGGGCGCTCAGTGCATCGTAGAAGCGGATCTCGCTGAGATCCTTGCCCGCCGCCAGCACCTGACTGACCGTGACGGTGTTCTGCAGGTCGAGGTAGACGGCGGCCGAGCCCGACTGGACGTCGAGATCGGCAAGGCAGACCCGCGTCTTGCGGTCCTGCGCGAAGATGGCCGCGAGTTGGGCCGCGATGCTGGTCGCGCCGACGCCGCCGCCGGCCTTCAGCACGGCAATGACCTCGCTGCCGGAGCGCGATTGCGCGGCTTGGGCTTCGATGCGGGTGAACAGCCGCTCCAGGCTGCCGACCAGAGCCACGTCGCTGACGGGCGCGGGGAGCACGTCGAACGCCCCCTCGCGGATCACGCGGCGGGTGACGCCGAGGTCGGGATTTTGCAGCAGCACGATGACATGGTCGGCCTTGCCGCTGGCGCGCAGGTTGGCGCACAGCCCCTCGATCTCCGCGGCCTTGGCCGCGTCGACCGACACCATCAGGACATCGGCGTCGCCCAGCGTCGGGTTCGTCCACCGGCCAGGCAGCGCCTTGAAGGAGGCCTGCGGGAACTGCGCCTGCAGCGCCGCGCTCGGGCCGCCGGCCTCGAACGCGTCGGCCGTGTAGCTGACGCGCGGACCGGCGGAGACGGGCTCGAGGCGGCGGCCGGCGGAGGCCGAGCCGGACGGGGAGAGCGGAAATTTCATCAGTGCGCCCATCAGGACAAATCCTCGCCGCTCAGTGACGAAGCCACCGCCGGCACATTAAAGGGGGAGACGCCAAACGCCTGCAGCACGCCGGGCGCGAACTGCATCGGGGTGCAGCCCGTGTCCGTTGACTGGCAGATGCGAACGGTGATCAGCGGCTCGACGTCGGGGCCGTAGGGGTTGCCCGCAAAGCCCAGGCCGACAGGGGTGTAGACCACCACCACGTTTGTCGCCTGGATGCCGGCATAATGCCCCTGCATGTAGGTCAGCATGGCGTTCCAGGTGGTGCTGTTGAGCGTCGTGGCGCCGCAGTAACCGGCCCCTGAGCAGCTGCAGCCGGTGCTGGTGCAGGTGTGCTTGGCCACGGCGCTCGCCGGAATGCTCTCGCCCGCGTACATGCTGAGCTTGCTCACCGCGTCGAAGTTGACGAGGTCCTGCGACGCGGGGGGCTGGACAGCCAAGTAGCGGGCGGCCGCGCGAGTCGCCGCCTTGCAGGAGTTCACCTCCCAAAGCAGGCGCGAGATATCGATCGTCCCGACCATCAGGCCCAGGAACATGATCGACACGAGCGCGAACTCGACCGCCGCTGCGCCCGTGTCGTCGGCGAGGAACCGGAGGATGTTGCGGCGCGAGCTCATTCCGTCCACGCCTGCGCATTGCTGACCGTCACCGCGTCGATGGTCAGGCCGCCGAAGAGGCCGCCGAACAGCAGGCCGTAGGGCGCCGCCGCAGTGACCGTCACGGTCGGGATTGAGGTTTCGCCTTCGTAGCGGCCGGAAAACGTCGTCGAGCCGCTCGTCTTGCTGACGCAGGCCAGCGCCACGGTGACGGTGCTGTTGTCCGTCCAGCCCGGCAGCAGCGGATCGCCCGTGCCGTCGATGGCGCCGGTGCGCGCCAGGTTCTGCACCGCGGCAGTCGACGCAGAGTCGTTGAAGGTCGCCGCCGAGCCGGTGCAGGTGATGCCGAGCCGCGCCGCATAACGCGAGGCGTCGCGCGCCGAGGACTGAACGATGTTGTAGGCCCAGAACACGCGTCCGGCCTCGTAGATGCTGAACGCAAGGATCAGCATCAGCGGCAGGATCAGTGCGAACTCCGTCGCCGCCGCACCTCGCTCATTCCTGTGGAAGGCGCGCCTATTCATAGAGCCGCACCGAATAGAAGCGGGTTTCCTTGCCCACCGCGGAGGTGTCGGTGGTCGCGCCAATGAATTCGCCGAACAGGATCTGGGCGGCGGGATCGGGCGCCTTGGCGATCGGGCCCAGCAGGAAGAGGTCGACGTAGCCGATCACCGGGCCGCCGTGCTGGGCCTTGATGCCGTCGGCCTTGCAGTTCAGCACGACGACGGAGATCGTCCGGCGGTCGGGGTCGGTCTGCGCGCCCTTGGTGTTGCACTGCGGCTTGGCGAAGTCGGCGGTGCCGGACGAGCCTGCCTGGCCTTGCCCGAAGGCCGCCCCGCCCGGATTAGGAATCTGGTTCGACAGGATCGCCAGTTCCCACTTGTAGACCTGGTAGCGCGTCGGCGTGATCGCGCCGCCCGTGCCGTTGGGGCCGTAGTAGGCCCAGCCGGTGGTGGTCGCGCCCGCCGGGACGGAGGGGACGTAGGTCGACGGGTCGCTCGTGAGGCCCGGGTGGTTGGTGTTGAAGTACTGTTTGGCGTTCCACACGCCCGAACCCGTTCCGGCCGCCACGCCCTGGTCGCAGTCGCGGGGAAGGCCCATTGCGCCGCCGGCGAGCGCGGTCGTGCTGCTGCAGTCGTTGCTGGGCGAAGTCACGGTCGGATTGCAGGACGACGAGCCCGCTGCCGCCTTGACGCCGATTATGGTGTTCATCGCCGGCGCGTAGGCCGCGTCGTTTATTTGGGAATTCAGGCCGTTCGCGTAGACGTCGAAGCGCATGTTGATGAAGTCGTCGGCGCTGGCGATGTTGCCGCCCGCGGGCGTCACCGTCTCGCCATAGCACTCCGACAGCGGCGGGAAGCGCCCGAGCGCGTCCTTGATCAGCGCGGCGGAGTTGCTGCTGTTCACCGTCAGGAAGCCGAACTGGCCCGGCGCGAAGGCGCCGGCGCTGGGCGCGGGCGTCAGCACCACGGCATGCCCGATCAGGACCGACGGATCCCAGGTCGTGCTGGTCGCTGTCTCCTGCGGGTTGCAGATCATCATCGGCGGCACCTTGCAGATCGCCGAGCCGTAGCCCGCCACCGCATGAGCGCTGCCGTTGAAGGCGCCGAGGCCCAGCAGGGCGCCCATGATCAGGCCCATCGGGCGCGGCGCGAGCGTGATCTCGATGAACTGGGCCTTGGTGCTGTCGGTCGTGACCGTGCGGCTGGTCAGGTCCGTCAGATACTGGATGGTGTCGCCCGAACTCGCCGTGATGACGTTGGACTCGTAGGTATTGCCCATACGTTTGGAGTTCTGGACAAGCGCCCCTTGCGCCGCGGTCGTTGCGCGGCTGATCGCGTCCGACTGGCCGTCGAGCTGGGTCGCCCCCGCCAGCGCGGCGGCGTCGACCGCCGCCTCCAGCTCCGCCCGCATCGCGTAGCCTCTGCTGATGTCCCACGCGAGCGCGCCCGCGCCGACGAAGGCGATCAGGCCAACCGCGAACAGCGGGGCTACGGCGCCGGAGGTATTCCGCGCGAAGTTTGCGAGCCGGGGGAGCATCGCATTGCCATCCTTACTTGCCGCCGCTGCCGACCGTGCTGGTGGACGTCGTCTCCGGCGGGATCACCTGACCCTTCTGGTAGCGCTGCTGGGCCAGCGCCGTGCGCGGACCGTCAGACGCGGCAGGCAGGTCGCGCTCGTAGTGCGGCGCCGGGTCGGCGATCTGGGCGGCGATGTTCTGCCGCACCGCCACGCCGAACTCGGGATCGACGGTGGTGGCCTGGACGCAGCCGGTCAGGCCGAGCGCCGAAAGTCCGATCGTCAGAAGTGCGTATCGCATCGTGGCGCCCCTAGAAGAGTACGTGGCCGTATTTGCCGTCGACGCCGACCTTGCTCGGATCCATGCCCATCAGGGCGCGGTCCTCGGGGTTGACGCCGCTCTTCAGGCCTTGCGTGGCGCCGAAGAGGAAGAGCTCGAAGTCGGAGGGCGGCACAAAGCTGCCGCCGGGCAGCGCCTGGGCCGTCTGGGTCGGAACCGCCAGGTGCGGCGTGACCACCATGACAAGCTCGGTCTGGTTCTTCTGATAGCTCGTCGAGCGGAAGAGCGAGCCCAGCACCGGCAGGTCGCCCACGAAGGGGTATTGCCGAATGGCGTTCTGGTAATCGTCCTTGAGCAGGCCGGCGATCGTGAAGGACTCGCCGTCACGCAGCTCCACGGTCGTCTTGGCGCGGCGCACCTTGATGCCGGGGATGGTCAGGCCCTGCGTGGTGATCGAGACCGAGGGGTCGATGTCGGAGACTTCCGGCGCAACGACCAGGTTGATGACGCCGTCGTCCAGCACAGTCGGTGTGAAGGCCAGCGCTACGCCAAACTGCTTGAACTCGACGGTGATGGTCGCCTGGACGACACCGCTCGAGCCGTTCGAAGCGGTATTGCCCGCGCTCTGCGCCACCGGAACGGGGAACTCGCCGCCGGCCAGGAAGCTCGCGGTATCGCCGCTCATCGCGACCAGGGTGGGATTGGCCAGCGTACGAGCGTAGCCCTTCTTCTCCAGCGCATCGAACAGGATATCCAGGTCCAGGTCGCCGTTACGGAAGCGCAGTTGCGAGAGACCAAAGCTGTCCAGGATCGCGCCCGACAGCGTGTCGCCGGTGGCGATGAACGGGCGGTTCGGGTCGGCGTTGTGAGTCTGCACGTTGCTGCGCAAGCCCTTGGCGATATTGCGATCAACCTCGACGAAGCGGACCGACAGCATCACCTGCTGGGTGCCCTGCACCGACAGCATGTTGACGACCTTGCCGGGCGCGTAGCTCTCGGCGAGCGCCAGCGCCTGTTGCAGGCGCGGACCGCTGCTGACCGGACCGGACAGGACGATGGACTCGCCCGCGGCGTGCACCGCGATGTTCTTTTCGTCCGGCAGGATCTCATAGAGCCGCTGCTTCAGACCGGCGACGTTGGCGGACACCGTGATCATCGCCACCGACAGCAGGCGCTTGCCAGGGCCGTACACGCTGAGCGAGGTCGATCCCGTCTTCTTGCCCACGACATAGATCGAGTGGTTCGACAGCGGCAGGACGTCGGCGACATCCGGGTTGGCGATCATCAGGTCGGTGTAGGTCGAGCCCACATCGAGCACTTCCGATTGTCCGGCCGGCACCACGAGTTCCTCGCGGGCCTGGGCCTTCGCCTGGACCGGCAGGAGCATCGCGCCCGCCAGCAGCATGCCGCAGATCAGGGCGGCGGTCTTTTGTAGTGGGCCGGTGACGGCCTTCATCGTTTTCATGGCGTCGCCCCCGACATCCTCTCTCGGTTAATTCGTGCCCACGGAGTAGCTGGTGGTTTCGGTGCCCCGGGTGACCTTGACTGTAGAGCCAATCGCCTTGGCGACAGCGTGACGGATGGTCGCCATTGGCCCCGCGGGGACCGCGGCGCTATAGACCGGAGCGGCGCGATAGCCGCCGGCGCCCAGATCCGAGACGGTGGTCACCGTGCGGCGGATCGGGAGATCGTCGGAAATGTGCCGCAGCGCCAGGCTGACCGTGCCGAGGGACTGGGCCAGCGGCAGCGCCTGCGCCTGATCCGGCGACAGTTCCAGGGTGATGGCCTTGGCGACCGTCGGCTTGTCCATCTTCTCGTCGACCACCTGATCGACGCCAAGGACCTTAACGTCGCCCGCGATCACTTGCGTAAGGGTGTTGTCACGGCCGCCGGCGGCGCCGGGGATCACCCGCGTCAGCATCACGTCCACACGGTCGCCCGGCAGGACAAAGCCCGCCACGCCCGCCACGTCGTCTGAGCGGAAGGTGACGGCGCGCATCCCGGGGGTCAGCTGCGAGGACAGGCTCGCGCGGCCGCCCGGCAGGGTGACGTTGTCGGGAAGAAGCGGCTGGTTTGCCGCGAGCGGCTGCAGCACACGGCGTTCACCGCCGATGGTCAGCTGCTGGATATTCGTAAAGGCGCCGGCCGGAATGGCGTTCGCCGGATAATTCGCGACCTTCAGCACGCCGGGCGTCAGAAGCACACCGCGTGCAAGAGGTTGGGCGGCGACGACAACGGTCGTCATGCCCTGGGCGGTCTCGGTCTGCGCGACGTTCGCGCGCTGATGGCCCAGGTAGGACCGCGTCAGGAGGACCGCCACGACGCCAAGAATGGCGGCTACGATGAGAGTAACGATCGTACGGATAGGCATGGCCCCGCCCCGAATTATTGAGAATAATCAGGTTCAGAACCATCGCCGGACGCAGGCAATTGTGTCCGACGATGGTCCTCAACCAGGGAAGTGGAAGACTAAAGCTACTTCCACACAGCCGTTCTTACTTACAGGCGGCGGCCGTGTGGGTGGTGATGCAGGTACCGGCGCTGTTCATCGCCGTCGAGATGCTGCCGCCGAGCGCCAGGGAGGCGACTGCGATGCCAGCGCCGACGATGGCGAGGATCAGAGCGTATTCGGCCGCCGAAGCGCCCGATTCATCTTGGAAAAATTGAACGAACTTGGACATTTTAAGCCCCTCTCTCTTGTTGAGAACGTCCGACCCAAGAGGCGGACGGCCCATGGAATTAGCAGGAGCCCGAAGCGCCCTTGCTGGTGATGCAGTTGCCCGCGGTGTTCATCGCGGTCGAGATGCTGCCGCCCAGCGCCAGAGCGGCGACGGCAATGCCGGCGCCAACGATGGCGAGGATCAGAGCGTATTCGGCAGCCGAAGCGCCGGTGTCATCTTGGAAGAAAGCCAGAAACTTGGACATGGGGAACCCCCTCTCTCTGCTTCAACTTGGAGAATGATCAGACTTACTTGCATCTGACCGGGGGGATCGCACAGCAATGCCGTTTTGAAGTCGCCCCTTGGACTAATCAAATTCATATGGTTGCTGGGTTGTAAATACTAAAAAAGGGTTAACGAGTAATAGAGGGAGGTTAAACTAATGCAAATCTATTAGTCTCTGTACCATATCGCCCACTCCTCCGATCCGGTTTTGAGAGGACTGCGCCCCTCTATGCGCATGAAAACGCAAATTTTCTGTAATATTGTCGACCCGAACAGCATCATGGCGCTTAAGCCTGCGGCGAAATGTTGCACGTCTTGGCCATTCGGACGCAGTGTGCGCCTTGCAGTAGATCGAATTACTGCAAATTCATGATGCTTGCGGAAAAGCTGTGGAAAGTCTGGTTTGCCCTGCTTCGTACCGATGGTCCGGTCGGCGTGCCGGACGGCAAGCCGGCTGAAGAAACAGGGGCGTTCTCGACAATCTTCACGCCCGTTTCAGGGTGAAGGCTTCAGTTGAGCTCAAGCTTTGCCGTTGACGGAGTTTCCATCCGGAACGAGCAGCAATCCCAGCCCCATCAGAATGACGCCGATTGGCGCCGCGAGCGAGGCCAGGACGAGGAAGCTCGCGAACCAGAACAGCGGATGCGCCCGGGGGGCCAGGAGGAGCGTCGCAGCCGCGGCCAGCATGGGCGCGAGCTCCTGGGTCATCGCATAAGGCGTGACGAGCAGGCAGCCGGTCGTCAGCGCGGCGAGCCTGTGAAGCGGCGCCGAGCTCCCCCGAAACACCCGCCAGACCACCGCCACGCCCAATATGGCGCATGCAATCTGGAAGGCGAGCGCGGCCGGCGCGCCCATGCCGGCGAGCCGGGCCAGAGTCGCCGGCGAGACACCTTTTTCGATTACATCGCTGAACCGCAGAAAGTCGGTGAACGCATGCAAGGCGGCCAGCCAATGCAGCCAGATGTCGAGGCCGTAGACGCTGATCGAGGCCAGGCCTGCCGCCACGCCGGTGAGCAAGCACGCCGCCAGCGCCTTCCATTGACGGCAGGCGACAAGGGCCAGCGGGACCAACGTCACGGCAGGAGGTTTGATGAGCGCCGCGACGGCAAAGAGCGCGCCCGCGAGGAGGGGTCTCCTCTCCAGCGATGCAATGGCGCCGATAATGCAGGCTCCCACCAGCATCGCCACCTGCCCCCCGGCCGCGGTACTCCAGACTACCGGTGAGATCGCCGCCAGAAGAACCACCCGTGGCGCCGCGACGGAGAGGCAGGCGGCAAGAAACAGGGCGGTGGTGAGCGTCGCCCACAGGAAGAGCCCGACCCCGATCGGCGCCTTTGCCAGCAACTCGAGCAATGGAAGGTAAGTCGGCGGGTTGAGATACGGCCGCGCGCTCTCCAGCCGGCCGACGATGGGCTCCTGCGCTCGCGTCACGGCCGCGAAGTCGTAGACCAGCCGTCGGTTGATCCGTCCAGCCACGTAAAAGGTGGAGAAATCGCCGTTCCGCGGACCTTCAACGGCCTTTGGCAGGATTCCGAACAGATCCACAGCCAGCGCGCACGCGATCGTCAGCGCCAGCAGGGCGAGGCGGACGGTGCGAAGACTGCTCTCTTCCACGCGCTACGATCATCCGATCATTCGAGGATACGAATCCGCTACATTTCCCCGCATGACGCAAACAAGCCGAGTCGCGCAATGGGGGATGCTTGCGCTGGCCGTGTTCTGCGCGCTGACGATCGACATA
>Ga0070659_100002426_pt1 | contig 13240 bp, 14 predicted proteins | sample KBSC23metaG_FD_64666 | JGI IMG/M metagenome (GOLD analysis project Ga0070659, IMG submission 64666) | Corn rhizosphere microbial communities from Kellogg Biological Station, Michigan, USA - KBS C2-3 metaG | ecosystem: Host-associated > Plants > Roots > Rhizosphere > Soil ...
GTCGCGGGTCTGGCTGGCGGCCAGCACGTAGAGGTTGTCGTAGCGCTTGTCCTTGATCAGCGACTGCTTCAGCGTGGCTTCGCCGTGCACGACGTTGACGAAGTCGTACACCACGCGCCGTTCGCAGCCCATGATGAGGTCGAGATTGCGCAGGCCGACGTCGAAGTCGATCACGGCGGTCTTCTTGCCGGCCATGGCCAGGCCGGTGGCGAGCGAGGCGCTGGTCGTCGTCTTGCCGACGCCGCCTTTGCCGGAGGTGACAACGATGATCTCAGCAGTCAAGGGCCCATCTCCGCGTGATTGTTCTTGTTGTGCATGACGTGTTGTGGATGATTACAGCCTGGCGATCAGCAGCTTGTCGCCTTCCAGCCAGCATTGCACGGATTGACCTTCGAGTTCGGCGGGAATCTGCTCGAACACCCGGTATTGCCCGGCAATCGCCACCAGCTCGGCGCGGAAATCGGCAACGAAGATACGCGCCTTCTCGTCGCCCTGGGCGCCGGCCATGGCGCGACCGCGCAGGCCGCCGTAGATGTGGATGTTGCCGTCGGCGATCACTTCGGCGCCGTTGGCCACGGCACCGGTGACGATCAAATCGCAATCGCGCGCGTAGACCTGCTGGCCGGAGCGCACCGTGCCGGCATGGTGCTCGGTACTTTGCCGGTTGCCGGCGGTCGGTGCGGAGAGAATCGGCTCGGGCGGCGGGGCCGGCGCCGCCGGGGCGGCGCGTTCCGCTGCGGCCGGCGCGGCCGCGACCGGTTCGTACGCGGCACGGAACTTGGCGATCAGCGGCAGCCCCATGCGCGTGGCCAGCGCCTCGGTGGCGCTGGTGCCGTAGGCCAGGCCCACCGGCAGCATGCCGGCGCTGCGCACCGCTTCCAGCAGCGCGTCGACGGCGCCGTCGTCGGGCAGGTCGAGCAGGTGGCTCAGATCCAGCACCACGGCGGCGCGCGAAAACATCTGCGGTGCGGCCTGCACGCGGCGCTCCAGTTCGTGGCACAGCGCCGCGGCGTCGACCCGGCGCACCCGCACGCAGGCGATGCCGACCTGGCCGAACCGCAAATCGCAGGCGTCGGCGGACTCGGGTCGTGCACTCATGAACGCCGTTCTCCGGCGAGCCGGCGCTGGTCGGTATCGAGCGGGCGCTCGCGCTCGGCCAGCCACGGCACGTCGGGCAGGCCGCCGTGGTCGAGCCAGGTATCGCGCACGTAGGCGTAGCTGGGCAGATCCTTGGCCAGCAGGCTGACCTGCGGGCCGTCGGCGTCCATCTTCTGCTGGTCGACCTCCTGGAAGCCGTAGGTGCCGTGGAACAGCACCACCACGTCGTCGCGGGGCTCCAGGAACACTTCGCAGGTGAGCAGGGGCACGCGCACTTCGGCGTAGCTGTGCACGTCGCTGTAGAAGATCCGGCCCAGGCCGTGGCGGCGGTAGGCATTCGCGATCACGATGCGGTCGATGTAGACGAACTGCGGGTAATGCCCGACGAACCAGCGGTAGTTCGGGCTGTCGTAATCGTGGCCCTCGCGCAGGGCGATCAGGAAGCCGGCCAGGTGGCCGTCGATCTCGGCCACGCGGAAATAGTCGGCGCGCTCGAAAAAATAGCGCAATCGACCGGCATCGAGGGTGAGGATGGAGCGACCGGCGGCGTTGTTGAGCGCCAGCACGGCATCCAGGTCGTGCTCGCGCACGTCGCGGATGGCAAGGGCCATTCGTTGCTCCGCAATGGTGGATTCAGGGCTGAGGTCGACAGGTCGGCCTCGTGACGACGCATTATGCCACGCGGCCGTGGCCCTGGCATCCGCCGGGGCATATGTAAAGTCATCGTAAAGCGGCATCGACGCACCCTTCGGCAGGGGTGACTTCTCGCGCATGGCACGGGCCGCGCGCTCCCCTATGATGCCGGGCATGCAACTGTCCAATTTCAACCACGTCCGCCTGCTGCGCTACGCCGGGTTGTTCACCTACCTGTGCGTCGGCACGCCGCTGATCACCAGTTGGGCGGCCGAACGGGTGAGCCTGCTGCACCGGCCCAATCTCGCCCTGATGATGTGGACCTTGTGCTACCTGCTGTTCGGATTGCTGTACTGGGTGGTGACCAGCAACCTCGGTTTGCGCCGCTACCAGGGGCTGCGCCTGCTCGGGCTCGTCGCGATGAGCATCTTCGCGATGGCGGTGGGCTGGTACAGCCACAGCGGGCTGTCGGCGATGCTGATGGCGGTCAGCGCGGTGGCGCTGCCGTGGTTGCTGCCGGTGTGGCTGTGCGTGCTGTGGATCGTGCTGCAGAACCTCAGCCTGGTCGCGGTATTCGTGAACTTCCCCGAGTACGACCACAGCGTGGGCCTGGCGTTCCTGCAGACCAGCATTTACCTGGGCATCTCCGCGCTGACCTACGTGGCGTCGATGGCGGCCAGCCAGCAGGCCGAGCAGCGCGAGGTGCAGCGCCGGCTGAACTCCGAGTTGCGCACCACCCGCGCGCTGCTGGCCGAATCCAGCCGGATCGCCGAGCGTATGCGCATCGCGCGCGACCTGCACGACCTGATCGGCCACCACCTGACCGCGTTGAGCCTGAACCTGGAAGTGGCCTGCCATCTGACCAACGAAGCCGCGGCGGCGCATGTGCGCAAGGCGCAGAGCACGGCCAAGCTGCTGCTGACCGACGTGCGCGAGGTGGTCAGCGAGTTGCGCCAGGACGATTCGATCGACCTGACCCAGGCGCTGCGCAGCCTCACCGACGGCGTGCCCGGGCTGAACGTGCACGTGGCGATGCCGCCGCGCTTCAGCGTGGAGGATCCGCAGCGCGCGCAGGTGCTGTTGCGCTGCGCGCAGGAGATCATCACCAACGCCGCACGCCATGCCGGCGCGCGCAACCTGTGGCTCAGTTTTGCCTATGCCGAAGCCGGCCAGCTCGGCCTGCACGCGCGCGACGACGGTCGCGGCGCCGAGCACGTGGAGGAGGGCAACGGCCTGTCCGGTATGCGCGAGCGGCTGGCCGAGTTCGGCGGCAGCGTAACCCTGGATACCGCGGCGAGCCGCGGTTTCGCGCTCACCGTGCGGCTGCCGCTGGGCGAACAGGCCGCGCTGGCGCACACACCGTCACGGTTTGAGCCGCCGGCGCTGGATGTGTCGTAGGGTAGGCGGTCTGCGCCGGTGCGCCGTGCCACAATACGGCCCTTTCCGAGGGACGCCATCCGCTGGTTTCCGCAGCAAGCCTTCAGTCACACATGACCCAAGGATCCCCGATGATTTCCGTTTGTCTCGTCGACGATCAGAACCTGGTGCGGCAGGGTGTCCGCTCGCTGCTGGATCTGGCCGAGGACATCCGCGTGGTGGCCGAGTGCGCCGACGGCGCGCAGGCCGTGCTGGAGGTGCCGCGGATCAAGCCGGACGTGATGCTGCTGGACCTGCGCATGCCGAACATGAGCGGGCTGGAGGTGCTGCAGGCGCTGTCGGCGCGCAACGAGCTGCCGCCGACGATCATCCTGACCACCTTCGACGACGATCAGCTGGTGTTGCAGGGCCTCAAGGCCGGCGCGCGCGGCTACCTGCTGAAGGACGTCTCGCTGGAGCAACTGGTCGAGGCGGTGCGCACGGTGGCCGCCGGCGGCTCGCTGGTGGCGCCGATGGTCACCCAGCGCCTGATGGCCGGGGTGGCGCGGATGCAGAACCAGTTCACCAGCCTGGAGCAGCCCGATCCGCTGACCGAGCGCGAGACCGAGATCCTGCGCCTGCTCTCCGGTGGCTACAGCAACAAGGAGATCGCCAACTCGCTGAAGGTCGCCGAAGGCACGGTCAAGAACCATGTCTCCAACATCCTTTCCAAGCTCGGCGTGCGCGACCGTACGCGCGCCGTGCTGAAGGCGCTGGAGCTGGGCATCGTCTGAACGGATGGCCGTTTGCGGGCCTGCCGATGGCCGTCATTCGCGGCTGGCGCGAGAGGTGCCGCGGGCGGATAGCGTTCGAGCCCGCGAGCAAGTAACATCGGCGGCTTCGGCGTTTGCCGACCCCTGCTGCTGCCCCCTGGGGCGGGCCCATGCGGCTGACGGGGACACTCAAGGTATGGCGTAAAGACGCTTCGGAGAACTCTGGAATGATGCGTGTCTTTGAATTTCTGGTTGCCCTGGTCATCGTGGCGGTGCTTGGTGTCGTGGCGGCGGTGGTCATGCCCTCCAGCGGCCACGTGGAACGCCAGCAGGTGGTGGGCAAGGATATGCGCCAGGTCTATGACTTGCTGAACAACTTCCGACGGCTTCCGGATTATTCCGTGCTCCGTTCGCTGGACAGCAACGTGCAGTTCAAGTTCTCCGGCAAGGCTTACGGGCCTGGCGCCGAGGTCAGCTGGACCAGCTCCGATCCCAAGCTGGGCGACGGCGGCCTGACCATCGCCAGCGCGACGCCGCAGTTCGACCGGATCGACAGCAACACCCAGGACGCGAGCATCGTCTGGAATCTGGACAACAACTGGCGCGGCCTCGACAAGCATTTCACCCTGGATCTCGAGCGCCAGGGCCACGGGCGGCTGACCCAGATCACCTGGTCGTACGACGTCCAGTACGGCTGGAACCTGATCAACCGCTTCGCCAACCTGTACATCCATGGCGATCCGGACTCGTTCATCCAGTTCAGCCTGAACAACCTGCAGAACGTGCTTGCCGGCGTGGCCAACGTCGACTACAGCGAGCTGATGCCGAAGATCGCGCAGTCGCAGCCGGCGCCGGTGCTGTCCGTCTCCCGCCACATCGACCGCAGCAAGGGTGGCGGTACCGACGCGTTGAACGACATCGTGGCCCAGGCGGACACCGAGCTGAAGGCGCAGGCCAAGAAGCTGGGCGTGAACGTGACCGGCCCGTCGATCCTGTTCATCACCAACTACGGCGATCCGGACTTCGATTTCGACGTGGCGCTGCCGATCGACTCCAGCACGCTGACCATCAATGGCCAGAGCGAGCAGCTCACCGCGCCGATCGCGCCCTCGCTGACTTCGCCCGCGCCGGCACCGGCACCGGCCAGTTCGGCGGCCGGCGAAACCGCGCAAGCCGTGGCCGTTGCGGGAAGCCGCGACCGCCTCGGTCGTCTGGTGGTGGAAGGCGACGTGCGCGCCATGATGGCGTTCGGCGGAACCACGCTGCAGGGCGTCTGGGACGGTACCTTCAACGGTGTGCCGCAGACGGTGAAGATGCTTACCGCCTACGCGCAGACCCACGGCTACCAGTTCGACAGCACGATCAGCCCGCCGTACGACGTCGTCGTCACGCCGGAAGTGAAGGACGCCACCGGCGCCATCGTTACCTACGCGAAGCACCAGGTGTCGCTGCCGCTGGCGGAAGCGCCGGCCCAGACGCCGGAGCAGGAAGCGGGCCTGCAGCCTGCCACCGATGAAAGCAGCGCGCCCGCCGCCACGGGCTCGGCGCCGGCTCCAGCCGGTTCCGCCCCGGCTGCTGCCGGCACCGCCGCCGAATAACCGCTCGCCATGGCGGCATGACGAAGGCCCTTTCATGACGAAAGGGCCTTTTGTTTGGGCGACGTCGCCGTGGCGTGCGCGTTTTCCGCGCGGCCTGCAGGGTCTTGCGGTACATTGCGAAGGCCATCCCGCACCCGACCGGCTGGCGGCGTGCGCGCCACCAGCCCAGCCCCAGCCTGCACGCGGACATGATCGAAACCGACAAGCTCACCCGTTGCTATGGCAACCTGACCGCGGTGGACGCGCTGAGCATTCGCGTCGAGCCCGGCCAGGTGCTCGGCCTGCTCGGCCCCAACGGTGCCGGCAAGTCCACCGCGATGCGCATGATCGCCGGGTTTCTGGTGCCGACCTCGGGCAGTGCGCGGGTGTGCGGGCACGATGTGATGCGCGAGCCGCTGCAGGCCAAGCGCGCGCTGGGCTACCTGCCCGAAGGCGCGCCCAGCTACGGCGAAATGACCGTGCGCGAGTTCCTGCAGTTCATCGTGCGCATGCGCGGACTCAAGGGCGATACGGGCTATCGGCGCTTCAGCGCCGTGGTGCAGGAACTGCAACTGGACGAGGTGCTGGGGCTGGGCATCGATACGCTGTCCAAGGGGCTGCGCCGACGGGTGGGCCTGGCCCAGGCGATCCTGCACGATCCGCCGGTGCTGATGCTGGACGAGCCCACCGACGGACTCGATCCGAACCAGAAGCACGCGGTGCGCCGGCTGATCGACGTGATGGCGCGCGAGCGCACGATCCTGATCTCCACCCATTTGCTGGAAGAAGTCCATGCGCTATGCAACCGGGTGGTGATCATCGCGCGCGGCAAGCTGCTGGCCGATGCCACGCCGGCAGAACTGGAGGCGCGCTCGCGCTATCACGGCGCGGTGTCGTTCAGCGCACCGGGCAGCGGCATGTCGCAGGAGATGCTGGGCCGGCTGCCGCAGGTGGCGGGGGTCGAGATCGACCCGCTGGACGGCCGCGTCACGGTGTTTCCCAAGCCCGGCGCGCGGATCCTCGAACCGGTCGAGACCCTGCTGCGCGAGCAGGGCCTGGAAGTGTCCGAGATCCAGCTCGAACGCGGTCGCCTGGACGAGGTGTTCCGGCAGATCACCGCGGAGGTGGCAGCGTGAGAGATTCGGGACTTGGGACTCAGTGGCCGGGATTCGGGATTGGGGATTCGGGATTCGGCAGAGCGGGCACGCCGGACTTGTCCGCAAGAAAACGCTCCGCCTGGCTGCTTGATGCATCGACAGATGCAAAGTGCCGCAAGCCCGTGGCTCTTCTCCGAATCCCGAATCCCCAATCCCGAATCCCGGCCACTGAGTCCCGAATCCCGAATCCCGCCGCCGGGTACCGCCCATGAGCCCGGTCAACGCCGTGCTGCGCCGCGAGCTGGGCAGCTATTTCGCGACGCCGGTCGCCTACGTCTTTCTGGTGATCTTCCTGGTGCTCTCGGGCATTCTCACGTTCTATGTCGGCGATTTCTACGAGCGCGGGCAGGCCGACCTGCAGCCGTTCTTCGTGATGCATCCGTGGCTGTACCTGATCCTGGTGCCGGCGATCACCATGCGCATGTGGGCGGAAGAGACCAAGGGCGGCACCCTGGAACTGCTGCTGACCCTGCCGTTGACGCTGTGGCAGGCGATGCTGGGCAAGTTCCTGGCGGCGTGGCTGTTCATCGGGCTGGCGCTGGCGCTGACGCTTCCGATCTGGATCACGGTCGATTACCTGGGCGCGCCCGACAACGGCGTGATCCTGGCCGGCTACCTGGGCAGCTGGCTGATGGCCGGCAATTTCATCGCGATCGGCGCCTGCCTGTCGGCGCTGACGCGCAGCCAGGTGGTGGCCTTCATTCTCACCGCGCTGGTGTGCGTGCTGCTGATCCTGGTCGGCCAGCCGGAGGTGCTGGACTTCTTCCAGGGCGCGCTGCCGCGGCGCCTGATCAACGCGGTCGCGCACCTGTCGATGCTGCGCCACTTCGAGGCGATCTCGCGTGGCGTGCTGGATCTGCGCGACCTGCTGTACTTCCTGCTCAGCACGCTGGGCTGGCTGGTGGCCGGCGTGCTGCTGCTCGACCTGAAACGGACGCGCTGACCGATGCGCCGCCCGCATTTGCCCCGTGCACTCACCACACCGCTGCGCCTGAGCCGGCGCGGCGCGCTGTATGCCGGCCTGGTGGTGCTGGTGCTGGTGATGGTGCCGCTGATCGTGGCCACCAGCCGCTGGCTGCATGCGACGCGGATCGATCTGACCGCCGACAAGCTCTACACCCTGACGCCGGGTACGCGGCACATCGTCGACGGCCTGCAGCGACCGCTGCAGCTGACTCTGTATTTTTCCGAGCATGCCACCCGCGACCTGCCGAAGCTGCGCAGCTACGAGCGGCGCGTCAACGAAATGCTGCAGGAAATGGTGGCGCGCTCGCACGGCCGCATTCGCCTGCGCGTGGTCGACCCGGTGCCGTATTCGGACGACGAGGCCAGCGCCGAGGGCAGCGGCCTGATCGCCGCCAATGGCGGCAGCAACGGCGAACGGGTGTTCTTCGGCCTGGCCGGCAGCGCCATGCCGCCGGGCGCCGGCCGCGCGGACGACGAGGACGAGCGCGCGCCCGAGAAGTCCCTCTCGATCGCGTTCTTCGATCCTTCGCGCGAGGCGTTTCTCGAATATGACATCGCCAAGCTGCTGTACGAGCTGAACCAGGCCCGCAAGCCCGCCATCGGCGTGCTCAGCTCGCTGCCGGTACAGGGCGACCTGGCGCTCGGCGAGCAGCCGTGGGCGGTGATGCAGCAGCTGGGCCAGTTGTTCGAGCTGAAGACGCTCGATGCGACGAAGCTGCAGCAGGTGGACAGCAAGCTGAAGGTGCTGCTGCTGATCCACCCAAAGCAGTTGCCGATCGCGGCGCAGTACGCGATCGACCAGTACGTGATGAACGGCGGACACCTGGCGGTGTTCGTCGATCCCGATGCCGAGCTCGACGGCTCGCCGTTCACGCCGGACATCAGCGGCCTGCCCGCGCATGCCTCGGATCTGCCGCGCCTGTTCGCGGCCTGGGGGGTGAGTTACCAGCCGCGCCAGGTGGTGCTCGACCGCAGCCGCGGGCTGCAGATCGAACTGTCCGGCAGCAGCCTCAACCACCCGGCGATGCTCGGGCTGGGCGAGCAGGAGCTCAACCGCAACGATCCGGTGACCGCCAGCCTGCAGCGCATCAATGTTTCCAGCATCGGCCATTTCGACCTGACGCCGACCGCACGCACGCGGCTGATCCCGCTGCTGCAGAGCAGCGCCGACGCCGAACTGGCCCCGACGCAGCGGGTGATGGATGCCAGCAGCGACCCGACCAGCCTGTTGCAGGGCTACAAGCCGGACAACGCGCACTATGTGCTGGCCGCGCGATTGCGCGGTACGTTCGCCAGCGCGTTCCCCGAGTACGCCGACAGGCCGGGGTATCGCGCGCATTCGGCGGCGAGCGCCGAAGTGGTGCTGGTGGCCGATACCGACGTGCTCAGCGACCGACTGTGGGTCGAGCCGCAGACCATGCTGGGCCAGACCATGATCCGGATCTTCGCCAACAACGGCGACTTCATCACCAACCTGGTCGACAACCTCAGCGGATCCTCCGCCTTGCTGTCGATTCGCGCGCGCTCCACCTCGCAGCGACCGTTCACCAAGGTGCAGGCGCTGCGCAACGTGGCGGACCAGAAGTTCCTGCAGAAGGAGCAGGAGCTGGAGAAGGAACTGGCCGACACCCGCCGCCGGCTGGACGAACTGCAGCCGGCCAAGGGTGTGCGATCGAGCACGGTCACTCCCGAGCAGCGCCGCGAGATCGAGCAGTTTCGCCAGCGCCAGCTGGCGATCAACAAGGAGCTGCGCGACGTGCAGCACCAGCTCAATGCCGAGATCGACGCCCTCGGCCTGCGCCTGAAGGTCATCAACATCGTGCTGGTGCCGGCGCTGGTGGTGTTGATCGGCCTGCTCTACGGCTGGCGCCGCACCCGCCACAGCCGGCGCCGGCGTTGACGGCCGGTGACGGCGGCAATCTGCCGCAAGCAGCCAGGTGAATGCAGGCAGACGCCACGGGTGCATCGCATTATGCTGGGCGATGGTGGCCGGTCGCGCCGGTGCTGACGGAAGCGGAATTGACCCGATCGTGATCGCAACGCTGTTGAAATGGGTGGTGCCGTGGGAATTTTCGTGGCTGTTCCTCGCCACGTTCCTGCTGGCCTGCGTGCTGTACTGGCGAGGCAGCCGGCGGCTGCGCGTGGGTTTCGCCCGCCGGCTGGCGTTCTGGGTCGGCATGGCGATCATCTACCTGTCGCTGCACACCTACCTCGATTACTACGCCGAGCATGAGTTCTTCATGCATCGCCTGCAGCAGTTGCTGCTGCATCACCTCGCCCCGCTGCTGATCGTCATCGCCTATCCGGCCGGCGCGCTGCGCGCGGGGCTGCCGCTGGCCTGGCGGGTGCGCCTGTTGCGGCCGCTGCAGCGGTCGTGGCCGTGGCGGGCGGTGATGGGCGTGCTGATGAATCCCACGGTGGTCACCGTGCTGTTCGTGGTGTTCGTGCTGATCTGGCTGATTCCCGACCTGCAGACGCTGGCGATGCTGGACTGGCGCGTCTATCGTTTCATGAACTGGACGATGCTGCTCAGCGGCTTCGCCTACTGGTCGCTGGTGCTTGACCACCGGCCGCATCCGCCGGGACGGATGGTGGCGGGCATGCGGGTGCTGTCGCCAGCGATCACCATGACGCCGCAGATCCTGGCCGGCGCCATCATCACGTTCTCGCGCACCGATCTCTACCCGATCTTCGAGATCTGCGGCCGCGCCTTCACCTTCAACGTGCTGACCGGGCAGATGGTGGGTGGCCTGATTACCTGGGTGCCTTCGGCCCTGATCGAATCGGTCGGCGGCCTGATCGCGCTGCGCCACTGGATGCGCCTGTCGCGCAACGGGCGCCTGCCGCGCAAACCGCTGCCGGCGCGGCCACCGACGGCGATCGCCGGCAGCGCGAGCGACTGAGCTTGCCGTTTGCGGGCCAGTGTCAAATGACACTTACTTGAGCCACCCGGCTTGCAACCGTTCACGCTGAGCGTAGCCCGCGCAGCGGGCGGAGTCGAAGCGCCGCCAAGTGTGGACAACCATCGCCGGCATGTCCTTCGACTTCCTCGCTCCTCAAAGCCGTGGCCATCCATGGCCGCTCTCCGCGTGCGGCCTTCGGCCTACGCTCAGAGCCCGCCCCGGACTTGATCCGGGGACGAACGGGGCCTAGGGATGCGCTGAATAGATCAGAGCATCCCTAAGTAAGTGTGCCATTTGGATCAGTGCCCGGAATGGGCGGCGGAAGCCGCGCCGTCGTCCAGCGCGTTGGCCGGGCGGGCGATGAAGTCGACCGGCAGGCTGCTGCCGTCGCTGAATTGCAATAGCAGGCGCACCGTGCTGCCGGGCGTCACCGGAGCGTTCGGCTGCATCAGCATCAGATGGTAGCCGGCGGGCGCCAGCGTGGCTTCGCCGTGCGCTGGCACGGGCAGCGCGTCCACCATCGTCATGCGGCTGACGCCGCCTTGGGTAGAGCTGTGATGCAGCATCACCTGGGCGTAGGCCTTGCTGCTGGCGCCGGTCAACGCGACCGGCTGGTCGCTGTCGTTTTTCAGGGTGACGTAGCCGCCGGCAGGCAGCGCGCCGGGCAGCACGCGAATCCATGCGTGGGTGGCGCGGACGTGGTCGGCGGCGCCGGCGTGCGCGACGGCGGCCAGCGACAGGGTGGCGAACAGGGCGAGCAAGCGGGCGTGCTTCACGTCGGACTCCCGTCGCCGAGCAACAGCTGCAGGTCGTGTACCAGGTCGTCCTGCTTGCCGGCGGGCGTGAACAGCACGCGCGGGTTGCCGTCGCGGTCGAACACGTAGATCGCCGAGCTGTGGCTCACCTCGTAGTTGCCGTCCTTGCTGGCGGGTTCGCGGGTGAACGCGGAGCGATAGCGCTTGACCAGGGCCTCGACGGCGCGCGGCTTGCCGGTGAGGCCGACGGCGTGCGAGTCGAAGGCGTTGACGTAAGCGTGCAGGATGGCAGGCGTGTCGCGGCCCGGATCGACGCTGACGAACAGGATGCGGGCGTCGTCGGCGCGCTTGCCCAGCTTCTGCATCACTACGTGCAGGTGGGCCATGGTCAGCGGGCACACGTCCGGGCAGTGGGTGTAGCCGAAGAACAGCAGCACCACCTTGCCGCGATAGTCCTCGGCGGAGACCGTCTTGCCCTCGTCGTTGGTCAGGGTGAACTCGAGCTGCGGCATGTGGCCGGTGAGGTTGGTCAGCCGGAACGGCAGCGGTGCCGCACCGTGGCAAGCGGCGAGCAGCAGGCCGGCGACCAGCAGCGCAAGCAGGACGGCAAGGCGGGCGCGAAGTGGCTTCATGCGAGAATCCCGGGTCTTCATCCGTTCAAGCATACGACACCGGCGGCGTCGCCGGGCAGAGGATTCACTCGTGATGCGACAACCTGCCCGTACCCACGCCGCTCTGCTGGTCGGCATCGCCGGTGCCAGCGCGGTGCTGCTGGGCGCGTTCGGTGCGCATGCGTTGCGTGGGGTGCTGGACGCGCGCGGCGTCGAGTTGTGGCACACCGCGGTGAACTACCACGGTTGGCACGCGTTGGCGCTTGCGCTCGCGGTGGGGCTCGGCCGGGGACGCAGCGGGCGCGTCGCGACGGCGGCGTTTGCCGTGGGCATCGTGCTGTTCAGCGGCAGCCTGTACGCGCTGGCGCTGGGGGCGCCGCGCTGGGTCGGCATCGTCACGCCGTTCGGCGGGATCGCCTTCGTGGCGGGTTGGCTGGCGCTGGGGTGGACGCTGCGTCCGCGTCACGAATAGTTCCCGCAGGTGTCATCCGGCGGTCATCGCCGGCGGCGACCGTATCGGCATGAACATGCGAGTCGCCCTTCGATATCGTTCCCGCCCGGCAGCGTGGCCCGGGCGCCTCTTGCACCGTCTGCGCCGGCCCGGCATCGCGCTGCTCATCGTGTTGTCGTCGATCCTGCTGTGGTCGTGGCTGCCCGCATCCGATGAGACGATCGAGCTGCCCGCGGCCAACCAGCTGGTTCACTGGCAGGACGCCGGGCGCGACTGGTTGCTGGTGGTCGATCCGCAGACGCGCGAACTGGTCGTCTACGACGCCGGCGACGGTCGCCCGCTGCGGCGCCTCGGCGCCGACGACGGCCTGCCGCCGGTGCAGGCCATCGTGCGGCAGGGGTCGTGGCTGTTCGTGATGGGCAGGCAGCACCCGAGGATGCACCTGCTGAAACTGCCGGAACTGCAGGCAGCGGCGATCCGCGGGCGCTGATCGAGTCGGGCGATGCCAGTCAGCGGTCGTCGTCGCCGGGTACCGGTTCGACCCTGCCGGTCTTCAGCCGGCCGGCCTTGCGCAGCGCCTCGCGCAGTACGTATTCGATCTGCGCGTTGACGCTGCGCAACTCGTCGTCCGACCAGCGCTGCATCGCGTCCAGCACGGCGGCGCTGATGCGCAGCGGGTAGGCTTTTTTCTCGACGGCCATCGTGACGCGTCAGTACAGCGTGCCGGTATTCAGTACCGGCTGGGTGCCGCGTTCGCCGCACAGCACCACCAGCAGGTTGCTGACCATCGCCGCCTTGCGCTCCTCGTCGAGGTTCACCACGCCGCGCTGGCTGAGCTGATCCAGCGCCATCTCGACCATGCTCACCGCGCCCTCGACGATTTTCGTGCGGGCCGCGATGATCGCGCCGGCCTGCTGCCGCTGCAGCATCGCCTGGGCGATTTCCTGGGCGTAGGCGAGG
>Ga0070659_100002427_pt1 | contig 13238 bp, 12 predicted proteins | sample KBSC23metaG_FD_64666 | JGI IMG/M metagenome (GOLD analysis project Ga0070659, IMG submission 64666) | Corn rhizosphere microbial communities from Kellogg Biological Station, Michigan, USA - KBS C2-3 metaG | ecosystem: Host-associated > Plants > Roots > Rhizosphere > Soil ...
GCTTGAAGAAGCCGTCGTCGATCATGCTTTGCGCGCCGGACACGGTTTCTTCCGCCGGCTGCGCCACGAACACCAGCGTGCCGTGCCAGCGGTCCTTGAGCGACACCAGCGTCTTGGCCGTGCCCACCCACGAGGCCATGTGCACGTCGTGTCCGCAGCTATGCGCCACGCCCACATCTTCGCCGCGCCATTTGGTGTGGACATGGCTGGCGTAGGGCAGGCCGGTCTTCTCTTCCATCGGCAGCGCATCGAGTTCGGTGCGCACCAGGATCGTCGGGCCGGCGCCGTTGCGGTACACCGCCACCACGCCGGTCTTGCCGACATGCTCCGTCACCTCAAAGCCGATCTTGCGCATCGTCTCGGCCAGCTTGGCGGCGGTGCGCGTTTCCTGGAATGCGAGTTCAGGATGCGCGTGGATGTCCTTATAGAGCGCATCGAGCTGGCCGTATTCCGCATTGACTGCCGCATCCACGGCCGGCTTGATCTGCGCCACGTCGATCCCGCTGCCCGCTGCGGCCGGAGCTTGCGCCGACGTGGACGCGCTGCCGCCTGGGCTGAATGGAATCTGCGCGAACGCCGGCAAGGCCGCACCGGCCAGCAGCCAGGCGAGCGCGGTGCGTTTCAAGCGGACCGGGGGAGTGATCATGGTGTCTCCTGTCGTTGTGGTGTCGTCAACAAAGTCGTTGCTTCGTCAATCGATCCGATTATGCAACGCGATTCAAGCGTGTGCACCCGGGGGCATCCCCAAGTCGCCGGGCAAAGGGCGGAGGGGCGAGGGAAACTGCCTGCGGACGAGCGTCACGCTTGGCACTCGATAGGCGCTTTCCTAGACTGGGTCAGGTGTGCTGTTCCAGCGAATTGAACATCGAAACGCGGATGAATCCGACGACGTCTTGTCTACAGCTAGCGTTTCGCGACGCCCCGCCCGGGGAGACGGTGATTCGTGCGGCCCTGGAGGCCGCGCAGCGGGTGCTTGAGCGCAGTGGCGTGTCGCCGCGGGAGGCCTTTGCGGCCTACCAGGCCTTCGCCTGCGGGGCGGGGAGCCCCGATACCCTGGCGCTGACGTTCGCCCGGGCCGAAGCCGAGGCCATGGACACGCTGGCCGCCCACGGCTATGCCCGCTACGGCACAGTCAGCCTCGCCGCGCTCTGAGACCTTCGCGTCAGACTTCTGCCGTTTTGCCGCCCAGCCGTCGTGCCGTCTCAGACACATGGCGGTGGATGCGCGCGAGGAAGTCGATTTCGGCCGCGCGTGTCGGCGAATGCCCCAGCGCCTGCGACAGATGCGTCGCCACAAACGAGGACTGTGGCGCCAGCATGCTGATCAGCCGCAACAGCTCGCGGCGCGCCTGGCTCGCGTCATAGCCGAGGTGATCGGCCAGGGCAAGCAGGGCGTTCTGGTCGATGGCGTCGTAGCGGGCTTGCGCGTTCGGTGACTCGGGCACCAGCTCATCGGCATTCCATTCGTTGGCGTAGACCGCCGCGCAGAACAGGTGATCGTGCGCAGCCAGGCGGACACCATCGGCACCGATGTGGAAATGCAGTGTGCCGGCGGAGGCATTGCGCCCACCAATCAGCAGGCAGAACACCATCCAGCGGAACAGCGCGGCCGTTGCCGTTGCGGGGTCGGCACAGAGCTGCGCGCATTGCGCGACCTGCTCGACGGTGATCGGCAGGAAACGATGTTCGGGCGACAGCCCCAGCAATTGCACGGCTGAGACGACATACCGCGCCTGCACGAGCGCAGTGTCGTCGCTCTTGCAGCGCAACGTGCGATCGAGGCGCTGCACCACGGCGGCAGTTTCTGGAAATTGGCGCAGGCCGATGAACGGCGTGTCCAGCCCGATGCTGCGGCCGAGCAGCGTTGCCCAGCAGTGGTTGATGGTGGCGTACGGCAGGTGCGCCCCTTCGCCGAGATCCAAGCGCACAAAATGGCTCGACTGCGCGGCATTGGCCGGCGCCGAGAACCGACCCAGCCACATCGACACCGGCAGGCCGTTCGAAGCGAGGAAGGGCAGGCGGATTTCTTCGGCCTGGACGTCGACATCGACGCCGTAGCGTGCGCGGGGTTCCGCAACACGCAGCGGCGCGCCTTTGCGCTTGGGTGGGCGCCCCACGGTTTGCTGGAATTGCAGCACGAGATCGCGTTCGGACAAGCCATCGGCGCGGCCGCTGCAGGGTTTGAGGCCGATGGGCACCAGCGCCAGCGGGCCATCCAGATGCGGTGCGGCCTGCGCGAGATGTTCCAGCGCGTCGGCGGCGGCCTTGGGCGTACTGCGTGCCGATTCGGGCAGCAGGTATTCAAAGAAATGGCGTACCGGCTGGGCTTTTGCCGTGTCGGCGATGTTGCCGGTGATGCGCGGCAGGTGCGGGCTCAGATCAAAGCCCTGCGACGAAGTCTGCCAGCGGGAATCGTATTCGAACGCCCAACCGCTGCGGCCGCAAGAGAGCTGACCGATCAGATGCTTGTTCAGGTAGACGTCGAGCATGCGCGTATCCAACGTGTTTGATGGAGCGTGCGTAGTCGGCCGTGCAGCGGAGGATCCGCCAGCAATCGGGAATCGCAGATGCCTTGCGGCAATTCCCTTGCACGCCCCTCATCGACCGAGGCGAGCATAACAAAGAAAATCGGCTTAACAGTCAGAGAAATCCGATTTCGATGATGCAATTTTCTCAAGTCGGATTATCGGATCGTTAAGATCAAGTGCTTGCAATTCGATGTTTATGGCATTTATTTCAGTTTTGCATGATATCTAAATCAAGCTGTAGACCCAATTCCCAGGCTGTTGAAAAAATTTCCGCAGTGATGCTGCTGCAGGTATGAATTGCAAATCGACGGTTTATCGCATCCGTGCCAACACATTGTCGCGTTGCACGAATTGGTGCCAAAGTGCGCCCGCAATATGAAGGCCAACAATGAAATACACCGCATTGCCGACAAATTCATGCGCAGATTTAAGCGTCGACTTCAAGTCGGCATTTTCTGCAACCAGCCGGGGCAGCGTCCACGTGAGGAAAGGGACATCCTTGCCGCCGGCTTGTACGAACACAATGCCGCTGACGGGCAGGGCGAACATGACGGCGTACAGCAGCCAGTGCACCAGCCGTGCGCTGGCGATTTGCCAGGCGGGGCCGGTATCGGCAGGCGCCCTATAGCGCCAGCGCGCCCAGATGCGCACGCAGACGAAGAGCAGGATGCACTGCCCCAGCATCATATGGATGGACGTGAACAAGGCGCGCCCGCTTGCGCCTTTGGGCAGGGTGCCCTTGTATTCGATGGCGGCCAGCGCGCAGGCAAACAGCAGAAACATCAGCCAGTGCAGGATGACCGAAGGGCGCGCATAGCGTTCAGGGGATTGGGCCATTGGCACCTCTTTTGCGGAGATGCCACCACCCTAGCCCAAGCGCGCGCCGGCTGGCTTGATCTGGCCCAGCAATGCCGCGATCAGCGGCCCGAACGCAAAAGCGAATCCTTTTCGTTGGTCGTGCCAGTCGCATTCGCATTGGCTTTTTTGCCCGGCGCAAACACGCCGGTCGACAGCGACGTACCGAGCAGGATCACCGCGCAGCCGATCACCATGTTGAGCGTCAACTGTTCCCCCAGGAACAGGATGCCCCACAGCACGCCGAACACCGGGATCAGGAAGGTGACTGATACCGCGCGCGTCGGCCCGACGTGCGCGACCAGGCGGAAGAAGAGGATGTAAGCGATGCCCGTGCAAGCGATGCCCAAAGCGATCACGTGCAGCCACACGCCGCCGGTGGGCGTTTGCGCGGGCCACAGCCAGTAGGCCAGCGGCGCGAGCACGATGGTGGCGGCCAATTGGCTGCCGGTGGCCACGGCCAGGGGCGGCACGCCAGTCAGGAAGCGCTTGGTGTAGCTGCTGGCCACGCCGTACAGCACGGTGGCCGACAGCGCCGCGGCCACCGCCACGCCGCCCTGCTTGGCATCGATGACGGACGACCCGCCCACCAGCACGATCACGCCGATAAAGCCGATGGCCAGCCCCAGCACACGCAATGACGACATCCGCTCGCCCAGCCACGTAAACGCGACGATGGCCGCGAACAACGGTGCCGCCGCATTGAGCACCGAGGTAAAGCCCGCCGTGAGCGTGAGTTCTGCATACGCGAACAGGCAGAACGGAATGGCCGAATTCAACACGCCCACCGCCAGCAAGTGCGGCCAATGCGTGCGCAGTGCGCCCAGACCGCCGCGCAAGATCAATACCGGCAGGAGGAAGCACGAGGCGATGGCCACACGCAACGCAATCAGCGCAACGGGCCCGAACGGTGGCGCCGCGACGCGCATGAACAGGAAGGAGCCGCCCCACAGGGCGGCAAGCGTCAGGAGTTCGAGCACATCGGAGCGGCGCATGAGGGTGGTCTCGTTATCGTTTGTGTGAGGTGGAGAGTGCGCATTGTCTGCGCGATTGGCGTTTCATGCAGGCGTGAGTGCCAGCATGCCTTGGCGATCGTCGTTGGGCATGGGCAGACGTTCGCCCACCTGTGCGGGATGGCCTTCGAGCCGCAGCAGCGCGGCCTTGCGCGGCAAGCCGCCGGCATAGCCCGTGAGCGCGCCGTCCGCGCCCACCACGCGGTGGCAGGGGATGGCGATCGAGATCGGGTTGCGGCCGACGGCAGTGCCCACGGCGCGCGCATGCTCGCGTGTCAGGCCCAGGCGCGCGGTGATCTGGCCATAGGTGGTGCGATCGCCAAAGGCAATCTCGCACAGCAGGCGCCAGACATCCTGCTGGAACGGCGTGCCTTCCGGCGCCATCGGCAGATCGAACACGTGCAGCTTGTCGGCAAAGTAGGCCGCGAACTGCGCCTGAGCTTCGCGGATGACGGGGACATCCGCGCCGGGCGTCATGCGTGCGGCATTCACGGGAATCGTCTTCTGGCCGGTGAAGAACGCGCCGGTCAGATGCGTGTCGGTTGCGGTCAATAGCAGGTCACCGAGGGGGCAGGCAAAGATGTGGCGGTACATGGTGATCAACTCGGTACGGTCGCGGTGAGGGCACTCGGGTGGGCATCCGCGCGGTGCCAGAGGTGCATGGCGGCATACGCGCGCCATGGCGCCCACGGTTCGGCGCGTTCGACCATGGCGCGGCGCGTGGGCAGGGTGCCGTCGCCGTTGGCCAGGCGTTTGCGCAAGACATAGTCGCCAAGCGGAAACGCATTCGGCCAGCCCAGCGCGCGCATGGCAACGTATTGCGCTGTCCATTCGCCGACGCCGGGCAGCGCTTGCAACGCGGCCAATGTGGGGGCGAGCGGCACCAGTGGTTCGAGCCGCAGGCTGCCGCCACGGATGGCGCGGGCGAGTTCCACCACGGCAGCGGCGCGGCTGGCCTGCAGACCGGTCTGCGTGGACAGTGCTTGTGGATCGACGCTTGCCAATGCAGCCGCGCTCGGAAACGTCATCGAGAGCCCTTCGCGCGACTGCGCCAGCGGCTCACCATACGCAGCGGTCATGCGCCCGAGAATGCGCCGCGCCTGCACCAACGAAATGACCTGCCCGGCGATGGCGCGCACGGCAATCTCAAAGCCGTCCACGGCGCCGGGCACGCGCAAGCCGGGTGTTTCTGAAGCGAGCGCGCCGAGGTGGGCATCCACCAGATCGGGCCGGCAATCGAGATCAAACAACCGGCGCGCGCGGGCCAGCACCGGCGGCATGGCGTGCAGCAGGCTGGGCGACAGCGTGAGCGCGAGCGCATGGCGTTGCGGCACGTTGCGCGCGTGCAGCCACCCGGTATGGCGCGCACCAGCGTAGTCGACCGTGATCGTGTGCGCGTAGCTGTCGGCATCGACCACCTCCACGCCATCGACCGCACGGGCGCGCAGGAAATCGAGCAGCGCATGCCACGCGAAGGGCGGCCGGTAGCCGAGCATGAGCGTAGGGCCGTCGTCAGCACTGGAGGGTGTCGATGCCGCAGCCGTGCGCGACCGCAGGCGCGTGGGTGCAAAGCCGTAGTGCTCGGTAAAGCCGCTGTTCAGGCGCCGCACGCTGCCGAAGCCTGCGGCAAAGGCAACATCGCCGACGGGCATGGCGGTATCCGTCAGCAGCCGCTTGGCGAGCAGCAGGCGCTGCGTCTGCGCATATTCGATGGGCGACACGTCGAACTCGGCGCGGAAGATGCGGCGCAGGTGGCGATCAGTCACGCCCACGGCAGCGGCCAGCGCGGCCAGGTCGTACTCCTGCAAGAAGCCCTCGTCGATCATGCGGGCGGCTGCGCGTGCGAGGTTCGACGACATCTCGGCCAGGCTGTGCCCCGGCGCCAGTTCGGGCCGGCAGCGCAGGCAGGGGCGGAAGCCCGCACGCTCGGCGGCAGCGGCCGTGGCGAAGAAGCGGCAGTTCTTCTGCTGTGGCGTGCGGACGGCGCAAACGGGCCGGCAATATACGCCGGTGGACGTCACACCGACGAAGAACCAGCCGTCAAAGCGCCGGTCGCGCGATTGCACGGCGTGGTAGCAGGCGTTGTGGTCGAGTTGCATGGTGGTGATCGGGGAATCTGGCAGCTAGTCTAGCCCTGCCGGGATGGGCTCGTTCGCCGGAAACGGACATCTCCCTTGATGTCGAAAAGTCGACACATCGGCACAATGCAGGAGGTCTGTTCGTACCCCGTTCCGGTGCGGACGGACCCACAACAACATATCGGGAGATCGGCATGTCCAAAACCATCGTCATCACCGGCGGGAGCCGGGGTATCGGTCGCGCCACGGCCGTGCTGTGTGCGCAACGCGGCTGGTCTGTCGCGCTGCAATATCGCGGCAACCGGCAGGCGGCAGAAGAGACCGTCGGCCTGATTGAACAGGCGGGCGGCCAAGCACTGGCGGTGCAGGGCGATGTGTCGAGCGACGAAGATGTGATTGCGCTGTTCGAGGCGGCGGCGGGGCGTTTCGGGGCGCTGCATGGCGTGGTCAACAACGCCGGCATTGTGGCCGAGGCGCGGGACGTGGCCGACATGACCACGCATCGCCTGCGCACGATGTTCGAGACCAACGTGCTGGGCGCCTTTCTGGTGGCGCGCGAAGCGGCGCGGCGGTTGTCGACGTCGCGCGGCGGCGTAGGTGGGGCCGTGGTGAACGTGTCGTCGGCGGCGTCGCGGCTGGGCTCGCCGCACGAGTATGTGGACTACGCCGCGTCCAAGGGTGCCGTCGACACGATGACGCTGGGTCTGGCGCGTGAGTTGGCGCGCGACGGCGTCCGCGTCAATGCCGTACGCCCAGGCCTGATCGAGACCGATATCCACGCCTCGGGCGGCCAGCCCGACCGCGCCCAGCGCCTGGGCGCCGCCACGCCGATCGGCCGGCCCGGCACGCCGGAAGAGGTGGCCGAGACCATTGTCTGGCTGCTGTCCGATGCGGCGTCGTACGTGACGGGTGCGCTGCTGGATTGCTCAGGTGGGCGCTAGCGCCAGCAATCACATAGCCAAACGACTATCCCCCAAAGTGGGGATGTGCTCACTGAGGCGCTTTTCCTACCATCTTCGGGCGCAATTCACAGTGTGAAACCACGCGGTAACGCACTACGCGGAATGCGCAGCGGACGCACGTGCCCGCACCGCATCCGGGTCCGGCGCGTTCATTGTCGACAGAAGCCAGCGTAGGCGTCGTCGAACCAAATAAAACAGGGGGATTTATGGAAGCAGGGCACGTCAGCCGCATCTGGCGCGTGGGTTCAACCATCACAGCCATTGCGTTGGCCACCGCCACGCTGGTGGCAGGCTGTGGTGGGTCGGATAGCAGTACCGGCAGTACCGGCGGCACCGTCGCGCCGGCATCGGCAAGTCTGACCGGCACGGCTGCAACCGGCAGTGCGCTGGCGAACGCCAACGTTGTCGTGACCGACGGGGCCGGCAACTCGCCCTGCGTCGAAACGGGCATCACCACGACCGCCCTGGGCACCTACACCTGCACGCTGAAGTCTGGCGAGACGGCGCCGTTCTTCGTGGTCGTGACCGACCCGACCGGCAATACCGCGCCGCTGGTGAGCGTGACCACGACCACCCCGCCGGCTGGCACGCCGCTCACGCTCAATGCCACGCCGCTGACCACGGCCATCCTGGCGCAGCTGGCGCCGGACGGTAATCCGCTGACGTTGGTCAATGCCAAGACGGTGGATGCGAACGCGCTCAAGGCCGTCACCGCCAATGTGGTGGCGCAACTGGCGTCGGTACTCAGCGCCATCGGTGCGCCGGCCAACTATGACCCGTTTGCCACGAGCATTTCCGCCGCCACGGCGTCCGGCGTTGGCAACACGGCCGACCAGATTCTGGACGTGGTAACGGTATCGAAGAACCCAGCCACCGGCCAACTGCAACTGGCGACGGTGGACGGCACGCCCGTGCCGCTGGCTACCGCCACCATGGGTGGATCGCCGCTGCCCACGCCTGCGCCGAACGTCTCCAGCCTGCCGCAGGGCGCGCAAGCGTTGGCAAACGCGCTGACCGCCTGCTTCGCGTTGCCGACGTCGCAGCGCGTGCTGGGGACGGATCTCACGCTGTCCGCTTCGCAAGGCGGCCCGAAGGTGACCTCGCTGGCGCCGGCCTGCCAGAACATCGCATCGGACACGAGCAATGCCGGCGGCATCGCCTTCCTGCACAACGGTTACGCGTTCGGACAGTTGTTCTTCGTCCTGCTGAACAGCGATAGCATGACCGGCGCCAAGTTCAGCGTGCCGGAAGTCATGGCGTTCTATCCGGCTGGCTCGCCGTCGTCCCCCACGTACGACACGGCCATTCTGAACACCAAGTACTTGGATGCCAGCGGTAATCCCGGCAACATCATCGTGCTGGCGCGCTACATCGCCTCGGGTACATCGAGTGCGCATCCGTCCAACTGGTGGGTCGTCGGCAATCAGCAACCGGTGGAAGTCAGCGACCGGCTGCAGGTTCGCCGGATCGAGCAGGTCAACCCGAACTTCAGCGCCAGCAACAACAGCTACAGCCACTTCCAGACCGGCATCCAGTTCTGGATCAACGCCAAGGGGCCGGGCAGCGTCAACGGCAATGGCAACCTGAGCTTCGCACGCGTGAAGGGACCGGGTCTGCCCACCAGTGGGGTCGTCTATATCGCACCTACCGGCGACAGCAACGAGCCGACCCAGGTGTACATGGACGTGAGCAACAAGACCGGTACGGTCCCTGGCACCACCCGTTGCAGCAACAACGTCGCAACCTATAACTGCCCCAACTTCTGGTTCGCCCGCACGGCGGGTCTGACCGGCAGCGCTGCGACCACGCTGGCGGCCCCGCCGGGCAGCGCGAACAATCCGGTCTGGGCACAGCCGGCATCGGATACGCTCGATTCGTCCCCTATCACGAAGGGTGCGCGCTATCAGATCGAACTGTTCTACGGCTCGCAGACCACGCCGGATCTCGTCTATCACAAGACACTGCTGACCGATCTGGTGGCGGCAACGCAGGCCGTGAACCTGCCGTGGAATACGGCGGGTGCGCAGACGCTGGCGGATCTGAACCCGTCCAACAGCAGCACTAACGGCGTGTTGTCTTCGGTGGCGGTGGATTGGGTGCAGAACCTGTCGGCCCAGCAGATTGGCGGCGCCTCGGTCACGGTGGACTCGCTCGGCACCTACAGCGCGCAGACCGTTGTGCCCAAGGGCGCGACCTCAGTGGTGATCGGCCTGCCGAACTCGCAGCAGGTGCCGGCGCTGACCACTTCCGGTACGCGCTCGCTGCTGTTCAGCTATCGCATGCTGGACAACAGCCTCAAAAGCGCTGTGTATACGTTCAACTGAACGGGAAGGAAAAACGCGATCCGGCCAACGTTCTTGCACGCCATCAAGAAGGTGTGCGGCACGCGGCGGATCGCGATCATGGAAGGGCGTGCCGGGCGGCGCGCCCTTTTTTTATGCTTGCGGACTAAGCATCCGCGCCAGCACGGAACGTATCGCACTGGCGAATATCACCGGCATCGAAGCCCTGGCGGAACCAGTGCATGCGCTGCTCGGACGAGCCGTGCGTGAAGGCATCGGGTGTGACGCTGCGCCCGGCGTTGCGCTGCAGAGTGTCGTCGCCGATGGCATGCGCCGCAGTGAGCGCCTGCTCCAGATCGCCGCGCTCCAGCAGGCCGCGCTGCTGTGCAAAGTGGCCCCACACGCCGGCCAGACAATCGGCCTGCAGCTCCAGCTTGACCGATAGCGCATTGGCCGCAGCGTGCGATTTGCCGGCCTGGGCGCGGCTGACCTTCTCCGATACGCCCAATAGGTTCTGCACGTGGTGGCCCACTTCGTGCGCGACGACGTACGCGGCAGCAAAGTCGCCCGGTGCGCCGAAGCGGCGGCGCAGCTCGTCGAAGAAACCGAGGTCGAGGTAGACCTTGGTATCGGCCGGGCAATAGAACGGGCCGACGGCCGAGGTGGCGTCGCCGCAGCCCGAGCGGATGCCCTGGCGGAACAGCACCAGCTTGGGTGGCTGATAGGCGCGGCCTGCCTGTTTGAACAGTTGCGACCAGGTGTCTTCGGTGTCGCCCAGCACGTGCGAGACCAATTGCTTGCTGCGGTCGTTGTCGGTCTCGCCCGTCGGCCGGGCGGGGCTGTGCGGTGCACTCTGCGTGGTGGGCGTGTTCTGCGACACCTGCATCACCATGCCGAGAATTTCCAGCGGGTTCTTACCCATCAGTAAGCCAACGATGGCCACCACCGCAATGCCGCCGATCCCCAGCCGCATGCCGCCGCCACCGAAGCCGCCGCCGCCCGAGGACGCGCGCTCATCCTCGACGTTGTTGCTTTCGCGCATGTCATCCCAACGCACGGTGTTCTCCTTGATGGCGGGGTTTTGGGTGTCACACCCGGTAAACTTTGCAAAGTCTACCTGCTGTGCGTACGCGCGGGCATGCCGCCGCGTGCCGAAATCGTCTGCACGCGCTCGAGATGCACGCGCCGACAAGGGTTGGCGATTGTTTGTGGCAGCGCACAAAGCCCGGCAGGAAACTTGCTAACAAAGGCTGCTCATCCACCGTTCAGCTGTCACACAGATGACACGCCACGGTTTCCGAATAACGGTCGGCAGAGGATGACGCTGCCGATCCATAACCCCGAGTTCCACCATGCGCTTGCCTGCTTCCATTACTGCTCAGCCACCCGATGCCACGGAGTTGTCGCATCTGGCTGCCACCCATGTTGACCCGACCGATGTGTCGGATGTGGAGCAGACGGTTGCCGAGCGCAAGCCGTGGTGGGCGCGCGTGTCGGGTGCCCTTGTGGGCGGCGCATTCAGCAGCGTCGCTGCCGCGCTGATCGCCGTCACGGGGGCGATCTATGTGGGGATGTATCACGCACCATGGGTGAAGAGCCTCGCCAGCCACACACCCACGGCCACGCAGGCTGGCGACGCCATGAGCGTTGCCATGGCCGCCGGCCCGGCCAATGCGGCCGCGCCCGCCGCCGCAACCGCACCCGCACAGGCTGAAGCCTCCGCGCAGCCGGCCGCCCCCGACCATGTGGCCGCGGCGCGCGACCGGATGGAGCAGCGTGTTTACTCGCAAGTGCAGCAGCCCCGCGCACGCACTGTGGCGGAACGCGAAATCATCGAAGACAACGATGATGCACCGGCGCGAAACACCGCTCGCCGGCACCATCGCGGTACGCGTTATATGCGCCACGGCGCGCCGTACAACGCGGCTTGGTACAAGGGCGCCTGATCGGTTTCAGGCCAGCCGCAGCGCGCGATCCGTTTCCACGTCTTCCAGCGCATGCATTGCTGCCACCAGGCGGCGGTGCAGCGATTCCGACACCGGCAGAATCGGTGCGCGCGTGTGTGCGCCAATGCTTCCCGCCTCTGACAGCAGCGCCTTGACCGGCGCCGGATTCGGCTCCGCAAACAGCAGCGCGGCCAGCGGGGCGAATGCATCGGCCAGCCGCGTGGCCTCGTCGATGCGGCCTGCGCGGTAGTGCGCCACGAGCGCCACGAACAGCTCCGGCCGCAGATGTGCGCCGGCCAGGATGCCGCCCGTGCCGCCATGCGCGAGGCAATCGAGCAGCGCGCTGTCATCCCCGCTCAGCACATCCAGTGCCCCGCCTTGCAGGGCACCGAAATGCTCGGCCACGCATTCCTTGATGGCGACGATGTTGGCCTGTTCGGCCAGCACCAGCGCAGTATGCGGCGCGATCGATACGCCGGTGCGCTTGGGCACGTTATAGAGCACCACCGGCCGCGCTGTGTTGCCCGCCACCTGCGTGTAATGCCAGCGCAGTCCCGCCTGCGACGGGCACACGTAGTACGGCGGCGGCACGAGATAGCCCGCGCTGTTCCAACGCTCGTAATGGCGGATCTGCGCGCAGACCTCGCGTGTGTCGGCGGCGCCCACGCCGATCAGGTACGGTGTGCGATCGGCGCACGCATCGGCAATGGTCTCCAGCACGGTGTAGCGCTCGATCTGTGAGAGCAGAGCCGCTTCGCCGGTCGTGCCCAGTGCCACGAAGCCTGCCACACCCGCGCTTTGGTAATGACGCACCAGCCGGCGCAACGCGGCCGTGTCGACTTGGTCACCGTGGAACGGCGTGACCAGCGGAATCCAGATACCCGAGAACATGGCGCGCCTCAATGCAGCAGCGCGTGGGCGCGCTTGAGCGGTGCGGTGAGTGGCGTGATGCGTCCGAGCGTGGCGCACGGCAAGCCACGGAGCAGGGCACCGATCACGGCATCGACATCGGCGTGTGCCAGCTCAAGGTCAACGGTCATTGTGTGGCGCCGTGCGTCATGCTGGACGATGTACAGGCCCAGCGCTTCGCCCAGCACCGCATGCAGTTGCCGACGCAGCGCGTGCGGCACGTCGCCGGGCACCGTCACGCGCAGGCACACGTACTGGCAAGTTGGCGTTGCCGCCACGCGCGGCATGGCAGCCGGCGAGGGCGGCAGCAGGTGCGGAGCGAGCGAAGACAGAAGCATGGATCGACCCATGATGGCTTGGCGACGGTTTGCGTCGCCGTGTCGTTGAACATAACGACACCGTATCGATTCGCTCGTAAAAACCGTGAAAAAGCGGTGGCGCGGGGTGTAAAGAAAGAATAAATGCTCAGGTTGCGCGCGCTGCCAATTTGGCCTTGCGCTGGCGCAGCGCAATGACCGTGAGCGAGATGCCGCTCACCACGGCCGCCGTCAGCACGTAGTAGCTCGGCGCCAGCGTATCGCCCGTCGTATGGATCAGCCACGTGACGATGAACGGCGCGAACCCGCCGAACAGTGTCACGCCCAGGCTGTAGCCGAGCGACAGCCC
>Ga0070659_100002428_pt1 | contig 13233 bp, 14 predicted proteins | sample KBSC23metaG_FD_64666 | JGI IMG/M metagenome (GOLD analysis project Ga0070659, IMG submission 64666) | Corn rhizosphere microbial communities from Kellogg Biological Station, Michigan, USA - KBS C2-3 metaG | ecosystem: Host-associated > Plants > Roots > Rhizosphere > Soil ...
CGTGCTCGGTCGGCTCCAGGACAGTCGGGGCGAGCCCAACCTGCGCACCCGAGTGCTCGCCGCGCTCGTGATCGTCGGGCTGGTCGTGCTCACCGCCCCGCTCGTCGTGCTGCCACTCGTGCACCTCCTCGCCCGGCTGCTCTGAGCGGCCCCGTACGCTTCCGAACGTCATTCCGTCTACGTTGCGGGGAGCCGTTTCGTGACCGCTCGTCTGATCGCCGGCCTCGTCGTCACGGTGGCGGCGCTCGCCGTCGCCGCGGCCCGGGTGGTGTGGCTGGGCCGGCTGGTCTGGGCCGGCGCGCCCATCCCGCCGGAGCGGCGGCCTTCGATCACCGGGGCGATCAAGGCCCAGGCCGTCGACGTCTTTGCGCAGCGCAAGCTGTTCAAGCGGCCGGTGTCCGGGTGGGCGCACGCGTTCACGTTCTGGGCGTTCATCGTGCTGCTGCTGACGATCATCGAGGCGTACGGCGCGCTGTTCCAGCGGGACTTCGCCATCCCCGTGATCGGCAAGAGCGCGGCGGTCGGCCTGATCGAAGACATCTTCGCCGTCGCGGTGCTCGTCGCGCTCGCGATCTTCACCGCGATCCGGCTGGCGCAGTCACCGGCCCGGCTCGACCGGCGCTCGCGCTTCTACGGCTCGCACGTCGACCAGGCGTTCATCGTCCTGGGCATGATCTTCCTGGTCATCGCGACGTTGCTGCTCTACCGCGGCGCGCAGATCGCGGCGGGTTACTTCCCCTACCAGGACGAGGGCTGGTGGGCGTTCGCGTCGAAGGCGACGTCGTACCTCACGCCCGACAGCGAAGTGTTCGAGACGGTGTTCATCGTCGCGCAGATCGCGGTCGTCATGGGCTTCCTGGTGCTCGTGCTCTACAGCAAGCACATGCACATCTTCACCGCGCCGTTGAACGCGTCGTTGAAGCGGCAGCCGAAGGCGCTCGGCGCGCTGGGTACGACGCCGGACCTCGAGAAGCTGATGGAGGACGACGACGCGGTCATCGGGGCCGGGCAGATCGAGCACTTCCATCAGCAGCAGTTGCTGCAGACGCTGGCCTGCACCGAGTGCGGGCGCTGCCAGGACAAGTGTCCGGCGTGGAACACCGGCAAGCCGCTGAACCCGAAGCTCGTCATCACCAACCTGCGCGACCACATGTTCGCCGAGTCCGCTCGGTTGCTGGGTGGTGACGGCGACGCGCTGTCGCTGGTCCCGGACGTGATCGACCCGGACGTGCTGTGGTCGTGTACGACGTGCGGCGCGTGCGTCGAGGAGTGCCCGGTCGACATCGAGCACGTCGACGCGATCGTCGACATGCGCCGCTACCAGGTGCTGATGGAGTCGTCGTTCCCGAGCGAAGCCGGCGTGATGCTGCGCAACATCGAGAACAACGGCAACCCGTGGGGCATGTCCGCGAACGCGCGCACGGAGTGGCTCGACGGCGTCGAGTTCGACGTACCGGTGGTCACCGACCACATTCCCGACGACGTCGAGTGGTTGTACTGGGTCGGCTGCGCCGGCGCGCTGGATGACCGCGCGCGGCGGTCGACGCAAGCAATCGCAAGGGTTTTTCACGCGGCCGGCATCAAGTTCGCGATCCTCGGGCCGCGGGAGTCGTGCACCGGCGATCCTGCCCGCCGGATCGGCAACGAGTACCTGTTCCAGGAGATGGCGAAGGCCAACATCGAGACCCTCGACGGCGCCGGCGTGAAGAAGATCGTGGCGTCGTGCCCGCACTGCTTCAACACGATCGGCAACGAGTACCCGGCGCTCGGGGGTCGCTATGAGGTCGTGCATCACTCGCAGCTGCTCGGCCGGTTGGTCGCCGAGGGCCGGCTGTCGCCGCAGGACCCGGTCGTCGCGAAGCTGACCTACCACGACCCGTGTTACCTCGGCCGGCACAACGACGTGATGGCCGAGCCGCGCACCGTGCTCGACGCGATTCCCGGCGTCCAACGCGTGGAGATGGAGCGGCACGGGCGACGCGGATTCTGCTGTGGCGCGGGCGGCGCGCGGATGTGGATGGAAGAGCGGATCGGCAAGCGGGTCAACGTGGAACGCACCGACGAAGCGCTCGGCACCGGCGCCGAGCTGATCGCGACGTCGTGCCCGTACTGCCTGATCATGCTCGACGACGCGGTCAACCAGCGGCGGTCCGAAGGCAAGGTCAACGGCGTCAAGGTCATCGACATCGCGCAGGTGCTGGCCGACTCGATCGGGCTGCGGAAAGTGCCGGCGACGGTCGGTGCCGCCACGCCCGCCCAGCCGTTGGAGGAGTCGACCGGCACCGGCCCGACGACGAGCGGCCCGGTCGACGGTCCGACCGCGGTCGACCCGTCCGATCGGCACCCGTCGGACACCGAGACGGTCGTCGACACCGCTACGGGCGACCTCGCCGGTGACACCCACGTCGACGTGACCCCGCCGCCCGAGCGCGACGAGTAGGCCGGGGCGTGCCGGAGCAGCCGTCGGCGCCGCCGGACCCCTACGAGTACGGGTTCGAGGTCGCGCAGCGGCAGCGCCAACCGTTGCCGGAGCTGCCCGAGGATCCGAAGCCGCCGCGGCTCGGCCGGGACACGTGGAAGTGGACGCTCGGCGCGCTCGCCGTACTGAGCGCGATCGCGATCACCCGCGGGGTGCAGTCGACGCACCAGGGATCGCTGTCGCCGAACTGCGGACGGTTCCAGGTGAAGGTGGCGTCGCACACGGTGGTGTCGCGCGGCGGGCAGCTGTTGCGCTGGTCGGCGACGTCGGCCGCGGGCGTTCGGTACGTCGTGGCGGTCAACGCGTCGTCGGTGACGCTGGACGGGCCGGTGGCCACCGCCGTACCCGCGGTCGGTGCGGCGGGCCAGGCGAGCCGGGTGCAGACGATGGGTCACGACTGCCTGGGCCGCGGGTCGTTCGGCGTACTGCTGCCGCCGGGGACCTACCCGGTGACGCTGTTCCGGTTGGACGGCGCGGGCTCGGCGACGGCGGTCGCGAGTACGACGGTGCGGGTCACGCCGTAACTACAGGCCGCCGCGGCGGAAGTTGAGGTGCGAACGCGACGGCGTGGGCCCGCGCTGGCCCTGGTAGCGGGACCCGTAGACGGACGAGCCGTACGGGTGTTCCGACGGGGAGGTCAGGCGCAGCACGCAGACCTGGCCGATCTTCATGCCCGGCCACAGCTTGATCGGCAGCGTGGCGACGTTGGAGAGCTCGAGAGTGACGTGGCCGTTGAAGCCGGGGTCGATGAATCCGGCGGTGCTGTGGGTGAGCAGCCCGAGGCGGCCGAGGCTGGACTTGCCTTCGAGCCGGGCGGCGAGATCGTCGGCGAGCCCGATGACCTCGTACGTCGAGCCGAGGACGAACTCGCCCGGGTGCAGAATGAACGCCTCGTCCTGCGCCACCTCGACCTGGCGGGTGAGCTCGTCCTGCTCCTCGGCCGGGTCGATGTGCGGGTAGCGGTGGTTTTCGAAGACCCGGAAGAAGCGGTCGAGGCGTACGTCGATGCTCGACGGCTGGACGAGCCCGGCGTCGAACGGGTCGATGACGAGACGGCCGGCGTCGATCTCGGCGCGAAGATCACGGTCACTCAGCAGCACGCGCGAGAGGCTATCCTCGCTGGTGTTCGCGGGTGTAGTTCAATGGCAGAACATCAGCTTCCCAAGCTGACAGTGAGGGTTCGATTCCCTTCACCCGCTCCACTCTTCCAAGTGCTCTTCACTTTGACCGCGGTTGACCCCCATTCACCACGTTGATCTTGACCCGTGCTCGCGTATCGATCAACCGCGGACGAAGCTCGAGAGCGGCCCATAGTCGCCATCATCCGCCGCCCGAAGCGCTGCGATGTAACGCGCACGTGCATCGCCGATCCTGTCGAGGCTGGCGCTGCCCCAAGTGAACGGCGCGGCGCCCACGGACCGCAGCAAGAGGTCCGTCATCGCGCGAGCATGTCGGCCGTTGCCGTTTGGGAATGGGTGGATGGCGACCAGCTTGTGGTGCAACTCGCAGGCAACCTGATCGGCAGGCATTGGTTGTCGACCTGACAGCCACGCCTTCGCATCGAGCATCAGATCGCGGACCCGAACGCCGATCGTGCTTGGGTCGACGCCGATGCTCTTCTCAGTCGTGCGGTACCTGCCGGCCCAGATCCATACGTCGCCAAACATGTCGCGGTGCAGGTCACGCGCGGACTTGTCGTCGAGGAGGGCATCGCTGGTGATCCGCCGCCACTTGGCTCGGTTCAGCGCCGCCAGAATGTTCGCCTGTTCAGCCTCGTTGAGGTCCGCGCGTGTGGCAACCCATGCTGGTTTGAGCCCCTCGGCCTCGTCCGGATCCAGTGGAGTGGAACCCGGCGGCCCTTCCGACTCCCAACCGAGACCCGCATCTCCGTCACTCATCGCGCCACAGACCGGGCCGGTCGCGAAGCAGGCTGACCTGCTCGTCGAGTTCATCCTGCAGCGCCGCGCGGCTGACGCCTTGGCCCTCGAGCTGCATCGTGTGGTCGACCGCGCGAAGTCGCTCAAGCGCGCGTTCGCGCGCGCGCGTATCGACCACGTCCTGCAGTGGTCTGCGCGGCACCAGCGCGTAGATCAGGTCGCAGTCGAGCGCCTGCGCGGCGCGCGCGAGCGTGTCCAGGCGCACGCTGCCTCGGTGCTCGTGCCGTTCGAGGCTGAGGACACTGGTCGGCGACGTGCCCATGCGGCCCGCAAGGTCAGCCGCTGACATTCCGAGGGCCTCCCGGACCGCGCGAACCCAACCGCCGCGAGGAGCGACGAGCGCCTCCGCGATGGGACGCAACTGGTCGGCTCGCCGGTCAAGCGCTCGGCGCGCAATTGCTCGGCTTTTTGCGGACGTGCCAGCTCGTGCCATAGTTACCCTCTAGTACAGTAGCGCGGAAGTTAGCCTTGTACGCAACTACAATAGCGTATTAGACGCGGCGCAACGCTATTCTAATAGTGTCTTACGGCTAATTCCCGCGGTGGCGGGCCGAGAACTGCCGTTTCGACGTCGCATCCTGTCGCCGACCGGTGCTCACGAGCCACGCCAACGTCGACAAGGTCGGCATCCGCGCCACGCTCAGCCGGACGCGATCCCCAGCGCCTGCTGCAGGAACTGCACCTGCAACCGGAGCATGTTCTCGGCGACCGCCTCCTGCGGCGTCATGTGCGTCACGCCGGTGAGCGGCAGCACCGTGTGCGGCCGGCCGTTCTCGGTCAGCCGCTGCGAGAACAGCAGCGTGTTCGCGGCCACCACGTTGTCGTCGGCCAGCCCGTGGATCAGCAGCAACGGGCGGCGCAACGTCGGCGCGTCGTCCAGCAGCGACGACCGCGCATAAGCCTCCGCATTCGCCTGCGGCGTACCGAGATAGCGCTCGGTGTAGAACGTGTCGTAGAGCGACCAGTCGATGACCGGCGCGCCCGCCACCGCGCCGTGGAAGACCTCCGGCCGGCGCAACACGGCGAGCGCGGCGAGGTAACCACCGAACGACCACCCGCGGATCGCCACCCGTTCGAGATCGAGATCCGGGTGCAGGCGCGCGGCCGCGTGCAGGGCCTCGACCTGGTCGTCGAGCACGACGCTCAAGTCACCCGCGATCGCCCGCTCCCACGCCGGCCCGCACCCGGGCGTGCCGCGGCCGTCGACAACGAGTACGGCGAACCCCTGGTCGGCGAGCCATTGCGACTCCAGCCACGTCCTCTGCGACGCGAGCACCCGCTGCGCGTGCGGGCCGCCGTACGGCGCCATCAGCACCGGCAGCTTCGTGCCGGGTACGTGCGTGCGCGGGAAGAGCAGCCCGGCCGGCAGCCGCGACGGGCCGAGCCGCAGCAGCGCGACCGACGGCTCGACGGGGGGTCGCTCGACCAGCGACTCGACCGGCCACTCGCGGTCGCCGGCCCGGACCGTCAGCCGCAGCCCGGTCGCGTCCATGCCCGCCGACCCGAGGACGACCGTGCCCGCCGCGGCGCTCGCCGTGTGCACCCCCGACGCGGCGGTGAGCTGCTCGACGCCGGCGCCGCGGGACCATCGCCACACGTGCACCTGCGCCGGCTCGTCGCGCGAACCGGTGAACACGACGCCCGACTCGTCGGCGGCCACGACCGAGCGCACGTAGAGGTCCGGCTCGGTCACCGGCTCGTCGCCGACGAACAGCGCGCGCGCGTCCGCCGAGTCGACGATCCGTACGACGTCGCGGCCGGACCACGCCGGCACGCCCGGGAACGGCTCGACCCAGACCGGGTCGCGGTCCTCGACGGCGACCTTCGTCTCGCCGGTCTCGACGTCGATCACCAGCACCTGCGCGCGTTTCTGGTCCCGGCTGAAGACCTGCGCCAGCGGCGGCCGGCCGGCGGACCAGTGCACCCGGGCGAGATACGGGAACCGCTCGGCGTCCCACCGCACCGCGATGGCGGCGCCGTTGAGATGGAGCACATGCAGGGTGACGGCGGCGTTCGCCTCGCCGGCCGCCGGGTAGCGCACGACCGCCGGCGGGCGCTGCGGGTGCGCCGGGTCCGCGATCCACCACTGCGCGACGGGCGTCTCGTCGACCCGGCAGGCGAGCAGCGTCCGCCCGTCCGGCCCCCACCAGAAGCCGCGGCTGCGATCCATCTCCTCGGCGGCGATGTGCTCGGCGCGGCCCCAGCTGACCTGCGGGTCGTCGTCGACCGCGAGCACCCGCTGCTCGCCGGAGTCGAGATCGTGCAGGTACATCGCCCGCCCGCTGACGTACGCGACCCGGCGCCCGGTCGGGTCGAGCCGCGGGTCGTACGCCGTCGCACTGCCGGCGACCTCGCTCCAGGTGCCCGCGTCGACGTCGGCGAGGTGCAGCCGGCCGGCGAGGCTGAACACCAGCCGCTTGCCGTCGTCCGACGCCGAGAAGCCGACCACTCCGGCCGCGGTCTCGCGCACCCGCTCGCGCCGGGCCCGCTCCTCGGCGGGCAGGCTCGCGTCGTCACCCTCGACCGTGGCCGGGTCGACGACCGGATGCTCGACGCCGTCGGCGACGTCGAGTCGCCAGACACCCGTGCGGGGATCGGTGCCGGAGACGCTGCGCAGGAACAGCACCCGCTGGCCGCCGGCGCAGATCGTGAAACCGTGCGGCTCGCCGAGCGTGAATCGCTGGGTCCGCGCGTAGAGCCGGGCGAACCCCCCGTCGACCGCCGCGCTGTCGCTCATGGCGGATCACCCTATGTGTGGGATTACTGACCCGCTGACACGGGAAGGAGCGCCTCGCACGACATCGAGGCACATCGCGTTCCCGGAGGACTCCTTGAAGGCCGCTCGCCCCACCTCGCTTGAGCCAGTCCTGGACCTTGCCCGCAACCTCGCCGAGGAGTTCGACACCGTTCCGCTGCCGATGGTGAGCCGGGCGGTCAAGTCGGCAGTCCAGGCCACGTCGCTGTTCGGCGACGACATCGCCGACTCGCTGCCGACGATCGAGCGGATCGCCCGCGAAGATCTGATGGCGCTGCGCGACACCGCGGCCGAGCAGCAGCAGGCGCTCGCCGAAGCCGGTTAGGCCGGCAGGACGTCGTAGTCGAGGGTGACGGCGGCGACCAGCTCGCTGATGCGCGAGACGGGCTGCCGGCGGCCGTCGAGGCGGACGACGTTGGCCGGGGTCATCGCGTCGAGGATGTCCGCCGCGGCGTCGACGAGCGCGGAGTGCCGGCCGCTGACCAGTCCCTGGACCGTCATTCGCGTGTAGTTCTCCATCGGACTCGCCTCCGTCTCGTTGCTCCGGACCCCCGGACCTGTCTGGATCAACGAGGGAGCTCCGGGTTTCGCGGCCCCCGTGCGGCGTGACTTCCGGAGGCAATCGGCCGATGACAACAGCGGCCAATTCGACCTAGACGAGGGCAAGCCCCATCCCGGCGGCCCCGGCGAGCAGGCCGGCAGCCAGGCTCGCGGCGACGTTGGCGACCGCTACCCGCAGGGCGCCCTCGCGGGCGAGCTCCAGCGACTCCCAGGCCCAGGTGGACAGCGTGGTGTAGCCGCCCGCGAACCCGGCCCCGAGCACCGCCGTCGCGTCACCACCGAGGTGGTGGTGCAGTCCCCAGCCGACGACCAGCCCGAGCACGAACGAGCCGGAGACGTTGACGGCGAGGGTGCCGTACGGGAAGGCGCCCTCGGTGCGGTGGCTCACGAGCTCGTCGAGCAGGTAGCGGCAGAGCGCACCGAGCCCCGCGGCCAGCGCGACGGCAAGCGTGGTCACCGCGCCGCCGCTTTCAGGCCCAGCCAGGCCGCCGCGACGCCGGCCACGGTGCTGGCCGCGACGTAGGCGACCGCCGTACCGAGGTGCCCGTGGGCGGCGAGCCGGTCCGCTACGACGACGAGCGCGGAGAACGTCGTCAGCCCGCCGCAGAACCCGGTCCCGGCTAGCGGGCGCAGCCAGCCGGGGCCGCGCGCCGCCAGGACCACCACCAGGCCCAGCACGAACGCCCCGGCGGTGTTGACCGCGAACGTCGACCACGGGAACGCCGTGGCGGGCTGCGTCCACGCGGTCGTGACCGCGTAGCGGGCGTACCCGCCCAGGCAGCCGCCGGCGAAGACCAGACCGGCGACCGCGGGGGCGATGCGGGGCCAGCGGGAGCGCGCGCCTGGGCCGCGCTGATATCCGGGATGGTGCGGCGCGTCTTCGACCGGGTCGACGTCCGGGTCGATGGGGAAGCGCGACATCAAGAGACGACCCTTGCATGCCGAAGGCTACTTGTGGGTAATCTAGCGTTGTTACTCACTAGTAGCACCGGCCGGTAACACGGCCGGCGCCGGCGCCCCGGAGGGTCCGATGGGCCACTACAAGGCCAATCTCCGCGACCTCACGTTCAACCTGTTCGAGGTCTTCGGCCGCGACGACGTCCTGGGCACCGGCCCGTTCGCCGACGTCGACGGCGACACCGCGCGGGCCATCCTCGAGGAGATCCGAACGCTGGCCGAGGGGCCGCTCGCGGAGTCCTTCGCGGACGCGGACCGGCACCCCCCGGTGTACGACGCCGCGGCCAAGACCGTGACGCTGCCCGAGTCGTTCAAGAAGTCCTATCGCGCGCTGCTCGATGGCGGCTGGGACCGGCTGCCGCTGCCGGTCGAGCTCGGCGGGCCCGGCCTGCCGCACTCGATCATCTGGGCGGCCAACGAGATGGTGCTCGGCGCCAACCCCGCCATCCACATGTACGCCGCCGGCCCGGCCTTCGCCCAGATCCTGCACAGCCTCGGCACCGACGAGCAGAAGGTGCTCGCCAACACGATCATCGAGCGCCAGTGGGGCGCGACCATGGTGCTCACCGAGCCGGACGCCGGCTCCGACGTCGGCGCCGGCCGGGCGAAGGCGATCGCGCAGCCCGACGGCAGCTGGCACATCGAAGGCGTGAAGCGGTTCATCACCAGCGGTGAGTGGGACGTGCCGGACAACATCGTGCACTTCGTGCTCGCCCGGCCGGAAGGCCACGGCCCCGGCACCAAGGGCCTGTCGCTGTTCGTCGTACCGAAGTTCCTCTGCGACTGGAGGACCGGCGAGCTGCACGAGCGCAACGGCGTCTACGTCACCAACGTCGAGAAGAAGATGGGCCTCAAGGTCAGCGCGACCTGCGAGGTCACCTTCGGGGACGGCGCACCCGCGATCGGCTGGCTGGTCGGCGAGGTGCACGACGGCATCGCGCAGATGTTCAAGGTCATCGAGATGGCGCGGATGATGGTCGGCACCAAGGCGATCGCGACGCTGTCGACCGGCTACCTCAACGCGCTCGACTACGCGAAGAGCCGCGTGCAGGGCGCCGACCTCACGCAGATGACCGACAAGACGGCGCCGCGCGTCACGATCACCCATCACCCGGACGTACGCCGCAGCCTGATGCTGCAGAAGTCGTACGTCGAAGGCATGCGGGCGCTGATGGTGTTCGCCGCCGTGCAGCAGGACTCGGTCCAGCTCGCGGAGGCGCGCGGCGAGACCGACGAAGCCGCGACCCGGCTCAACGACCTGTTGCTGCCGCTGGTGAAGGGCGTCGGGTCGGAGCGGTCCTACGAGCTGCTGGGCTCGCAATCGTTGCAAACACTGGGTGGATCCGGCTTCCTGCAGGACTACCCGATCGAGCAGTACATCCGCGACGCGAAGATCGACACCCTCTACGAAGGCACCACAGCGATCCAGGGCATGGACCTGTTCTTCCGCAAGATCGTGCGCGACCAGGGCCAGGCACTGACCGCACTCGCGACGCAGATCCGCGAGTTCATCGACTCGGAAGCCGGCAACGGCCGGCTGAAGGACGAGCGCGAACTGCTGGCCAAGGCACTCGACGACGTGCAAGGCATGGTCGGCGCGATGGTCGAGCAGCTCACCAGTGCCGCCGACGACGTCCGCAACCTCTACAAGGTCGGGCTCAACACCAGCCGGCTGCTGTTGTCGCTCGGTGACGTCGTGATCGGCTGGCTGCTGCTTCGCCAGGCCGAGGTCGCGTTGCTGAAGCTGACCGAGGGCGGCAACCCGAAGGACGTTCGGTTCTACGAGGGCAAGGTCGCGGCGGCGTCTTTCTTCGCGCACAGCCGGCTGCCGCTGCTCGCGGCCGAACGCGTTGTGGTCGAAGACACGTCACTCGATGTGATGGATCTCGACGAGGCTGCGTTCTAACCGGTCCGTTACGGGTATCACTCCGACGACCACGGCCGGGCGCCCCGCACCGGCCCAATCGACAGGAGTGAGCCAGACATGGGTATCGGCGTCAGCATCTTCCTCATCGCAGTCGGCGCCATCTTGACGTTCGCGGTGCACGCGACGCTCTCGGGCGTCAGCGTCCAAACGGTCGGCGTGATCCTGATGATCGTCGGCGCGATCGGACTGCTCGTCACGATGCTCATCTGGGGCCCGCGCCGCAGCGCCGCCCGTGGCGGCGTCGTCGAGGAGCGCGTGTACGACGACCGTCCCGCGACTTACTGATCGACCAAGCTCTCGACGCGAAATGGCCAGGCTCGCGCCTGGCCATTTCGCTTTCTCCGACCCGTCACGTCAAGACAAGACCACAATCCATGTCGAAACTCGTAACGGTGGGCGCGCTGGTCGGAATGAACGCGCAGGTGCCGGTCAAGGTGGACACCGGCAGGCAGCCGGAGGCGTTGCCTCTCAACGTCACGACAGCGGCCTCGCGGACGAAGCTGCCGCTCATGTCCATCCAGCCACAAGGCACGGTGCACCCGCCGCTGACGCTCCCCGAGCCTAGCGCCAGCGTGCCGATCGAGTCATTCCAAGTGATGCCGCACTGAAACCGACCCTCTTGGCCGCCGACGTCACCGGTGCCGGTGGCGCCGTAGAGGATCGTCTGCGGACCACCTGACACCGTAAGACCGGGGGAGATCGTCCCCCCGCCATCGAGCCACACGTCGCCCGAGTTCGCGTCCGGAGCCTGACCGGCGCAGAGCACGAGGCCGCTGCACTGGACGCCCACTACGGAGCCGCCGCCACCCGGCGTCACCGACGGCGTGGGCACGTCGACTGACATGCATGGCGGCGGGCCGACGAAGACGCAGTCATGCACGCCCGGGCCGCCGGTCGGATTGACCGTCGGCAATCCGCTCGGATCGACGGTCGCGCAGACGGCGGCCACGTTCGTGTCACCGAAGCACTCCGGCCCGATCGCCGCGTCCGAGGTCGTCGCAGCGACCACACCGCTACCCAAGACAACGAGCGTCACTAGGGCAAGACGTGCACGGGTTCCGATCACAGTTCCCCCCAAAGGTGCGCTAGGCACGTTCCCGTGCATCTTCGCAAACCGACCGTCGCGACGCAATGGAGGTTGGACCGCTGCGGTCGTCAGGCCCAGGCGGCGAACAGTGCGGGGTCGTTGAGCAGTGCGGCGATGTCGGCGAGGAACTGCGAGCCGAGCTGACCGTCGACGATCCGGTGGTCGAACGACAACGACAACTGCGTCACCTTGCGAACCGCCAACTCCCCTTCGTGTACCCACGGCATGTCGCGCACCGCACCGAAGCACAGGATCGCCGACTCGCCCGGGTTGATGATCGGAGTGCCGTTGTCCATCCCGAACACGCCCACATTGGTGATCGTGATCGTGCCGCCGGACATGTCCGCCGGCGGCGTCTTACCGTCGCGCGCCGTCGCGACGAGCTGGTTCAACTCGCGCGCGAGCTCGAGCAACGACAACGAATCCGCGCTCTTGATGTTGGGCACCAGCAACCCGCGCGGCGTCGCCGCGGCGATGCCGAGGTTGACGTAGTCCTTGACCACGATCTCCTGCGCGGCGTCGTCCCACGTCGAGTTGACAAGCGGGTTCCGCCGTACGGCGAGCAGCAACGCCTTCGCCACGACGAGCAGCGGCGAGATGCGGACGTCGGCGAACTCGCGGTTGGCCTTCAGCCGGTCGACGAAGTCCATCGTCGCGGTCACGTCGACGGTCGTGAAGATCGTGACGTGCGGCGCGGAGTACGCCGACGCGACCATCGCCGCAGCCATCTGCTTGCGCACGCCCTTGATCGGGATGCGCTGCTCACGGGTCGCCGGATCGAAGTCGATCGTCCGGCTCGGCGCGGCGACAACCGCCGGCTCCGCCGCGGCGCCGTTCGACGCCGCCTCGACGTCGGCGCGGGTGATCGTGCCCTGCGGGCCGGTACCGGTCAGCAGGCGCAGATCGACGCCGAGGTCGCGGGCCAGCTTGCGCACCGGCGGCTTCGCCAGCACGTGCACCTCGCCGACGACCTGCTCGGCGTGCGCACCCACCGCCGCCGCGGACACCCGGGCCGGTTGCGGCGCCGGCGAGGGCGCCCGCTGCACCGACGCGACGACCGCACCGGCCACCTGCTTGCGCGGCCGGCGGGTGAGCTTGCCGCTCTTCGGCCCACTGCCGACGAGGACCTCGATCTTCTCCTCGGTCGCCGCCTTCGGTGCCGGGCCGCCGACCAGACCCGGCTCGTGCGGGATCTGCGGAACCATGTCGGCCGCGGCGGCGACATTGGTCTGCGCGGGCGCCGCGACACCGCCATCGGTGGCCGCGCCGCCCGGGTCGACGTCGAAAGTGATGATCGGCGAGCCGACGTCGACGGTGTCGCCCTCGCCGTGGTGCAACGTCGTGACGAGGCCGGCGTACGGCGACGGGATCTCCACCGCGGCCTTGGCGGTCTCGACCTCGACGATCGGTTGGTTGAGCTTCACCTCGTCGCCGGGCGAGACCAGCCACTTGAGGATCTCGCCCTCGGTCAGGCCCTCGCCGAGGTCGGGGAGCTTGAAGTCCTTGAAGGTCGGCATCTCGTAGCTCCTA
>Ga0070659_100002429_pt1 | contig 13231 bp, 16 predicted proteins | sample KBSC23metaG_FD_64666 | JGI IMG/M metagenome (GOLD analysis project Ga0070659, IMG submission 64666) | Corn rhizosphere microbial communities from Kellogg Biological Station, Michigan, USA - KBS C2-3 metaG | ecosystem: Host-associated > Plants > Roots > Rhizosphere > Soil ...
CCGGTGTACTTGCCCTGGTTCTCAGTGGCGTACGTCTCGATCGCCGTCTGCGCCGTCCGGGCGCCCGACTTGGCGTCCGAGTCGGTCGCCTTGTCCCTCTGGGCGAAGAACGACGGGATCGCGATTGCGGCCAGGATGCCGATGATCAGCATCACGACCAGGAGCTCGACGAGGGTGAAACCCTCTTCGTCAGATGCTCGAGCGCGGAGTCTGTCCAGCATAGTTACCCTCCTCAGGGTCTACTAAGTGGAGCCAGAGCCTGTCGCCAAGCCATTCGGAGTCCGAACCCCGGTGGTAACCCGACTCGCTCCCCCGATGGGAGAGCTCCGTGGTTTTGCGCCCCCGCCTCGCGGCGAGTTTGCCTTTGCACCAGAGCCCCAGCTCTATTTCGATTACCCGCGACCTATCGGAACCCCCGATCGGCACCTTTAGCGGTTCTGAAGGAAAGCTCGTACATCCGCTGAGTGGTCCCGCTCACGGCCGACTGGGTGCTGGCCCCCAGAAGCCGGTCCCGATCCGCTGATGGCGGCCCGCCGGCTGATCATCGTCCTGCTCGTCCTCTTCGCGTTCTCGATCGCCGCCGCGATGATCGCCCCGGACCGGCGCGGCGGGCTGATCGGCGGCAGCTCGTCGAGCAGCGAGTCGACGACGACCACGAGCACGACGAGCACCGAGGCAACCACTAACGCCGCCGCGCTTCCCTCCGGTGTGGCGATCCGGGAGCGGATCGACGCCTCGGCCAGGGACCCCGAGACCGTCAAGGCGGTCGTCGGCGACCAGCTCGAGCTCGTCGTCGCCAGCGAGCGCGCCCGCGCGATCGAGATCCCTGCCTTCGGAGTCACCGAGGCCGCTGCCCCGGATGCCGCCGCCAACTTCAACCTGCTGCTCCGCGAATCGGGGCGGCTGGCGATCCTCGACGCCGACAGCGGCGAGCTGCTCGGCCGCCTCGACGTCCGCGAGCCGGGGAAGCGGAAAGAAACGAACGGGCAGCGCCGGCCGTCGAAGTAGTTAGCTTGCTAATAATTCCTCCGGATGGCGATTGCGGGATCAACCGGCGAGCGCGCCGGGCTCGCTGCGCTCGACGCGGCCTGGGACGGCTTCTTCTCGGCGCTGCGGCGCGCCAAGGGCCGCGCCGCGATCCAGCACGGCAACGAGCTGACCCTGCCGCAGGTCCACCTGCTCGGCCCGCTCGCCGGCGGCGGCCGGGCCCGGATCGGTGAGCTCGCCGATGCCGCCGGCGTCACCGCCCCGACCGCGAGCCGGATGATCGACTCGCTCGAGCGCGAGGGGATCGTCGCCCGCGTCGCCGCCGACGGCGATCGGCGCGCGGTCGCGGTCGAGCTGACCGACCGCGGCGCCGGGCTCTACGAGCGCAAGCGGTCCGAGCTTCACACCAAGCGGTTGGAGATCTTCGGCGGGCTCTCGACCGGCGAGCGCGAGCAGGCCGCCCGCCTGCTCGGCCGGATGGCGGAGCTGATCGACGAGCTGTGAGCGCGGCCGCCGCCACCCCCGAGCGCCAGCATCACAACGTCACGCTGGCGGTCCTCGTCACCGGCGCGCTCGCCTACGCGCTCTCGCAGACGATGATCGCCCCCGCCCTCCCCCGGATCCAGGCCGAGCTCGACACGACGACGACCCTCGTCACGTTCGCCCTGACCGGCTACCTGCTGACCGCCTCGATCGCGACGCCGATCGTCGGCCGCCTCGGCGACATGTTCGGCAAGGAGCGGCTGCTCGTGATCACGCTGTCGATCTTCGGGCTCGGCTCGCTCGTCTGCGCGCTCTCGCACTCGATCGAGATGCTGATCGCGGGACGCGCGATCCAGGGCGTCGGCGGCGCGATCTTCCCGCTCTCGTTCGGGATCATCCGCGACGAGTTCCCGCGCGAGAAGGTCGCGACCGGGATCGGGCTGATCAGCGCCACGTTCGGGATCGGCGGCGGCGCCGGCCTCGTGATCAGCGGGGTGATCGTCGATCACGTCGCCTACGAGTGGATCTTCTGGCTCGCCCTGATCGTCGTCATCCCGGCGGCGGTCGCGACCCACCGGTTCGTGCCGGAGTCGCCGATCAAGAGCCCGGCGCGGATCGACTGGGGCGGCGCCGCGCTGCTCTCCGGCGGACTCGTCGCCCTGCTCGTCGCCGTCAGCGAGGGCAACACCTGGGGCTGGGAGTCGCCGGCTTTCCTCGGCCTGATCGCCGTCGCAGCGATCCTGATCGTGACCTGGATCCGCTACGAGGCGCGCCACCCGGAGCCGCTCGTCGACATGCGGATGATGCGCGACCGACCGGTCCTGACGACGAACCTGACCGCGCTCCTGATCGGGTTCGGGATGTTCGGCTCCTACATCCTCGTCCCCCAGTTCGTCCAGGTGCCGGTCTCGAGCGGCTTCGGCTTCGGCGCATCGGTGACGACGGCCGGCCTGTTCATGCTGCCCTCGGCGCTGGTGATGCTCGTCGCCGGCCCGATCTCGGGCCTGATGGGCAGCCGCTACGGCTCGAAGCTGCCGCTGCTGATCGGCACGACGCTCGCCTGCGCGAGCTTCCTGATGCTCGCCGTCTGGCACTCGACCCATCTCGCGATCTACATCGCGACCGCGCTGATGGGGCTCGGAATCGGCTTCTCGTTCGCGGCGATGGCGAACCTGATCGTCGAGGCGGTCGACCAGAGCCAGACCGGTGTCGCAACCGGGATGAACACGATCATGCGGACGATCGGCGGCGCGATCGGCGGCCAGGTGGCCGCGAGCATCATCGCCGGGCACCTCACGGCCTCCGGCCTCCCGGCCGAGAGCGGCTACACCACCGCGTTCGCCGTCTCCGCGTTCGCCGTCGCGATGGCGGTCCTGGCGGCGCTCGCGATCCCGGGCCGGCTGGGCGCCGGCTCGCTCGCCGCCGTGTCGCGCGGGCACGAGGTGCAGGCCTGAGCCGACCGCCCGCCGGGCCGAGGTGGCGGACATCTGTACCTCTATGCGGCAATGATGTCCGCCACCTGACGCAGGGCCGGTGGGGGCGGCGGCCATACTGGGGTGGATGAGCGCGCTCCTCCAGCGACTCGGGGTCGAGCTGCCGATCGTCCAGGCCGGGATGGGCGGCGGCCTGGCCGCCCACGAGCTCGCCGCGGCCGTGGCCGACGCCGGCGGTCTCGGCACGATCGGCATCCTCGGGCCTGACGAGCTGCGGGCGGAGATCGCTGCGGTTCGTCGCGCTACCGATGGGCCGCTGGCCGTCAACCTGCTCTTACCGTTTGCGCGACCCGCGCACTTCGAGGCTGCCTCCGAGGCGGACGTCGTCGTCACCTTCTGGGGACGGCCGAAGCGCCGCACGGCAAAGGCGTGGATGCATCAGTGCGGCTCCGTCGAAGAGGCTCTCGTCGCGCGCGCGGCCGGGGCCGACGCGGTGATCGCCCAGGGCGTCGAGGCGGGCGGCCACGTCCGCGGGACGACGGCGGCGATGGAGCTGCTCGCCCGCGTCCGGGCGGCGCTGCCGGGCGACTACCCGGTGCTTGCCGCCGGCGGCGTGGCCGACGCCGCCGACGTCACAGCGCGCCTCGAGGCCGGTGCCGACGCGGTCGTCTCCGGGACCCGCTTTCTGATGAGCGACGAGTGCGGCGCCCACCCGGCCTACAAGGAGCGCTCGCGCGAGGCCGGGGAGACGATCCTGACCGAGCTCTTCGGAGTCGGATGGCCGGCTCAGCACCGCGTCATCCCGAACGAGGCGACCGCGCGCTGGCTGCGCGGTGATCCGCGCGGCCCCGGCTGGCTGCGCGGGCTTCATGCTGCGACCGCGCCGCTGGCGTCGCGGGTCCCGGTCGGGGTGCAGATTCGGATGGCGGCCTCGCAGCGGCCGAGCCGGCCGCTGTTCGGCCCCGCGGCTGCGACCGTCGGCGGGCCGCCGAGCCTGGTCGAGGCCGGGCCGCTCTACGCCGGGGAGTGCATCGACCGGATCGATGACATCCGCCCCGCCGGCGAGCTCGTCCGCGAGCTGGCCGGATAGCTGCTCACAGCACGAGCTGGGCGATCGCGGCGAGGCCGACGACGACGATGATCGCCCGTAACCACGGGTCCGACAGGCGCCTGCCGACCCCGGCCCCGAACAGCCCGCCGACGGTCGCGCCGACCGCGATCAGGACCGCGGGCAGCCAGGCGATGTCGGCGATGAACAGGAAGACGATCGCGGCGATCAGGTTGGCGGTCCCGGCGAGGACGGCGCGAATCGCGTTGACGTGACGGAGATCGCCGCCGAGCGAGGTGGCGAGAAGGCCGAACAGGAGGATCCCCTGGCCGGCGCCGAAGTAGCCGCCGTAGATCCCGGTCGCGAAGATCCCGGCGACCAGAAGCGGCCCGCCGTGCGGGCGGTGGGTCCGGCGCCGGGAGACGATCCAGGCGGTGAGCCGCGGTTGGAAGACGATCAGGACGAGCGAGATCGCGATCAGCACCGGGACGATCGCCTTGAAGGCCGATGCCGGCAGCGTCAGCAGCAGGATCGCACCGATCACGGCTCCCGACGCTGTCGCGGGCGCGAACCTCCGCAGCCGCGGCGCGGAGCCCTCGAGCTCGCGCCGGTAGGCCCAGGCGGCGCTGACCGCACCGGGGACGAGGCCGATGTTGTTGGAGACGTTGGCGACTACCGGCGGATAGCCGATGGCGAGCAGAACCGGAAAAGTGATCAGCGTGCCGGAGCCGACGACGGCGTTGATCGTCCCCGCCGCGAAGCCCGCGACGACGACGGCGATGATCTCGAAAGCGGACAGGCCGACGATCTTGCCCGATCGATGAGCGGACTCTCATCGCGACCACAAACCGGCTTGAGGCTCCGCGCCTACCTTCGCCGGCCATGCACGACGAGCACGTCCTCAGCCTCGACTGCTTCGGCGCGCGCTGCCGGGTTGCCGTGACCGACACCGCCGCGGCGCCGGTCCGGGCGCTCGCGGCCGCCCGGTTCCTGCTCGACTGCCACCGGCGACTGTCGCGATTCCTCCCCGACAGCGAGCTCTCCCGGCTCAACGCCGACCAGCGCGAGACGGTCCCGGTCAGTCCGCTGATGCTCGACTTCCTACGCGCCGCCCGGCGCGCCGCGGAGCGGAGCGGCGGCCTCGTCGATCCGACGATCCTCCCTGCCCTCCGCGCTGCCGGCTACGCGGGCTCCCTCTCCGGCCGCGATCCCGGCGACCTGGCCGCCGGCATCGCGGCCCGGCCCGCCACCCGTCCGGCTGCGCCCGACCCCGACGAGCGCTGGCGGGCGATCGAGATCGACCCTGCCGTGGGGACGGTCACCCGGCCGCCCGGGCTCGAGATCGACAGCGGCGGCGTCGCGAAGGGCTGGGCCGCCGACGCCGCGGCGGCGATGCTTCGCGGGGAGCCGACGCTGGCGGTCGATTGTGCCGGCGACATCCGCGTCGGCGGCAGCGCCGGGGCCGGCCGCGCGATCTCGGTCGCCGACCCGTTCGGCGGCGAGCCGGTCGCGACCCTGACCGTCCATTCGGGCGGCGTCGCAACGAGCGGCATCGGCAGGCGTCGCTGGCGGAACCGCGACGGCTCGACCGGTCACCACCTGATCGATCCCGCGAGCGGCCGGCCCTGCTTCAGCGGCATCGTCCAGGCGACGGCGCTGGCGGCGAGTGCCGAGGAGGCGGAACTGCGCGCCAAGGCGGCGCTGCTCGCCGGGCCCGGCGCGGCATCCGAGTGGCTCCCCGACGGCGGGCTGCTCGTCCTGGACGGAGGTGATGTCGTCGAGGTCGGCGATCTGTCCGAGACCGGCATCGCGGCGGTGGCGGCATGACGCCGGAGGCCGAGCGGCGGCGGCGGATCGCGCTCGCGCGGCTCGCCGAGCGCGCCCGGCGGATCAGCCTGATCCGGCGCTCGGTCGTCGCCGGCGCCGCCGCCACCTTCGTCCTCGCCTGGGGCCTCGCGCTCGGCAACCAGCTCGCGCACGGGACGAAGACCCACCCCGGCGAGAGCACGACCACGACCGGCGAGCAGGGCACGGCGGCGAGTGGCGTCGAGAGCGAGAGCAGCGAGGGCGTCGTCGTTCCGGTCAACCCGGCGCCGACCACGGTCGCCCCGGCACCCGCGCCGGCCCCGGCCCCGGCGCCGCTGACGACCTCGCAGTCCTGATGAATGCCCTGCTTCAGACCGGCGGCCTGTTCTGGGTGACGAGCCGCGCCGCCGGGACGGCGGCGCTCGTCCTCGCGAGCCTCGCCGTCGGGATCGGCCTGCTCTCGAGCTCGCGCGGCGGCGGCAGCCGGATCGCCGAGCTCCGCCCCCTGCACGAGGCGCTCTCGCTCGCCACCCTCGCCGCTCTCGCCGTCCACGGCCTCTCCCTGCTCGGCGACCAATACGTCGGCTATTCGCCGGTCGAGATCACGGTCCCGTTCGCCTCGAGCTACCAGCCGTTCTGGACCGGACTCGGCGTCACCGCCTTCTGGGGCCTCGCCGCCCTCGGCCTCGCCTACTACCAGCGGGCACGGATCGGACCGGCCCGCTGGCGCACCATGCACCGGTTCACCGCCGTCTTCTGGCTGCTCGGCATCGTCCACGCGCTCGGCATGGGTACCGACCGCGGCGCTCCCTGGTTCCTGCTGATGGTCGGCGTCACCGCGGTGCCCGCCCTGCTGCTCCTGCTCTGGCGGATCCTCGAGCCCGCCCAGCCGCCGCCGGGCCGAGCACCACGACGACGCGCGATCGACTACTCCTGACCTGACGGATCAACCGGCGGGGACGCCCTCGGCGGCGGCACGCAGCTCGGCGATGTCGAGCTTCTTCATCTTCATCATCGCCGCCATCGAGCGTTCGGCTTTCGCCGGGTCGGGGTCGCTGAAGACCTCGTCCATCCCCTCGGGGACGACCTGCCAGGCGAGCCCGAACCTGTCGCTCAGCCACCCGCACTGGCCCTCCTTGCCGCCGTCGGCGGTGAGCCGGTCCCAGTAGTAGTCGACCTCCTCCTGGTCCTTGCAGCTGATCATGAACGAGACCGCCTCGCTGAACTGGAACTGCGGCCCGCCGTTGATGCCGACGAACTTCTGGCCGTTCAGCTCCCATTCGACCGTCATGACCTCGCCGGCCGGGCCCGGTGAGCCCTCCGGATAGCGGGCGACGTTGAGGATCCGCCCGTCGTCGAAGAGGTCGACGTAGAAGTTGGCGGCCTCCTCGGCGTTCATGTCGAACCAAAGGTTCGGGGTGATCTTCTGGCTCATGATGGACCTCGCTGATCTCTGCTCGGGCGGGAAGGATCCCGCGTTCTGGCCTGCTGCTTCCCTAGACCGGCGAGCGCGCCGGAACTAATCGGCAGCCGTCGCCGGCGAGCAGCGTTCCGATCAGAGCAGGCCGGCGATCGCGGCGATCACCGCCGCTGCGACGATCGTGCCGACGATCAGCCCGATCGTCCAGCCGATCACGCTCTGGCGCAGGTCGAGCGCCCGGAAGTCGGGCCCCGGCCAGGCCGCCAGCAGCGGTTCCTCGCGTTCGTTCCGCGTCGTGTCGATCGCGTTCATCTGGCTCTGCCTTCGTCGTGCGCGTCACCCATGTCCGCCTCGCTTTCGGTGCGTCGCTCGGTTCCCTGGACCACTATGAGCGGACGCTAACAACTTTTCCGGACGCTCACAGTCCGCCGACCCTGCCGAACCCGGCCCGCGTGCGCGCCGACGTATGCTCACGGTCGTGAACGACGGCGAACCGATGCGCGGCGAGCTCCAGCAGGAGGTGATGCGGACCCTCTGGCACACCGGTGACGCATCGGTCGAGGAGGTGCGCTGTGCCCTCCCGCAGGCGCGGCGGAGCGCCTACACGACGATCCAGACCGTCCTCAACCGCCTCGCCGATCGCGGCCTCGTCAGCCGCGCCCGGGCCGGCCGCGTGATCCGCTACCGGGCCCGGATCTCCGAGGCCGACTACCTCTCCCGCTCGCTCGACACCATCCTCGCCGGCGCCTCCGAGGAGGCGCGACGGGGCGCGCTCGTGAACCTCGCCGAGCGCCTGCCCGCCGATGAGCTGGCGGCGCTCCGCCGCGCCGGCGACGGCCGCCCGCGGCGATGAGCGCGCTGCTTCCCGCCGCCGGCGGCGTGCTCGGACTGCTCGCCGTGCCCCACCTCCTTCCCCGCACCGCGATCGCCCCCGGCGCCGGGATCGCCCTCTGGTTCGCTGCCCTGACGATCCGCGCGGCGCTCGCGATCACGCTCGTCGTCGCCACCGGCCTCGCGCTCGCCGAGGCGGTGCCGGGCCATCCGATCGCGCTCGCGCCCGGGGTCATCGTCACGGTGACGATCTCGGCCGCGGCGCTCGGCGCCTGGCGGACGACCCGGGCGCTGCGCCTCTGGCTGCGGGAGGAGTCGATCGAGGGCGGCCCCGGCGGCAGCCTGATCGTCGGCGGCACCGACGTGGTCGTCGCGACCGCGGGCTTCCGGCGGCCTCGGACGTTCGTCTCCGCCGGCGCCCTGCTCGACCTCGACGATCGCGAGCTCGCCGCCGGCCTCGCCCACGAGACCGGCCACCAGCGGCCGCTCCACCGCCTCCTCGCCCCGCTGGCGATCGGCCTGCTCGGCTGCGCGCGGCTCCTGCCCGGCAGCCGCTCCGCCTTCCGCAACCTCCACTTCCAGCTCGAGCGCGACGCCGACGCCTACGCGCTGCGGAGCACGTCCGACCCGCGCGGCCTCGCCGGCGCGATCGTCAAGGCCGGACAGCCCGGCGCTCCCGACGTCGCCGATCGCCTCCGGGCGCTGCTGCCGCCGGCGGGCCTGGACGCCGCCGCTTAGTTCCGGCTTCGGGGCCGGCCCGACGCCGGTGGCAGGTTTCCCCCCGTATAGAGGGGAAACCTGGATTCGAGCACGTGGCCCGTGCCCGGGCCGCTCAGCCGCCGCCGCCGGTCATCCCCGCCGCCCTTTCGACCGCCGCCTGGGTCTGCTTGGCGAGGAGCTTGACCTGCGCCGGCGGCTCGCGGGCCTCGATCGCGTCGAGGAGATCGCCGAGCGCCTTGGTGGCATCGTCGTAGGCCGCCGGGTCGAGCGCCTCCAGATCGCCGGACTCGGCGGCGAATCCGTCCCGGGCCGCGGTCGCCTGCTGGACGGCGCCCTGATACTGGACCTCGCCGCCGGCCTTGACGCCCTGCGCGTAGTGGTCGGGCACGAGTGCGAGACCGTCGAGCGTCGGCTGGAGGCGAACCTGCAGGTCGGCGACCTGCTCGGCGAGCGAGGGCTCAGGCGCCGTGCTCCTGCCGATCGCGTAGCCGACGCCGCCGCCGACCACCAGCGCCACGACGGCGGCGATCGCCACGACCCGCCAGCCTGAGCCGCCGCTCTGGCGGTAGAGCGACATCAGCGGCAGACCGCCGCGACGGCGATGCCGTCGCTCGCCTCGGCCGCCGCCCGCGCGGCAGCGAGGAGGTCGTCACGGCTGCGCGCGTCGGAGAGGTCGAGGACCTGGCTGCCGCAGGCCATCGTCACCTGGGGAAGCAGCGAGCCGAGCCCGAGGTTCAGCGATGACTCGTCGACGGCGGTCGCGAGATCGTCGACGAAGGCCTCGCCCCGACCGCTGACCGCGGCCTTGACCGGCCCAGCGAAGACGACGCCGCCGAGGCGGTCGACGATCGCGGCGCGGCGATCGTCGCCGTCGCCGCCGGTCGCGAAGGCGGAGAAGAGCTCGGTCTCGGCGATCGCCACGACCGCACCGTTGGTCTCGCCGAGCGCCGAAGTCGCGACGCCGCGAAGCTCGGCAGGCCCGAGCGGCGAGCGACCGGCGGCACCGGACTCGAGCGCGACGGCGCCGACGGCCGTCGCGCGGAGGAGTCCGGCCTCGGCGTCGTATGCGGTCTCGACGGTGATCGTTCCCGGCGCCGCGCCGGCCTCGACGCAGGCGAACTCGGCCTCGGCGACGAGCCGGCGACGTTCAACGGGGCCGGTGACCCGGGCGGAGCGCTCGAGCTCGACCCGGATCAGGGTCATCGCGGCGCCGACCGAGGCGAGGACCTCGGCATGGTCGGGCGCCAGGAACCGCTGCCCGTCGCGCCCGCAGAGCTCGGGGACGAGCGCCTCGCCGGCGCCGCCGAGGGCGACGATCGGCGCGTCGGCCGCGACGCCGGAGGAGCGGATCGCCTCGCGGACGGTCACCCCGATCTGATCGAGCGCGGCGTCGAGAGCGGCGCGGGCCATCGCGACGCCGTCGCTTCGGTGCCGCTCGCCGAGCGCCGCGAACGCCGCCAGCGCCGAGTCGCGGGAGGCGGCCGAATGGGCACCTGGCCGAACGACGCCGAGCGCGTTCGCCGCGCAGGTCGCGGTTACCGCGAAGCGCCCGCCCGGGCCCTCGACGATCGCGTAGTCGTCGCGATCGCCGGGCCGCGGTGCGATCGTCGCAGCCCGGCAGCCGGCGAGGTCCGAAGGCGCCGCGAAGCAGGCGTATGGCAGGCCGGCGCCGTGGGCGCTCCGCGGACCGATCCCGCTGACCCCCTTGCGGCCGAGCCGGACCATGCTGCCGCCGGCGACGCCGACCACCCAGCTGTCGATCGAGCGGATCGCCGTCGGCCTCCCCATCACCTTGATCGAGCGCAGCAGCGGCCGGCCGCCGCTGACGACGGAGACGTTGGTGCTCGTGCCACCGACCTCGACGACGACCGCATCGGCGACGCCGACCTGGTGGAGGGCGGCGGCGACCCCCGCCGCCGGGCCCGATCCGACCGTGAACGAGGGACGGCGGCGGAACGCCTCGATGTCCATCGCGCCGGCGTCGCCGCGGAGGACGAGCAGCGGCACGTCGAGGCCCGACTCCTCCATCGCCCGCTCCACCACCCCGGCGGTGCGCTGGATCGCGGGCAGGATCGCCGCGTTGATCGTCGCGCTCACGGTCCGGGTCTCGAGGCCGTAGGCGCCACTGAGCTGGTGGCCGCAGCAGGCGGGCATACCGGCCTCGGCGGCGATGTCGGCGACCCGGAGCTCGTGCTCGGGCGCCTCGACAGCGAAGGCGCCGCTGACCGCGACGGCCTCGCAGCCCGCCCCTGCAAGCTGCTCGACGGCGGCGCGGGCGGCGCCCTCGTCGAGGCCGTGGGTGAGGTCGAGGAAGGCGTGCTCGGTCTCGAGGTCCCGCCCCGGCGCGAGCCCGACCGTGCCGACCTTCGAGCGCTTGCGGGCCTTGCGCAGGTCTGGCTTGGCGCCGAGGCCGATCACGCCGACCCGCGGCACGTCGCCCTCGAGCAGGGCGTTCATAGCCTGTGTCGTCGAGAAGGCGACGAGGTCGACCGATGCGGCCCGCTCGCCGAGCGTGCCGAGAAGCTGCGCGAGCGCGGCCGCGACGCCGGCGTTGACGCCGTGGCCGTGCTCGTGGCTGGTCGGGACGACCGCTTCGGCGACGAGCGCGAAGGGAGCGGGCTCGATCGCGACTGCCTTCGTGAACGTGCCGCCGACATCGACCCCGATCCGCATCCCGCCGGAGGCGGCCTGCGCGTCACCGTTGCGGGTGAGCGGCGCCGCCGTGGTCGCGCCGCTCACTGCTGCGCCGCCTCCGTCGGCAGCGCCCGCCGGGCGGCGATCCGCGGCTTCAGCAGGAAGACCCAGAGCGCCCCGCCCACGAACGTCGCGAGCAGCGCCGCCTGGACCGCGATGCCCTCGACGGTCGGGTGGATGCCGGTCATCTCGGCGATGAAGATCGGCAGCCTCGCCCAGTCGCCGTTGATCGGGGTTACGCCGATCACGTCGGCGCCCTGCAGCGAGCGGACCGCGTTGCCGGCGAAGGCGACCGAGAGCAGGAGCAGCATCGCGGCACCGCCGATCAGAAGCGGCTTGATCGGCAAGCGCTTGCCGAGCTTCAGGATCGCGTAGCCGACGCCGACCAGCGCCCCCGCCGCCACCGCGGCGCCGAGCGCGACCCAGAGCATCAGGCCGTCGGCGAACAGCACCAGCGCCTGGTAGAAGAGCACGGTCTCGAAGCCCTCGCGGTAGATCGCCGTGAAACCGAGCCCAGCGAAGGCGAGCGCGCCCCCGGTCGCCACCGCCGCCGAGACGCGCGAGCGCATGAACTCCATCCAGCGCCGGTGTTCGAGCCGCGAGACGAGCCAGAAGCAGACCATGACGAGGACGAGGACCGCCAGGACGGCGGCGCCTCCTTCGAGCAGCTCGCGATCGACCGGCGCGATCTCGAGCACGGTCAGCGTCAGCGCGAAGGTGGCGATGCTGGCGGCGATCGCGGCCGCCGCGCCCCACGCCAGCGGCCGGCGGTAGTTGCGGGCACGGGCCGCCTCCAGCGAGCCGAGCAGGATCGCGATCAGCAGCACGGCCTCCAGGCCCTCGCGGAAGAGGATCGTGAACGAGAACGCGAAGGCGACCGCCGGCGCCGCGATCCCCTTCTCGGTGATCGAGCGCTCGACGTCGTCGAGGCCGCGAAGGATCTCGCGCTCCTGGTCGCGGACCTCGCCCATCGGCGCGCCGCTCTGGATCGCATCGCGATAGGCGGCGAACTTGAACTCCATGTCGAGGACGAGGTCCGGCTCGCGGAGCCGAAGCGGGATCTCCGCGTACTCGAAGTGGTCGAGGTAAGCCGTTCTCGCGACGTCGTAGGCGGCGTCGCGGTTGCCCTCGGCGGCGAGGTCGGAGGCCTTCTGGGTCAGCTTTCCGGCCTGCTCGACCTCGACCTTCGCGCGCTCGACCGCATCGGGCGAATCCGACTGCGCCGCCGCAACCGGAACGACGACGGCGAAGGCCGCGACGAAGGAGATGAGGGCGAGCAGCAAACGCATGAGTCCGCGGCTACTCCTGCTGCTTGAGGGCCGTCCGGGCCTCGTCGAGTCCGTCGTTGGCCTCGGCCACCAGCTTCTTGACCTCGGGTACGGGGGCGCCGCCGGTGATCGCGTTCCGGAGCTCCTCGCGGATCAGCTCTTCGAGGTGCTCGTTGAGCTCCGCGTCGGCCTCCTCGAGCGGCCCTTCGACGAGCTCGAAGTGCTCGAGGTAGGCAGTGCTCGTGAGCTCCTCGGCCTGATCGGCGTCGCCCTTCTCGTAGGCGGCCAGCGCGGCGGCAAGACCGTCCTCGACGGCGCCGATCTCATCGATCGCCATCGCCGGCGTGATCGACTCCTCGGCGTCGGTCGAAGTCCCGTCGGAGCTGTCGCCGCAGGCGACGAGTCCGATCGTCGCCGCGATCGTCGCGATCGCGAGGATCGGCTTGCCCGCCGTCGGCCCCCGCCGCTTCTGCTCGTTCCTTGTCATCCAAGACCTTTCGCTGTCGATCCGGCCCGGTTAGGGCGCCCTTATTCGGCAACC
>Ga0070659_100002432_pt1 | contig 13228 bp, 4 predicted proteins | sample KBSC23metaG_FD_64666 | JGI IMG/M metagenome (GOLD analysis project Ga0070659, IMG submission 64666) | Corn rhizosphere microbial communities from Kellogg Biological Station, Michigan, USA - KBS C2-3 metaG | ecosystem: Host-associated > Plants > Roots > Rhizosphere > Soil ...
GAAGGATTTCTATTTGATGGACCTGTAAAAAGTGTCCTTGCCATGATAAGACGCAGGAAACGACCCACCTACCGCTAGGAATGACTCTCCCCCCATGCATGCCCATGGGACTCTCTTTAGCTGCCTGTTTCAAAATCCGATTAAGTGGTTCTAAGGAATGGATTGCGAAGGAAAATAAATATCGATATCGGGGACGAGGGCTCTGCTCACCACTGTGATTGGGCTTCAATTTCCTCTTTTTACTCAAATATATCCATAGCTTCATTCCTTCCTTGCAAGGTTCTTTTTCAACACAGGATTTCGTCTTGCTTTCCGTTTCTATCCCCTCGGAATACTGCTTAGATCAGGCTGTAGGTACCGGGCTCACTCACTCAACCAGGGAAGACCACATTGCTTAAAACTAAAGAGAAGGACGTGATGTCTTTCGGAAGCGCCGGCCACCATGAACACGATATTGGCTCCGCACTAGATTTCTCAATAGCTACATAGTTCAAAAGTAGACAGTATGGATCTTCTTGTTCGGTCCTAGAGAAAAGGTCCTTTCGAAAGAAAAGAGGAAGGTCCAATGGCTCAAATTCTATGACCCAGATCCTGAGGCGGAGAATTCTTTAGAGGCTCCAAACTTGAGAAGTGGAACCGCTACCTAACCCAGCTCAGGTTTCTGAAGTGCCTGCAGCATAAATCAGTGAACAGGTTGGATGTGCAATCTAGCCGATTGCCTATTGCTTTCCATCAAGCAACTAATTGAAATAGAAGGCAAGAGCTCCAGTTCCAGTTCCTGTTGGGCAAGGGGGATAGTACAATCTACGGGACAAGCCCGGTTTATTTAGACCTATTTCTCTGAACTGAACCGACAGAAATTTGATACTGCTTGCTACCGCCTAACAAGAACATATAACTTTCCGATGGAAACTAGACCAACGCTTGGATCAAGAGAAGTGCCAGCTGGGTCTCAGGTATCCAGCGCCGGTTGTTAGGGAGATTAGTCGGCAGGCTTATCAGATTGTGTGTGCATCTATCCTTTCCTAAAGCTTCCCTCTACCCCTGAAACTCGAATCCCTCTTTGGCATAGGAATAGGAGCTGGTCAGTAGTAAGCATTTCTGGTTCCTTGTCTCTTTTGTGTGAGTGTTAGTCTATTTCCATTTCCCATCCATTCACCCGGAAGGGAACAGAACCGCTTTTCATTCACCACTGCTTTCCTACCAACAAGAGAAGAGAAGATATTCTCTGGCACTATCGCATCACGCGTTGCTGAAGATGAAGAGCAGACAAGAGATATTTTCTTCACTACCGAACCGATTCGCAGTTGACTTCCTTCGGCCCTTGATCTCGTTCCAAGAGATTTGATTCCTGTAAGGGTGCCGGTACTTATTCCCGGCAGGCGGAAGGATCCCTTTTGAGTGCCAGTGCTGCTCACTATGGGCCAAAACCAGCCTTTTTCTTTCGTCAGCAAACACCATCTGAGTTCATGGTAGGTGATATCGAAACGCTTCCCTATCAAATAGGTAAGGAACTAGGGACCAGAGTAAGGGATCTATTGATCAAGGTCATGTCACCTCACCGTTGACAATCTGTGTCCAAACCGGATGGAATAGAGGACATATCCAGAACAGGAAGGATCTCCTATTACTAGGGACTAGGGAAAAAGAGAAAGAGAAAGACAAGTCTATTTGCTTGGATGCCGGTTATAGGACTAGTAAAGTCAAGGATGGAAACTATAACGTATCCATTTCTGATTGTGGTTGGATCCCTGGGTGGTGCTGGTAAAGAATACTCATATCGCTCTAAGACATACCATGTTTATAGCTATCTTAGGCGCTAGTCTAGTATAGTAAATGCGGCGGTAATGATGATTTCTACTCAGCTCTGGCAAGAGTTTCTATTTCGAAGGGAATAGGTCTAGAGTAACTAGAATACCAGGCCAACTCTTTGAACAGAACGGAAAGAGAGTCCACTTCTGCATGGATCCTTCATTTCCGGAACAAGGAAGCTGGGCGTAGACCCGTTACTTCTTACTTTACTACGGTGGAGGGGATGCCATGATTCCAATGCGTATTGACTAGGTCGTAAGAGAACTACTTGAGCTCTAATACTTTGATCCTCCTATAGGACTCGAAACCAGTCTACGCCCTTGCCCTGTAGGAAACTAGACTCGCTAGTAAAGAGGAGGCGGATGCTTCGCTTTAGGCTTGGCTTGAGCTTCCGTTTATTGGAAAAGTGCCGTAGCTCTAGTTGGGAAACATTTCCATTCCTGTCTTCAACTGAACCCTGGCCAGTTCCCTGAGCAGATCCATTAGCATAGCAACAAAGGGTTGTTTTCTATCACGACAGATTCGCCTATTCCTCGCATCACAACAAGACAGACGTATCTCTTGCCAGGTCCTTTTCTGGATCTCATTCCAGGCCAGTTGGGAAGAGGATTCGCCAGACCTTGGTTTGGTTTTATGTAAAATTGGAATCGTGGCCATAATCAGGTATGGCACATTATGAAGTAACTGGAATGGGAATGGGGTCTTACTTCGAATTGGACACGGACGCACTATTGGATTTCCTTTTCTGAAGGCTAGGGCTATATCCATTAGTATCAAATGCCTTAATTGCTTTATTTTCTTTCTTTGGTTTAGGCGTTCCATTGCCTCAATCTTCACCATTGGTACAAGATCCCCTCAAGAACTGCTCTTTTCAGAACGTTCAATCTGAGTAGAGGCTGAGCCACACATCATCTCACCCATTGGGGACTTTTACTTCCTCTTCAGGCCTTGTAGTGATTTATGTGAAAAAGTGGAAATTCAATTTCCATTAGCCACCACTACTATCATGGGTACAGTCTGTGTAATCTTGCATTGTTCCTAGCTATGCTTTGTATCTTCGAATACACTTGACTAGAGCTTGCTTGTGGATCGAATATTTCAAAGAACGAATACTTCCGCATATGCCGACGGCGAAAGCAATCTCCTAGTGTCTAGTGTTCGTGGTCTCGACCTATTTTCCATTGGTAGAAGCCTGCCGTTTCTATCAAAGCTTTTCCAACAAAGAAGAAGCCCCATATTGCAGCTGAAAGAACTTACCCACCCGGCACCTAATGATACACGTACGTAGGTTATGCCTCTAATAGTATTTCCAACCACCAGGTCCGCTTGAGATTAATAAGATTTGGGCAGATGGGGGGGCTTTAAAAGCTTAGAAGCTGATCCCATCCCACACTTAGAATGAATAGTGCACTCTCCTCTCGTGGCTGTTGCCGATCGCTTGATTGAGAAGCAGCCCTCGACTCGGTCTACAACTCTAAGATCTCAGGATTGGCACTCTTGAGGGCGGACACCGGCCTAAACTCCTTCTGTTGAACCCCTGGAGAGGAGGGACCTCAGGAACATAAACATAAAACAGTGGCTTTCGGAAGCAAAGGTTGACCTCTTCGCGGCATTACTCTTTGGCACTATACTCGTATCCGTGTCCTGGTAGAAGATAGATCTCAGTCATGGCTAGAGGAATGTGATCCGTTGTGGAAAGGCAATATATTTTTGATTTCAAGCACAGGCGCAAGTATGCCACTTAGGGGGAGTAAGCACAGCTCGTCGTAGGATAGCAATCCACATAAAAGAGAGAAGTAGTTTAAGTTGATGCCAGTGTGGGTAAACGAACTCTTTAGCCGGATCTGGAGATGGCGACTAGCGCATAAGCCTGCTGACTAAACGAGCTGTTCTGGACTGGATACGAGACTGACTCCCCAGAGACCGGGGATCACTGAACCCTATTATTCCAAGCATGGGCTTTAGCGGAGAAAGGTGCTGCTCTAATGGCGAACCAAACAGCTTCAAAGCTCCGAGGGAAGAAAGATTTGACCCCCATTGAAACCTGTCTTTGAAAGGTGATACGAGCACAGAAATGTAGATAGCCCTCTAGTCCGGATGGATGGCAGTCTCTATCTAGTACGAGATTCCACTGGTTCACATCATTCACTAATCGAAAACTTACGTTCAGATTACGTTCTGCATGAATGCTTGCTCAAACCTCTAAGTGCTCGTACCTGGCCCAGACCTAACAAGTGCCACAGTTCTTAAGTATAGCGGATCTCATATCGGGCAGTCAAGCATTTCTCTAGTCTGGTTCAGAAGCCGCACCGTTGGCCAATACCTCTAGCAAAGATCGAGTGAGTTCGTTCTCACCTTTTTGATGGGAACTCCTTGCTTGAGTTCCGTCGACACCAAAAAGTATTGAATAGCGCTGACACTCCTTCCTATATTCCTCTCTGGCAAGTCCACGGCATCAATCAATACGAGTGAGAAGTGAAAACCTCGCTCACAAGCACGGGTGTCGAACTCTAGTCTAGATCAGTGCCAGTGCGGCACTACGAGTCAAGGTGCCGGATGATTGATCGAGGGAAGAAACCCCGTATTTTTGCCCTACCTCTGGAAACCCGAATCCAGTTTTCGAAAAGAAAGAAAGTTTTGCCGTGATTTTTGCTTAGGAAGTGAGTAGACGTATAATGTACCGGCATCTTCCACTGCTACGTATCCTCAACCCAGAGGGAGGTCTAATTATTCCTCCCTCTGGGATCAAATAAATGTCTTCCAACCCCCACATGGAATAGGGCTCTGAGACGCACCACAGAGCACGTAGCAGCGACTTTGAAGGTTTCGAGTCCGATACCATACCCTAAAAAGAATAAGAAGAGCCTTTCTGCTTCAATCGGCAGGGCTTCAGGAGTGGACTTGAGACGAAAACCTCGGTCAAATGCGCCATAGTTGAGATAGAATGGCATTTACCCGTGTTCAAGAAAATGGAAGTTTATTTAGAGGGTTGTCGCTTTGATCGATAGTGCTAGGCTGCTTAAGACTAAGACCGGCGTATTTCATAAGATTTCCTAAAGTTGGTTTATAGGGTCTGGGCCTAAAGAAGCATGGATGCCTGGAATTGCTATTTCCAATCTCAAGTCATATTTGCATTTGCGCTGAAGATTTGCGTAGGAAAGGTGGCCAGTCTCCTCCGACTCAAAAGCCCAAAGGAACTTATTTTCCATGCCCGGTATCGAGAACCTTCTCTGCCTTTTCCATGCCCGGTATCGAGAACCCTCTCTCCCTACGACCTTCTTTCAGGGATGCGTCTTCCTTGAATTGAATTGAACGGCACTTCGGAACTTGTGAAATACTTTCTTATCGCCAGGGCTCAGTTTATTCGAGTATTTGTGTTGGTCCGCACTCCTATCTCCTATCTACAGCTACCGCTATCAATTCCTATTCCCAGTTTGTTTCCTCTATCCCTTCCTAAAGTGGCAGAAGCATTCGAGTAAGAGATCGGCATCACACTAGTGAAAGTCAAGTAACGGAAAAGCATCTCCTAAATAAAAAGAAATCAATTAGACTAGTTTTCGAAACGATGCTCCCACAAAAGGCAAGCTTGTCCAATACGGGTTACCTTGGCCAAAGATAGGAAAATAGATGCATCTTTTCGGAAAGGAGATACGAACCTTCTCCTCTTGTACAACAAACAGGCCTCCCCAAAAGGCAGAAGCATCTCCGCTTGGTTATAGGCTGCCTTCAAGGAAATACGTGATACCCGTTCCCTTGGCTAGACTAGAGCCGCTAAAGATCCATTTGATGGGTTGCCTCTGAGGAGCTGTGCCGTCCGTTGACACCTTCCTCAAGTGTCTGAATCAAGTAATGGGTTTGTTTTTTCTCGTACCTGCATGGTTTCCTACTTATTGGCTTGAAGCCGACCCATAGCTTTGTTGTGGTGAGGATGACTCTATTCCTCTATTTCTGATTTCGATTTGATTCACGACTGATCCACAGTTCGATGTCTTTAGCCAGGGCAGATCTCCCAATCCGGAACGGAAGTCCGTATTCACTTGTGAGAATATGATCTTCCACACTGGCATCCACAGCTACTACTCGTCCTTACTACTCCTCGGAAATTGCAATTCATTCACATCTGCTACCAATACCAAGAAATACCAATACGGACTTCTTGTTCCAATCGAAACGAGCAAACCTGGGGAAGATAGCAAGATTAGCAGAACGGGAACCCCCCACGGGGAAGGGCTCTGAGACGCACCACAGAGCCCGTAGCAGCGACTTTGAAGGTTTATCGCCCATCGGCCCAGAAATCCATAGAAAGACGATTGAGATTAGTGAATGGCATCGATCTGAAGTTCATAGAATCTCTAGCGTCTCTTTGTTCGTAACAAATGAGTAACTTAACTACTAATGTGACGAATAGTGCCAGGCGTAGTGTATCACTGGAATTCGATCAGTCTGTTGGAAAGGGATCACTCTCTGATTCTGCTTCAAGTCCTGTGCGTGCCTGTTTCGAAGAATGCTATTCGCTCTAGTGGAAAAAGTAGCGATTTATGGCCATGATCCCGACCCGAACCCTCAAATGATGACGAACGGCTGACTTCACGTAGAACCCGTTATGCCAATCTGGATTCCACATCTGCTACAAGAAAATCGTCTTGAAAGATTGCAAATCAAGCATTCGTCCTTAGCGCAGTTCCTGAAAGATATCGTGCCAACAGAAAGATCTCGTTCCCGTAGATTCCGTTCGTTCCAGCAATCGTGCCGGAACTCACTGATCCATTCAAAGGATTTCTTTACCACTGCTCCCGATGGCCAAAGGACCGATATCTTCTTCTCACGCCTAGCAAAGATCGAGTTCTGTTCTCACTTCACTTAATGAGCCTATTTATCTGTTTTTATACCATAGATTAGATTCTCAGGGAGAAGTGGCGCACTTTCTCGAGCTATCTAAGCATCCAGGGAAGTGATTCCACAAGCTAGAGAGATTCTCCTCTTTTCTTTTTCAGAGTTGAGCTGGCGGATCAATGTTTGTCAAATCATTCTCTGTTGAGTTGAGTCCTCGCCGAAGGTGCCGTGCCGTATAGTACTTCCCCAGGTGCGCTATAGTACTTCTCCGGTTATAGGTGATAGGTGCATGGCTTCCGCTCATAAAGAATGAGTGAGACCGGCGCTCAATCAATCAGCCACCAGTAGAGGATAAAGGAAAAAGGGGTTCATCAATGAGAGGCGCATGAGATTCTGTATTGGCCAACTCTTTCTAACTATCACTAGGCCGGATACTCCGATTCTCTGTGGACGATTTCCTTCTCTCTCGTTCAATGCCCTTTGGTCTCGAGGATCACCATTTGGTGGGGTTGGGGTCACACCCGAAGTCGTATTGGAGAATTGAGCGGAACTACTTCCATGTGCACTCTTTTCTCGGGTCAGGAAGCCCTGTTTTTGAAGTGAAGCAGGAAGACCTCTTCGTCATCATTATTGGGGTATGGGCCCTAAATCATTGGAAAAGACGGTTTTCTTTAGGGAATTGACACGATATCGCCTCCTTCTGTACTAATCAATCAAGGGAATGGATGAGTTCACTTAAGAAGCAGGCCTGGCCAACAGAGAAGTCAGCTCAGGTTTCATCTCATCTAAGCAGCAGCCAAGCGATGATTCTGGAATCGTGCCATGCTTGACAGTTGGACTTCTCGCCATACATAGAAATGAACTGCTGATGAGCTAGCTATCCCCGATATGATCTGGTACTAGACTTCACACATGTTGCCATCGTATAATCGGAGAATCAACGCGGAAAGAAAAAAAGATGATTTTCGATACTAGGATGACTACTCCCGAGGCCTGTTTTAACTAAAGAATTTACAGGTGGCCCGGTCGGTAAACTATTCCCGAGAGAGGAGAAGCAGAAACATCAATCTGTATTTTCGTATCATATTCCAGCAGCTCCAATGCCTTAGAGCGGGATCTTATCTTCCTAGAAAGAAATGAGTGTTGCACACGGATAGCCAGCTACTCCTTATGAATGGGATGCATGCATATTTCAATTCATGAACTGAAGCTCGTAGAAATCCTTCCTATCCGCCTAGTTACCTATCCGGGCTTGTTTCGTAGAAATCCTACCTTGCTTTTGTTTTGAGAAAGACTATTTTTGAGTTTCTTCGGTGCAAAAGTAGGCAAGTCCGTTTCATATAGCTGCAAAAGTTAGCAAGTCCTTTTTCCCTAAGGAAACTCGATTTCCAATGAAAAAAGTGCGGATCACTGGGTCAAAAGTAGTGTTTTTCTAGTTTACCTCATAAATGCATGTTTTGAGAGCAATATTTTTCGGTCAAGTCCTAATCACTTAGCTGTAAAAGTAGGCTTTTTTCATCTCCCGAAACCTCCCCAAAACTCCACACCAAGCCTTTAGATACGCAAATATGAGCTTGCCTTGGCTTTATTGCCCTTATCGGATGGAAGTTACAGATGAGAAATGACGTATCTTACGTATCGAATCTCAAGTAACGGATGAGAATTGACGTATTCAAAGTGGAAAGAACGAATATCGATTCTCGTGGATGAACGGAGGAAATGGGAACTTGGTCTTTGCACTCTTCTTTCGGGGGGGTTATCCCATGACATGATAAAGACCAATCCAAAACTTCTTCGTTTCGTTGGTAGAACCAACGCCGACTCTTCTCTAAAATAATAGAGAGATCTTTTGATAGTATCACTTCTATCAATGCAATGAAAGAACTATCCCTTCCTATTTGTTTGTCCTAATGAGACAAAGAAGAGCCTCCTTCTTTACCACTTTAGGGGATGGGGGTGAAGGGGGGTTTACATACAACCGGGGCAAAGTGGTTTATGATTGAATCTCAGAGGCATTCTTATCATTTGGTAGATCCAAGTCCATGGCCTATTTCGGGTTCACTCGGAGCTTTGGCAACCACCGTAGGAGGTGTGATGTACATGCACTCATTTCAAGGGGGTGCAACACTTCTCAGTTTGGGCCTAATATTTCTCCTTTATACCATGTTCGTATGGTGGCGGGATGTTCTACGTGAATCCACGTTGGAAGGGCATCATACAAAAGCTGTACAATTAGGACCTCGATATGGTTCTATTCTCTTCATAGTCTCGGAGGTTATGTTCCTTTTTGCTTTTTTTTGGGCTTCTTCTCATTCTTCTTTGGCACCTACGGTAGAGATCGGAGGTATTTGGCCCCCAAAAGGGATTGGGGTTTTAGATCCTTGGGAAATCCCTCTTCTTAATACCCCTATTCTCCCTTCATCCGGAGCTGCCGTAACTTGGGCTCATCATGCTATACTCGCGGGGAAGGAAAAACGAGCAGTTTACGCTTTAGTAGCAACCGTTTTACTGGCTCTAGTATCCACTGGCTTTCAAGGAATGGAATATTACCAAGCACCCTCCACTATTTCGGATAGTATTTATGGTTCTACCTTTTTCTTAGCAACTGGCTTTCATGGTTTTCATGTGATTATAGGTACTCTTTTCTTGATCGTATGTGGTATTCGCCAATATCTTGGTCATCTGACCAAGAAGCATCACGTTGGCTTTGAAGCAGCTGCATGGTACTGGCATTTTGTAGACGTGGTTCGGTTATTCCCATTTGTCTCTATTTATTGGTGGGGAGGTATATGAAAGAAGGGAACGAATAAGTGGATTGAGGAATAAAAGCTCGAAGACAAAGAGAACTTTAAGAGAATGGAATCCTATTTAATATTAGCAATTCACATATAATCTTAAATAACGATCATCCTCCTCTGTGTGCAAAACGAAGCTGCCGTAGGTAGTTGTATTATTATGGAATTGTGTTTTGATTCCTAGTTTATAAACGTTGTAAGGTAACGTTTCTCGTTGGTAGTAGTTGTTGTTGGTTATAAACGTTAGTTGTTGTGAAGCATATGAGAATATGCCTGGTTTTGGGTAATATCTTAAGAGGTGCAACGTTCTCCGTGGGTGTTGGTACGAGTGTGGTTTTTCACAGGTCCGGAGACAAGAAAAGAGCCGAATTAGTGTAGGAATGGAGATTTCTACTTTCCGTAGTTGGGTTCGAACCTGAAGATGGTTTTGTGGTGTCTGCTTCGTCTCTAGATTATGCTTCGTCTCCAGAATCCCTACCCTAAAGAGTGAAATTGCGTAGCTTAAGGTAGGTGTTTCCCCAATCCGCGCAAAATAAACGTAAGGGCTGTCTATTGGTAATAGAATTGAAAGGGTAGAAGGTATCAACCCCTCGGCATTGTTGGAGAAGTTTAAGTGGGAGTAAGCATTGCCCCCTTACTTGTTCGTTGTCTATCTGTTCTACTAACCTAACCTGATGTCTACCTGTAGAAATCTATACTCGTTTGAACTACTCGATTGCTATTTTTTTGTCTTTCCTTTACTAATACTAACTACTAATAACGTGCGTGGAATAACGAGTTTTATTTTTTGGTCTGCTGATTGAAAGAGGAGTGTTAAAGCAATTCGCTTACGAAATCACAGTCCAAAGCAAAGCAACTACTTACTGGTTTAGCTCGTGTTTTCCTTTTTGAAGTAGTTTGGCAGACGCATCGATTGTTCGTGGCTGGTCACACGGCTCCGGTGCATCGGGCCACTCTCAATTGTGTGGTTCCGAAAAAACTAGGGCTCTTCTCGTATGAGCAGGCTTATCAACCACTCAGAATAGGGAGCTTCCAGCGGGAAGTCCAGCTTTGGGACGTTGCCCCTCCCTCGGATGAAAATAGATCTCGTGGAGACGGGCTTGACAAAAGTCAGTTAGCAAGCGGGTGTTCCATAAAAAAAAAATAAACTAGGATTCTCGGATGATTCAAGCTTTTTCAAGAGTGAGTAAGTCTCCCTACTCATCGGAAAATTAACACTCTGAGGCGCTTATTCCTATTCCCACTTGAAAATCTACAGCCCAGTGCTCCGCCGTAACTTTAGTTAGGTCAAGCCTGCTTTCCGCACACTCTGTCATGTCCTCACTTCAACCCCCATTCTTTAGGCACCGTAATTTCGCTGCTTCTTTCTTCTTCCAACCAGACAAAACGTATGGATCGCTTCCTGCTTCCTTTCTTTGGAGAGAATGGGCTACGGCACCTACAAGAGCATATGCTCGGGCATCCATCCAATTATGGAATATTCAGGCCAGCAGTAAACGAATGAAGACAATGTCAAATGTCAGTGGTCATCATCCCTATAAGAAATATGGGGAAGCTTTGTACGCAATCCAAGCAAGTCAAGCAGGGACACTGAATCGGTAAAGAAACCAGCCTAAAGAGTATGTATTCACACTGGTACAGAACATAGATCAGATCGTAAGGGATAGAGGGATGCAATAATAAAGAAAGATCTTGATTTTATCTTTCCTTCCTTCCTGCTTAGGAAAGTTCGAGTTGCCGGGCCTCAGAGCCAATTCCTTAAGGAAAATCTGGTTTCTTACTTTATTTGTGTGGGGACCCATATTTCAATATGTTCAATTAACCTCACACCGGACTTTGTCACTTTGAAGCTCTAAGGTATCTCGTACAAATACGCAGGAGTCAGGACTCATCTAACTACTCTTTCAACTATCCCTACTCTTACTTAAACTGTCCCCCTAAGAAGTCATCAAATGGTAACACGATGCCGGGTGTGGCAGGGATCGAAAAAAAAAGCATTAGCTCATTCGCAGAGAGAGAATGAGAGAAGGTGGATAATGGTTAGGGATGTAAGTACTAGAGTTTGGTAGGTTTGAATTGTGTGGCCAGGGGTATTGGTTACGATTCCAGTGGTCTTCAGGCGAGTTGACAAAACTACCCCTATGCGAAAAGAATGAAGCTGATGTGGTTGTTCCAATTTATGAAATTGACTTGCTCTTCTCTCGATTGAACCATTGCAACCAAGGATTGAAAAAAACTTCTATTTACTCGAGTTTCCATGTGATAGATTTTTCCTACGGAAACGTTTCCTTTTTTGTTAGAAACCCAGCTCTTTCCTTTCCCTTCCTGACCATGAAACAGGCTAGCGCCTTTTATGAACTCTTATCCAAAATCTCTCATCAATCAAAGTCTGTTCCTTCTACTGCACCTCAAGCACCTCCGGTTCAGGTCTTTTATGATTGTGACCAATTTCCTGGCCCGTTGGAAGGCCAAAGCAGCCCAAGTGATTGATCTCTCCCCAGAAAAGGAACAAGTTCGGATAATGATGAATAACATGAGTAGGCAATACCATGACTATTTCTATTTCCAAGCGATGACCACGCTCTTTGATTGAAGCAGCCACTCGTATTGAAGATGCTATCTACAATGGGATGGGACTCATGGATCACAGGTCAAAGAGGCAGATCCAAAAGGAAAGAAGATAGCCCTGGGGGGAACAAGCAAGAACAGTGAAGTGAATATCTTGTCTGACGGAAAACCAAAGACACTCAGGACTTTCACTCCGTTCGGCATAACTCTCAGCCGCGCCTTGGAAAATAAGCTTAAGAAGCATGCTGTACTTCCTCCTGCCAATATAAACATGATCGAGCCAACATTGTCGAGTTGGTAGTCTCTGACTCCCTCCTTATTACGCCAGCCGGAGAAAAGGGAGAAACCGATGGTAGAGACATGACTGGAATCCAGGAGACTGACGAGATTGAGCCCCCCTATCGTAAGAATAGAACGCGAAGCCAGGTTGATTGATGCCGATGTAGTGCATATTCTCGTAGGAGATGATAGTTTCATCACGAGCGAGAATCTCCCACCATCTGCTAGATCTTGTTCTTGGTTCTGTTGGCTACTCTCTGGTGGGGCCCACCCTATGTTGTCCCAGTGTGTAAACTTGCCTATGATGGGGTATTGATGCAATAATACATGAGGGCCGATGTAATTGCATCATACTCAAGAGGATGAGGAGGTCATCTAAACCCTAATACCTAAGTAGGATAAGACAATCTCTTTTATCCCTAAGCAATTTTATTGATAGAATATAGCCTGGTAAGCACTAACCTTGTCAGCAAGCTGAATAACCTATCCCTAATAAGCTAGCCCTAGTGAGTTCTTGAAAGTAAGGCAGTAGTCTCTAAGGACGAGCTTTGACCAGTAGTGAAAGTGAAAAGCGAATAAGAATTGATTTCTTAACTTATCTTTTTTCAAGTAAGAGTCTACTCTACTCTACATAGTAGGCTAGAACTAGGGCTCTACGGCTGGCGTCCACTTGCAAAGGACCAATTCGACTCTGAGTTGTCGTAAAGAAAATCCTTTGGCACTTTCATGCGTGATGGGTTGAAGCCACTCCATATAAAAGCGTTGTCAAGTAGGCAAGGTGTGGAAAGTAAGCTGCTTCTTCTATCAAAGAGATAAATAGGGCATTCCTTCCATGCCTATTCTTCAATGGAAGGTGCTCCATCCTCCTTAGATGTCACCAGCCCTGCCTGGGCGAGGGAGGGAAGAGATGGCTAGTAGGGATTTAAGAGCAGTAAGGCGAG
>Ga0070659_100002434_pt1 | contig 13222 bp, 12 predicted proteins | sample KBSC23metaG_FD_64666 | JGI IMG/M metagenome (GOLD analysis project Ga0070659, IMG submission 64666) | Corn rhizosphere microbial communities from Kellogg Biological Station, Michigan, USA - KBS C2-3 metaG | ecosystem: Host-associated > Plants > Roots > Rhizosphere > Soil ...
AAGGCCGAGATCGAGAAGAGCGACAGCGACTACGACCGCGAGAAGCTGCAGGAGCGCCTGGCCAAGCTGGCCGGCGGTGTTGCGGTCATCAAGGTCGGCGCGGCCACCGAGGTGGAGCTCAAGGAGCGCAAGCACCGCATCGAAGACGCGGTCCGCAACGCGAAGGCCGCGGTCGAGGAGGGTGTCCTCCCCGGTGGTGGCGTCGCGCTGCTCGCGGCGGCGAAGACCGCGTTCGACAAGCTCGACCTCGAAGGCGACGAGCTGACCGGTGCCCGCATCGTGCAGATCGCGCTCGAGGCGCCGATCAAGCAGATCTCCTTCAACGCCGGCCTCGAGGGCGGCGTCGTGGTGGAGAAGGTGCGGTCGCTCGAGACCGGTTGGGGCCTCAACGCCGCGACCGGCGAGTACGTCGACATGGTCAAGGAGGGCATCATCGAGCCCGCCAAGGTGACCCGCTCGGCGCTGCAGAACGCCGCGTCGATCGCCGCGCTGTTCCTCACCACCGAGGCCGTCATCGCCGACAAGCCGGAGAAGGCTCCGGCCGGCGGCATGCCGGGCGGCGGCGACATGGGCGGCATGGACTTCTAAGTCCTGCGCTAGCACTAAACGAGAGGGCCCCGGCGGAGATCCGCCGGGGCCCTCTGCGTCGTACCCCTCTTGATTGACTGTGACGTTGTGTGTCAATGGGACCGCCCGCACCGACACACAACGTCACACTCGACGCGAGCCGGGGAGGGGTCATGTCCGATCTCGTTGCAACGCTGCGCTCGTCGGTGTCCGGTGAGGTTGTGGCTCCCGGTGACGACGGTTACGACACCGCGCGGGCGGTCTGGAACGGTGACATCGACCGCGAGCCGCTCGCCGTCGTCCGCCCGGTCGACGCGGCCGCCGTCGTCGCGTGCGTGCGTGCCGCGACCGCCGCCGGTGCCGACTTCACCGTCCGCGGCGGCGGGCACAACTACGCCGGTCATGCGGTCGCGGACGGCGCGGTGATGATCGACCTCTCCGCCCTCGACGCGGTCGTCGTCGACCCCGCGACGAAACGGGCGACGGTCGGTGGCGGCGCGACCTGGGCAGCGCTCGACGGCGCGTCCGCCGCGCACGGTCTGGCGATGACCGGTGGCTTCATCAGCCACACGGGCGTGGCCGGGCTGACGCTCGGCGGCGGCATCGGCTGGCTCACCCGCCGCTGCGGATTGGCCTGCGACCACCTCGTCGGTGCCGAGGTCGTCACCGCGGACGGCCAGGTCGTACGCGCCTCGGCGACGGACAATGCCGACCTGTTCTGGGCGCTGCGCGGCGGCGGCGGGAACTTCGGCATCGTCACGGAGTTCGAGTTTGCGCTGCACGAGGTCGCGCCGATGGCCAACCTCGGCTTGTTCTTCTGGACTCCCGACCGGGCGCGCGATGCGCTGCGGTTCGCCCGTGACTACATCCACCAGCTTCCCGCCGACGCGGGCGGGCTCATCGCCGGCATGTCGGCGCCGCCGATGCCGTTCGTGCCGGAGGAACTGCACTTCAAGCCCGGCTTCGGCGTCATGGTCACCAACTGGGGGACACCCGAGGAGCACGCGGCCGCGATCGAACCGCTGCGCGCGCTCGGCCCGACGTTCGAGTTCGTCACACCGATCCCGTACGCGGCGCTGCAGCAGATGTTCGACGTACAGGCGGAGTGGGGTTCGCTCGCCTACGAGAAGGCGGCCTACCTCGACGCGATCACCGACGATGTGGTCGACCTGATGATCGAGTACGTGCCGCGGATCAGCTCGCCGGCGACGTTCGCGCCGATCTTCCCGTTGAGTGGGCGCTATCTGGAGGTCGGCGACGACGACACGGCGTTCGGAGGTCGTCGTACGCAGGGGTGGGTCTTCAACATCTCCGCGGCGGCACCGCCGGCGATGGCCGACCTGTTCGCCGCCGATCGCGCGTGGGTGCGCGAGTTCTGGACGGCGGTTCGCCCGTACGCCCGCGACTCCGGCAGCTACGTCAACTTCATCGCCGAGGAGGACGACGACCGGGTCCGGGCGACGTACGGGCCGGAAGTACGACCGGCTCGCTGCGGTGAAGGCCACCTGGGACCCGACCAACGTGTTCCGGCACAACGCGAACATCCGCCCGGCCGGCTGACAGGAGCCCGCGCACGGCTGGCGAACTCAGCGGTATGCGCGTTCAGCTGCTTGCCGCGTCACTCGCCCTGGCCCTCACCCCGGCGCTCCAGCACGCGACCGCGTCCGGCGGCGACTGCCTGGCCACGGTGCACGGCGTGAACATCGTGACCTCGACCGTGCCCCAGCTCGACGCCGCGCTCGCGAAGCACCGGCTCACGAGTCGCCAACTGACCTTGGGATACCTCGCGCGGATCAAGGCGTTCGACCACGGCGGGGTCAAGGTCAATGCGATCCGCGCGTTCACCAAGGACGCGCTCGCGCAGGCCGACGCCAGTGACAAGCGTCGCCGCGCGCACAAGCTGCTCGGCCCGCTCGACGGCATCCCGGTGATCCTCAAGGACAACATCGGCACCCGGGACGCGCCCACGACCGCCGGCTCGATCGCGTTCGCCGGCAACATCCCGAAGCACGAGGCGACCCTCGTCCGCAAGCTGCGCAGCGCCGGCGCGGTCGTCCTCGCGAAGACCAACCTCAGCGAGTTCGCGAACTGGGTCGACCTGTCGATGCCCAACGGCTACAGCTCGCTCGGCGGCCAGGTCGTCAACCCCTACAACCACGGCGATCCGAGCGGCTCGTCGTCGGGCTCCGGCGCCGGCGAGACCCTGGGGTACGCCGCGCTCGCGATCGGCACCGAGACCAGCGGCAGCATCCTGTCGCCGTCCGACGTCGAGTCGATCGTCGGCATCAAGCCGACGGTCGGCCTGGTCAGCCGGTACGGCGTGATCCCGCTGGCGCAGAGCTTCGACACCGCCGGTCCGATGACCCGCGACGTCACGGATGCGGCGTACCTCTTGCAGACGCTCGCGGGCCGCGACGCGGCGGACGCGCCGTACGACGAGGCGCCGGGCGGGCCGCCGGTGCGCCCGGACTACGTCTCGGCGCTCAAGCCCGGCGCGCTGAAAGGCGCCCGCCTCGGCTACAGCACCAACGACATCCCGTCGGGGTCGCAGGGCAAGCTGTTCAACCAGGCGCTCGCCGACCTCAAGCGCGCCGGCGCGACGCTGGTCGAGACCGACACCCTGTCCAACACCGCCAACGCAGGGCTGGTAGAGCTCGGCGTCATCCCCAACGAGTTCAAGTACGGGCTCAACAACTACCTCGCCACCGAGGCCGGCCCGGGCCTGCCGATCAAGGACATGAACGACCTCGTCGTCTACAACCAGCAGCACACCGATAAGGTGAAGTACGGGCAGAAGCTCATCATCGCCTCCGATGCAACGCCAGGCGTGTACGACGAACCCAGCGCCATCGCCGGGCGGACCGCCACGATCGCGACCGCGCGCGAGGCGATCGACAGCGTGCTGCGCGACAACCAGCTCGACGCCTACCTGACGCCGGGCGCCAACTACGCGAACATCGGCGCCGCGGCCGGCTACCCGACGGTGATCGTCCCGGCCGGCCTCGCCGGCGCGACGCCGATGGGGCTCGGTTTCCTGGGCTCGGCGTGGACGGAGCGCTCGCTGATCGGCCTTGCCTACGACTACGAGCGGGTGTCGCACCGCCGGGTGCCGCCGACCAGCGTCGACCCGGCGCTGCTGGAGGGCGTCCGCTGCCACTAGGAGTCCCGGCGACACGAAAAAAAATTTTCCGCCAAGGCGCGAGATTTCGGCGCAGCCCCCGTTGACTGCATAGGGGCTCGTGGCCGGCTGGGCGGCTGCGAGCCCCTTTCGCACGGCTGTTCGCATAGCCTCAGGCGCGTGGACGACCTGCTCGCCGACCGCCTCGCCGCGCTCGACGGCGCGCTGCGCGAGCTCGGTTCGGTCGTCGTGGCGTTCTCCGGCGGCGCCGACTCGGCGTTCCTGCTCGCGGCCGCCGCTCGCTCCCTCGGAGCGGGCGACGTCGTTGCCGCGACCGCCGTCTCGCCCAGCCTCGCCACTCACGAGCTGGCCGCGGCCGCGGACTTCGCGGCCGAGCTGGGCGTTCGGCACGAGACGCCGCGCACCGACGAGATGTCTCGCGACGGTTACCGGGCGAACGCGGGGAACCGTTGCTACTTCTGCAAGGCCGAGCTCCTCGACGTACTCCGCCCGCTCGCCGACCGGCTCGCGATCCCGCATGTGGCGACCGGCACCAACGCGGACGACGCCGTCGCCGGGTTCCGGCCGGGTATCCGGGCCGCCGCCGAGCGCGGTGCGGTGACGCCGCTGCGCGACGCCGGTTTCACGAAGGCACAAGTGCGCGCCGCGAGCTGCGAGTGGGGCCTGCGCACCTGGGACAAGCCGGCGCTCGCCTGCCTGTCCAGCCGGGTCGCGTACGGCGTCACGATCACGCCGCAGCGGCTGGCGCGGGTCGAGCAGGCGGAGGTGTCGCTGCGCGCGGCGCTCGACTCGGCAGGGGTCGGCGTCCGCGACCTGCGGGTCCGTGATCTGGGCGACCGGGCCCGGGTCGAGGTCGACGCCGAGCTGGTCGACTGGCTCGTCGCGCGCCCGGACGTCCTCGACTGCATTGCCGGGTTCGACGCGGTCGAGGTCGACCCGCGCGGGTTCCGCTCCGGTTCCATGAACGAAGCGCTGGCCTCGCGCGGGCCGACCTCCTAGGAGGGACCCCCTCCTAGCAACCTGCTACGGCAGGCAGGTGTCCGGGCTTTCGGAAAGGATCTCCGGTCCGGTCGGCGTCGACGTGAACGTCTTCGTGTAGGCCTTGCACAGCGACGTCGTCGGTCCACCGGCGGACGGGGTGAACTCGACCTTCACCTCCGACGTGATCTGCCCGAGCGTGCCGCGCATCGGCGCCGTGAAGTTGTCTCGGTACGACACGTCCAGGTAGGTGTCGCCGCCCCGGTAGCCGTAATCCCCGCCGTCCGGTCGGGTCTCGCTGTCCGTCTGCACCCAACCATTCGTCGCGGTCGACATGGCGGGAACGATCGATCGGTCGGTGAGGCGACCCGAGACCGTCAGGGTGCCCGCGCATCCCCACGCGTCAGCCCAGGCGGGCAGGTCCCACTCCCACACGATCTGGCCGGTCGTCGTGTTCAGCGTCGACCAGTTGAACACGGCCGGTTGCTCCACCACGTCCATGCTCGGAACGCAGGCGGCGAACGCCGCCCCGGTCGGGGCCGCGACCACCGCGACGCCCGACGCCACCAGCAGCGCCGCTACTCGCGCGACCATCCTTCGCACACGCACGTTCAACATTCTTTTCCTCCTCCGGTTGGCTCGTACTGCAAGCAGTACGAGCCGGGGAGGCCTGCGTCACATCCGGTTTGTATTTCGTCAGTGGACGATCAACCGGATGCTGGTCTTCTGGTCGCCGCCGACGTTCGCCGACCAGACACCCAGCGCGGTCAGGTGGTCGAGTTGCGGCACCATGCCGTGCGTCGCGAGCGGCAGGATCGCGGCAAGGTCGACGTACGCCGCGAACTGCACCGACCCCGGCATCCCGTCCATCGCGTCGGCGAACCGTGCGTTCTTGCCGAGCGAACCCGACTTCGCGAGGTCGTCGGCGTAGTCCTCGCTCGTCGCGAGGACGAAGTCGCCGCCAACCGGGAGCTCGGCGAGCTCGACGTTGGTGCCGGCCAACCGGTTGCGCAGCTTGGTGACGACGTCGGCGGCCGCGTTGACGTCGGCCGGCTTGGACCGCACGCCGATCTTCGGCGTGCCGAAGCCGGAGATCCCGCCGTACGCCACCACCGCGTCGGAACCGAGCAGCGAGACGAGGTCGTCGGGAACCGTGATGCCGATCAAGTCGGAGATCTCGGTGAGCGGATCGGTCTCCGAGCTCGACGGCGGCGGGCAGTCGGACAGCGGCGGCTGCGACGGATCCGACATCGTGACGCTGCAGCTCATGCCGGCGCTGAAGCCGCCGAAGAACAACGCGAGCGGGCCGCTGATCGCGGTCGCGGCATCGCGTACGACGCCGCCGGGGTCGGCGAGCGCCGCGGCGGCGACGGTGCCGTCCGGCAAGTGCAAGAGGCGGTCGGTCGACGTCGCGCGGGAGGACGGCTTCGAACCCCGATTGAGGACGTCGAGCTCGACGGCGCTGTTGTCGCCGTCGTCGCTGACGCGGAGGCCGGCGACGACGCGCCCGGTCGGGTTCCCGAAGCCGGACGTGAAGAAGTTGAACCCGTCGCCGTGCTGCGTGTCGAGCTCGTGCTTGATCGCCTTGACCATGCCGGCGGCGTCCAGCCAGCCGGTGGCCGCCGGGGTGCCGTCGAGGGCGCCGATGTCACCCGAGTACGTCGAGTTGTGCGCGAGCGACGACTTGCTCGCCGCGCGGACCGCGGCGTCGGCGTCCGCCTGGGTCTCGGCGAGCACGGCGTAGCCATGGCTGAACGCGAGGCCGATGTCGGGAGCGGCCCCGTGCACGGTCTTGCGGGCCGCGGCGTCGTCGGTCGACTGCACGAGGAACTCGAGCTTCGCCGCACCCGATTCGTCGAGCCAGCCGGCGACCGCGACATGGTCGCCGAGCCACGGCTTCACCGCGCTGTAGTCGACGTGCGGGTCGCTCGTCGACTTGAAGAACTCGTTGAGCAGCCGGTCGCGAATCGAGCCGGCTCCCGTCGGCGCCCCGGGGAAGCGCTTCACCAGGTGCGCGGTCGCGTCGTCCTGGCCGTCGGGCAGCGACAGGTCGAAGGTCGCGACCCCGAACGCCGAGCCGGGAACGGCGTCCGCGAGGTTGCTACCCGGCGCAAAGCTGCGGACGGCGACGGTCGTGACGCCGCCGAGCAGCACCAGCGACACCGCCGCCGTCATCGCGGTGGTCCGCGACGCGCCGCCCAGCCGGCGCAGCGTCCCGCCGTACGACGGGCTGTCCGGGAGCGGCCACTGGGCGCCGTCGTCGCTGGAAATCGTGTCCGTCATCTGCTCACTCCCCGTCGGCATCGCGCGTGCAGGGGCATCGTGGCAGAAATGCCCAGGCTCGTCGCGCCTCGTCCCGGATAGCCTGGACCGCGACACGGTCAAGTGAGCGGAGCGCACGGTGCCCAGCGGCAAGGTGAAGTGGTTCGACGAGGGCAAGGGATTCGGGTTCCTGGCCCGCGACGACGGCGGCAGCGACGTCTACGTCCACGCCTCGGCGCTGCCCGCCGGGACTGTGCTCAAGCCGGGCCAGCGGGTCGAGTTCGGCGTCGCCGAAGGCCGCCGTGGCGAGCAGGCGCTGTCGGTCCGCGTCCTCGACCCGATCCCGTCGCTCACGCAGACGCATCGCCGGCCGCCCGACGAGCTGCACGGCGTCGTGGAAGACATGATCAAATTGCTCGAAGCCAAGGTGCAGCCCGACCTGCGTCGCGGTCGCTACCCGGACAAGAAGAGCGCGCACCGGATCGCAGAGGTCGTCCGCGCGGTCGCTAACGAGCTCGAGCTCTGACCATCGTTCGCACGAGCGGCTTGAGCTTCACGCCGTAGGTGTTCGCGACGGCGGCCGCCATCACGAGCGACGCCATCAGGAAGCCGACGATGGGTTCGGTCGGCAACACGATGCCGATCGCACCGCCGGCGACCCAGGCCAGTTGCAACGCGGTCTCCGACCGGGCGAACGTCGACGTGCGCACATCGTCGTTCACCCGTTGCTGGATCGTCGCGTCGAGGCCCAGCTTCGCCATCGCGACGGTCGCCGACGACACGACGGCGAGCACGGTCACGCTGAGCAGGCCGAAGTCGAGGGCGGCGAACAGCGTCACGACCAGCGACGACACCAGCAACGGCGGCGCGAGTTGCTTCGTCGGGCGCCCGGCGATGCGGGCGCCGACCGTCGTACCGAGCAGGTTGCCGACGCCGATGCCGACGGCGAGGACGGCGAGCGACAGGTTGTGCGACAGCCCGGACAACCGGTGGTGCCGCAACACGAACGCGCCGTAGAGCAACAGGAAACCGGACAGCCACCGCAACGCGGCGGTGGCGCGCAGCGCGGTGCCGACCTCGGCGTGCACGTTGGACAGCCGGAGCAGGCCGCGCCCGGCGGAGTGCTCGACCGCCTGCGTCGCGCGGCCACCGTCGGCGGTCCGCGGCAACCGGGCAGCGAGGACGGCGGCGACGACGTAGAGGGCCGCGCCGAACCGCAACGACGTCTGGTGGCCGAACGCTTTCGTCAGCCCGATCGCGATCGACCCGGCGATCGCCGGCGACAGCACGGCGGCAAGGGTGAGCCGCGAGTTGGCCTGCACCAACGTCATCCCGTCGGGGAGCAGCCGCGGCACGGCCGAGCTGCGGCAGACGCTGTAGGCCTTGCCCGCGACGAGCACGCCGAGCGCCGCCGGGAACAGCGCGAGCTCGTCGATGCCACCGCCGAGTGCGTGCCCGAGCGCCACCGCCAGTACCGCGCGGGCGACCATCGTCAGCGCGAGCGCGAACCGGCGACCGTGCGCGAACCGGTCGAGCAGCGGCCCGAGCAGCGGGGCGACCACCGCGAACGGCGCCATCGTGACGAGCAGGTAGAGCGCGACCCGGCCGCGCGCTTCGGACGTGCTCGCGCCGAAGAAGATCGTGCCGGCGAGGGCGACCGCGACGACCGCGTCGCCCGCCGCCTGCAGCGCGTGCAGCTCGACCAGGCCGGCGAGCCCGGACCGGCCGGCGCCGCCGCGGCGGTTCCAGTTGCGCAACCGGCGCACCCCGCGGGCGGACGCCCGGACGACCTCGACGAGGAAGTGCAGGAACGCGACCGCGGCACCGGCGTCGTCGGGTGGACTCCGCCGGTCTCGGGGCCGGCCACCGGGCCGCTCCGGCTCGTCCGTCTCGACCGCCACCTGCTCAGTCTCCCGGATGACAGACTGTACGGCGTGACACCCGTGGCGACAGTCGACTCCGCGCTGGCCGGTTGCGTCGACCTCGCGCGCAGCGCGGCCGAGCAGGAGGCCGCCGGACTGGTCGGCGAGCACCTCGACGTCACCGCCGACGACGACCTGACCGCGACCCACCTGTTCGCGACGCTCGACCCGGCCTATCGCGGCTGGCGGTGGGCCGTCACGGTGGCCCGAGCGCCGGGCAGCGACGACATCGGCGTCGACGAGGTCGTCCTGTTGCCCGGCGACGACGCGCTGCTCGCGCCGGCCTGGGTGCCGTGGAGCGAGCGGCTGCGGCCCGGCGACCTCGGTGTCGGCGACCTGCTGCCGACCGCCGCCGACGACCCACGGCTGATCCCGACGTTCCTCTCCGGGCCTGACGACGACGAGATCGTCGCGGCGTCCTACGAGCTGGGCCTCGGCAGGGTCCGGACGCTGTCGTTCGACGGGCGGGTCGACGCTGCGGAACGCTGGTACGCCGGTGAGCCGGGGCCGGAGGCGGCGATCGCGCGAGCGGCACCGGCGGCGTGCGCGACGTGCGGCTTCTTCGTCCCGCTGGCCGGCGGTCTGCGGCAGGCGTTCGGCGCCTGCGCCAACGAGTTCGCGCCGGACGACGGCCGGGTCGTCGCGGTCGACCACGGGTGCGGCGCGCACTCGGAGGCCGTCGTACTCCCGTCGTCGCCGCCCCCGCCGCCGCCGCTCGTCGACGAGTACGGCATCGACGTCGTCGGCGGGCCGCTCGGTCACGAGCCCGGCTCGGTCAGCGACGCCGACACGGCCGAGCCGCTCGGCCACAGCTGAGCCGGCCGGATCTAGCGGCGGCGCTTCTTCGCGAAGTGCAGGCCGTAGAGGCCCATCAGCACGCCGATGCCGCAACTCCAGAGCCAGAACTCGGCGTGACGGTGCCGTAGGTCGGAGCGGAAGAACACCGCGAGTACGACGAATGCGACGACCCACGCGGCCATGCCGGCGAGGATGAGCGGGCGCTCGTCGACCTCGTAGGGCTCCGGCGTCGGGCGCCGCGGGCGCTTCGGCATGGCACCACGATATGGCCTGTCGATGATGAAAAAATTCGGCCGTGACGACCACCGCCGAGAGCGCGCCCCGAAGCACCGATCCGATCGACGGCTACTTCCGGATCCGCGAGCGCGGATCGAACGTCGGCCGCGAGTTGCGCGGCGGGCTCGCGACGTTCTTCACGATGGCCTACATCATCGTGTTGAACCCGCTGATCCTGTCGCTCGGTCACGACAAGTTCGGCCACACGCTGTCGTTCCCGCAGCTGTCGGCCGCGACGGCCTTGGTCGCCGCGGTGATGACGATCATCATGGGCGTCGCCGGCAACCTGCCGCTCGCGATCGCCGCCGGGCTCGGCCTCGACAGCGTTGTCGCCTTCCAAATCGCGCCGACGATGTCGTGGCCCGATGCGATGGGCCTCGTCGTCATCGAAGGCCTCGGCATCTGCTTGCTCGTCGTCACCGGGTTGCGGCAGATCATCATGGACGCGATCCCGTTGCCGTTGAAGCAGGCGATCAGCGTCGGCATCGGGTTGTTCATCGCGTTCATCGGTCTCGTCGACGCGGGGTTCCTGCACACACCGGCGAGTGTCGCGACGCCGGTCGGTCTCGGCGCCAACGGCACCGGCGAGCTCAGCGGCTGGCCGGTCGTGGTTTTCATCGTCGGCTTGTTGCTGACGATCACGTTGCTGACCCGGCGGGTGCCGGGCGCGATCCTGCTGTCGATCGTCGCGGCGACGATCCTCGCGATGATCATCGACGCCGCCGCGACCGTCCCGTCACACGACGGCGTCTCCGAGTGGGGTCTGCAGATCCCGACCTGGCCGGGCCACGTGACCTCGACGCCGGACCTCGGTCTGCTCGGGAAGTTCTCCCTCGGTGGCGGGTTCGTGCACGCGGGCGTCATCACCGCCATCGTGTTCATCTTCACCCTGATCCTCAGCGACTTCTTCGACGCGATGGGCACGATCGTCGGCATCTCGAGCGAGGCCGGGCTGCTCGACGAGCAGGGCCGGGTGCCCAACATCGGCCGGGTGCTGTTCGTCGACGGCGCCGCTGCGGTCGCCGGCGGCATGGCATCGGTGTCGTCCAACACCGCGTTCATCGAGTCGGCGGCCGGCGTCGGCGAGGGCGCCCGGACCGGACTGGCGAGCATCTTCACCGGGCTGGTCTTCGTGGTCGCGCTGTTCTTCACGCCGCTCTACTCGATCGTGCCGGCGGCCGCGGCGACACCGGCCCTGGTCGCGGTCGGCTTCCTGCTGATGACTCAGGTGCGGAACATCCCGTGGGACGACTTCGCGATCTCGATCCCGGCGTTCCTCACCATCGTGCTGATGCCGTTCACCTACTCGATCACCAACGGCATCGGTGCCGGCGTCATCTCCTACGTCGTACTGCGCACCGTGCAAGGCCGCTGGCGCGAGCCGCACGCCCTGCTGTGGGCGATCGCGGTCCTGTTCGCGGCGTACTTCGCGCTGCACCCGATCAAGCAAGCCCTCGGCGTCGCCTAGCTCCGCGGCGCGGGCCCGGGCGCTACTTGGGGTACGACGTCCCGCCGAACCGGGCGAAGCGGGCCCGCCAGGCGCGGCGGGCGCGCAGGTAGGCGACCACCAGCAGCACGAACCAGATGGCGATGCCGACGTACACCCCGGGCAGGTAGCCGGGCGCGTGCTTCTCGAACGGCCGGGTGGCGCCGGCGTCGTTGGTGATCGCCTTCCACACCGACGGCGCCAGCAGGTCGGTCACGACGAACGCGACCGCGCCGGCGACGAACATCCGCAGCGCGCGCCGGCGGTGCCGGGACAGCGCAGCGACGCCGACCGCGATGACCGGCAGCAGCCCGACGACGAGGCCGATGGCGAAGTCGGCACCGCGATTGCGGCTGGTCAGGTCGCCGACCCGCTCGGCCCACCACGACCGTCCGCCGTTGCCCGCGACCAGCAGCAGTACGACGACGACGAGGATGCCGAGCAGCCACGGCCGCCGGGAAGGGCGGCGGGCGTCCTGGGCCTGTCGGCGGGCCAGCGGGCCGCCGGGCTCGAAGGTCACGGCACCCATTGTGGCGGATCCGTGTCACACCAAACGTTCAGAAATCGCCGGTATCCTCGCCGGATGCACAGAACGCCGGGTCTCCTTGCGATGGGCGCCGTTCTCGCCCTCGTGACCGCTTGCAGCGGGTCGTCCTCGCCCGCCACCGACGCCGGCGGCCCGGCGAGCAACAGCCCTGGCGCGACGCCGTCGGCGGGCGCGTCCAGCACCCCGTCGACCGCCGCCTCGGCCTCGCCGGGCGCGACGCCGGTTGTGAAGTCCACGCCGGCCGCCGGCCACACGGTCGCGAGCGGCCCGGGCTCGAAGCCCCCGGGCAAGCCGACCGGCTTCACCCGGGCCGGCACCTACGACTACGACATCGACGGTACGGCGACCACCCGGATGGGCACCCAGCGGCTCAACAGCAGCGATTCCCTCAAGGTGGACGCGCCGAAGGGCAGCACGCAGAAGACGACCCAGGACAGCCAGAACGGCACCCGCGACCAGACGCTCGAGTCGCGCGCCGGCGGCCTGTACGTCCTCGACATCAACATCCAGCAGTCGTCGTTCAAGGAAGACTTCAAGCCGGTCGGGACGGCGCTGTACTTCCCGTCCGACTACCACGTCGGCAGCGCGTGGCACTGGACCGCTCGCTCGACGGACGGCAAGTACACCCTCGACGTCACCTCGAAGATCACCTCGACCGCGAAGATGACGGTCGGCGGTCAATCGGTGTCGACGATCGTCATCGACAGCATCTTGCGGTTCACCGGCAACAGCTTCGACCTGACCGACAACCAGCGCGACTGGGTCGCGACGGCGTACGCGCTGGTCGTCAAGGAGCATCTCGACACCCACGGCGACGTGGCCGGTTTCAAGTACAGCTCCGACGAGACCCGCACCCTCCGTTCCACCACGCCGTCCTCGGGCTGATCTCCCCGCACGTCCCCTGGCCGGGCCAGTTCGGGCATATCGTTCGCCAGGCTAATGAGTTAGACTAACGACATGCCTGCCGCGACCGACACTGCGATCGCCGGCGCGCTGCGCGACGCGGTCGGCCGGCTCGGCCGGCGGATGCGGCATCAGTCCCCGCACCCGGAGCTCTCGCTCGGCCAGCTCGCCGCGCTGCGATCGCTGGAGCGGCACCGCTCGATGACCCCCGGTGAGCTGGCCGAGCACGAGAAGGTGCAGCCGCCGTCGATGACCAAGATCCTCGCCCGGCTCGAAGCCACCGGTTACATCGTCCGCGCGCCGCATCCGGACGACGGCCGGCAGGTCACGGTCCGGCCGTCCGC
>Ga0070659_100002440_pt1 | contig 13208 bp, 7 predicted proteins | sample KBSC23metaG_FD_64666 | JGI IMG/M metagenome (GOLD analysis project Ga0070659, IMG submission 64666) | Corn rhizosphere microbial communities from Kellogg Biological Station, Michigan, USA - KBS C2-3 metaG | ecosystem: Host-associated > Plants > Roots > Rhizosphere > Soil ...
GGCGCTTCGGATCGCCGGCGCCTGGACCAAGCGCGACGGCTACGTCAAAAACCTGATCACCGGCGCACAGACGGATGGGCGCGACCTGTGGTCGGCGCGGGTGTCCCTGCGTCTCGAACCCGTCGATTGGATGAGCGCCAACTTCATCTGGGAGCATTTCGAAGAGAACGACGACCGCCTGCGGTCGGGCAAGCAACTGTGCCGCAAGGATCCCGGGCCTACGGAAGTCGCGGGCATTCCGATCATTCAAAGTATGGCATATCCGCTATCTGCAAACCTCATCGGCTATTTCACCCAGGGCTGCCTGCCGGCTTCGCTCTACTCGCCGGACTCCTTCCAGACGCCTAATGGCTTTGCGCTTCCATACGGTCCTCCCGCCATACTGGTTGGATCGCCGGTGGCGGATGCCGAGGTTTATGAAAGCGCCTTGCAGTCTCGAAACCTGCGCGAGATCGAGACTCGCATAAAGCCTGAGTACACGGCCTCGACCGACACGGTCGAACTGCAGTTTCGGTTCAATCTGCCTTGGAATCTTACCCTCGCTTCGGAAACGGGATTTTCCAAAGATACACTCTTCTCGTTCCAGGACTTCAACCGGTTCAGCACCCGGGCGCACAGCATCATCGATGACGAGCTTCTTTCGCCTGGCGGAATCATCTGTAATCCTCAGATCGGTTGCAGCGACCGTGTGCAGGCCGGCGACCTTTCAACCGCGCGCTCCCAGCACTTCAGTCAGGAATTCCGCATCTCGTCTGACTATGATGGACGGTTCAACTTCAACCTTGGCGCCAACTATCTGAGGTACGATACCGAGGATAAATATTACGTGTTCATAAATACCCTGAGCAACGTCAATGGAATAACGGATTGGTGTGAGCCGAGGGGCGGTGGGGAATTAACGTGCCGCAACCAGCTGTATAGGGGATATCAGCTGGCGGATGTGAACACCTACTATTGGATTCCTACATATACGGACGGTATTTATAAGGACACTGGTGACATTCACCATCTGAACGACACCGGAAGAAACTACTTTCTCAGCAAGAACCCGTACAACCTGAACTCCTACGCCATTTTTGGGGAGATGTACTACAATCTCGCCGACAATCTCAAACTGACGTTGGGCGCCAGGTGGACGGACGACAGGAAGGAAGCGCCGCAGATACCCAGCTGGTTTCTGGCGGGAGGCTCATACGGTCTTCCGACAAGAAAGACCATCCGACAGGAATGGCGCGAGCCCACGGGGCGGGTCGCGATCGACTGGAAGCCTCAGCTGACGTTCACGGACGAAACCCTGCTCTATGCCTCCTACGTGCGCGGCTACAAGGCCGGCGGGGCCAACCCGCCGCCGGCGATGGTGATTATCTCGCCGGCGAGTTGCGAAGGGTGTGACGCGAACCTCGAGGCGGCGGAATCGCTCACCCATCCCCAGACCTTCAGGGCGGAATACGTTGATGCCTATGAAATCGGAACGAAGAACACGTTGTTTGGTGGGCGCGCTACGTTCAATTTGAACGGGTTCTATTATGACTATACGGATTACCAGATATCCCAGATCGTCGATCGCGCCGCCGTGAACCTGAACTTCGACGCCAAGATCTGGGGCGCCGAGCTGGAGATGGATTGGCGGCCGGTTGAAAACCTGCGGGTCGGCTTCAAGGGCGGCTATGAAAGGACCCGGATGGCGGACGGTTCCCAGGCCATTGACCTGATGGACCGTACCGCGGGTATGCCCGGGTGGATCGTGAAGAGGCCGTTCCCGACAATTCCGTCGAATTGCATCGTGCCGCTGGAGCACGTGTGGGATAGTGGATACAGCCTCGGCAGCATACATGTCTGCTCGAAGTACAAGATCGGAATTATCCCCTGGGACGTGCCCAACAACGGCGAGGGTTTCTCCAAGGATCTTTCGGGCAACGAACTCCCCAACGCTCCTCATTTCACCGCAACGCTCACGGCCGACTATACGCTGCCGCTGCCGTCAAGCTGGCTGGTGACCTTGCATACCGACCTCTATTACCAGTCGGAGGCCTGGACGCGCGTCTTCAATACCGAGGGCTATGACAAGCTCAAGGCCTACAACAACATCAACGTCGCGGCCATCTTCACCAACGAGGACGCCGGCTGGACGGTCATGGCCTATGTCAAGAACGTGCTGGACAAGGACAACATCACCGGCGCGTTCCTGAACAGCGACGATACCGGCCTGACCACCAATGTCTTCCTCAACGAACCCCGCCTCTACGGCCTGCGGGTGACGAAGGCCTGGGGCGGTTCAGACTGGTGGGGCGCTCATGCCAATACCAGCGGCTACTACCCTTACCGGCTGGAACTTTACGGCGACTATGCCCGGACCAGCGGCGGCCGGGAAATCCTGGTTCCCGACGGGGTGAATCTCTTCGCGCCGGACCAACCCTATCCCATAGGCGTCCAGAACGACCTGGATTGGGGAAGCGGGGGCGGCGTCCGGTTCGTCTACCAGCCGCGCCCGAAGGCCTGGTCGCTGGCCGGCGGAGTCCGTTATGGCCGGGCCCGCGGAAGCGCACAGGAGTATCCCCAATGGCGGGTGCCGGGGGGCTACCTCGTCAATGGGAAATATTATTTCGAGTTCAACCGTCAGGAAGCCGGCGTCAATCTCGTCAGATACGCGAGTGCGAAGGCCCGCAACGAGGAATCCCACGTCATGGCGGATTTTTCGATCGGCGCCGATGTCGGGCTGGGGATGAGCAGCCTTCCCGGCGGTCACCTGGAATTTGGACTGGGCTACGCAAAGTTTCGCTCGAGCTCCAATACCGAGCTGCACGGGCGTCCGGACGTGGAATTCCCCGCGGACGACATCATCAAGTATGGTGGACATTGGCACCGCTTCTGGGCGGCGATGGATGCAACGAGGGAGTTCGAGGGCGCCGGTCCCTCCGTCTCCTGGGCGCAATCGCTCCCGCTGCTGGGAGATGCCCAGAAGTCAGGTCGTGTCGACGCGGAGCTTGGCCTTGGTGGGTCCGTGTTGTTCGGGCGGCAGCACGCCGACGTCAGCGGCATGGCCCGGGGCGATTACAGCTACGGGATTTACGCCATCTTTGGCGGCGGGATCCAGGGAAGAGACGCGTACAACACGCCATTCTCGTATAGCCGCTCGAAGTCGGCGACCGTACCCGGCGTCAACGCCAACCTGGGCCTCTCCTACACCATCGGCGGCTTGAAGCTCACCAGCGGCTATCGCTGGGAACGTTATTTCAACGCCATCGACGGCGGCATCGCCGAGCGCAAGACCTACGACCGCCAGTTCGACGGTCCCTACATGAGGGTCTCCATCGGCTTCGGCGGCTAACCTTCCCTCCGGCTTCGGTCCCCTCTGAAGCGGATTTACTGAAGGCGGCAGGTTCCCACCTGCCGCCTTTTCTTTTAGGCCGCGACAAAGCCTTTCCAGGTGCTCATGTAGCCGACGAAGGCTTCGCCCAACCCCTCCTGGCGGAGGTAGTCCTTTGTCACCGGGAGCGCGATCGGCGTGAAGCCGCCGTCGGCGTTTACGCGCTGCGGGTAGTCGTGGTGCAGGATGGCGGCGCGGCCGAGGAAGACGAAGTCCATGCCGGCGTCCAGGGTGCGGACCGCGTCGCCCGGGGTCATGATCTTGCCGGCGGCGCCGATGCGGGTCTCGCCGCGGGGGAGGTCGGCGAAGACGGCGATGAGGGGCTGGCCTTTGAAGTCGTCCTCGACCGGCTCCTTGAAGACATCCCACAGCGACAGGTCGAGGAATTCGAGCTTGCCGCCGCGAAGCAGCTCGGCGGCCAGTTCGCGCATCTCGGCCAGGCGCAGGCCGAAACGCTCGGGGGAAATCCGCACGCCCAGCTGGAAGTCCTCGCCGCAGCGGGCGCGGACGCCGTCGATGATCTCCATCAGGAAGCGCGCCCGGTTCTCCAGCGAGCCGCCATAGCGGTCGGTGCGCTTGTTGATCTCGGGGCTGATGAACTGGGCGATCAGGTAGCCGTGGGCGCCGTGCAACTCCGCCCCGTCGAAGCCCGCCTTCTGCGAGCGGACGGCGGCTTCGATGTAGGCGTCGCGGGCTTCCTCAACCTCCGCCCCGGTCAGCGCCCTTGCGCCGGTCTCGGCGTCGTCGGAGGGGCCGACCGGCTGGCCGACGGTTTCCTTGGGCGAGCGGATGCCGGCGTGGTGCAGTTGGGTGAAGGCGAGGCTGCCCTGCGCCTTGATGGCCGCCGCCAGCCGCGTCAGCCCCGGCAGGTGGTCGTCGGAAAAGACGCCGAGTTGGCCGGGAAAGCCCTGGCCGACCGCCTGCACGTGGGCGGCGCAGGTCATGGTCATGCCGAACCCGCCCTTGGCCCGCATGACGAGCCAGTTGAACTCGTCGTCGGAGAGCACGCCGTCCGGGTGGCTCTGCAGGTTGGTGAGCGGGGCCAGCGCAAACCGGTTCTTCATCGACTTGCCGCGCGCAAAGGTGAGGGGCTGGAAAAGGGCGCCGGTGTTCATGCGCGAAGGATTAGGAGCTTGCCCCGGCGGCAGGCAACGGCTTCGGCCGCCACAGCGCCAGCGCCGCCAGCCCGACCGCGACGATCAGGCCAGCGGCTCCCATCATCAGGCTGGCCTTCAGCGTCGGGTGCTCCAGCCAGCGTTGCAGCGTGTCGCCGAACACGAAGCCGCCGCCCGCGAACAGCCCGGCCCAAAGGGCGGCCGCCGCGAGGTTCAGCGCGGTGAACACGCCCAAGCCCATGGCCGACAGCCCCGCCGCGACGGGTCCCGCCGCGCGCAGGCCGAAGATGAAGCGGAAGCTCAGCACGAAGAAGATCGGGTGGTGTTCGATGAACCCGGCGGCGCGCGAGAAGGTGGGTTTGCCCGACATCTTCGTCACGAACTTCGTCGACCGGCCAAAGCGGCCCAGGAAGAACAGCATCTGGTCCATCGCCGCCGTGCCCGCGGCCGCGGCGGCCAGCGCCAGCGGCCAGTGGATCAGGCCCATGCGCGCCATCACGCCGCCGGCGATGGCCACGGTCTGGCCCTCGATGCCGGAGCCAAGGAAGATGGCCGCGGGCCCGTAGGCTTGCAGGCTCGCGAGGGCGGAAATCATGCGGGAGACCTGGGGGAGGGAATCACTTGGATCGAACTTACCCCGCCCAGATGGCGTGTCGTTGACGGCGATCAAGACCTGCGGCGTTCAGCCGCCCGGCTTGACTTTCCCAGCCCGCATCCGACGGTGCGAAGGTCGGGAGGCGGGATTTGACCAAGACGGCGGACGTTCACGAGCCCAGGGTATCGCTCAGCCCCAACGCGCTCATGCTGTTTGGCGGCTTCATCCTGCTTGGCTGGGCGCTGGCGAGCCTTGCCAATCCGCCCGCGATCCTCGTCTTCCTGTTCGTGGCGGTGGGCTGGGTCGCCAGCGTCGTCGTGCACGAGTTCGGCCACGCCTTCATCGCCTGGAGGGCGGGGGACACGACGGTCGCCGAGAAGGGCTACCTGACGCTCGACCCGTTCAAATACAGCGACGTGGGCGTCACCATCGTGCTGCCGCTGATCGCGCTGCTGCTCGGCGGCATCGGTTTCCCGGGCGGGGCGGTCTACATCCGCCAGGACCTGATCCAAAGCCGGCTGGGCCGGGCGCTGACGTCGCTGGCGGGGCCCGCCGGCACGCTCGTCGTGCTGCTGGCGCTGGCAGGGGTGTTTTCATACTTGTCGAGGGCGCAGATGACGCCGCTCACCGGCGCGATCGCCCTGCTCGCCTTCCTGCAGGCGACGGCGCTGATCCTGAACCTGCTGCCTGTGCCCGGGCTGGACGGTTATGGCGTGGTCCGGCCTTTCCTGCCCGCCTCGGTGCAACTGGGGCTCCGGAAGTGGGAGCGCGGGGCCTTCCTGCTGCTCTTCCTGCTGATCTTCTTCGTCCCGGCCGCATCAGGGCTGCTGTTCGGCGGCGCACTGGAGATCTGCCGCGCGCTCGGAATCCCGGGCCCGGCCATCGGACAAGGCTTCGCCGCCTTCCATTTTTGGCGTTAACGCCCGTTCACCAGGTGTTATCGGTTTCGAGTGCAACCTTGAGGTTCCCCGCGATGCCGCCGAGGGTTGGGCGTGCAGCAGAGCACTGACGAACCGAGCGGCCTCGCGGCGCGGCTGATCGCGCGCCTGCCGCGCTTTCGGCGGCTGCATACGCGGCTGGCGGTCGCCTATCTGACGCTCTTCATTATCGTCCTCTTCGGGATCGTGGCGGCGGTCTACACCTCCGTCGCGCGCAACTCCGAGCGGGTGCTGCGCGAGGAACTGTCGGCGAGTGCGGTGGTCTTCGACCGGGTCTGGGAGCTGCGCACGGCCCAGCTGCAGAACGGGGCGGAGATCCTGTCCCGTGACTTCGGTTTCCGGGCGGCGGTGGCGACCGGGGACGGTCCCACCATCCAGTCGGCGCTGATCAGCCTGCGCGAGCGGCTGGGCCTCGACGCCGCCCTGGTGATCGGCCCGAGCGGCGCGGTCGTGGCCGCCGACGGCCTGCCGGCCGGAAAGCTCGATCCGGCGACCCTGCAGCGACTGTCCGATGGCGAGGCGGCGGCCGGCGTCTTCGTGCTGGAGGATACGCCCTATCAGGCCGTCTCCGCGCCGATCCTGGCGCCGACGCCGATCGGGGAGGTGGTCTTCGCCGCGCGGCTGGACCGACGCGAGATGGATTCGCTGGTCCGCCTGTCGCCGATCCGCTTCCAGCCGCAGCTTCTGATGGAGGAGCCCGACGGCCGCTGGCGCGGCGGCGCGGGCGAGGTCTCGTCCGCCGAGCTCAACCACGCCGCCGCTGTGCTGGGCCACGGCCACGCGGCGGGCAAGCCGATCACCGCCAGGGTGGGGCCCTGGATCGAGGTGGTCCGGCCGTTGCGCACCGTCGGCGACGAGCGCGTGGCGCTCCTGCTCCGCTATCCCCTCAGCGAGGCGCTGGCGTCCTATCAGGGGCTGCTGGCGATGGTGATCCTGCTGGGGATCGCGGGGCTGGTCATGGTGACGGTGGGCAGCTGGGTGTTGTCGCGCGAGGTCACCCGGCCCATCGGCGCCCTCACCGAAGCCGCCGAGCGGCTGGAAAAGGGCAAGCTGAGCGTCGTCGACGTCGACGGCATGGACGAGATCGCCGCGCTTGGCCTCACCTTCAACCGCATGGCCGAAGGCATCGCCCGCCGCGAGGAGGCGCTGGAGCGCGCCCGCCTGGCCGCCGAGGGCGCCAACCGCGCCAAGAGCGCCTTCCTGGCCAACATGAGCCACGAGATCCGCACGCCGCTGAACGGCATCCTCGGCATGGTGCAGGTGCTTGGCCGAGAGCGGCTGAAGGGCTCGCAGCAGGAGCGGCTGAACGTCATCCAGGACTCGGGCGAGGCGCTGCTGGCTGTCCTCAACAGCATCCTCGACCTTTCCAAGATCGAGGCCGGCCACCTGGAGCTCGACTCGCGGGAGTTCGACCTGGGCGACACCGTGGTCGCGGCGTGCGAGCCCTTCGTGGCGCTGGCTCGCGAGAAGGGGCTGGCGTTCGACGTGCATGTCGAGCCGGAGGTCGAGGGGCTCTGGCGCGGCGATCCCATGCGGCTTCGCCAGGTGCTGGTGAATCTTGCCTCCAACGCCGTGAAGTTCACCGAGCGCGGCGGCGTTTCGTTGACGGTGAACATGGGCGAGCGGGGGCCGTTCTTCTCGATCGTCGACACCGGCGTCGGCATCCCCGTCGAGCGGCTGGAGAGCGTGTTCGAGAAGTTCTCGCAGGCCGACGAGTCCACCACCCGCCGGTTTGGCGGCACGGGCCTGGGGCTCGCCATCTCCCGGGAGCTGGTCGCGCTGATGGGCGGGGTGTTGCGGGTCGACAGCAAGCCGGGCGAAGGCTCGACCTTCTGCTTCGAACTCCCGCTCGAGGCCGTCGTCGCCGACGTCGCGGCGGAGCCTGCGCCGGATGACAAGCGGGCGCTGCGGGTGCTGGCGGCCGAGGACAATCTGACCAACCAGACGATCCTCAATGCGCTGCTGACCCCGCTGCAGGCCGATGTGACGATGGTGGAGAACGGCAAGAAGGCGGTGGAGGCGTTCGAGCGGGCCGACTTCGACATCGTGCTCATGGATATCCAGATGCCGGAGATGAACGGCGTCGACGCCACGCTCGCGATCCGCCACATCGAGGCCGAGCGCGGGTTGACCAGGACGCCGATCCTGGCCGTGACCGCCAATGTCATGACCCACCAGCAGCGCGAATACATCGCCGCCGGCATGGACGCCGTGGTGGCCAAGCCCCTGCAGGCCATCATTCTCTTCGGCGAGATGGAAAAGGCGCTGGCGCAGCGCTCCAGCCCGGTGCGGGCAGTTTCGTAAAGCAGTTTACGCCCGCTTCATCCCACGGCGTTAAGCATGCCGGCCATGCGTACCCTGGCCATACTCCTTGCCGCGCTCTCGATCGCCACGCCCGCGGCGGCCGGCGACCTTACAGTCATGGTTACCAACGCGGCCGGCCAGCCAGTGAAGGACGCGGTGGTGATGGTCTATCCGCGCGGCGGCGCGCACGGGGCGATCCGCTTCTCCTGGCCCTATGTGATGAGCCAGCGGAACATGCAGTTCGATCCCTTCGTGCTGATCGTGCCGGTGGGGGCGACGGTGTCGTTTCCGAACCGCGATCCTTTCCGCCACCATGTCTATTCGTTCTCGCCAGCCAAGACGTTCGAGCTGAAGCTCTACGGCCACGACGAGACCCGGACGGTGAAGTTCGACAAGACCGGCGTCGTGGCGGTAGGCTGCAACATCCACGACAACATGACCGCCTTCATCCGAGTGGTGGACACCCCCTACGCGGCGAAGACCGACGCGCATGGCGCGGCCGTGATCGCCGATGCGCCGGACGGCCCCGCGACTGTCCAGGTCTGGCACCCCTACATCCGGGGAGGGCATGACCTGTCACGGCAGACGAACATTCCCGATCGGTCGATCACGATGAAGATCGCCGCCGACGTCCGCGCGCCGCCGATGCGGAAGGGCATGTACTGACCATGCGCCGGCTCGCCGCCCTGGTGCTGGCGTTGGCGATGGCCGGGCAGGCCCATGCGCAGCAGTTGCATGGGCTGGCCGAGCTGCGGCTTGGGACCAGCGACGGCGAAACGAGCTGGCTGGACGGCGGCTTCGGCAAGGCGGGCAAGACGGACTTCAATCTCAGCCAGGCGGTGCTGGAGTACCGCCAGAGCTTCGGCTTCGCCACGAGCGCGGTGGTCAGCGCGCAGTATCAGCCGGATGTCTCGCCCAAGCTCGACCTCGACGAGGCGTATCTCAAGTTCAAGGCGCCGCCCGCCTCGTGGGGCCGCTTTTCGGCGCGCGCGGGGGTCTTCTATCCGCCGGTGTCGCAGGAGCACACGGGCGTGGGCTGGACGACGCCGGACACCATCAGCGCCTCGGCGATCAACACCTGGATCGGCGAGGAGGTGAAGGTCGGCGGGCTGGAGGCGACGTTCGAGCGCAGCTTCGGCGACCAGGAGATCGCGGCGACGGCGGCCGTGTTCGGCTGGAACGACACCTCGGGGACGCTGCTGACCTTCCGCGGCTGGTCGCTGGGCGAGGCGCGGACCGGCCGCCAGACGGAGTTCGAGTTGCCGCCGCTCTCGCCGTTCATGGCGACGAAGCAGGCGGACGAGACCTATCCGATGTTCGAGCTGGACCACCGCGCCGGCTACTACGGCCGCCTCGAATGGCGTCCGCCGGCGCCGGTCAGCTTCAATGCGACCTGGTACGACAATCGCGGCGACCTTACCTCGGTGAAGGCCCATCAGTGGTCCTGGGAGACGCAGTTCCTGAACCTCGGCATGGCCTGGGACGTGAACGACCGCACCCGGGTGCTGGCGCAGGCGATGAGCGGGCGAACGCTGATGGGCTTTCGAACGCCCGAAGTCTGGGCCGACGTGGACTTCCGCGGCGCCTACCTGCTCGGTTCACGACAGGTGGCGAACGAGATGCTGACGGGCCGCCTCGACTGGTTCGACGTCACCGACCGCACCTGGCAGACGCTCGACAACAACGACGAGGAGGGCTGGGCCGCCACCGCCGCCTGGCGCCACCCGATCGTCGAGCACGCCGACCTGCTGGTCGAGGCGCAGCACATCGATAGCAAGCGCCCCTCGCGCGCGCTCGCCGGCGATGCCGCGAGGCAGGATGAAAATGTCCTCCAGACGGCGCTTCGTCTGAGCTTTTAGGCGGGCTCCGCCACCTTCGCCGGGACGCCTTCCAGGATGAAGTCCGTGGGGTTGGGCGCGAGCGTCGCGTTCCAGTAGTCGACCAGCGGGAAGGGCCAGTTCTGGCTGACGCGGCCGAGCTGGTTCTTGTACCAACTGGTCACGTTGGGCGAGCCCCAGGCCATCCAGCGGTTGGCCTCGTCGACCTCGGCGTTGAAGGCGTCGTGGACCTGCGGCTTCACCTCCAGCGTCTTCGCGCCGGTCTTCGCCATCAGCTCCAGGCAGCCGACGATGTAGCGGACGCTGCACTCGGAGAAGAAGATGATGGAGCCGTTCACGACGATGTTCGTGTTCGGGCCGTACAGGATGAAGAAGTTCGGAAAGCCCGGCACGGTCATGCCGAGGTAGGCGCGCGCATCGCCTTCCCAGAGTTCGTGCAGCTCGCGGCCACCCCGGCCCCGCACCTTGAAGGTCTTCAGGAAGTCGCTGGCGGTGAAGCCGGTGCCGTAGATCAGCACGTCGGCCTCATGCAGCCGGCCGTCTGCGGTGACGACGCCGTTGGGCTCGATCGCCTTGATCGGCTCGGTGACGAGATCGACGTTGGGGCGCTTCAGGGCCTCGATCCAGACGCCGTTGTCGCGGACCGTGCGCTTGCCGCCGAGAGGATAGGTGGGGATCACCTTTTCCAGCAGGTCCGGCCGGTCGGCCGCCTGCGGCTTGATCGCCTCCACCAGCATCTCGCGTAGCATCAGGTTGGCGTCTGAAACGGCAGTCGGGGGGCCGGCGTAGGCCGGATCGGCCTTCACCGCCTCGTAGATGCCGTCGGTCAGCATCCAGAAGAGCCAGAAGCGATACCATTTCTCATAGAAGGGTACGTGCTCGAGCAGCCACTGCTCCCCGGGGCCTACAGGGTCGTGGTAGTCGGGCGTCGGTCCAAGCCACGGCGGCGTGCGCTGGAAGACGTCCATATGCCCGACGTCCGGCGCGATCGCCGGCACGAACTGGAAGGCCGATGCCCCGGTGCCGATCACGGCTACGCGCTTGTCCTTCAAATCCACGTCGTGACGCCAACGGGCGGAGTGGAAGGCCGGGCCGGCGAAGCTGTCGCGGCCGGGAATGTCGGGCAGGCGGGGCTGGTTCAGCTGGCCAACGGCGCTGATCACGGCGGTTGCCTTCAGGGTTTCCGCGCCATTCTTGTCCCGGATGCGGACCTGCCACTCTGAAGTCGCCTCGTCGAAGACCGCCTCCTCGACGGTGGTCTCGAAGCGGATGTGCTTCCTCAGCCCATGCTTCTCGGCGACGCCCTTGAAGTAGTCCCAGAGCACGTCCTGGGTGGAGTAGTGGTAGGGCCAGTGATGGTTCGGCTCGAAACTGAACGAGTAGAGGTGGCTTGGATTGTCCACCCGGCAGCCGGGATAGGTGTTCTCCAGCCAGGTGCCGCCCACGTCGGGGTTCTTGTCGATGATGGTGAAGGCGATGCCGGCCTGCTGCAGGCGGATGCCGGTCAGGATGCCTGACATGCCCGCGCCGATGACGACGACCTGCATCGCGCCCGCCGCGTCCTTCAGCTTCGGCTCGGTCCAGACCGGCTTCTTGCGGTCGATGCCGTCGACAGAAAGCTCTTCCATCAGGAAGGGGACGTAACGCTCGGGAATTTCCGCGCCCGAGACGAAGTCCATCATCTCGCGGATGGTCGCCTCGCCAGGCGGCGGTGGCAGCTGGCGCTTGCCTTCGAGGTATTCGGTGATGACGCGCGCGGCGAAGTCGCGGACCTGCGCCTGCTGCTCATCCGTCATGCCGCCGGTGCGGCTGTCGCCGAAGAAGTCGTAGAGGGGCTTGATCCCCCGCATGTGGCTGGTGTCGCCCGTCAGGTGGACCAGGGCCACCATGAGCGAGGGCAGGTGGGCCTGCTCCAGTGCCTGCCGCAGTTCGGCTTGATCGACGATCATCGCGCGTCCTCTCCCTTGCACAGGGGCGCGACAGCCATCCTCTTGCGGGACGGTCGGGGGTGTCGCGTCCTCCCTTACAGTCAAACAGTTGTTGGAAGGCCGCAATAGGGCGCGGCTCCGCGCATCGGCCCAGAGTGGGCCGCGGTCGCAAAATCACAGCAACATTTGCGCCCTAGAGGCGTCGCGATCGGGGAGCAAAAAGCGCGGGCTCAAAGCTGCGCTTCTGGGGCGTGACATGCATTCGGGTCAGGAAAAGTCGGTCTTCGTCGACCGCACCGGCAGGCGCGCACGCCAGCTGACGCGGCTGGCGACGGCGGTGGCGATTGTCGCGGCCTTCCTGCTGGTCGCCTTCGTGCTGAGCGTCTTCTACGCGCCGAAACTGGCCGCCTCGCCCGCCTTCATCCAGAAGTTGCCGCCGGCCCTGCAAGCGCACCTGCGCCACAAGAGCGGCGCCGAGCGGGCGCTGCTCGCGCGCATCCGCAAGGACGAGCGGGCGTCCCGCCCCACCGCGCTCGTCAACGCGGCGCGGATATCGGGCGCCTACTTCAGCCCCTGGGTTCCGGGCAGCCTCAGCTCCTTCGACGCCCATGCGAAGGATCTGACTCACGTCTATCCGGCCTGGCTGGAGCTTTCGCCCGATGGCGGCGGGATCGTCAGCCCCGACTGGGATCCGAAGAAGCACAACTGGACCCCGCAGCTCGAAAAGGCGGCCCGGGCCAACGGCGTGCACATCGTCCCGGTGATCTCCAACGCCACCAACAGCCGCTTCGACGCCAGGCGCGTGACGGCGATGTTCAACGATCCGAAGAAGGCGCGGGCCGTCGCCGCGCAGCTGGTGAACTTCGTCGTCGCCAACGACTACGCCGGCCTGCAGATCGACTTCGAGCTGATGTCCGACCAGGACAACTACCGGCTTGTGCCCTGGGTCAGGCAGATCGCCCAGGCGCTGCGGCTGCACGGCAAGGAGGTCTCGGTCACGGTCGAGCCCTATCTGCCGGACGACGTGATCCACAACCTGGTGGCCGAGACCGACTACGGCGTCGTCATGGCCTACGATGAGCACGCCGACGCCAGCGATCCGGGCGCCATCGCCTCGGCCAGC
>Ga0070659_100002443_pt1 | contig 13203 bp, 13 predicted proteins | sample KBSC23metaG_FD_64666 | JGI IMG/M metagenome (GOLD analysis project Ga0070659, IMG submission 64666) | Corn rhizosphere microbial communities from Kellogg Biological Station, Michigan, USA - KBS C2-3 metaG | ecosystem: Host-associated > Plants > Roots > Rhizosphere > Soil ...
GGAACCGGACAAAGTGGACACTACGTCCCCATCCGTTTGCATCCCGCGCGATGCGGACAGAAGGATTGTGAGGCAGGCGGCGAGTGCGGAGCGCGCATCGTCCAGCTTGGACCACAAATGCAGCGCTGTAGGACAGTGCATTCTTCTCCCGGGCTCGCCAGTTGCGTCCGATACGTGTATTACTATAGCAATACAGTAGTCGCAAGGAGAGCAGCGGATGGTTCATGTCCCGATGATCGCGGCGGCGATGTTGGCGTCGACGACGGTTGCGCCGGCTCAACCTGTTCTGACGCCAGTGGCGGTGATTCAAGCCCATTCGGTCACGAACGCCGGCGAGCATGTCATCGTGCGCGTGCCGAAGACGGCGACCTACGTCGGTAGCGACCGCTTCGACCTTTACGGTGTTGCAGACGCCGAAATGCATGTGTTCGTGGAGGCCGACGCAAGCAAGCGGGTGAAGAAGCTCTACTGGATCCAGTTCGAGCGTTATTGGCCGAGCAAGCCGGACCTCACCCACGATTACACGGGCGACCGGCGGACGCAGCAATGGGGAACGACAACCTGGCTGCGCGGTGGACCGTCTTCGACGGCGGGAACCCCGCGGCCCGGGTCCGATACCGAGCATGCCCGCGCCATCCTCGAACGCGCACGCTACACGGCTCCGCCCGAGGTGATGAACCTGCGCCTGGTCCAGCTGCTCGATGACCCCAAGGGCACCGGCCACGGACGGAACGAGCTGATGCTCATCTACAGCGAGGATCTGGCGCCGACCGGCAAGACGCTCGCGGAGCTCACGACCGACGGCAAGCCGAATGCGAGCTGGGCGCCGATTGAGAAGGGGCTGGTCGAGCGGGCAACGAAGGCGTTCTCGGTGGAGCGCAAGCAGGCGGCCAAGAACGATTAGTCCTCGATGATCTCGGCGCGACCCTCCGCGTTGAGGCGGGCGAGGCCGTCCCGCATGGCCTGCAGTTGCTCGGGCGAATGGCCGGTCCAGTTCTCGACTTCGCCGGTAACGCGCAGCGAATCGAGCGTGCGGTAGGAGGCGGTGATGTTCCCGGGGAATTTCTTGTCGGTGAGGTTGGGATCATCCTCGAACGGCCCGGTCGGCTCGACGATGTAGATTCGGCCGCGGCCTTCACCCTTGGCCAGCTCGGCGCCCCAGGTCGCGGCGTCGAGCGTCGCCGTGAAATAGATGTGCTTCAGGCCGCGTTCGACGAAATTGCTGCCGAAGCCTGGCCTGATCAGGTCGCCGGCTTCCAGGTCGGCCTTGGTGCCGTGGTAGAAGATGGTGCCGGGCGGGACGTCTGCAGCGTACATGTCATCGCCCCTGCGGCTGCGCCGGCGGCTTGGCCTGCTGGGCGAGGCTCTGCAGCAGCTGCACCTTCGCCTGCACCGCCTTCACGCACTCGCCCATCAGCGTCCCCGCATTGGCGGCGCTGATGGTCTTGTCCTGCTGGTCGAACAGCGCCTTCATCTGCGCCGTCGAGGGCTGGCCGCCGATCCGCCCAAGGTAGAAATAGATCGAATCCTCCGCGATCTTCTGGGCGTTGGGGTCCTTCGCGCTCTTGGCGAAGGCGTTGCTGAGCAGGAGGCAGCGGGCGTCCGTGGCGCTCTGCGCGGCGGCGGCCGAGCCCGTCGCCAGGAGGGCGGCGGCGAGGGCGATGTGGGCGATTTTCATGCTTGCTACTCCGGTGATCAATCAATCGGCGGCCCATAGGCGCGGTGTCCCCGCCGCGAAAGCGCGGGTCGATCAGTCCGCGGCAACCGGTTCGTCCTGGAGGCTCAGCCACGGCGTGAACAGCTTCGGTTGGTCGCCGGTCAGGTTTCCTGCGAATCTGTCCTCCGTCACGGTAGCGCCTGCAACGGCCCGCCGCTCGGCGCGCCCGGATCACCCCTAAATTTAACGGTGCTTAAACGGTGCGTGGAATCGTTCATCTGCCAGCAAGGTTGGCCTGAACAGTCGGCAGCCCGAGGCGTTCGAGCGGGCTGTATCACGCAATCTTTCCAGCGAGTTGGATGAAGTTCTGACCGCCCGACACGCCATGACCAAAGGCGGCGGGACGAACAGTCGCGAACGCGTCGAGCCGGTCAATTTGAAGGAGCAAAAATTAGTGAATATTCTCAGACGATCGACAGTTCCCATCCTGTTGGCCGCGGTCGCGGTGCCAGCCTGGAGCGGCCTCTCTGCACAGGAGCAGGGACAGGCCGGGGGCGCGAATCCCATCACAGTGACCGGCGAGGGACCGGCCGATCTGACCAGATTGCCCAAAGGACCTGAGGTCACAGGCATCATTTCCGCGCGCAGGGGCGGGCAGATGCAGGTCACCGGCGCCGACGGCAACAGCACGGCGATCCTTGTCGCCCAGGCTACCGACATCAGGTCCAGTGGGGGCTTCCTCGGGCTCAATCGCGACAAGCTTGGCGCGGACTCGCTGCTCAACGGGCTGCCGGTCACGGTCAGGACGGTGCAATGGGGCGGCGGCCTTGTGGCGACCCAGGTGAGACTCAAGGCCAAGAATCTCGCCACCGCTTCGATGATCCGTAACGGCACCGCGCAGCGCTTTGGAGAGCATGATGTGGCCATTGCCCGGAATGCGGCGGCGACCGAGGCGCTGCGCGGCCGCGTGGGCGATATCGACAAGTACGATATCAAGGGCACGACCAACATCTACTTCGACACTGGCAAGTGGGCGCTGTCGCGTGCGGAGGAGGCCCAGCTTTGCGCGGCTGCGACCCAAGCCAAGGGGATGGACAACGCGCTGCTGCTCGTCGTCGGCTATACCGATGCGGTCGGAAGCGAGGACTATAACCAGGTCTTGAGCGAACGTCGCGCCGCCAAGGTCGTCAACCATCTGCAGCAGAAATGCGGCTGGGCACCCTATCGCATGCTGACCCCCACCGGGATGGCCGAGGCGGACCCGGCGGCGAACAATAATACCGCCGAAGGCAAGGCGCAGAACCGCCGCGTCTCGGTGAACATCATGGTCAGCAAGGCCGTCGAAGGTATTGAGCAGTCAGGCGGCTGAAACGCGCGGGGTGGGCTTCGGCCCACCCCCGATTTCGAAGGACGCCGGAAATTCGCACGATCTCCATCGCCTGCTAGGTGAGGCGCTTCCATTCCTCGCGCTTTCCGAGAAGGAATTTGATGCGGGCGATGCCTTTGATTTCTTTCATTACCTTGTCCGAAGTTAGATCAGCTTTGGCTGTTCGCCATGGTGCGCCAACTCAGACCTTGCCCGCACATCGGCGCAAAATTTCTCCGCATCCGAAAGCAGATCGGAAAGGTTCGGCTGTCCGGATTCCCGAGACTTCTTCAACGGCTTTGCACCTCTCTTGATCAACTCTCGATTACCCGGGGCCACTTTCTCGTCGAAGCCGTAGTCAATGGCAAAGAGGGGAATGCGCAGTCGTAAAGCATCTTCCCCCGCTGAGCGGGTGCCCCCTTTCTCTCCCGCTTCAACGACAATCATGGCGCACGAGAGCGCCATTATCGTCTTGTTACGATCCATCGCATTGTACGACCGCCAAACTGCGGCTTCATCAAACTGACTGACGACGAGCACGCGTGACCAGTCCCAAGCGTCTCTGAGTTCAGGCGCAATTCTGAAATGATTCATGCCCTCAGGGAGCACGATGACCGTCGCACCTCCTTGGACGAGAGCTTCCCGATGGGTTGCCCGATCAACGCCTCTCGCGTTGCCAGAAGTGATGACAAAGTGCTTCTGGGCGGCAGTTCGAGCACAAATTGCCGCCGCTTCGATCCCTTTCTCCGATGCATCGCGCGCGCCACAGAAACTGATCGCGTGCTCATCCAGAAGCGCCTGATTGCCGCGCAAATAAAGGCGATCTGGCGCTTTATCGCCCAAAACGACGAGCAGCCGCGCCGGATAGTTCGGGTCGCTCTTCCTAACGCACAGAGTCTTAGGTTCGGCGTTCATTTCCGATTGTCCGTATCTCTTCTTCCCTTCGAAACGGCCAACAAATGTAGATCGTTAGCTCCAGCTCCGCGTATCTCCCCACCCACGAAATGTGCCGTGCTACCTGATTGATACATGTCGTCGATCAGAAGAACGTTCTTCCCTGCAAATGCGTCGTCGACAGTCAAACCAACGCCTTCGAGCGCTGCCCATTTTTCGTCGACGCTTAACTCTTTGATTGAGGGCTTCGGACCATTCCAACGAAGGCGTCCTGTCAGATCCGGCACCCCGAGCCGTTCGGCGAGCCGTGCTGCTAGCAAATTGGGCAAACTCTGCTGCCCGGGCGTCGACGGTGGTATCGAGGCGAGGGCATCTATTCGCCTCTTATCGTGCATGCGCCGATAGATGCCCTCCAAGACATCAACCAGCTCGCTAACTGCAGCGGAATCATTCTCGTACTTCGCGCTATGCTCCAGCTCGCCAATGCGCGAACGCTTGTCAGACGTCACATAATGCTCGCAGGCAGCGACTGCAGTTGAGAAAAGCGACCTGATAAAGACGACGTCCGCGTTCTCAGTCAGCCATTGGCTGATCTCGCCAAATTCCTGATCGTCGCTGACCACTCTATAGTAGCCGCCAAATTGGCCCTTCGTGTTGCGAAACAGCCGCCAAGGGAACACCGAACTGATGGTCTCCGCAAAGGGCACATTGAACCATCCGGCAGAGCGGGCACCATCACCGCGTTTGAGCGCGTTCCTGTGAATAGACCCGAAGCAAATCCGCTTCGCGTCGTCAGATTCTCGCAGCGCTTTGAAGCGTTCGAGCGTGATTGCCGGATACAGGATTTCACGGAACGAGACCACGCGCCCCTCCAAGTCGTTCCCTATATGTTCTCATGGGGGCGACGTCAAATGGCGATCCGGCCCGCGCATGTGAGCATGTGCGGTATCGGAAGTCAAAGAGGGTGGAACCTATTCCGCCGCCGGCACGTAAAGCTCGCCGCCTTCGTCGTGGAAGCGCTTGCTCATTTCGGCCATGCCGGCTTCGGCTTCGCTCGCTGCAGGGGTTTCGGCTAGCTCCACGGCCCCTCCACCAACCCCGGATCCAGTCCGGGGCTGGTCCCCCTCCCCGTTCCGGGGAGGATTTAGCCGCGCAAATTCCCGAACCTCCTGGGTGATCTTCATCGAGCAGAATTTCGGGCCGCACATCGAGCAGAAGTGAGCGGTCTTGGCGCCTTCGGCCGGGAGGGTCTGGTCGTGGAAGGCTTCGGCGGTGTCGGGGTCGAGCGAGAGGTTGAACTGGTCGCGCCAGCGGAACTCGAAGCGGGCTCGGCTTAGCGCGTCGTCGTGGAGACGCGCGGCGGGGTGGCCTTTTGCGAGGTCCGCCGCGTGGGCGGCGAGCTTGTACGTGACGACTCCGACCTTCACGTCGTCGCGGTCGGGGAGGCCGAGATGCTCCTTCGGCGTGACGTAGCAGAGCATCGCGGTGCCGAACCAGCCGATCATCGCCGCGCCGATCGCGCTGGTGATATGGTCGTAGCCGGGGGCGACATCCGTGGTCAGCGGCCCGAGCGTGTAGAAGGGCGCCTCGCCGCAGCTTTCCAGCTGCTTGTCCATATTCTCCTTGATCTTGTGCATCGGCACGTGGCCGGGGCCCTCGATCATCACCTGGCAGTCGTGTTCCCACGCCTTCTTGGTCAGCTCGCCCAAAGTGTAGAGCTCGGCGAACTGCGCCTCGTCGTTGGCGTCGGCAGTCGAGCCGGGGCGGAGGCCGTCACCGAGGCTGAAGGCGATATCGTACGCCTTCATGATCTCGCAGATCTCGTCGAAACGCTCGTAGAGGAAGCTCTCACGGTGGTGGGCGAGGCACCATTTGGCCATGATCGAGCCGCCACGGCTGACGATGCCGGTGACGCGCTTGGCGGTCAGCGGCACGTAGGGCAGGCGCACCCCGGCGTGGATGGTGAAATAGTCGACGCCCTGCTCGGCTTGCTCAATGAGCGTGTCGCGGAAGATCTCCCAGGTCAGCTCCTCGGCGATGCCGCCGACCTTCTCCAGCGCCTGGTAGATGGGCACGGTGCCGATCGGCACGGGCGAGTTGCGCACGATCCATTCGCGCGTGTCGTGGATGTTGCGGCCGGTCGAGAGGTCCATGACTGTGTCGGCGCCCCAGCGGATCGCCCAGACCATCTTGTCGACTTCGGACGCGACGTCAGACGCGACCGCGCTATTGCCGATGTTGGCGTTGATCTTGACCAGGAAATTGCGGCCGATCGCCATCGGCTCGGATTCGGGGTGGTTGATGTTGTTGGGGATGATGGCGCGGCCGCGCGCGACCTCGTCGCGGACGAACTCGGGGGTGACGAAGTCGGGGATGGCGGCGCCGAAGCTCTCGCCATCGCGGGCGGCGTTTAGCGCGGCTTCGCGGCCGAGATTCTCGCGGATGGCGACATATTCCATCTCGGGCGTGACGATGCCGCGCCTGGCGTAGTGCATCTGGGTGACGTTGGCGCCGGGCTTGGCGCGGAGGACGCGCTTGCGGACGTTGGGGAAGGGCTGGACGCCGCCTGACCGGTCGGGGCCGAGCTGGCCGTTGTCCTCGGGGCGGACCTCGCGCTGGGCGACTTCCTCGACGTCGCCGCGGCCGCAGATCCACTCGCGGCGAAGCTCGGGAAGCCCCGCCATGATGTCGATGCGCCTGGCGGGATCGGTGTACGGGCCGCTGGTGTCGTAGAGGACGACGGGCGGTTCGTTCGCCGACGGCTCAAGGTCGACGGCACGCATCGCGACGCGAATGCCGCCTCGTCCCTCGATGTGGATCTTGCGGGAGCCGCGGATCGGGCCGGTGGTGACTCTCAGTTCGGTACGTGCAGGCGCGTCAGCCATATTGGAAACTCCTCTTCCTCCGCCGGTCTCAACCGGATCAGGTTCGATGGGTCGCCCGCTCGTACGGGCCTCTCAAGCGCCGGTCAGCGCTCCCCCAGGGAAGAGTCGTCTTTAGGCCGCGCGGGAGCGGCGCGCTAGGCGGCTATTTGCCGCCAGCCGCGCGCCGGATCTCGTCGGGCGTGACCACGCCGTCGTGATTGGCGTCGACCCTGTTGAACTTGGCGAGCTCGGGCGCGCGGAACTCGTCGGCGCTGACTTTGCCGTCCTTGTTGGCGTCGACCCGAGCGATCATCTGTTCGGGCGACTCGGTGGTGCGGATCGCCGGCGTGGCGGCCATGAACTCCTGGACGCTGAGCTGCCCATCTTTGTTGGTATCGAGCTGCTTGAACTTGGCCTGGAGCTGCTGGGCGATCTTCGTCTTGGCCTGCTGCAGTTGGCGCTGCTGCTCGGCCGCCATTTCTTCCTTGCTGATCCTGCCGTCATGATTGGCATCGATCGCGTTGAACCTGCCATCAAGCGTCCTGATGAAATCGGCGCGCTGGACGGGTTTCGGCTGAGCGGGCGCTTGCGCGATGGCGGAGGAACCAAACGCCAGCATGGCCACCGCGGGCGCGAGAAGCAGGCGTGTCGTCATGGTCGATCTCCCCTCAAGTTCAGCTCAGCCTAGGCACTGGGCCGCGGGCCGCAAGTGACAAGTCTATACTCCGCTGGCAAACCCGCGTCACAAAATGCGGCAGCTGACCCATCTCGACCGGCTCGAAGCCGAGAGCATCTTCATCCTGCGCGAAACTGTCGCCGAGGCAGCCAAGCCGGTCATGCTCTATTCGATCGGCAAGGATTCGGCGGTGATGCTGCACCTGGCGAAGAAGGCTTTCTTCCCAGGACCACTGCCGTTCCCGCTCCTGCATGTCGATACGACCTGGAAGTTTCAGGACATGTACGCACTGCGCGACAAGGTCGCGGCCGACCCGGCGATCAATCTGATCATCTACAAGAATCCCGAGGCGGTGGAGCGCGGCATCAACCCGTTCGACCATGGCCCCCTCCACACCGACATGTGGAAGACGGAAGGCTTGAAGCAGGCGCTGGATACCTACGGCTTCGACGCGGCGTTCGGCGGCGCCCGGCGTGACGAGGAGAAGAGCCGCGCAAAGGAGCGGGTGTTCAGCTTCCGCGACCGCAATCACCGCTGGGACCCGAAGCGGCAGCGGCCGGAGCTCTGGTCGCTTTACAATGTGAAGAAGAACAAGGGCGAGAGCATGCGCGTCTTCCCTCTGTCCAACTGGACCGAGCTCGACGTCTGGCAATATATATTGCGTGAGCGGATCGAGGTGGTGCCGCTCTATTTCGCGGCGGAACGGCCGACGGTGGAGCGCGACGGCCTGATCCTGATGGTCGACGACGAGCGCATGCGGCTGGAGCCGGGCGAAGAGATCGTCAGCCGCAGGGTGCGGTTCCGGACATTGGGCTGCTATCCGCTCTCGGGCGCGGTGGAGAGCGACGCCGCGAGCGTCGAGGATATCATCGCCGAGATGCGGGCCAGTGCGACCAGCGAGCGGCAGGGGCGCGCGATCGACCGCGACACGGGCAGCGGGAGTATGGAGAAGAAGAAGCAGGAGGGTTACTTTTGAACCATCCTGCCGACGTCGGATCCTGGCTCGCCGAACAGGAGCGCAAGGAGCTGTTGCGCTTCATCACCTGCGGCAGCGTCGATGACGGCAAGTCGACGCTGATCGGGCGGCTGCTGTACGAAACGAAACAGATCTTCGACGATCAGCTCGCGGCGCTTGAGAGCGACAGCAAGAGGCACGGGACGCAGGGCGAGCAGATCGATTTCGCTTTGCTCGTCGACGGGCTCTCGGCTGAGCGCGAACAGGGCATCACGATCGACGTCGCCTACCGCTATTTCGCGAGCGAGAAGCGCAAGTTCATCGTCGCCGACACGCCCGGCCACGAGCAATATACGCGCAACATGGTGACCGGCGCCTCGACCGCCGACCTCGCCGTGCTGCTGGTCGATGCGCGCAAGGGGGTGCTGACGCAGACGCGGCGGCACTCCTATCTCGCCCAGCTCGTCGGGATCCGCCGTTTTGTGCTGGCGGTGAACAAGATGGACCTGGTCGACTACGACTGCGGCAGGTTCGAGGAGATTTGCGGCGATTACGGCCTCTTCGCAGAACGCACGGGCATCGCGGATTGGTTGGCCATTCCGCTGTCCGGGCTCGCCGGCGACAATGTCGTGGACCGGAGCGCGGCGACATCCTGGTACGACGGACCGAGCCTGCTTGAGCATCTCGACAGTGTGCAGGTTGACGCGGATGCCGACGCGCAAAAGCCGTTCCGGATGCCGGTGCAATGGGTCAACCGGCCCAATCAGGACTTCCGCGGCTTTGCCGGGCAGATTGCATCGGGAACGGTAGCGCGCGGCGCGGAAGTGCGGGTGCTGCCGTCAGGCCGCATCACGCGGATCGAGCGCATAGTCACCGCCGATGGCGATCTAGAGCAGGTCGCGGCCGGTCAATCGGTTGCGCTGACCTTTGCCGATGAGATTGATTGTTCGCGCGGCGACGTGATCGCGGCGGCGCCTGATCCGCCCGAGGCCGCCGATCAGTTCGAGGCCACCCTTGTCTGGATGGACGAGCATGAGCTTCTGCCCGGCCGTGGCTATTGGCTGAAGATCGGCTCGCAGACCGTCACGGCGACGATCCACGAGCCCAAGTATGAGATCAATGTCAACACGCTCGACCATCTCGCGGCGAAGACGCTTGGGCTGAACGCCATCGGAGTCGCTGAGATCGCAACTGACCGCGAGATCGTCTTCGAGCCTTATGCCGCCGAGGGCGCCAGCCCCAATCGCGTACTCGGCGGCTTCATCCTGATCGACAAGCTGACCAACGCCACCGTCGCCTGCGGGATGCTGCACTTCGCGTTGAGGCGAGCGCTCAACATCCACCGCCAGCACCTCGACGTGGGCCGCGAGACGCACGCCCAGATCAAGGGTCAGAAGCCGGCAGTGCTGTGGTTCACGGGACTCTCCGGCGCGGGCAAGTCGACCATCGCCAACCTAGTCGAGAAGAAGCTCGTCACGCGCGGGCGGCATACCTTCCTGCTGGATGGCGACAATGTCCGGCACGGCCTCAACCGTGATCTCGGTTTCACCGAGGCCGACCGCATCGAGAACATCCGCCGGGTTGGCGAAGTCGCGCGGCTGATGGCCGACGCGGGGTTGATCGTCCTCACCGCCTTCATTTCGCCGTTCCGCGCCGAGCGGCACATGGTGCGGCGGATGGTGCCGGAGGGCGAATTCCTCGAGATCTTCGTCGATACGCCGCTCGCCGAGGCCGAGAAGCGCGACGCCAAAGGCCTCTACGCCAAGGCCCGCGCCGGCGAGCTCAAGAATTTCACGGGGATCGACAGCCCCTACGAGCTGCCCGAAGCGCCTGAGATCCACATCGACACAACCGCGATGAGCGCAGAAGAGGCCGCCGACCTCATTGTCGAGGAGCTGCTCAAGAGACGGTAGGCGTCACCAAGTGTAGGCGAGGCCGAGGGCGCCAAGCCACTGGCTGGCGCTTCCGCGCTGGGCTACGATCGGCGACCGTTTGAAGTCGCCGACCAGACGTGAATATTGGCCGACGCCGAAGATTGAGAAACCGCCGAGCAAATCGCCGGTGACCGACTGGTTGAGCAGCAGGCTGGCCTTCCAGTTCTTCAGCCCGCCGTCCGCGTCATACAGCGGGAGCTGGTTGCTGGTCGCGAGCCGGTCGGCGGGTGAGACTCCGAAATAGTAATTGGCGAACTTGTCGCTGACGATCTCGGCGCCGACGCTGGCGCTCGCGTAGGTCGTCCGCGACAGGGGGGTCGAGAAATCCACGTTGGGACTCAAAACCGTCGATTTGTGGGCACTGCCGATGTCGTGAAGCACGTCGAGGTGCAGCGACAGCGTGTCATAGGGATTAGTCAGCCCGCGGAAGCTCACACCCGCGAATCCGCCGACCTCGATCGCCGTCTTGCGCTTGAGCATCAGCTTGACGACGGGATCGTCGGTGTGCCGCCGGTTATCGAACCGAGCGCCGATAATCGGACCGGCGTTGAAGCCGAACTTGCCCGACTGCGGAACGACGTCGACGTAGAGGTAGGCGCCGTGGGTGCTGAACGAGATTCCGCTCACCTTCCCGCGAACAGCGCCGGCGGGGATGATGCGATAATCGTCTGAGCCCTCGTAATCGGGGATCATCGCAGCGCCGATGCCAACCGTGAAGCTATCCTTGTTCGCAATCTCCTCGGGGCTCGGCAGCGCGGCGCCGCCGGCCGGGCCAGTTTGTGCGAGCGCCGGTGAGCTGAGGCAACAAGCAGCGAGCGCTAGGCAAGCGAAAGGACGCATGGCTTTCCCCTGTTCTGTTTGGCGACCTATGCCAGCAGACGCGCTTGGGGGAAAGTTCCGGCGTCAGCGGCGGAAGTCATCGCCTAGTCGCCGGCACCCGGATCTGGCGTGAAATACTTGTCGTACTTGCCCTCTTCGCCCTTATGCTCGTCGGCGTCGGCGGGACTGTCCTTCTTGCGCGTGATATTGGGCCAGTCCGCGGAGAAATTGGAATTGAGCTCCAGCCATTTCTCGAGGCCGCTTTCGGTGTCCGGAAGGATCGCTTCCGCCGGGCACTCGGGCTCGCACACGCCGCAATCGATGCACTCGTTGGGATTGATGACCAGCATCACCTCGCCCTCGTAGAAACAGTCCACCGGGCAGACTTCGACGCAGTCCATATATTTGCATTTGATGCAGGCGTCGGTGACGACGTAGGTCATTGAATGCGGCTCCTTGTGAGCGCCTCGCTATGTCGCTGGCTTTCCTTCGTCAACGCTCAGCTCCTCATAGCAGGTCCGCGCCTCCGTGGCGGGACCGCGGCGGGTCGGCAGCTCGAGCACGCGGAGTACACGAACGCGATCGTGAAGCGGCAGGGCAATGACGCTGCCGACGCGGACCTCGTCGCTTGGTTTCTCAACCCGCTTGCCGTCGATGCGGACGTGGCCGGCTGCGATGATGGTTTGGGCAAGGGTGCGGCTTTTGATCAAGCGGATGAAGAACAAGAAGCGGTCGATCCTCACTTCTTCTTGAGCTTGGCCAATTCAGCGAAGGCGTGGCTGGGCCTGGCGCGCTCGTCGAGGCGGGGGCCTCGGCGACCGCGCCACTTCCACGCCTCGCCGGACCGGGCGAAGCCGATCTCGTTCATCAACCGCGACAGCGCCTCTTCATCGAGGCCGATCGAGGTGGCGAGCGGCTGATCGACCGGGTCATCGCCGCCGGCCGAGCGCACTTTCCGCGCGTGGCTCGCGAGCCTGTCGGCGAGGTCAATGCGGATCCAGCTCCGACCGAGACGGCGGTAAGCCAGTGCGGCGCCGCGCGGATCGGCCTCGGCGGTGAGCGTCGCCGCGCCGGGCGGTGGGAGCGTCGGCATGGCTTGCCCCTGCTTCACCGCCAGCAACACGGCGCGCCAGTGCTGGGCGGCAGGCTTTAGGAGCAAGGGAAGGAACACATCGAGCGGTCCGAGGCGGACGCCGAGACGATGCAGCGCTTGCCGATCGGTCTGTTCGAGATGGGCGATCGCGCCCAGCACCGACTTGCGCGGGAGCGCGCCACCCGCATCGGTCAGCATTGCCGCGAGCGCTCGCACTCCCGGAGAAGTGGCGGGGTCGGTCGCGGCGGCGGCAAGCCGTTGCAGCGGGCGCAGGTGGCGGACAATTTGGCCTTCTAGCCAGCGTTCCAATCGCTCACGCAGCGCGGCCCGCGTCGGGGCTGAAAGGCGGTCGAGCGCGCGGGCCGTCCTAAGCGCGGGTTCGAGCAACGAACGGCCGGGTGCCAGACGGGCGAGGAGGTGGCCTTCCCAGGCGACGGCAACGCCGCCGCCGCCCTCGACCGTCAGCTGGAACGCGTGGTCCTCCGCCTCGACGAGCGCCTTGGCGCGTCGATCGAGTTCATCGCCGAGGCGGCGCTCGGCGGCAGCGAGCAGCAACCGCTTGTCGGCGAGGCGTGTGCTGGGATCGACGCGGAAGTCGAAACCGGAGAGATGGCCGATCGGCTCGGGACCGACGCTGACCTCGCCGTCGGCGGCAACGGTGACCGGCAAGGCATTGGCTCCATGAGCTCCGATGTCGCGGACCAGCACGGCGGTGCGGCGGTCGACGAAGCGCTGGGTCAGCCGTTCGTGGAGCGCGTCGCTGAGGCGCGCCTCGACTTCGCACGTGCGCTCGGCCCATTTCGCCGGCTCCTTCAGCCAGTCGGCGCGGTGGGCGATGTAGGCCCAGCTGCGGATTCCCGCGAGGCGATCGGCGAGCGCCTCGATGTCGCCGTTCATATTGTCCAGCCGGGCGACCTCGGCGGCGAACCATTCGTGCGGGACGTG
>Ga0070659_100002448_pt1 | contig 13192 bp, 12 predicted proteins | sample KBSC23metaG_FD_64666 | JGI IMG/M metagenome (GOLD analysis project Ga0070659, IMG submission 64666) | Corn rhizosphere microbial communities from Kellogg Biological Station, Michigan, USA - KBS C2-3 metaG | ecosystem: Host-associated > Plants > Roots > Rhizosphere > Soil ...
ACCGCCCCCGGACTCGGGAACATGCCCGGCCGCGCAGTCATCAGAGCGGCGACAACTTCCTCGGTCTCAGGCGAATTTGAGGAGAGGGAAGCGCCTGCCCCGATCAAGAAACAAAGTGGTACACCTGACTCCGCACTGAGGGGACGAAACACGTCCTCAAGTTCATCCAACCAGTGCTTCAGATAAACCATCCGTCCATAGTAGGCGAGTCCTGGGAGGATCTCGATCCGCTCTTTGCAGTCGACGACGGAAAAGCAGCAAAGAGCATGGAGACATCGACGTTTTTCGAGGGGAAGCGGGAGCGACGGGACTCGAACCCGCGACCTCCGGCGTGACAGGCCGGCGCTCTAACCAACTGAGCTACGCCCCCGAGATGGCTCGGATGGGCCGGCTGGGAGCGGCCCGGAGGCCCAAAGCTAGCGCATTCGGGCGTCGAGGGAGGGCGCTCGGAGGGCCCGTCGGGGTGGCTGGGTGGGCAGCGATGAATCTCTACAAAGTTCCGGCTGGATCTCCTACAGATTTCCGGCTGACCGGTGGGAGATGTTCAGCCGCGGCGATCTTTACGGGAGATTGACTCGGGCTGAAGGTTGGGGCGCAATACTCGGCACTGACCAAGAGAAGGAGGAAAATCGAGATGCCGCAGATACTCGTGCTTGCCGATTCGCCACAGGGCTCCCAGGGCTCTGGCGAGGTGGTCTACCGGGAGCGGGTCGCCCGCTCCAGTTTGGAGTCCGAGCACTTCGCCGGCCAGCTGCTGGAGCGGGTCGGCTGGGCAGTCGGCGACGCCGATGACCTGGAGAGCCACCCCCAGCAACCGACGGTCGCGCAAGAGCACCCAGTCGCGCCACCGACGTTCGTGGGTCGGTAGTCCTCACCCGCCCAGATGCAGGAAAGACCCGATGGCGGGTCTTTCCTGCGCGCATAACTTGGATTCATGTCTGGGTACGACATATTTCCAAGTGCACATTCACGGCCGCGGCGGCCAGGGGACGGTAACGGCCGCCGAGCTGCTCTCGGTCGCCGCCTTCGACGAAGGGCGCCACGCGCAGGCCTTCCCAGCTTCGGCTCGGAGCGGACTGGAGCAGGGCCGGAAGTTCAAGCTGCCCAGGAAGGGAAACGGTGCCGACGGCGGAGCGGGCGGCAAGCGCGTCCTCGTCGTCGGTGCCGGGCCGTCCGGCCTCTCTGCCCCGCGGCGCAAATGAGATAATTCCCGAGGCGGCCTGATCCGGCCGCCGCGATGAAGACACGAACCGAGACGATCCACGGCAGTGAGATCAGCCTGCTGGAAGCCGGCGCGGGGCCGGTGCTGCTGCTGGTCCACGGCATCGCCGGCAACTGCCGCAACTGGGAACCGGTGATCGAGCCGCTGTCGCGGGACCACACCGTGATCGCGCCCGACCTACCCGGCCATGGCGAATCCGGGATCGGCGGGGGCGACTACTCGCTGGGGTCGATGGCCGCCGGGCTGCGCGACTTGCTGCTGACGCTCGGGCACCGGCGCGCGACCCTGGTCGGGCACTCGCTCGGCGGCGGCATCGCGATGCAGTTCGCCTACCAGTTCCCGGAGATGACCGAGCGCCTAGTGCTGGTCTCCAGCGGCGGCCTCGGCCCGGAGGTGAGCCCGCTGCTGCGAGCTGCGGCACTGCCCGGCGCCGGCGCCTTCATCTCCGCCACCGCGGCGCTCGGCAACCGGGTCGTCCCACCCGTCCATGCCGCGGTGAGGCGGATCGGCCTGGGACCGAACGCCGACGTCACCGAGGTGCTGCGCGGCTACGGCTCGCTTGAGGACCGGCGGCGGCGCGGCGCCTTCCTGGCAACGGTGCGCGGCGTGATCAGCACCGGCGGCCAACTGGTCAACGCCAACGACCGCCTCTACCTGGCCGAGAACGTCCCGGTCCTGATCGTCTGGGGCTCGCGCGACCCGATCATCCCCGCCAGCCACGGCGAAGACGCCCACCGCTGCCTCCCCCAAAGCCGCCTCGAGATCTTCGACGACATCGGCCACATGCCCCAGGTTGAGGCGCCGTTGAAGTTCGTCACCGTGCTCCACGACTTCCTCGCCACCACCGAGCCCGCCGAGTGGGACCCCGAGGACTGGCAGCGCCGCTTCCGCCGCGCCGCTTAAGCCACCTGGGCGCCGGCGCAGGTCTGCAGCTCGGCCAGGGAGGTCTCGATCCCCGCTTGCAGCACCGCGAGGTCGGGCACGGAGTCGCGGTCGGCGTTGAGGCCGAAGACCATCTTGTCCTCGTAGCCGGCGACCGCGACGCTGAGCGCGTGGCCGGAGACGATCGGGACCAGGGGGAAGGTGCGTCGCATCAGAGCGCCGAGGGAGTAGAGAGGGATGGGGGAGCTGGGAAGGCTGTTGATCGCGACGTTGAAGAGGCCAGGCGTATAGGCAAGACGGGCAACGACGCTCTGGACCAGCGGCGGCGCCAGGCCGGCGAACCTGAGCGGACCAGCCGGCTCGGGCGCGGCGTCCCCGCCGTCTGACACGCCTGCGGCGGCGGAGATCTTGCGATAGCGGAATAGCGGATCGGGCTCGGCGAGATTGAGGTCGAGGAAGAGAGAGGAGACTTTGCTGCCCCGGGCGAGCGATTCGCTCGCCCGTTCCAGGCGCAGGCTGATCGGCGTCATCGCGCGAACGTGGTCGACGCCCTCCCCGCGAGACTCGAAAAGCCGGCGGAGGCCGCCAGCGATCGCGGCGAGGGTGATGTCGTCGACCGTCCCGCCCAGCTCTTGCTCGATCCGGCTCAGCCTCTCCAGCGGCACTTCCACCGCCGCCGTCCGGCGGCTCGCGCCGATCCGCCGGTTGAGACTCGTCGGCGGGGCCGGCGTCAGGTCGTGGCGCGCCAACGTCTCCGCCAGCCTCCGTGACTGCGAGTTGATCGCCGCCACCTTGGTGGGGTGAACCGCGGCGTCAATGCCGCCGCCGGCCGTCTCACCGACTGCCCCGCGCAATCGCACCAGCACCCCCCGCTCGGAATCCGCTCCGACCAGGGAGGAGAACTCGGCCAGCGGCGCCTCCCCCTCCTCCGGTTCGGGCTCGACGTCGACCAGCGCGGCCACGATCGCGGCCCCGCTGATCCCGTCGATCAGGCAGTGGTGGACCTTGAAGACAAGCGCCCAGCGGTCGTGCTCCAGTCCTTCGAGCAGGGTCACTTCCCAGAGCGGTCGAGCGCGGTCGAGCCGATGCGAGAAGTAGTCGCCAAGCCAGTCCGTCAGTTCCTCCTCCCCGCCCGGTTGCGGCAGGGTCGCGCGGCGAATTAGCCTGCCGATGTCGAAGGCTGGATCGGGCAGCCAGACCGGCAGCGAGAGCCCCCCGACCCGCGGCATCGAGAGGCGCCGGCGCAGCATCGACCCCTCGCCAAGGCGCCTTCGCGCCTGCTGGCGCAGCTTCTCCAGCGATGGGCGCTCACCCCCGGGCAACGGGTCGAAGATCATCGCCGCGCCGATCTGCATCTGGGCGGACTCGTCAGCCTCCTCGATTTCGAGGTAGGCGGCGTCGAGCGGACTCAGGTGGCTGCGCATGGAGAAATGGTTGTACTCGCTGCGCACTGCGTCATCCGTAAAAGGCCGCGTGACGCCCTGTGGCTGTCATCCCAACTTCACACGGCAGCGAGCTCGGGGCGCGCCAGCTCCGGCACGGCCTCCGGCGCCTCGGTGGCGGCGATCTCTTCCAGGATCAGCCGCAAGCTCTCGATCTTCTCGCGGCCGTAGCGCTCCATCCATCGTTTTTCGACCTCGGCGAAGAGGCCGAAGCCGTGCGCTTGCGCTTCTTCGCCGCGCTCGGTTAGGCAGATCAGCTTGGCGCGGCGGTCGGCCGGGTCGGGGATGCGCCGGACGTAGCCGCGCGCGACCAGGTCGTCGACGATCTCCCCCGCCGACTGCTTGGTGATGCTCGCCAGCTCGGCGAGGTCGGTGAGCCGCATCCCGTCCTCTTTGAGGAAGCGGAAGACGCAGCCGTGGGTGGGGCGGATGTCCTTGAACTCCCCCTGCTCCAGCTCTGCCCGGAACTCGGCCAACATCGACTCCAGGGCGACGTCGAGGAGCCCAGTGAGGGGGATGCGGGCAGACTTCCCGGCGACGGTTTTGGTTTTTTTCGAGGCGGGAGTCATTTCGTCAGGAAGCCTGATAAGGTGCCCTGGTCAGGTCGTCTGACAAGGCTTCCTTACGAATTGTACCCGACGGTCTGGAGGTCCTCAATGGACTCAGCAACCAATCGCAAGTGGTGGACGCTAGGGGCGGTCTGCGTCGCCACCTTCATGCTTCTGCTCGACATCACCGTCGTCAACACGGCGCTGCCCGCGATCCAGAAGGACCTCGGCGGCAGCTTCACCGATCTGCAGTGGGTGATCGACGCCTACGCCCTCTCGTTGGCGGCGCTGGTGCTGACTGCCGGCTCGCTTGCCGACCGGCTCGGCCGGCGGCGCGTCTTCGCCTGGGGGCTGGCGATCTTCTCCCTCGCCTCGCTGCTCTGCGCGCTGGCGCCCGACCCGACCTTCCTCAACCTTGCCCGCGGGCTGCAGGGCGTCGGCGGCGCGATCATGTTCGCCGTCTCCCTGGCACTGGTCGCCCAGGAGTTCCCTAGCGGGCCGGAACGCGGCATGGCGATGGGCATCTACGGAGCAACGATCGGGATCGCGGTCGCGATCGGGCCGCTGGTCGGCGGCCTGCTCACCGATGGGCTCGGCTGGCAGTCGGTCTTCCTGCTGAACGTGCCGATCGGCGCGGCTGCGATCGCCGTCACCTACTGGAAGGTGCGCGAGTCGCGTGACCCCAACGCGACCCGAATCGACTGGGGCGGCCTCGTCACCTTCTCGACCGCGCTCTTCCTGCTCGTGCTGGCGCTGGTGCGCGGCAACGACGAGGGTTGGGGCAGCCCCATAATCGTCTCGCTCTTTGCTGCGTCGGCGGTGCTGCTGGCGGCGTCCGTGGCGATCGAGCGGCGGGTGGCGAAGCCGATGCTGCCGCTCGGATTCTTCCGGCGGCGCGCCTTCACCGGCGTCCAGTTGGCGGCCTTCGCCGTCTCGGGGTCGATGTTCGCGCTGTTCCTCTACCTGACCCTCTACCTGCAGAGCTTCCTCGGCTACTCGCCGATCGAAGCGGGCTTGCGTTACCTGCCGATCACGGTCGCCTCGTTCATCGTCGCGCCGCTCTCGGGGGTGGCTCTGGCCCGGATCAAAGCTCGCTACCTGATGGCGGCGGGCCTGGCGCTGACCGGCGTCGGTCTCTTGCTGATGAGCGGGCTGGAGCTGAGCTCGGAATGGACCGCGTTGCTGGCTGGCTTCCTGATCAGCGGCGCCGGCGTCGGCCTGCTGAACCCGGTGATCGCCGACGTGGCGCTGAGCGTGGTGCCGAAGGAGCAGAGCGGCATGGCGGCGGGGATCAACGACACCTTCCGCCAGGTCGGGATCGCGGTCGGCATCGCCGCCTGGGGCGCGATCTTCCTCGGAGCGGGCGCTTCGAAGGCACAGCAAGTGGCCGGCGGCGCGCTTGATAGCTCGCAGGCGCGCGGCCTCGTCGAAGCAACTTCGTCGGGTCACCTGGGACAGGCGGTCTCGGGTCTGCCCGCCGGGGCGCAGAATGTCGCCCGGAACGCGGCGGAACAGGGGTTCCTCCACGGGCTGAACGAGATCCTGGTCCTTGGCGCAATCCTCTCGTTTGCCGGTTCCGTGTTCGCACTGTGGCTCGTTCGTGAGAGCGACATCGAGCGCGAGACGCTGGTCGACACCGCGTTCGAGGGTGAGCCGGAGGCGGAGCCTGTGCAGGCGTAAGGCGCTGTGGAGGATCGGGTGCCCGATCCTCCACTCCGACCGTGCCCTAGGCTGCGCGCTGTGAGGTTGGTGACCTTCGACGCTGGTGACGGGGCGCGGGCCGGAGTGGCTGAGGGCGGCCGAGTTGTCGATGCCTGGGCGTTGCTGGGTGAACCGCACCGGGGGAGCCTGCGGGAGCTGATTGCTGCCGACCGCATCGATGAGCTGCGGGGGCGGCTTGGCGACACGGGGGCGCCGTCGCACCCGCTGAGTGCAGTGAAACTGCTGGCGCCGATTCCCGACCCGGACAAGATCGTCTGTATCGGGTTGAACTACCGGAAACATGCGGCGGAGATCGGGGTCACGGAGCTGCCGGAGTTGCCGACGATCTTCGCCAAGTACCGCAACGCGCTGGTGGCCGATGGGGCGACTGTGCAGGTGCCAACCGCGAAGACGGACTTTGAGGCGGAGGTCGCGTTCGTGGTCGGGCGGCGGGCTAAGGACGTAAGCGAGGACGAGGCACTCAGTTATGTCGCTGGCTACACGTTGCTCAACGACCTCTCGGCTCGCGACCTGCAGGGGGCGACGCCGCAGTGGATGCCGGGCAAGATCTTCGACGGCGCCGCGCCCTGTGGGCCCTACCTGGTGACGCCGGACGAGGCGGGGCCGCCCGATCGGATTGGCATCCAGCTGACGCTGAACGGCGAGGAGATGCAGAACAGCTCCACCGCCGACCTGATCTTCGGCGTGCCGCAGCTCGTCGCCCAGCTCTCCGCGCTGATGACGCTCGAGCCCGGCGACCTCGTCGCCACCGGCACCCCCGAGGGCGTCGGCATGGGCCGCAACCCCCGCGTCTGGCTCGCCGACGGCGACAAGGTAGTGATCGAGTCCCCCACCCTAGGCCGCCTCACCACCCACATCAGCGCCTGACCCATTCCGTGGTTCCTTTTGCACCCATAAGGGGCATAAGGAACCACGGAACTACGGGCGGGGCGGGATCTCGTAAGCCTTCGCTGGCAGCTTTGCCGAGAGCGGCTTCGTCGCTGGGCGCGGGCGGGTCGCGCTACTCGGCAAGGCGCCGGGGCGCGCTCGCGCGCCGGCCCAGGGCTGGCGGTAGGGCGTGTAGGCAAGGAGGGCGTTCCAGGTTTCGGTGTCGATGACGCCGTTGGCCGGAAGGCCGTGTTCTTCCTTGAAGACGTGGACGGCGCGGGCGGTCTGGCGGCCGAAGATGCCCGTCACCGGCAATTCCGCGCCGGCGGAAATCAGGTGCTCCTGCGCCCAGACCACCATGTCGCCCTTGCTCCCCCGCTTCAGCAAGGGGTGGACGACTTCCTCGCGGAAGCCGGTCACCGGCCGCAGCGCGCTGGCGGCGCCGAGCGCGCCCCACTCGTGGCCGCTCGTCTCCTGCCAGTCCCACCAGCTCGGCGGCAGCCCGCCGTAGCTCGCCGCGAAGCGGCGGAACAGCCGCAGCGAGGCGCTGCCCGGGCCTTCGTAGGTCTGACCGATCGGGTAGATCGGGTGCCCCCAGATGCGGTTGTAGAGGTAGGTGTGTTCGTAGACGGTGCGGACCGAGGTGCCGATCGCCTTCCAGTACATCTGCGGCTGGTTGTACTGGGCGCCGCCCGGGCCAAGGAAGACCGAGTAGGGGAAGGACGGGTGGTAGTCGACGTAGGGGAAGCCGGCGAGGGAGACCGGGAAGGTTTCGCCGATGCGGGCGCGCAGCGCGCGGACGTAGCGGTCGGCGGCGGCGTACTTGCCTTCGTAGTCGCTCTCGGCGTCGATCACGAAGCAGTCGGCGCCCTTCTTCACCGCCGCAGCGGCGACTTTGGCTTCGGCGACCGGGGCGTTGCCGTAGACGAACTGCCAGGCGCAAACGTCGAGGCCGCCCTGGTGCAGGGCCTGGATCAGACCCTTGTTGAACTGGCTCCAGACGCCGTCGCCATCAGCCGCCTTCACGTAGACGGTGCCGATGTCGTAGCGCTTGGCGCGGGCGATGATTGCCGGGACCGAGCCTCCCTCCGAGTGGGAGACGTACCAGACCCACATCCCCTGCCGGTCGAAGGCGCTGTTGCCGAGCGTGGGGCCGTTTTCGACACCGCCTTCGACTTCGGAAGCGCCCCCGGTGGCAGCCGTCGCGGCGGCCGGGATGAGCATGAGAGCGGCAAGGACCGCGAGCGTGGCGAGCATTCGGGGTCTGAGGGTCACGATTGGTTTGAACACGGTGGATGGCGTGGTGCTGCGCCGGGCAGCCTTAACATCGACAGCGTCGCGCAACCTGCTCCCCGGAATCAACCCATCGCCCGCCCTCGCAAGATCCTGTGCGCCCTCGCGCTCGCCAGCGCCCTGGCCGTAGCCGCCACCCCAAGCGCCTATGCCTCCGAACTGCATCAACTTTCCGGGCTAGGAGGCAGGAAAGTTGATGCAGTTCGCCTGAACCGGCAGCAGTTGCTGCTGGCGGGGCTGGCGCAGAAGGGGCGCGAGCTCGTGCTCAGCGTGCGGACCGCGAAGCCGGTGGCGCTGTCGCGGCTGGAAGCGCGGCCGGACACGCGGCGAGCCGCATCGCGGTACCTCTGCCTCGGGCTGAGCCGGGCCGGGCGGGAAGGCGAACGGCGGCTCTGCCTCGGCGGGCACAAGGCGCACAAGCGAATTGGGCTGGTGGTCGTCGGCGCGAACGAAAAGCCGGTCGCGAAGGCCAGCATGCGGGCGAAAGTGAAGCGCCCAGACCCCGACAAGCTCGTGGTCTCGCTCGAACCAGCAGCCGCCGAACTCAGGCCGCACCGCTACCGCTGGCGGGTGATCCGCAGCGAGGGCTGCGCGCCCGGCCGTCGCTGCGCCCAGTCTCTCCCCGCCAAGGGCGCCTACGCGTTCCGCCTCCGCCCCGTGCGAGCGGTCGGCTGCACCGGCGGCAGCGCCGGGCTCGTCACCAACGGGCCGCGCGACCGCAAGGTCGTCGCCCTCACCTTCGACGACGGCCCCTCCGAATACACGCCGGAATTCCTCCAGGTCCTGCGCGAGAAGGAAGTCCACGCGACCTTTTTCGAGATCGGCCAGGAGATGCCCGGCCGCGAAGACACGATGCGGCAGATCCTCGCCGAAGGCAACGAGCTCGGCGACCACACGATGAACCACGTCGAATTCCCCGGCTACGACCAGATCGCCGGGGCCGCGGCGCGGATCGAGGCCGACACCCACTTCAAGCCCTGCCTCTTCCGCCCGCCCGGCGGCGGCGTCAACGAAAGCGTCGTCGCCACCGCCGGCAGCCTCGGGATGCGGACGATCACCTGGGACGTCGACCCGCGCGATTGGTCGCTCCCCGGCACCGGCGCGATCTACTCCAACATCGTCAGCCACGCCCAGCCCGGCTCGATCATCCTCATGCACGACGGCGGCGGCCCCCGCAGCGAGACCCTCGCCGCGCTGCCCCAGGTGATCGACACCCTCCGCGCCCGCGGCTACCGCTTCGCCACCGTCTCCGAATTGCTCGGCTACCGGATCATCTACCGCCCCTATGGCTGATCCGCTTCGACATCCCTTTCCGTAGGGGAGGGAGATGAGGATCGCGATCGTCGGAACGGGGATCTCCGGGCTGGTGGCTGCGCATCGGCTGCATCGCGAGCACGAGATCGTCGTCTACGAGGCAGGTGGGCGGATCGGCGGCCACACGAACACGGTGCCGGTCGAGGCCGCGGACGGGACCCACTGGATCGACACCGGCTTCATCGTCTTCAACGACCGCAACTACCCCCACTTCGAAGCACTGCTGGACGAGCTAGGGGTGGCGATGCAGCCCTCCCAGATGAGCTTCTCCGTCTCCGACGGACGCGGGCGCTTCGAGTACGCGGGGACGCCGCGCGGCCTCTTCGCCCGGCCCGCCCACCTCGTCAGCCCCACCTTCCTCAGCATGCTCCGCGACTGGCGCCGCTTCAACCGCGAGGCGCGGGCGCTGATCGGGATGAACGGCACCGCGCCCTCGCTCGGCCACTGGCTCGAGCAACAGGGCTTCTCCCGCCACTTCGTCGAGCGGCTGATAGTTCCCCAGGCGAGCGCCGTCTGGTCGGCCGACCCGGCGCAGATGTGGAGCTTCCCGGCCAGCTTCATGGCCGAGTTCTTCGAGAACCACGGCATGTACAGCCTTCGCAACCGGCCGCAGTGGCGGACGGTGAGCGGCGGCTCTCGACGCTACGTGGAAGCGATCGCGGCGCCGTGGCGCGAGCGGGTGCGGCTGCGGGCGCCGGTGCGGCGGATCGAGCGCCTGCCGGACAGGGTGCGGGTCGAGGCCGACGGCTGCGAGAGCGAAGTGTTCGACCACGTCGTCCTCGCCACCCACTCCGACCAGGCGCTGGCAATGCTCTCCGACCCGAGCGAAGCCGAGCGCGAGGTGCTCAGCGCGATCCCCTACCAGCGCAACGAGGCCGTCCTCCACAACGACGCCGCGCTGATGCCGCGCCGCCGCGCCGCCTGGTCGAGCTGGAACTTCCACCTGGCCGAGCAGCCGGCGCCGGGGACTACCGTCACCTACTGGATGAACAACCTGCAACAGCTGCATTGCCGCGAGCACTACTTCGTCACCCTCAACCAGGGCGAACGGATCGACCCGGCGAAGGTGATCCGTCGCATCACCTACGACCACCCGGTCTACACCAAGGAGGGCGTGGCGGCACAGGCCCGCTGGGCCGAGATCAACAACACCGAGCGCCGCACCCACTTCTGCGGCGCCTACTGGGGCTGGGGCTTCCACGAGGACGGCGTCGTCAGCGCCCTCCGCGCGGTCGAAGACATCGACCGCAACGGCGACATCGTTTCCACCCTTGACCCGGCTATAGCGAGGAAAAGGGTGGAAACGATGGAGGGAGCGCTGGCGGCGTGAGGGCTTCGGCTGTGTACGAGGGATGGGTGCGGCATCGGCGGTTCGAGCCGGTGGAGCACTCGTTTCGCTACCGGCTCTTCCTCACCTACCTCGACCTTGGGGAGCTGCCGGAGGTGCTCGATCCCTACCCGCTCTTCTCGGCCCGCGGCCGCGCGCTCGCTCGCTTCCGACGCGAGGACTTCATGGGCGACCCGGCGCGGCCGCTGGACGAGTGCGCGCGAGACGCGGTCGAGGGTGCGACCGGCGCTCGCCCCGCCGGCCCGGTCCGCCTGCTGACCGGCCTGCGCTACTTCGGTCACTCCTTCAATCCGGTCTCCTTCTACTACTGCTTCGACTCCCCCGGGGCCCGGGTAGATGCAGTCGTGGCCGACGTGCAGAACATTCCCTGGGGCGAGCGCCACCCCTACGTCTTGGCACGCGGCGAGCGCCGCGGTAGCGTCCTTGGCGACGAGCTCGACAAGACCTTCCACGTCTCCCCGCTGATGGGTATGGACCAGACCTACGCCTTCCGCGCCACCGAGCCCGGCGACCGCCTGGCCGTCCACATCGAGTCGCGCCCGCGCGACGGTGAGGGCATGACCTTCGACGCGACCCTCAGCCTGCGGCGCCGGGAGCTCTCCCGCCGCACTCTCGCCGGCCTGCTCGCCCGCTACCCGGCGATGTCGCTACAGGTGGTGGCGAAGATCTACGCGCAGTCACTGCGGCTGAAGCTGAAGGGCGCGCAGTACTACCCACACCCGGAGGCGTCGAGATGAAGGACGCGCTCGCCCGCGCCGGCGTCGGTGCCGTCCTCGGCCACCTCCGCGGCGGCCGCATCGACGTCGTCGAAGGCGCCCGCGAACGCAGTTACGGCCCAGCCGACGCCGACCTCCGCGCCACCCTCACGATCAACGACCCCGCCGCCTGGCGCGGGCCGCTGCGCGGCAGCGTCGGCCTCGGCGAAGGCTACGTCGACGGCCTCTGGGAGACCGACGACCTCGTCGCCCTGATCCGCATCGCCGCCCGCGAACTGCGCGAGATGGACGGCATCCGGGGCGCCGTCGCCAAACCCCGCGGCCTGCTCCACCGCCTCCGCCACCTCGTCCCCGAGAACACCCGCAACGGCGCCCGCCGCAACATCTCCGCCCATTACGACCTCGGCAACGACCTCTTCGCCGCCTTCCTCGACGAGCGGATGATGTACAGCTGCGCCTACTTCCCGGACACGGCTGCAAGCCTGGAGCAGGCGCAGCTGGCGAAGCTGGACCGCATCTGCGACCGCCTCCAGCTCGGCCCCGGGAACCACCTGCTGGAGATCGGCGCCGGCTGGGGCGGGATGGCGATCCACGCGGCGCGCCGCAGCGGCTGCCGCGTCACCACCACGACGATCTCCCGCGAGCAGTACGAACTGGCCCGGCAGCGCGTGCGTGCAGCCGGCCTCGAGGGCCAGGTCACCGTCCTGCTCCAGGACTACCGCGACCTCGAGGGCCGCTACGACCGCCTCGTCAGCGTCGAGATGATCGAGGCGGTCGGCTGGCAGTACTTCGACGACTACTTCCGCCGCTGTGACGAGCTGCTCAGCGACGACGGGCTGATGCTGCTGCAGGCGATCACGATCGACGACCGCATCTACGAGATCGAGAAGGCGGCGAAGAGCTTCGCCAACACCCACGTCTTCCCCGGCGGCTGCCTGCCCTCGGAGGGGCTGATCGCCGGCTGCCTGGAGCGCGCCACCAGCATGCGCCAGGTCTGGCGCGACGACATCACCGCCCACTACCCGCCGACCCTGGCAGCATGGCGCGAGCGTTTCTTCGCCGCCTGGGAGCGGCTGCGGGGCCGCGGCTACGACGAGCGCTTCCGCCGGCTCTGGGACTTCTACCTGAGCTCCTCGGAGGCGGGCTTCCGCGAGCGGCGGATCGGCGACGTGCAGGCGCTCTTCGTGAAACCGGGAGCGCGGTGAGCGAAGACGCGGCGGGTAGTGGCGGCGGGTCGGGCGACCGCGAGCCGCTGCTGCTGATCCACGGCCTCGGCGGCTCGCGCACGATCTGGGAGCCGGTGATCCCGCTGCTTGAAGCCGAACGCGAGGTGCACGCGATCGACATGCCCGGCTTCGGCCAGACCCAGCCGCTGGCGCCGGAGATCGAGCCGACCGCCGCCAACCTCGCCCGCGCCATCCACGAGGAGTGCGCCCGCAACGGGGTCGAGCGCCCGCACGTCGCCGGCAACTCGCTCGGCGGCTGGGTGGCGCTGGAATTGGGACGCTTCGGCTGGGCCGCTTCGGTCACGACTCTCTCCCCCGCCGGCCTCTGGTCCCGCCCGCTGGGCGAACCCGAAGGCGGCGGCGCCCGCATGCTCCTGCGCGGCTCGCCCTGGGTGAAGGTGGCGCGCCCCTTCCTCTCGATCGCCCTCCAGTTCCCGCAGACGCGCCACGCCGCCTTCCAGTCGATCGCCGCCCACCCGGAGCGGATCCCGCCCGACGCCGCCCGCGCGCTCGTCTACGGCTGGCTCGACGGCGAGGGCTACGACGGCGCCAACCGGGCGATGCGCAACCACGTCTTCGACCCGGCCGGCTACCCGACCGACGTGCCGGTGA
>Ga0070659_100002449_pt1 | contig 13190 bp, 9 predicted proteins | sample KBSC23metaG_FD_64666 | JGI IMG/M metagenome (GOLD analysis project Ga0070659, IMG submission 64666) | Corn rhizosphere microbial communities from Kellogg Biological Station, Michigan, USA - KBS C2-3 metaG | ecosystem: Host-associated > Plants > Roots > Rhizosphere > Soil ...
CGTTCTTGACGAACATATCGGCTCGCGCTCTATCGCCGGCTCGTTCGTCGCCTTCGCCGGAGTTCTCGTCATCGTGCTCGGTCAGGCACGAATGAATGCTTCTCCAGACGTCTTGCTTGGTACGGCCGCGCTTATCGGCTCCGCGCTCTGCTATGCCGTGAACATCGTCCTGATGCGCCGCCAGGCGCTCACCGCCAAGCCGCTCGAAATCAACTTCTTCCAGTGCCTGACGATCCTCGCGATCTGGATCCTCGCCTTGCCCCTTGTCGGAGTGCCGCAATGGCCCGGCGGGCAATGGCTGTGGATCGCCGTCGCCGCGACACTTTCCACGTCCGGCACCTTGCTCTTCGCCTGGGCCTATGCGCGCGGCGAGGCGAGCTATTTGTCGGCAACCGAATATAGCGGCTTCCTGTGGGCTTCGGCGCTCGGCTGGATCGTGTTCCGCGAGCCGGTATCGCTCTACACGCTTGGCGGCGCGGTGCTGATCGTTTGCGGCTGCTTCGTCGCTGCCCGCCGCAAGATCACCGAGCCCCCCGAAATCGACCTTGCCGCTTAGGGCGCGCTGCCCGATCCCAATACGTTGATGGTGAAGGCGAGGACGCCGATATTGAAGACGAAAGCGGCGAAGCAGTGCACCGTGACCACGCGTCGGATGCGCTCGTCGCGGATCGTCACGTCGGATGTCTGGAAGGTCATCCCGAGCGTGTAGGCGAAATAGACGAAGTCCCAATAGACAGGCTGCTTCGTGCCCGGAAACTCGAGACCCGCATTTCTCGCGTCGGGTTTGATGTAGGCGAGATGGGCATAGTGAATTGCGTAGATCGTGTTGGTGAACAGCCAGGCGAGCACAAGCGTCGCAATGACCAAGATCTTGGTGAGCGGCTCCGGTTTCTGGCCAACGGTCTCCGCGGCTATCGAGGCAAACAAGACGGCCATTACGATTCCGGTGATGATCAACAGCAGTGTCTTGTTCGCATCGTTGGCGACGGCGTGTTCGCGAATGACCGCCGCCTCGCGCGTGCTGAGCAGCGATATGCAGGCCAGCAGGAACACGAGGGCCGCAAGGTCGAAGCCCGCCATGAAACCGAGGTAGCGCCCGTGCAGGACCAAGCCGGCGGCCGGCGCAGCGATGACAAGGACGATGAGGAACGCGAGGAACCGCGGAGCGGAAGTCATGTTGCCGAAAGCCCGTCGCTCAGCCATTGGCCGCGAACGTAACGATTGGGCGCTGTGCGTCCAGTGAAAGGACGTTCATGCCCTGGGTTTGGCTCATAATCGGTGGAATGTTCGAAGTCGGGTTCACGACCTCACTTCGTTTCGTCGATGGCTTTCGCAACCTTCCGTGGACACTCGCATTCCTCGTCTCGGTCGCGATCAGCATGGCTTTGCTGGAGCTTGCCTCGCGCGCGATCCCGATGGGCACAGCCTATGCGGTGTGGGGCGGGATCGGCGCGGTCGGCACCGTAGCCGTCGGGATCCTCTGGTTCCATGAACCGTCGAGCACCATCCGCGTGCTGCTGATCCTCGCCATCGTGGCGGCGATTGCGGCGCTGCGCCTTACCGCCTGACCGGCGTCAGGTACGGAGCGATGTCGGGACTCTCCTCGATCGAGGACAAGAATTTCGGAGCGGGGAAGGGCCCGCGCGCCTGCTCATAAGCGTAACCGAGCGACAGCAGCAGGCTCTCGCTCCACTTTGGTCCAATGAGGCTCAGTCCGACGGGCAGGCCTTTCACCAGACCCATCGGAACCGTGAGATGCGGATAGCCCGCGACTGCTGCCAGGCCGCCTGCACCGCCACCCGCAATCTGGTCGCCGTTGACCGCGTCGATCTTCCACGCGGGCGGCATGGTTGGACCAACCAGGGCGGCGACTCGATAGGTCTTCAGCAGCCGGTCGATGCCGTTCGGGCCCGCCGCCTGGAAGCTCAGCGCCCGCGCTTTCCGGTAAGCGGGATCGCTAAGGCCCTTCGTCTTTTCCGCCTGCTCGAACAGCTCCTGGCCGAACAGGGACATTTCCGATTTCAGATGCGCGCGGTCGAAGGCGATCAAGTCGGCGAGGTTGCGCGCGGCGATCGGCGCAGGGCTGCTTTTCAGATATTTGGCCATGTCGGCCTTGAACTCGGTGAGCAGCACGGGGAGCTCATTCTTGCCGATCGCACCGCGGTCGAATTTCTTGATGTCGACAAGGACCGCGCCTTTTTCGCGCAGGACCGCCAGCGCCGTTTCAAACGCCGTGTCAGTCCCGAAGCCCGAGGCGAAACGCATCACTCCGATGCGCTTGCCCTTGAGCGAATTGGGATCGAGCAGGACCGCGTAATCGGTCTTGTGCCTGTCGGCCTCGGCGGTTGCAGGATCGGCGGGGTCGCTGCCCGCAATCGCGGCGAGAAGCGCTGCCGCTTCGCGCACGCTGGCGGTCATCGGGCCGGGCGTGTCCTGGCTGTGGCTGATCGGAACGACGTACGTCCGGCTGACCAGGCCGACGGTGGGCTTCAGGCCGACGATCCCGTTGATGGCGGCCGGACAGGTGATCGACCCGTCCGTCTCGGTTCCGATGGCGAGACGGACCAGTCCCGCAGCGACGGCCGCGCCGCTCCCGCTCGACGACCCGCAGGGATTGCGATCGAGCGCCCAGGGATTGTGGACCTGGCCGCCGACCGCGCTCCAGCCGGAAATCGAATTGTTGGAGCGAATGTTCGCCCATTCCGAAAGGTTGGCCTTGCCCAGGATGATTCCGCCCGCGGCGCGAAGCCGTGCGACCAGCGGCGCGTCACGGTTGGTGACGTTGTTCGCCAGAGCGAGGCTGCCCGCGGTCGTCGGCAGCGGGCCGGCGGTTTCGATGTTATCCTTGATGAGGACGGGCTGGCCGGCGACGAGCCCGGAGGCCTTTCCGGAGTTGTCGAAGGCGCGGGCCTGGCCCATCGCAGTCGGATCGACAGCGATCACCGAATGCAGCTGCGGGTCAATGCGCGCGATCCGTTCTAGTACCGCGCTCGTAATGGTTTCAGCGGTTGGTGCCGCGATCGCGTTCGACGACGCCGCAACAAGTGCTAGAGTGCCGAAGACGTGCCGCATGCCCCACCCCTTTGCCGTGCGGTCAGCGCGGAGCGAGCAGCGCATCGAGCGTCCCCTTGCCCTTGCCGACCTTTTCCAGCCGTGGGTAGCGCAGTCCGCCGTGCCAATCGAGCTTCACCGTGCGATAAAGATCGCCGTCGTGCACCAGCAACTCGGGCGCGTGGCCGCTGCCCGCGGCATCCTTGATCGCCTGCTTGAGCGCATCGCCGTCGAACTTGCGTCCGTTCACGGCGACGATTTCCGATCCGACGGTAATGCCCGCGTTGAACGCAGCCGCGTCCCACAGCACGCTCGACACCTTCCCGTCGTTGCCCACGACGAATCCGCCGGAATAGGTCAGATCGTTGTTCTTGGCCGTCTTCTCACCGCTCTTAAACCACTTGGTCGGCTCGGCGGCGAAGACCAGGCGGTAGCCCCCCTCGGTGATCCCTTCGAGCGGCGGTTGGGCTGCGATGGCATAGACCTTCTGTCGTAAATAGGTTTGCCAATCGTACGGCTGGACCTTGTTGAGCGTCGAAACCACGTCTTCGAACGTATAGGTGAGTTCGCCATAATCGCGGTCCCGGACGCCGAAGAACGCACGGGCGAAATCGTCGATCGAGCGCCTGCCGCCGGATTGCTGGCGGATGATCCGGTCGACGTCGAGCCAGATGAGCTGCCCTTCGCTGTAATAATCCTCGCGCCGCTGCCAGCTCCGCCAAGGCTGCGGCGCCCGGCTCGCGATGATAGGATCGTTCGTGGTGTCGATGAGCGGCCGCCACGCGCGTCCCGGCGTTCCCGTGCTGTACGTCGCCGCGGTTGCCGCAATCGCGTCTAGCGTGTCCTGCTTCGACAGCATTCCTGAGCGTGCGCCGAGAACGTAGCCCCAGAACTGGGTCTGGCCTTCGTAGACCCACAGGAGCTCGTCCTGCATTGGTGTCCGGTAGTCGGGAGTCCACAAGTTCGCGCCGCGGCGGAACTTGCCGTTCCAGCTGTGGGTGTATTCGTGCGGCAGCAGGTTGCGGTCGCGCAGGACATTGTCCCAATCGGTAAAATAACCGCGCTTCACTCCATCCTCGGAACTGCGATGATGCTCGAGCCCATTTCCGCCGAGATTGTCGGAGATGGTGAGGAGGAAGTCGTAATGGTCGTAATGCTGCGCTCCGAACAGCTTCACCGCCTGCTCGACGAGCCTTTTGTGGACCGCGATCTGCTCGGGCTTGGCGGCGAGCTCCTGCTCGTTGTCGGCGATCACGTCGATTGCGACGTCGGGGCTGAGCTCGATCCGGCGGTAATGAGCGCCCGCAATCAATGGCGAGTCCATCAGGATCTCGTAGCTCGTGATTGGATAGTCGACGCGATTTGCCGACGTTGCCGTAGGACGCAGCGCCGTCGCGATCTTCCATCCGGGGGGCACGATCACCGACGCCTGGATCGGAATCTGCCTCACGAAATAGCCGGCCGGGTACATGGAATTAGAGAGCCACTGGATGCTCGCCATGTCGGGAGTCGCGACGATCCGGCCTTGGTTGTTGTCGGTCGCCGAGACATATTGGTAGTCGAGATCGATTGCAGTGACGCCGGCGGGAACGTTGATGTGGAAAGCCCACACGTCGAGATCGTCCCGGACCCAATCGAGCGCTTGCCCATTCGCGCTCGGACGAAAGCCGGTGATGCTCTTGATGTCGCCCCGTGGCGTATGGCCGCCGGGTATCCACTTTGGATAGAGCATGACGAAATCGCCGGCGCTCGAGACGGGAACGCGCTCGTGAATTCGGAAAATGCCGCGGGTTACGTCTGACGCATCCACCGTCAGCTGGATCGTGCCCGGATAAGGGATGTCCCGCGGCGCGGGGATCGTATCGGCCTTGGGAGTTTCGGCTGGTCGGCTATTTTGCGGCGGAACCGTCTGTGCGAGGGAAGCCGCCGAGGACGTGGCGAGGGCCAAACAAGTGAGCGCAACATGGCGCATCAGCGCAACTCCATGAATTCGGACGATGATCGGGAACGGGCCCGATCTACCGAATTGCGCACTGCCAGCGCAATCCGTAGGCCATGTACGTTTGTCGGCTGCAATCGGCACTTTGTCGAAGGTCAGGACGTTGTCATCATCCGTTCAGACGGCGGGGCTAGGCCGAACGTATGAATCCACGACTTCTTCAGGCCAGGCTGTTGCTCGGTGCGGCATTCTTCGCTGCATCGGCCGGGGCCGCCGGCGCCCAGACCTCGACCGCGACGACCGCCCAGGCGCCGTCAGCGCAACCGGACTCCACGGCCGGTGCGGCGAGCGCGCAGCCAACAGAACCTTATGACGAGGAGGAAGCGATCGTCGTTACGGGACAGAAGCCGCCCGGATCGGTCGTTGGCGACATTCCGCCGGAAAAGACGCTCGATGCCCGCGATGTCCGGGCGACGGGCGCGACCAACATCACCGAGCTGCTCGATGCACTAGCGCCGGAGATTGGAAGCGCGCGCGGGCGCGGCGGCGAGCAGCCGGTGCTTCTGCTCAACGGCCAGCGTATCTCGAGCTTCCGGGAGATGCGCGACATTCCGACCGAGGCGATCCTTCGCGTCGAGATACTGCCGGAGGAAGTCGCTCTCAAATATGGCTATCGGGCCGACCAGCGTGTGGTGAACATCGTGCTTCGCCAGCGCTTCCGTTCGACCGCGGCGCTGCTCGGCGCCAACACCTCGACCGAGGGCGGTTATGCCAGCGGCCAGGCGGACGTCACTCGGCTTTTGATCGACAAGAATGGCCGGACGCAATTCAACGTGCATGCGCAAGGCAACGGCATGCTGATCGAGGCGGAGCGCGACATCATCCTGTCCGAGCCGCCGCCCGCCGGAGCGACCGAAGATCAGGCGCTCGCGGCGCGGTCGCTGCTCGGCACGGCGCGGCAGATCCGTGGCTCTTCGATCTTCAATCGTACGATCCTGGGTAATGTCTCGGCGACTCTCAACACCGAAGTCGAGCATGACGAAGGCCATTCGCTGATCGGCCTTGGCGACCTCCTGCTTGAGCCGCTCGACCGCAACACGACGAGCGACAGCGCGCACGCGGGCGTGACCCTGAACGGGGCCACGAAATCGCAGTGGAAGTGGAACATCACGGGCAACGCCGACTGGGACAGGGACAATACCGGTACCGATCGGGACAATATAACCTTCCCGCGCGACCATGCTCGCGAAACGCGCACATCGGGTGACATTACGGCGACCGCAAACGGCACCCTGTTCAAGCTCCCGGCGGGCAATGCCGGAGCGACGTTCCGGATCGGCGCGAGCACCAGCCATCTCGACAGCGAGAACCGGGTCGCGGGGGTCGAGACGTCGACCTCGCTCGGCCGGACAACCGGGACCGCGTCGGTCAACCTCGACCTCCCGGTCTCGCGCCGCAATCATCAATTCAGCGCTCTTGGCAACCTCACCCTCAACGCCAATGCCGAGATCGATCAGGTCTCCGACTTCGGTTCGCTGACGACGATCGGCGCGGGCGCCAACTGGTCGCCGGTCGATCGCCTGAACCTCATCACCAGCTGGACTCGCGAAGAAGGCGCTCCGACGATCCAGCAGCTCGGCGACCCGGTTCTGACGACGCCCGACGCGCGCATATTCGATTTCACGACCGGCCAGACGGTCCTGGTGACCGCCATTACCGGGGGCAATCCGGGCCTCGAATCCGATCGCCGGAGCGTCCTCAAGATCGGCGGCAACTGGCAGCCGTTCAAGAACACGGACCTGAGGTTGCGCGCGGATTACGTTCACCAAAGGATCGAGCATCCGATTTCAAACATCAGCGCCACTCCGCAAATCGAGGCGGCATTTCCCGCACGGTTCGTCCGTGACGGATCGGGCCAGCTGGTCAGCGTCGACTTGAGGCCGGTCAATTTCGATAGCTCGCGCCGCGACGCACTTCGTGTGGGTTTCGATTTTTCAAAGCCGCTCAAATCGAAGCGCCCGTCGCAATCGACAATCGACCAGATCAGGGCGCAGTTCCGCGCCGCGATGGGTGGTGCGGGCGGACGCGGCGGGTCCGGAACGCAAGGCCAGAACGCACCCCCGCCTCCATCCGAAGGGCAGGCCGGTCCTCCACCCGAAGGCGGAACCCCACCCGGCGCGGGCGCCGGGCCGGAAGGCGGAGGATTCGGCGGACGCGGTTTCGGTGGCCGTGGCGGCGGAGGCGGAGGCGGCTTCTTCGGCGGAAACCGCGGACGGCTGACCTTCTCGCTGACCGACACGATCACCTTCGTCGACAAGGTGATGATCGCTCCGGGGCTGGAGCTCGATTACCTTCACGGCGACGCGGCGGGGTCGAGCGGAGGCACCGCGCGGCATGCCGTTCAGGCGCAGGCCGGCTATTTCAACAACGGGCTCGGCGCGCGTCTGGCAGCGAACTGGCGCAGTGGAACGCACGTCGACACGCTGACCGGCGACAATTTGCATTTCTCGCCGCTGGCGACGTTCGACCTTCGGCTGTTCGCCAACCCCGGCGACATTCCGGAGGTGGCGGTCAAGCATCCGTGGCTGCGCGGAACCCAGGTTCGGTTCGAGGTGAGCAATATCTTCGATTCGAAGCCCAAGGTCCGCAATGCCGCCGGGGACGTGCCGCTCAATTACCAGGCTGACCTGCTCGATCCGCTCGGGCGGACGATCGGGATCACGATCCGGAAATTGTTCCTGCCGCCGCCGAGCTTCTTTCGCAGGCAATTCGAACAGCGCCAGCAGCAGCAACAGCAGCAGTCACCGACAGGCTGATTCCGCATTTCCAAGAAATGTGCTTAAGCGCGGCGAAATGACGCCTGTTCAGCCCGTCAAGGGCACGCAAAGCCTGTTTGGAGAAGAAGCCGACCGCCTCGCCTCGGTGGTCGCGGCATTCGATCGTGTGCGCCGCCTGTATGGGTTCAAGCGGGTTGAAGTGCCCACGCTTGAGCACAGCGAAGTGTTCTCTCGGGCGATAGGGGAAACGACGGACGTCGTTTCGAAGGAAATGTATTCGTTCGAGACGAAGGGCGAGAAATCGGTAACGCTCCGTCCTGAGTTCACGGCCGGCATCTGCAGGGCTTATCTGACGGAGGGCTGGCAGCAATATGCGCCGCTGAAATTGGCAACCCACGGCTCCGCGTTCCGTTATGAACAGCCCCAAAAAGGGCGCTACCGCGAATTCCACCAGCTCGACGCCGAGATCATCGGCGCCGCCGAGCCGCAGGCCGACGTCGAGATCCTTGCTCTGGCCGACCAGCTTCTTAAGGAGCTCGGGATCGAGGGCGCGGTCCTGCAGCTGAATACGCTCGGCGACCCCGAGACTCGATCGCGCTGGCGCGACGCGCTTTACGAACATTTTCGTGGGGCTGCATCGGCGCTGAGCGAGGAGAGCAAGGCGCGGCTCGAGCGCAATCCGCTGCGGATCCTGGACAGCAAGGCGCATCAGGACTGGCCGATCGTCGATAGTGCGCCGGCGATCGACGAATATCTGACCAACGAGGCGGCGGAATTCTTCGCGCAGGTGACGGAGGGGCTGAGAGTTGCCGGTGTGCAATGGGAACGCGCGCCGCGGCTTGTTCGGGGTCTGGATTATTATCGCCACACGGCCTTCGAGTTCGTGACCGACCGCCTGGGCGCTCAGGGAACGGTGATCGCCGGCGGGCGCTACGACGGACTGATCGAGGCGCTCGGCGGCCCGCATACGCCCGCAGTGGGCTGGGCGGCGGGGATCGAACGGCTGGCGATGATGCTCGACGCGCCGCAAAGCGAAAAACCCGATGTTGTGATCGTTCCGATCGGCGAGCGAGCCGAACTGGAGGCGCAGGGCATTGTTGCGAGATTGCGCAGGGAAGGCATTGCCGCTGACATGGCGTACCGCGGCAGCATGAAAAAGCGGCTCGGCCGGGCGAACGATGCCGGCGCGGCCTATGCGCTCATCGTCGGCGACGACGAGCTCGACCGCGACGAAGCGCAGCTCAAGAATCTGGAAACCGGTGAGCAGCGCGCCGTCTCGCTGGACGTGCTGGCGGAGGCGCTCCGCCGGTGACCCACATTTCGTCGGAACGGATCGCCTCGATCGAGGCGAAGAAGCACGAGCTTGCCGCCGCAATGGCGCGCGGCGATCTCTCGACCGACGAATTCGTTCGTCTCAGCAAGGAATATGCCCAGATCGAGCCCGTTGCCGCTGCGGCGCGTGAAGTGCGGCGGTTGCGCGCCGAGCTCCAGGTGCTGAACGGCCTGATTGCCGATCCCGCGGCCGAACCCGAATTGAAGGAAATGGCGGTCGCGGAAGCCGAAGAGATCCGCCACAAGCTCCCCCAGGCCGAGCACGCGCTCGCGATCAAGCTCCTGCCACGCGACGCTGCCGACGACCGCGCTGCGATGCTCGAGGTCCGCGCGGGCACCGGCGGCGACGAGGCGGCCTTGTTCGCCGGCAGTCTCCTTCGAATGTATCAGCGCTATTCGGAGGAGCAGGGCTGGCGCTTCGAGCTGATTAGCGCGAGCGCATCGGAGCTCGGCGGCTACAAGGAAGCGATCGCCTCGATCAACGGCCGCGGCGTGTTCGCCCGGTTGAAGTTCGAAAGCGGAGTCCACCGCGTGCAACGCGTGCCCGTGACCGAAAGCGGCGGGCGCATCCACACGTCGGCGGCGACGGTCGCGGTTCTGCCCGAAGCCGAGGACGTCGACGTCCACATCGACGACAAGGACTTGCGCATCGACGTCTACCGCTCGTCGGGGCCCGGCGGGCAGTCGGTGAACACGACCGACAGCGCGGTCCGCATCACTCACCTTCCAACCGGGCTGGTCGTCATTCAGCAGGACGAGAAGTCGCAGCACAAGAACAAGGCCAAGGCGCTGAAGGTGCTGCGCACGCGTCTATTCGAATTGGAGCGGGAGCGGCTGGCGTCGGAGCGTGCGGGCGCGCGCAAGTCGATGGTCGGCTCGGGCGACCGCTCGGAGCGAATCCGGACGTACAATTTCCCGCAAGGACGGGTTACGGACCACCGAATCAACCTCACCCGCCACAATCTCAATGAGGTTCTCGAAGGGCCCGGGCTGACCGAGATCATCGATGCCCTTATCGCGGAGGACGAAGCGGAGCGCCTGGCAGGGCTGGAGGAGGCGTGAAGGCCATCGCCCGATCACTCGCCGATGCGGCTCGCCAGCTCGACAAATGCAGCGATACGGCGCGGCTCGATTCCGAGCTGCTGATGGCCGAAGCCCTGCACATCGACCGCGACAAGCTCATCCTCTCCCCGCCCGACCGAAAGGTGCCCGACCGCTTCTGGGACATGGTCGAGCGCCGCAAAGCGGGCGAGCCGGTAGCCTATATCACCGGCCGCCGTGCCTTCTGGAACATCGAGCTCCACGTCGGCCCGGGGGTGCTCGTCCCGCGCCCCGATTCAGAGGTCCTGATCGCCGCCGCGATCGAGCATTTCGAAGGCACGGACGGGCCGCAACGGGTCCTCGACCTTGGCACCGGGCCGGGTACCCTCGTCCTTGCCGCACTGGACGTCTGGCCCGAAGCCAACGGGCTTGGGACCGACGTCTCGCGGCAGGCTTTGGCCTATGCTGCTGCCAACGCGCGCCGCCTGGGGTTCGAGAATAGGGTTAAACTGGCTCAGGGGAATTGGGCCGAGGGGCTTCTCGAGACGTTCGACCTGATCTTGTGCAATCCGCCATATATTGCCGAAGGCTCCGAGCTCGGGCCCGGGGTTCGCGAATATGAGCCCGACGAAGCCTTGTTCGCGGGCCGGGAGGGTCTCGACGCCTACCGGGCCCTCGCTCCGCAGCTTCCGCACCTGCTTAACCGGGGTGGGCTCGCCGCAGTCGAAATCGGTCATGACCAGGCGAAAGCCGTAACCCGACTGCTGGCCCGGGACGGGCTGAAGGCCAAGGTGGCCCGCGACCTCGCCGGACGCGATCGCGCGGTGCTCTTGACCTGGCGTTGAGCGAAAATCGCTTGGCATCGGGGGCTTTGCGCACTACATCAGGGGCAGGGCCGGTCCCGCTCCACCACGCAAGCTGTAGAGTGCGCCCCGCCCACCCCCGACGCAATCGGCCGAATTCTTTAAGCGCTTAACGCATAAAGACCGGGACGAGAGGGTCAGGAGCCGGTGCAAGGCGCACCGCCCCTGCTGCCTCATGGCCAAGGGGTCACAAGATTACTGCGTAAGGACGTAGGCATTTGATCAATCAACGACAGGGTGGCCGCCGTCGCGGCCGCGGAGGGCAGAGGGGGCAGAACCTCGGCGGACAGCCGGGGAACCGCCAGGACAACCGTCAACGCGGCAACGCCGCTCAGCTGCTCGAAAAATACAAGAGCCTGGCGCGTGACGCCCAGCTCGCCGGCGACCGGGTCCAAACCGAATATTACCTCCAGTACGCCGACCATTATTTCCGGGTTCTCAGTGAGAACCGCGCCCGCTTCGAGGACCAGCGCCCCCGTCAGCGCGACGATTCCGATGAGGACGAGGGCGAGGAGCAGATGGAAGCGGCCGAAGCCGACGGCGGCGACGAGGACCGCCAGGGCCAGGGCCAGGGCCAGGGCCAGGGCGATCGCGGCGAGCGCTTCAGCCGCGGTGACCGTGGTCGCGACCGGGACCGTGACCGGGATCGCCGCCCCTTCCGTGAGGAGCGCAGCGCCAACGAGGCCAACGACGATGAAGACCGCGGCTCGCGGGTGAACGGAGCTGACGAGGACAGCCTGCCGCTGGACGTGCTTCCTCCGTCGATCGGCGCCGATGGCCCCGCATCGCTTGCGGTCGAGGCGGAAGATGAGCCTGCACCGCGTCCGCGCCGGCGCACTCGCGCCCCGAAAGCGGCCGAAGGCGACGACGAGGTTGCACCCACGGCCTGACGGCCGCGCAGCCATTCACTGCTGATTAACTGCCGAAACGATTGTCTCCCGCTTACCCGGGGTTGACGTAGATGTTACAATGTAACATCGTCTTCCCTAAGAGTTCGGGGAGAAGATCGATGCGTACCCTTTTCCTGCTGTGCACCGCACTGGCCGGTTCCGCTCCTTCGTTGGCGCAATCCGTGCTTCCCGCTCCTGGCGAAACGGCGCAGGGTGACGTCGCCGTCACCATTTACAATGATAATCTGGCGCTCGTTCAGGACGTCCGCCAGCTGAACATTCCCGCCGGACGGTCGCGGCAGGAATTCCGCGACGTTTCCGGCCAGATCCGGGCCGAGACCGTTTCGTTCGCCGCTTCGGATACGGCGATCGTCGAGCAGAATTTCGACTACGACCTCTTGTCGCCGTCGAAGCTGATGGAAAAAGCGGTCGGCAAGACCGTCACCATTGTAAGAATGAACCCGGCGACCGGTGCGGAAACTCGCGAGGTCGCCAAGGTCCTCGCCACCAATGGCGGGGTGGTTCTGCAGATCGGCGATCGCATCGAAGTGTTGCGCGACGACGGACTTCCGGTCCGAGTGATTTTCGACCGCGTCCCGGACAATCTTCGAGCCCGCCCGACGCTTTCTGTAACGGTCGAAAGCGGCCGCTCGGGATCGCGTCCGGCAAAGCTCACATATTTGACCCCGGGCCTCGGCTGGAAGTCCGACTATGTCGCGCTATTCGATGAGGGCGCCGGCAAGATCGACGTCCAGGGCTGGATCACGCTCACCAACAATACGGGCACCAACTACACCAACGCGGATGTTGTGATGGTCGCGGGAACGCCCAACAGCAGGGGCGGCAATCGAGACTATGGCGGGTATGCGCCACCACCACCGCCGATCCGGCGGGCCGGGACTGAGAGCGGTACGCGCGCGAGGCTTGGCGATTATTATCTCTATCCGCTCGCTCAGCGCACAACGATTGCGAACGCGCAGACGAAGCAGGTCAGCTTCCTCGACGTGCAGGGCGCCTCGGCGAGCAAGGCCTACGAGCATCGGATCGACTGGTTACAGACGATCGACACTCCGCAGAGCGCATCGAGCGTGATCAAGTTCAGCAACAGCAGCCGCGGCGGCCTTGGCGACCAACTGCCCGCCGGGACGGTGCGAGTCTATATTCGCGACGCCAAGGGCCAGCCGCAGTTCATTGGCGAAAGCGCGATTCCGCACACGCCGATGGGCTCTGAGCTCGCAATCCGGACCGGGGACGCCTTCGACGTGAAGGTGAAATCGGCGGTCGTGAAACGCGAGCG
>Ga0070659_100002453_pt1 | contig 13184 bp, 9 predicted proteins | sample KBSC23metaG_FD_64666 | JGI IMG/M metagenome (GOLD analysis project Ga0070659, IMG submission 64666) | Corn rhizosphere microbial communities from Kellogg Biological Station, Michigan, USA - KBS C2-3 metaG | ecosystem: Host-associated > Plants > Roots > Rhizosphere > Soil ...
AAACGTTTCATGATTTCCTCCGCATGAGGAAGGATCAACGCTTGATTTCAATATATGCCAGAGTTCGAATTTTGGCTAAAGTTCATGAAAAAGGCGGCCCTGTGGCCGCCTTCTCTGTGTCCCTTGCGACTGATTAGAACTGCTCTTCCGCCAACGCAAGAACACCTGTGCTGCCTTGAATGATCGCCATGCGATACGCTTCCGCCTGCGAAAGGATGTGGTCTGCAAAGAAGCGTGCGGTAACAATTTTCGCCTGGTAGAATTTTACGTCGCCTTCACCGGCCTTTAGCTTGCGGTCAGCGATCAGAGCGGCACGAGCCATCTGCCAGCCACCGAGCACCACGCCTGCTAGTTTCAGGTACAGCACGCTACCAGCGAACACACCCTTGATGTCAGACTTGATGTTAGCGACGACGAAGTCCACAACATCTTCCAACGCCTTGGAACCCGCCGAGAGACGTTGGCAAATTGCGACCAAATCATCGGAGACGCAAGCCGACAGCTCCACCTCGGTCTTGCATACTTGCGCGATGATACCCTTGGCGGTTGCACCGCCATCACGCACGGTTTTGCGGCTGACAAGATCGTTGGCCTGAATCGCGGTCGTGCCTTCGTAAATCGGCAGGATGCGGGCATCACGATAATATTGCGCGGCGCCAGTTTCTTCGATGAAGCCCATGCCGCCATGCACTTGTACACCGTGAGAAGCAACCTCGACCGATATTTCGGTCGACCAGCCTTTGACAATAGGCACCATGTACTCGTAGAACGCCTGATTGGTCTTGCGCACAGTCTCATCGCCATGATGGTGTGCGGTATCGAAGGCGGAAGCAGTCACGTAGGCCAAGGCACGCGCAGCTTCGGTGCAGGCGCGCATGGACATCAGCATACGACGCACGTCCGGATGATGAATGATAGGCACCGGCCCGTTTGAACCAGCGAGATCGCGCGATTGCACGCGCTCCCGCGCATACCGTACCGCCTTCTGGTAGGCACGCTCCGATATACCGATACCTTGCATACCCACTGCAAAGCGCGCTGCATTCATCATGATAAACATGTATTCAAGGCCACGGTTCTCTTCGCCCACTAGCATGCCGATGGCGCCGCCATGATCGCCAAACTGCAGCACTGCAGTCGGGCTGGCCTTAATGCCGAGCTTGTGTTCGAGAGAAACACAATGCACGTCATTACGTTCGCCAAGCGAACCGTCGGCATTAACGAGGTACTTGGGCACAATGAACAGAGAAATGCCCTTCACGCCTTCCGGTGCATTCTGCGTACGCGCCAGCACGAGATGCACGATATTCTCGGCCATGTCGTGCTCGCCGTAGGTAATGAAGATCTTGGTGCCGTAGATCTTGTAAGTGCCGTCGCCCTGCGGCATGGCACGGGTACGCACCAGCGCGAGATCGGAACCTGCCTGCGGCTCGGTCAGGTTCATCGTGCCAGTCCAGTTGCCGGAGATCAGGTTGGGCAGAAAGGTACGTTTCTGTTCTTCGCTGCCTGCAATCAAGAGCGCTTCGATCGCCCCATCGGTCAGGAGCGGGCACAGCGCGAACGAGAGATTCGCGGAGTTGAGCATCTCGATGCATGGTGTGGCCACCAGTTTCGGCAGCCCTTGCCCGCCAAATTCGATGGGGTGCTGCACCCCCTGCCAACCCGCTTCACCATATGCCTGGAACGCCTCCTTAAAGCCCTTGGTGGTAATCACCTCGCCATCACGCCAGTAGCTCGGTTCCTTGTCGCCAGGGACATTGAGCTCCGCTACCACTTCGCCGCAGAACCTGGCATTCTCCTCGAGTATCGCTTCCACCGTTTCCAGAGTAGCGTCTTCAAAGCCGGGTAACGCATTCACCTGGGACAGGCCGGCAAGTTCGTTAATAACGAACAACATGTCTTTGATTGGAGCGACATAGCTCATAGGAGGCTCCAGGATATTTGTCAGCCGAGTTCGGTCACGAGTTGCGGCACGACTTCAAACAGATCGCCGACGATGCCGTAGTCGGCCACTGAGAAGATCGGCGCTTCCGGATCCTTGTTGATCGCCACGATGGTCTTCGAATCCTTCATACCGGCCAGATGCTGGATCGCACCCGAAATGCCCACTGCAATGTAGAGCTGAGGTGCAACGATCTTGCCGGTCTGACCGACCTGCCAATCGTTGGGCACGAAGCCGGCATCGACCGCTGCGCGCGAAGCGCCCATCGCCGCGCCCAGCTTGTCGGCCAGCGGCTCAAGTAGCTTGAAGTTTTCCGCCGAACCCATGCCACGTCCACCGGACACAACAATCTTGGCTGCTGTCAGTTCCGGACGGTCGGACTTGGCTAATTCGCGCGAGATGAAGGCGGACTTGCCGAAATCGGCTGCTGCACTAATAGTTTCGATTGCGGCATTGCCGCCAGCGGCGGCTGCATCGAAGCCTGTGGTGCGCACAGTGATCACTTTCACCGGGTCGGCCGACTGCACGGTCGCAATCGCATTGCCGGCGTAGATCGGGCGCTCGAAGGTATCAGGCGAAACTATCTTGGTGATTTCCGAAATCTGGGCCACATCCAGTTTAGCCGCCACACGCGGGGCGATATTCTTGCCATACGCAGTGGCCGGGGCAAGAATGTGACTGTAACCGGATGCCAGCGTCAGCGCTTGCTCGGCGATGTTCTCGGCCAAGCCCTCGCCAAAATGTGGTGCATCGGCCAGGATTACCTTGGCAACACCAGCGATCTTGGCGGCAGCTTCGGCTGCACTACCGGCATTCTGGCCGGCGATCAGGACGTGGACATCGCCGCCGCATTGAGCGGCTGCAGTGATGGTATTGAGCGTGCTTCCCTTGAGCGACGCATTATCGTGTTCGGCAATGACGAGTGCGGTCATGATTTTTCCTGGTCTGAATTCGGTTAGATGACTTTCGCTTCGTTCTTGAGTTTATTCACCAAGGTGGCTACATCCGGCACCTTGATGCCAGCCGAGCGCTTGGGCGGCTCCGAGACTTTCAGCGTCTTCAGACGCGGCGTCACATCCACGCCCAAGTCTGCCGGCTTGAGCACATCCAACTGCTTCTTCTTGGCTTTCATGATGTTGGGCAGCGTCACATAGCGCGGCTCGTTCAGGCGCAAGTCGGTGGTGACGATTGCCGGCAATTGCAAGGCCAAGGTTTCCAGGCCGCCATCGACTTCACGTGTGACAGTGGCTTTACTGTCCTCGATCAACACTCTCGAAGCAAAGGTTGCCTGCGGCCAGCCCAGCAGAACTGCCAACATTTGACCGGTTTGATTACAGTCATCGTCGATGGCTTGCTTGCCAAGGATAATCAGTTGCGGCTGTTCCTTCTCAGCCACGGCTTTCAGCAGCTTGGCCACCGCCAGCGGCTGCAGTTCGGTATCGGTTTCGACCAGAACGGCGCGATCGGCGCCGATGGCCATTGCCGTGCGCAATGTTTCCTGGCACTGTGTCACGCCGCACGACACCGCCACGATCTCGGTTACCTTGCCGGCTTCTTTCAGCCGCGTTGCCTCCTCCACCGCAATTTCATCGAACGGATTCATCGACATCTTGACGTTGGCGATGTCCACCCCCGTGCCGTCCGACTTCACGCGTACCTTGACGTTGAAGTCCACCACACGCTTGACTGGTACCAAGACTTTCATAGCTGTGCCTTTGTAAGAAAACAATTGACGTTAACGTAAACCAAACCGTGATTATAAAGAGAACTCGGCCATTGAACGAAATTTAGCACGGCCGTTCTATTGCGAGGTAGGGGAGGTATCCGCTAAAACATCTCAGGAATCCTGAAACTCATCAGGAATTGCGGGTGGGAAGCGGTTGCGGCGGGAAAGGGGTATGACAATCTGGAAAGCCTCACTGGCGCCTGGGGCAAACCATGCGCCAAATCAGCTTACTTGCGTTTCATGAAAAAAGTGTATTCCTTGTTTTCCTCGCTTTGACCAACAAGAATATTGCCGGTCTGGCGGGCAAATGCCTGAAAGTCACGCACGGAACCAGGATCGGTGGCAACTACGCGCAGAATTTGACCGCTCGTCATTTCTGCCAATGCTTTCTTGGCTTTCAGGATGGGAAGCGGACAGTTCAAGCCACGTGCATCCAGGTCTTTATCGAATTCCATGTTCGTCGCTCGTCACGGGAAGAGAGAGGCAGGTGTCGAAAATTCTACCTCAAATACGGGAACGTTTGTGCGGCGCAGCAAGTGCAAATAGGAAATAATTTCACCGGCCAATCACGCTATAACTGAAAATCTCTTGGCACTCTCCGGCTGGCCGGCATCCGCACTTATGCGCTGCACCAAAAAAAGTGCAGCGCATGCCGTTCAAGTCCTCAAGCGCGTTCCCTCACCCAGGTGGTCACCCCGGCCAATGCCTGCGGCAAGGCGCTCGGATCGGTGCCCCCCGCCTGCGCCATGTCAGGACGGCCCCCTCCCTTGCCGCCGATCTGTTGAGCGACGAAGTTGACGAGATCGCCTGCCTTGACCTTGCCGATGGCATCTTTGCTGACACCGGCGATCAGACTGACCTTGCCATCATTGACCGATGCCAGCACGATGGCGGCGGTCTTGAGCTTGTCCTTGAGCTTGTCAACAGTCTCGCGCAAGGCTGGGACGTCGGCACCATCGAGCGTGGCGGCAAGCACCTTGATGCCGTTGATGTCGACTGCCTTGGCAACCAGTTCATCGCCTTGGCTGGAGGCCAGCTTGCCCTTCAACGCGGCGAGTTCCTTTTCCAGCGCCTTGACCTGATCAAGCACACCGCCGATGCGGCCGGCGATTTCGGCCGGTGTCACCTTGAGCGTGCCAGCCGCCTGGTTTACGGTGGACTCCAGCGACTGCAGGTAGGCCAGCGCATTATCGCCCGTCACTGCCTCGATACGACGCACACCGGCTGCCACGCCGCCCTCGGCGACGATCTTGAACAGGCCGATATCCCCGGTGCGCTGCACATGGGTACCGCCACACAATTCGCGAGATGAGCCAATGTCAAGCACACGCACCTCGTCGCCATACTTTTCGCCGAACAGCATCATCGCACCGCTCTTCTGCGCTTCCTCGATCGACACCACGCGTGCCTGCGTAGCTTGGTTGGCAAGGATCTCGGCATTGACGATTTCCTCGACCTTGCGGATTTGCTCGGCAGTCATCGGTCCGTTATGGGCAAAATCAAAACGCGTGCGCTCGGCGTTGACCAGCGAGCCCTTCTGCTGCACGTGTGCGCCGAGCACTTCACGCAGCGCCTTGTGCAGCAAGTGCGTGGCGCTATGATTGCGCATGGTCTTGGCGCGCTTCTCGGCGTCAACCTTGGCATTGACGGTATCACCTACCTGGATCGTTCCTTCGACAATGCGGCCATGATGGCCGAACACGTCGGCCTGGATTTTCAATGTGTCTTCGACCAGGAAGCGTGCGGCGGCATTGCGCAGTTCGCCGGTATCGCCGGCCTGGCCGCCGCTCTCGGCATAGAACGGCGTGTGGTCAAGCACGACCACGGCATCATCGCCCGAATTGGCCTGCTGGACCGGCGTGCCGTCGACGTAGATGGCAGTTACCTTGGCAGTGTCGTGCACCAGCTTGTCGTAGCCGTGGAAAGTGGTCGGGCTGCCGCTGTATTCAAGGCCCTGAGCCATCTTGAACTTGCCGGCTTCACGCGCGCGCTGACGCTGCTCGTCCAACAGTTGGTTGAAGCGCACCTCGTCCACGGTGACGCCCCGCTCACGGCAGACGTCTGCCGTGAGGTCGACCGGGAAGCCGTAAGTGTCGTGCAGCTTGAAGGCGGTGTCACCGTCGACCTGCTTAGCGTCGGATGCCAGCGCCTTCTCAAGAATTTCCATGCCATTGGCGATGGTGCGGAAGAAGGCTTCCTCTTCCTGCTTCAACACCTCGGTGGCGCGTTTTTCATTCTGGCGCAGCTCGGGATAGGCATCACCCATCTCAGCCACTAGTGCCGGGACAAGGGCGTGGAAGAAGGGTTTACGCGCCCCCAGTTTGTAGCCGTGACGGATGGCGCGGCGTGCGATACGGCGCAGCACATAACCACGGCCCGCGTTGCTCGGAATGACGCCATCAACCACGATGAAAGTGCAAGCGCGAATATGGTCGGCGATGACCTTGAGCGATGGGGAATCCTTGTCGCAGTCGCCGGCACCGGCCCCATCCACCACTTTCTTGGCGGCTGCCAGCAAGTTGACGAAGGTGTCGATCTCGTAGTTGCTGTGCACGTGCTGCAGCACCGCGGTAATGCGCTCCAAGCCCATACCGGTATCGACAGAGGGCTTGGGCAGCTTATGCATCACGCCTGCTTCGTCGCGGTTGAACTGCATGAACACGTTATTCCAGATTTCGATGTAGCGGTCGCCGTCTTCATCGGGCGAGCCGGGCGGGCCGCCGGGAATCTCGGGGCCGTGGTCGTAAAAGATTTCGGTGCAGGGGCCGCAGGGGCCGGTATCGCCCATCATCCAGAAGTTGTCGGACGCGTAACGGGCGCCCTTGTTGTCGCCGATGCGCACAATACGCTCAGCCGGCACGCCGACCGTCTTGTTCCAGATTTCATACGCCTCGTCGTCTTCCGAGTAGACGGTAACCCACAATTTTTCCTTCGGCAGCTTGAACACTTCCGTCAGCAGTTCCCAGGCGTAGACGATGGCATCGTGCTTGAAGTAATCGCCGAAGCTGAAGTTACCCAGCATTTCGAAGAAGGTGTGGTGGCGCGCGGTGTAACCAACGTTCTCCAGGTCGTTATGCTTGCCGCCGGCACGGATGCACTTCTGCGCAGTCGTCGCCCGCGTATAGGGCCGCCTGTCGAAGCCGAGGAACACGTCCTTGAACTGGTTCATGCCTGCATTGGTGAACAGCAGCGTGGGATCATCGCCGGGCACAACGGGGCTGGAGGCGACAATGGCATGCCCCTTCGATTCGAAAAACTTGAGGAACTTTTCGCGGATTTCAGACGATTTCATGTTTTGGTGCCGAATGGGTGTGAATGGCAGAAATACTGCAAACCATTGATTATACGTGATAAGCCCATTCGGCCGAATGGCAGGGTACGCAGCAAAAAGGCCCGCCGGGCGAACGGGGCGGGCCTTTTGAAGGTTAGCAATCGATCAACCGCTGTGCTGGTTGTCGTGCCTTTCATGACGGATGCGACGCGACTGCCGGTTCTCCGACCGCTGCACGCGCGCCTGCTCTGCGGCATTGATGTGGCCATCGATGCCGGCGCGGTATTCCCTGCGCTCGGTCCTGGCCTGTCCGCGCTCGAGCTTGCCGGCTTCGCGGTTGGTCAGTGAGCCGTCCTTGATGCCGTCGGCAATGCGCTGCTGCTGGTTGATATTGCGCTGCACATCAGCCTGCATGCGCTGGTTGGACGCGGAATTCGGATTGCCGACCTGTGCATCGTGCTTTTCCGCATGGATGTCGGCACTGACGCGGTTCTGCATGCGGTTGATGCGCGCCTGTTCGCCGGCCGATATGCTGCCGTCCTTGAGCGCCTTGGCTTCAACGCGCTCGACAGCCGATTCCTCGCGTTCGAGGTGCGCCGCTTCACGAGTGGTGAGCTGGCCGGATTTCAGGCCGGCTTCGATGCGGGACTGCTGGCGCAGGTCACGGTTGACATCATTGGAGGCGGTTTGTGCGAATACGGGAGCGGCGAGCAAACATGCCAGAAGAACGGGGATCGTTTTTTTCATGGTCTTTTCCTTTCGTTGCAAGTCATGAGCACAGCGCTCATGACGCCTTAACGCAGGTAAAGAGCACATGCGACGACGCAAGATCTGTAAGCCGTGTAAGGAAACGTAACCTGGAAGGTGTGACGAACTCTCTAGCTGTTTAGCTGAAATCCGGGCCGATCAGGTCGAGGCGGTCGGTACAGATCGCATCCACGCCCCAGGCAAACAATTCGCGCGCCCGCTCGGGCGTATTGACGGTATAGCAGAACAGGCCGAAGCCCTCAGCCTTCACGGCCCGCGCCAGCGGTTCGGTCATGTTCTTCTGGTTGGCATGCAAGGCGATAGCGTCCAAGGCTTGCAAACGTTGCAACCAGTCAGAAGGAATCTTATCGACAAGGAAACCGCGTGGAATGTCCGGGGCAACTTCTTTGGCCGCCCTTAGCGCATCGAAAGAAAATGATGAAAAAAGAGGCAGACCCGCGCCTTGCTTTCCTGCAGCGGTTTCACCGGCGAACAGCCGGCGCGTCATCTCACCGACTGTGTGCCCGGTTGCCTCCTCGAACGAGGGGACAGGTTTGATCTCCACATTCATCCAGATCGCGTTGTGCTTGCAGAAAGCAAGCACCTGTTCGTACGTCGGCACCAGTTCACCCGCAAATGCAGGACTCAGCCACGAACCGGCATCCATTGCCGCCAGTTCCGCAGCCGTCGTCTCCGACACACTGCCAAGGCCGCGCACTGTGCGGCCGAAGCAAAAGTCATGCATTAGTACCGGTACGCCATCCCTGGCCAGCATGACGTCAAACTCGACCGCATGAAAACCGTATTGCAATCCGCAGCGCATGGCTGCCAGCGTGTTCTCCGGTGCAAGCGTTCCGCCGCCACGGTGAGCCACTATCCTGGGATAAATCCACATGGCTTGATCTATGTCTTGGAATGAACTTCAACAAGCCGTAGTCTAATGGCATTCCTTATCTGAAGGCGATCGGTTTTGGCTGCGATATGCAAGCATATGCAAGCCGGATTGCGCCGTATCCGAACATGCCAGAAGAACGCAGCATATCTTGTTCCAGCATGCCATCTCCCATCACGCCAGCGCTGGATAGTCAAATCATGCCCACCGATGACAACAGTGCAATCAATGCGCTGCATAACGCCGTGTCGCAAAACAAGCGGCAATTACACTATCTGAATCGATTGCTGCGGCTGGCACGTCAACCATCGCCAGATCCGAACACTGCGCTAAAGGTGGTTATGAAATCGATAACCAAGGCGCTTGGCGCACATCGCTGCGCCTACTGGATCGTGCACAGTACCCCGGCGCAAACCCGTGGCCTGCTGGTGTATGACGATATCAAGCAAAACTTCGTCACCGAACCGGAAGACCCGCTGATGCTGCATGCATTGCACCCTTTGCTAAGACAAACGGCATCCGGCGGCAAGATGCTGACGGCCGACGATGTGGACCTCGAACCGAGAACCGCGCTGGCCTGCGAATACTTTCATGCACTTTCCATCAAATCCGCGATGCTGGCGCCGATCCGGCACGATGGCGACACCGATGGGGTTCTGCTTCTTTCGCATCAGCATCAAGCACGGACATGGCGCCGGGATGAAGCAGAACTGCTCAACCATGCAGCAGAACTGGCCGCGCAGGCATTCCATAAAGGCGAGTTTGCGCACACTACATTGCGACATCGTGCCGACAATCAGTACGATGGCCTGACTGGCCTGCCGAACCGGCGCTTTCTCCTCGAACACGCCGAGGAACTGTTTCCACGCGTGATCGCTGGCGCTTCCGCATTGGCCCTCTTCCTGATCGATATCGATGGTTTCCGCAGGATCAATGAAAACTACGGCCATGCGGTGGGCGATCAGTTGCTCAAGACGGTGGCTTTGCGCCTGAAGAATGTGGTACGCAAGGATGATTTGTTGCTACGCATTGGCGGCGACCGCTTTCTGCTGCTGGCACGCAATCTCGGCGATATGCGCATTGCCGACGACATCGGACAAGAAATCGTGGAAGCGCTGCAAGGCGCATATTCCCTGCAAAAGCGTGAAGTGGAAGTTTCCGCCAGCGTCGGCGTCGCGCTCTATCCGCTCGACGGCAACGATCTCGATACGCTGCAAAAGCATGCACAGATCGCGCTTGTCCATGCCAAGTCAGGCGGGCGCAACAGTTATCGCATGTACAGCCCGCGTCTGGCGCATCGGGTCGAAGGCAAGTCTGTGCTGGAAGGCGAGCTGCGACGCGCGATTCGCGAGAGCGAGCTACAGCATTTCTATCAGCCACAAGTCGATCTGCGTACCGGCAAGACGCGCTGCGTAGAGGCGCTGCTGCGCTGGCGGCATCCGCGTCATGGGCACCTGTTGCCGGCCGCCTTCCTGCCGCTGGCGGAAGAGTATGGATTGATGCAGTATGTGAGCGCCTGGGTGTTGCACGACGTCTGCGCGCAACTGCAAACCTGGAAGGAGCGCGGTCTGGATCGCTTTTGCATCGCGATCAACCTGTCGACCACGCAGATGACCGATCACGGCCTGCTCCCTATGCTGGAAGAAGTAATCGAAAGCAGCGGGATAGCCGGATCGCAGTTAGAGTTGGAAATCAGCGAAAGCACCGCGATGCGCCGAGACGCGATGAGCTCATCCCTGCTTTCACGGATAGCGGAAATGCAGATCGCCCTTTCCATTGACGATTTCGGCACTGGTTATTCGAACATGTCCTATCTGCGCCGCTACCCGATTCACAAGGTAAAAATCGACCGCAGCCTGATTGGCGGACTGCCGGGAGCAAGCGACGAACGCGCAGTGACGGAGGCGATCATTTCGATGGCCCTGCCACTCGGCCTCGATGTGGTCGCGGAAGGTGTCGAGACACAGGAACAGTTGGAATACCTGCGCGCGCATGGCTGCGGCATCGCGCAGGGTCATTACTTCAGCGAACCGCTCACTGCAGATCAGTTTGAAACCTGGTTGACCAGGCATTAAGGTGATCTTCAGGAATGGAATCCCATTTTCGCGGCACGGTCAGGCAGCGCTGCTGCGTTGCTCCTTGTTTGTGTGGCTCGCCACACGGCACTCGTCGCGCCTTGCATCGCATCCCGCCCGCACCACGCTAATGGGATACTCATTCCTGAAAATCACCTAAATAACGGCCGAGCGCCCTCTAAAGCGCCCGGCCGCCATTACTACATCATAAGTTCAGTTCAATCAAATCACACTCGACTATCGAGTTCCACCGGGTGGGCCAATGCCCACGGTCTGCGACATGATTTCCGAAAGTTTTTCAGGAATCTTGTCTTCGGCCAGCTGTTCCCTCGCCGGGTCTTTCGCAAGGCGGATAAGGCGCAAAATGTTTTGATACACGATCATGGGGAATCCGGCACGTGTACCTCCCCGATCGTCGAGCAACAGACTTTCAAGATAGGGAACGATTTCATCGCTGTTCCACAGTTTCACAATGCGGTCCTTGACGTGCGGGAAATCCGCCAAAGTCTTGAAGTCGTCGCCGGAAGATTGCGAACGCACGCTCCAGTCAGGCACGCTGACGTTAAAAGCCTTCCGGGTACGCTGGCACAGGTCATCGTAATTCTTTTGATCGCCGGTAAGCCAATATGCATTCAGGAGATATAGCCACGGCTGCGCCGAATTGGGCGGCTCTTCCGTGTTCATCGGCTCAAGGATTTCGATGACCGCATCGGGACGGTTCAATGCAAACCAAGCTTCTGCAAGTTCAGCCAGATCAGATACTTCTTCCACTGCTGCGGACTGAGAAGGTGTCGTCGCAGTTAAATCGGCATCGTTAAAGGCGGTATCGGCGCCGACACTCTTCTCTTTGGCAGGTGCATTACTTTCGACCGTTTGCGTGTTAAAAAGGCTGTTCTCGCGCCCTGCATCGGCCGCCATGCTCTCGATCGAGGGGGCCTCTTTCTCTCCCTCCTCGTTCTGTTGACTGTCATGCTGTTGCGGTTCCTTCCCTTCCCACCACTCCGGCTCACTGGATTTCTTGCGGCTTGTCGAACCAGGTTTCCACCATAACAGCCCTGCGATGGCGATCAGGCATAGTACTGCCGTGGCACCAAGCGCGACGGCCCGATCATCCAGATTTTCGAAATAGCCGGTGTGTTCGTCCTTGCTCTGCTCTGTCTGTACCGTCGGCACCGGCCTGCTGGCCTGCGCAGAAGCGAGCGAATTGGGCTTCGCCTCGGAAGCTTGCAGGTCATTATTGGGCTTCGTCTCGGGAGCTTGCAGGTCGTTGCTACCGCTTGCAGCGCTTGTCACGCTTGCTGGGCGATTCTGTCCGACGTCCGGTTCGGCCTCTTTAGGCGACGGCGGTAATCCTCCCTGGGGCAAGGTCAGAGTATCGGAAACCCGCAGATGCATTGGCACTTCCATGCCAAGGTCTGAACTTGTAACCGTGGACAAACGCAATACGCTGCGCGGAGCGAACTTTTTTTCGGCTGCTTGCGCTTGCTTGTGTTCAGAGGCGGGGCTGTCAAACTTCGCTTCTGAAGAATGAGCGGATGGCGACGGCATGGAAGCCCGAGCCGTCTTTCGCCGAGACGAAGGCGTTACTTCGAAATCGGCTGCGGCTTTGGCTTTATTGGCTGCAGTCCTATTGCTTACCAGTTTTACCGGCTTTTCACTTTGCGCGACATAAGGCAAAACCGGGCGTAACTGTTCTGCAGGATGATCGGGAGGAAAATCAAGGAGAATCTGGTAATCGCGCCGGATCGGCATATCGCAACCAAGCGCAACCGACACATTCACTACGGGTTCGTTGACGCTTTGTGGTGTCCGGACTTGCACTGCCGGTTGCTCGCTGTTGCCAATGAGCCGGATTTTGCCTGTCGCTATTCTTGCGCCTTCGAGCGATTCGATATATGCCTTCGCGCATTGCGGGTTCAATTCCTGGTCGGCTGGAAAGCCAAGGATAGGAACATCGAGAAGAAGCGGCTGTCCGAGCGTCGAATGTATCTGCGCCGGCCCCAGCCCGATAGCATCCGCCACCGGAAAGGAGGTGGCCAATAACAAAGCAATCACCGACAAAGCACCAAGCTTTGCATTCAAGGGCGATTGTCTTGCCTCCCCCCCCCACCTTTTTCCGTTGTGCGATCTCAAATCCATGTTGTATATGCTTACTTACATAATTGGCAATGTAGCGGCATGCAACTTCAAGCTGCCTGGGTCAAATGCCTTGCCTGGTTACACAGCAAGCAGATTCTTACCCATGCAATGCTTGATCCAAGGAACTTTGTCGGCTGGATCGACTATGGATCCTGCACAACGTACGGCATGAATAAAATGCCTATGGGAAACTATATACGCAAAAGAATGTCAGGACTACGTTGAATAAGCACTTATTTCTGATTCAGAAATGCCCGCGATGCTAACCAGCTTGGGACAATAAAAATGCTTATTCAGCGTAGTCTTGACTGAGCTTGCGTCTTGCACTCGCTTCCGCCGACTCAGTATATACCCACAAGCCCAAAATATTTAACTACTGCAACATTGCGAAG
>Ga0070659_100002457_pt1 | contig 13173 bp, 13 predicted proteins | sample KBSC23metaG_FD_64666 | JGI IMG/M metagenome (GOLD analysis project Ga0070659, IMG submission 64666) | Corn rhizosphere microbial communities from Kellogg Biological Station, Michigan, USA - KBS C2-3 metaG | ecosystem: Host-associated > Plants > Roots > Rhizosphere > Soil ...
GATGGAGCCGGACCAGCTGATCGAGCGGATGAAGGCCGAGGGCGACGCCTCCCCCGCCGACGTGATCCTGATGGCCGACGCGGGCGCCCTGTGGCGAGCGCAACAGGCGGGGCTATTCCAGAAGGTGACGACGCCGACGCTGGAGCAGCGGATTCCGCAGAATGTGCGCGGGCCGGATGGTTATTGGTGGGGCTTTTCTCGCCGGGCGCGGGTGATCGCTTACGACAAGACGAAGGTGCGGGCGGACGAGGTCGCGACCTACGAGTCCATCGCTTCGCCCCGGTTCAAGGGGCAGGTCTGCGTGAGGAATTCCGACAACGTCTACAACCTCTCCCTGATGGCGAGCTTCATCGAGCGGTGGGGCCGGCCGAAAGCGCTGGAATGGGCCAAGGGCGTGGTCGCCAACATGGCTCGCACGCCCCAGGGCGGCGACATCGACCAGATCCGGGCGGTGGGCGCGGGGGCCTGCCAGGTCGCGCTGACCAACACCTACTACTACCTGCGCGTCGCGGCCTCGAAGAACCCGGGCGACGAGATGGTGGCGTCGAAGGTGACGCTGTCCTTCCCCGGGCAGGCGGGAACAGGCACGCACGTGAACGTCTCCGGCGGCGGGGTCGCGGCGCACGCGCCTCACCCCGACGCGGCGGTGAAGTTCCTGAACTTCCTGGCGAGCGACCAGGCGCAGGGGATTTTCGCCGGCGCCAACCACGAGTATCCGGCCGTACCGGGCGTGAAGCCGCCGCCCGACGTGCAGGTCTGGAGCCACTTCAAGGCCGACCCGATGCCGGTGGCGATCTACGGGGAACGGCAGGCCGAGGCGCAGCAGGTCTACGACCAGGCTGGGTGGCGCTAGGGTGACCGCGCCCGCCGAAACCCCGTTCGGCCTTCCCGTCGTCCGCCGCAACTGGCCCAAGATCCCCGCGCTGCGGCTGGCGGCGCTGCTGGCCGCCGCGTTGGCGGTAATCCCGCTGCTGGCTGTGGTGTGGCTGGCGCTGACAAGGCCCGCGAGCGCCGACATCCCGCCTGAGCTGATCGGCCGCTATGCCGCGACGACGGCGGTGCTGGCGGTGTGCGTGGCGGTCGGCACGGCGGTGCTGGGCGCGACCGCGGCGTGGCTGGTGGTGATGCACCGGTTTCCCGGCCGTGACGTCTTCGCCTGGGCGCTGGCCCTGCCGCTCGCCGCGCCGGCGTTTGCGCTGGCCTATGCCTACGCTGACCTGTTCGACGTGGCGGGGCCCTTGCGGATGTTCCTGCGAGCCACGTTAGGTTTTGAAGCCTTACCCTTTGAAATACGTAGCCTTCCGGGCGCTGCATTTGTGCTGTCGTGCGCCTTCTATCCGTATGTCTACCTGACCGCCCGGGCGGCGTTCGTGAGCCAGTCGGTGTGTGCGCTGGAGGCGGCGCGGACGCTGGGCTCATCGCCGCTGGACGCGTTCCGGCGGGTGGCGTTGCCGCTGGCGAGACCCGCGTTGGCGGCGGGCGCGGCGCTGGCGGTGATGGAGACGCTGGCCGACTACGGGGCGGTGAACTTCCTGGGGGTGCAGACCCTGACCACCGGCGTGGTGCGGGCGTGGTCGGTGTTCGGCGCGCCGGGCTCGTCGGCGAGGCTGGCGCTGATCCTGCTGTTCGCGGCGGCGGTGCTGCTCTGGGTCGAGCGGCTGAACCGCGCGGGCGAAAGCTATGGCGCGTCGAGCGCCCGTTGGCGGACCCTGACGGAGGTTCCGCTTGTCGGCCCAAGCCGCTGGCTGGCCTCGGGTTTTTGCCTGCTGCTGTTGATCGCGGGACTGCTGCTGCCGGCGGGGTGGCTGGCGTACCGGGCGCTCACCTACACGCCTGAGTTCGACCGCATCCTGCGCGCGGGATCGGTGTCGCTGGGCTTGGGCGTTGGCGGCGCGGCGGTGACGGTGGTGCTGGCGGCGGTGATCGCCTTTGGCGCGCGTGGCCAGAAGCTGGCGCAGCGGGTGGTGAGCTTGGGCTATGCGACGCCGGGCGCAGTGATGGCGGTGGGACTGCTGGCCCCGGCAAGCCTGCTGTGGCGCGGCGGGATGGGGAACGGCGTGGCGATGGGGCTGGGGCTGCTGGTCTTCGCCTACGCCGCGCGGCTGATGGCGGCGGCGCTGGAGCCGATCGATGCGGGGCTGGCGCGAGTCACGCCCTCGATGGACCGGGCCGCGCGGACGCTCGGCGAGACCGAGACCGGAGCCGTTCGCCGAGTGCATGTGCCGCTGGCGCGAGGAGCGTTGTGGACAGCGGGGCTGCTGGTGTTCGTCGACGTGATGAAGGAACTGCCGGCGACGCTCATCCTGCGGCCGTTCAACTTCGACACCCTGGCGGTGCTGGCCGACCGCTATGCGTCGGACGAGCGGCTGGCGGAGGCGGCCTGGCCGTCGCTGCTGATCGTGGCCGCCGCCGCGCCGGCGGTGATCTTCCTGTCGCGCCGGGTGGCGAAGTCGAGGCCGGGCGGATGAGCGCGATCGAGGTCCGGGGCGCACGGCGGCTCTATGGCAAGAAGGCCGCCGTCGACGGCGCGAGCCTGAACGTCGAGGCGGGGCGGCTGACCTGCCTGCTCGGGCCGTCCGGCTGCGGGAAGTCGACGCTGCTGCGGCTGGTCGCGGGGCTGGAACCGCTGGACGGCGGGGAGATCGTCGCGGAAGGGCGGATCGTGTCGGGGCCGCACATCCACATCGCGCCGGAAGAACGGCAAATCGGCTTTGTTTTCCAGGACTACGCGCTCTTCCCTCACCTTACCGTGGCGCAGAACGTCGCCTTCGGACTGACCAACCTGCCGCGCGCGCAGCGGCATGCCCGAGCGCTGGCGGAGTTGGAGCGGGTGCGGTTGGCGGACCGGGCGGGCGCCTGGCCGAATGCGCTCTCCGGCGGCGAGCAGCAGCGGGTGGCGCTCGCCCGGGCGCTGGCCAGGAACCCCCACGCCATCCTGCTCGACGAGCCCTTCTCCGGACTCGACGGGCGGCTGAAGGCGGAGGTGCGCGATGCGGCGCTGGAGGCCCTGCGCGATGCGGGCGCGGCGGCGCTGATCGTCACCCACGACGCCGAAGAGGCCCTTATGATGGCCGACGACCTCGCGCTGATGCAGGCCGGCCGCATCCTCCAGACCGGCGCGCCGCGCGAGTGCTACCTGAAGCCCGCGTCGATGGCGGCCGCCCGGCTGCTGGGCGAGGCGAATGAGCTGCCGGTTACGCGGCTGGATGGCGGGATGGCGTGCACGGCGTTCGGCGGCGTTCCAGGCTCCGGTGCAGTGGTGATGGCGCGGCCCGAAGCGCTGGTGCTCGGCGGCGAAGGCGCGCGGGCGAAGGTTACGGCGGCGCGGTTCGCGGGGGGTTATGTGATGCTCACCCTCTTCGCCGATCAGGAGACGGCGACGGCGCGTGTGCCGGTCACCGGCGCGCCGGGCGTGGGCGATGAAGTCAGGGTTCATTTGGACCCGGCGTTCTCCGCGGTTTTCTAAAGCCCTTCCCCCTGGATGGGGAAAGGGTTTGGGATGGGGGTGGGATGCTCTCGCTCCACTCCCCTCAGCAGCAGAAGCTGAAGCGGCGCCACCCCCATCCCCGGCCCTTCCCCCATCCAGGGAGATCAGCGCCCTATCCTGCTCTTCGCGATCTCGTCGGCGACTTCGTTGCTGGGGCGGCGTTCGTCGGCGGAGCGGTCCAGGACTTCTGCTAGCGTCCGCACCATGCGCGAGAGTTTGCCTTCCACCCAGGCCGGATCGAACGCTTCGCCGCGATCCAGCGCGCGGATTTCGCCCGCCACGTTGATGATGCCGCCGCCGTTGATGACGTAGTCGGGGGCATAGAGCATGCCGCGCTCGAACAAGGCCTGACCGACCTCGGGGGCGGCGAGCTGGTTGTTCGCGCCCCCCGCGACGACCTTGCCCTTCAGGCGCGGCAAAGTCTGCGTGTTCACCGCCCCGCCCAGCGCGCAGGGGGCGAAGACCTCGGCGTCCGCATCGAAGATGGCGTCAGGCTCGACCACCGTTGCGCCCGTGCGGGCGGCGACCTCGTCCAGCGCCTGGCGGTTCACGTCGGTGATAATCAGCTTCGCGCCGGCTGCATGCAGCTTGTCGGCGAGATAGGCTCCGACGTGGCCGACGCCCTGGATCGCCACGGTCACGCCGTCCAGGCCCCCGCCGTAGGCGCGCTCAACGCAGAGCTGGATGCCGCGGAAGACGCCTTCGGCGGTGACGGGGCTCGGGTCGCCAGACGCGGCTTCGTGGCCTTCGAGGCCGGCCACATACTTCGTGTGCTTGCGCGCGTGGGTGAGGTCGGCGGGGGAGACGCCCACGTCCTCGGCGGTCCAGTAGCGGCCGGCGACGCGTTCGACAGCGCGGCCGAAGGCTTCGAACAGCTGCGGCGTCTTCTGGGTGCGGCTGTCGCCGATGATCACCGCCTTGCCGCCGCCAAGCTCCAGGTCGGCCATGGCGTTCTTGTAGGACATGGCCCGCGACAGCTTCAGCGCGTCGGTGAGCGCGGCCTCGGCGTCGGGGTAGTTCCACATGCGGCAGCCGCCCGCCGCCGGGCCACGGAAGGTGGAGTGTACGGCGATGATGCAGCGCAGGCCGGACTTTTCGTCAAAGAAGCTGTGGACGGCTTCGTGGTTCTCGAAAGCGGGGGAATCGAAAAGGGTCATGCCGCCTGACGCTGGAATGGGGGAAGGCTTGTGCGCGGGCAGCGCTCTACGCCTCGCCGACACCGCTCACAACCCTGAAACGCGGGTCGAGGCGATCGGCGCCCGAGGGATCGGCGGGGCGCCGGACGGCAGGGGCGCATGTGGATCGAAGGTGAAGGCGGCGACGTCCTTCCAGACCGTCTCGGCCTGCCTGTCGCGCAGCAGCAGGTGCCAGCCCTCGCGGTAGAAGGCGGTGCGGTCCGGACGCGGCAGGCGGGCGGCGGCCTCGATCGTCGGCTGACGCGGGATGATCTCGTCGTTCGCGCCATACAGGTAGAGCGTGGGGACGCGCAGCCGCGCCGTGGAGGCCCAGGCCGTTTCCATCAGGTGCATCAGACCCCAGAGCGCGTCGCTCCGGGCGCCCCAGATCATCAGCGGATCGCGGCCCATGGCGCGCAACTCGTCGATGTTGTCGGAGGCGCGGATGTGCTGGGTGATGAAGCGCGGCGGCCTTACGACCTTGCTGCCGGCGAAGTGGGCGGTGAACCAGAGCGCCGTGCGGTTCGGCAGCGGCTGGCTCGACCATCCCCAGACGGCGGGCGCCAGCAGGGCCAGCCGGTCGGCTCTTGGTGGGCGATCCGACGCGAACGCCGCGATGGCGACGGCCCCACCCATGCTCTCGCCCGCGACGGTCAGCGGCACGCCGGGATGGCGCTCGCGGACCAGCTCGACGCAGGTACGCAGGTCCTCGCACATCAGGTTTTGGCCGCCCCAGACGCCTCGATGCGGCGAGCGGCCGAAGCCGCGCTGGTCGAAGGCGTAGGTGGTGATCCCCTGCCCGGCCCAGTACGGCGCGGCCATGTGGAAGGCGTTGGCGTAGTCATTCATGCCATGCAGGCCGACGATCACCGCCCGCGGCTCGTATTCCGCCTCCCAGACGGTGAGGCCCAGCGCCGCGCCGTCGAAGCTGATGAAGCGGTCGTCCTCCAGCCGCGCGCCGCGGAAGCCCGCGATCGGCAGCCGTGGCTTCTGCACCATCGGCGCGCAGGCGGTCAGCAGGGTCGAGAGCAGGAAGGCGCGGCGCCTCATGCCAGCATCTCCGCGACGCAAGTTTGCAGGTAAGGGACAACCTCCTCCTCGAACCACGGGTTGCGCTTCAGCCAGGCGGTGTTGCGCCAGGAGGGGTGCGGCAGCGGCAGATAGTTCGGCAGGAAGTCGCGCCAGCGGCGGACGATGTCGTTCATCGAGCCGTCGGCGCCCGCCCACGCCTGCGCGTAGGAGCCGACCAGCAGGGTCAGCTCCACGTTCGGCAACTGGTCGAGCAGGCGCGGTCGCCAGAGCTCGGCGCAGCGAGCCGGCGGCGGGTAGTCGCCGCCTTTGGGGTTCGTGCCGGGAAAGCAGAAGGCCATGGCGGCGACGCCGATGCGGGGGTCGCCGTAGAAGGTCTCGGAATCCACCCCCATCCAGCGCCGCAGCCGGTCGCCCGAGGGGTCGGTGAAGGGCCGGCCGCTCTCGTGCACCAGCCTTCCCGGCGCCTGGCCGCAGATCAGGATGCGGGTATCCGGAGACACCCACACCACCGGCCTCGGCTCATGCGCCAGTTCGCCCGCGCAGGCGCGGCAGGCGGCGATTTCGGAGAGGACCCGCTCTAAGTCCCCCTTCCCCCTCGAGGGGGGAAGGGTCGGGGATGGGGGTGTAAGCACGATGTTGAAAGGTAAGCGCGAGAGACGCTGAGCCCAACGGCGCATTTCGCCCCAGCTCAGAGGCTACATCCCCACCCCTGCCCCTCCCCCATCGAGGGGGAGGGAATTAGGCGGCGCGTCCGAAGATGCGGTTTTCTGTCTCGATCATCGGCGCGAACGAGGGCCGCGACAGGATGGAGTCGACGTAGGCCAGCGTCCTCGGCCAGCGGCTGAGGTCGAGGTTGAGGTGGCGCATGTTCACAAAGGGGCTGGCGACGGCGATGTCGGCCAGGGTGATGCCATCACCCACCAGGAACTGGCCCGGCTCGGGCACGACGCCTTCCAGGTAGTCCAGGACCGGCGGCAGGGCTTCCTTCTCGGCCTTGTCGGCGGCGGCTTCGTCGCCTGGCTTGCCCATGAACTTCGGCGCCACGATGCGGTTGAAGAAGATCGCGCCGGCCGCGCCGACGACGATGGTGTCGGCGAATTCCTCGAACCAGATGACCTTCGCGCGGGCCTTTGCCTCGGCGGGGATCAGCGCCGGCTGCGGCTGGAGGGCTTCCATGTAGTGGATGATGGCGCTGGAGTCGCAGAGGGTGAAATCGCCGTCGCGCATGGCCGGGATCTTCTTGAACGGGCTGCAGGCGACGAAGTCGGGATCCGGGCTGCCGGGAGGGGAAACCTTGTTCTCCACCGCCATGCCCTTTTCGGCCGCGGCGGCCAGCGTCTTGCGCACGAACGGCGAGATGCACGAGCCGTAGATGATCATTGCGTTTCCCCTTGTTCGGGCAGGCGCATCCGCCAGACCCCCTTGAACGTGTCCGGATCGGCGGGCTTGCCGTGCCGGGTGATGACGAGCCGCCCTGCCCGCGCCAATCCAACGGCGGTCGCGCGGACCTGCGGCAACAGGCGCTGCCAGCGCTCCGGCTGCAGCGCCTTGGCCACCTCGGCGGGGTCGATGGACTTGCCGGGCGGCGTGGCGGCCAGCGCCTCGAAAATGGCTTCTTCGATTGGGGAGGACATCAGTAGCGATAGCGAACGGACCTCCAATCCGTATAAAGGAGCCTCCCCCGAAGGCACAGGTGAAAAACGAATGGATGGCGGCAACGAAGTGATGAGCGGCCCCCGGCTCATCACGCAAGGCGAGTGGACGGGCTGGCGCTACTGGGGCGACGACGATCCGTTCGAGGCGCAGTCGGGGCCGTTCTACTTCCGCGAAGACGAGCCGGGCCGCGTGACCTGCGCCTTCCGGGCCGAGAAGAAGCACATGAACGGCGGCGGCTTCATGCACGGCGGCTGCATGATGACCTTCGCCGACTTCGCCCTGTTCGCCATCGCCTGGCAGGAGCTGAAGGACGTCCGCGCGGTGACGGTCAGCCTCAACGGCGAGTTCATCAGCGCCGGCGCGGTCGGCGACATGGTGGAAGGCACGGGCGAAATCGTAAAGGCGGGCGGCTCGCTGGTCTTCATCCGGGGCACGCTGAGGGTCGGCGACCGACCGCTGATGACCTTCTCGGGCGTGATCAAGAAGATCAAACCGCGATGAGCCTGGAGCCCGCCAGCGAAGCCGACATTCCCGCGATCATGCGGATCGAGCGGTTGGAGGGCTACGACTGGTTCATCGGCCGGTTCGACGAGGACAAGCACCGCGCGCAGATGGCCTCGCCGGATGCGCGGTATCTCGTCTGGCGCGAAGACGGCGAGGTCGCGGCCTTCCTGCTGCTGCTGAAGATGACCAACCCGCATGGGGTGGTGGAGGCCAAGACGATCGCGGCGGCCGAGCCGGGCAAGGGTCTGGGTCGGCGGCTCGTCCCCGCGCTCATGGACTGGGTGTTCGAGAACACCGATGCCAACCGGCTGGAACTCGACTGCTCGACGGCCAACCCGCGGGCGCTGCGGGTCTATGACCGCGAAGGCTTCGTGCGCGAGGGCGTGGTGCGGGAGGTCTATCGGCTGGAAGACGGCCGCTACATATCCTCGGTGCTGTTCTCGATCCTGCGGCGGGAATGGGAAGCCTTGCGGAGGCGCGCGTGAACCTGTCCGTCCTCGATCTGTCGCCGGTGAACGCAGGGACCGCGCCCGCGCGGGCGATCCGCGAGTCAATCGAACTGGCGAAGGCGGCCGAGCGGCTGGGCTTCAATCGCTACTGGCTGGCCGAGCACCACTCGATGACGGCGCTGGCCGGGACCGCGCCGGAAATCCTGATCGCGGCGATCAGTCAGAACACCAGCCGCATCCGGCTGGGCTCGGGCGGGGTGATGCTGCCCAACTACTCGCCGCTGAAGGTGGCCGAGGTGTTCATGACGCTGGAGGCGCTGGCGCCGGGCCGCATCGACCTGGGCGTCGGGCGCGCGCTTGGCGCCGACATGCGGACCGGCGCGGCGCTGCGGGCCAGCGGGCCCGAGGCGTTTCCGCAGTACTTCGCCCTGCTGAGCGCCTGGCTGCTGGATGCGGCGGGCAAGGAGCCCTTTCCGCCTGAGCATCCGGCCAAGGGCATACGCGCGCAGCCGCAGGGGCCGGGGCATCCGGACCTGTTCCTGCTGGTGTCGTCGGTGGACAGCGCGGTGTTCGCCGGCCGCGCGGGCGTCGGGATGGTGTTCTCGGAGTTCATAGCCCGTACCGATGCAGGGCCGGCGGTGCGGGCCTACAAGGCCGCGTTCGAGCCCTCGCCGTTTCGGGACGAACCGTTTGCCGGGATCGGACTGATCGCGCTGGCCGCTGACACCGCCGAGGAAGCCGAGCGGCTGGATGCGGTGCGCAAGGCGGCGATGCTGTCCTTCCTGGAGGGCCGCGAAGGTCCCGCGCCGACCGTCGAGGAGGCCGTGGCGCGGCTGGAGCGCGAGCGGGACAACCCGACGCTGCTCGCGCTCATCAGCCAGTGCATTACCGGAAGCGGCGAGCAGGTCCGCGCGGCCCTTCAGCAGAAGCTGGCCGACAGCGGCGCCGACGAGCTGTTCGTGATGGCCTCGGGACCGACGTTGGAGAGTCGGATCAGGTCGCTGGAGCTTATCTCTCCCTTCCCCCTGGAGGGGGGAAGGGTCGGGGATGGGGGTGGAGTGGGTTCGGGCTAGTGCTGCTCAGGGGAGTGCACGCGGAGAGCGTCCCACCCCCATCCCAACCCTTCCCCCCTCCAGGGGTAAGGGCTTTAGACGCCGGCCTTCGCTGCCGGCCTTGCCAGCATCGCGTCGTACCAGCGGCGGGCGTTGGTGAACTCCTCGGGCACCGAGAACTTCGCCATCCGCGAGAAGTCGATGGCCGTGGCGGCGAGGATGTCGGCCATGGTGACGCGGTCGGTGGCGATGAATTCCGACTCCGCCAGGCGGCGGTCGAAGACCTTCAGGGCGCGTTCGGCGGTGCGGCGGTTGGATTCGGCGATCTCGGGGATCTGCTTCTCCAGCGCTGCGAGCGCAGGGTGGGAATGCCGGACGGTCAGCATCAGCGGCGTCGAGAGCAGCATCTCGGCGCGGCGCGTCCACATCTCGATGACGGCGGTTTCACGGGCGTCGCGGCCGAACAGGTTGGGCTCGGGATAGAGGCTCTCCAGATAGCGGCAGATGGCGACGGATTCGGTGATGCAGGTCCCGTCGTCCATCTCCAGCATCGGCACGTTGGGCAGACCGGCCTTCGCCAGGTAGTCGGGCGTGCGGTGTTCGCCCTTGAAGACGTCGAGGTTGATGATCTCGATATCCTCAATGCCCTTCTCGGCCATGAACCAGCGCACCCGGCGCGGGTTGGGGGCGCGGAAGCTGTCGTAGAGTTTCATGGGCTTCTCCCTCCCGCCGACAAGACCACCGTTACCTAGCGTCCGGTCAACTCCCGCACGAGCGCGATGCGGCCGTAGATGGCCTGGAGACCCTCGGTGACCGCCGCCGTGGAAACCGCCAGCGCCCGGTTCAGCGCGGGGTCGTAGCCGTAGTCGCCGCCCAGCGAATGCAGGTTGCCGTCGAAGATCACGCCGACCAGCTCGCCGCGCGCGTTCACCACCGGCGATCCGGAGCTGCCGCCGACGACGTCGTTGGTGGTCGTGAAGTCGAGGATGGTCGCCGGGTTCACGCGGTCCCTGGCGGCCACGAAGCTCGGCGGCAAGCCATAGCCGTCCTTTCCGGTCGCCGCCGCGAACATGCCGCCGAAGGTGGTGAAGGGCTCGACCGTCTTGCCCTGCCAGCTCCAGCCCTCCACCCGCCCGTACGACAGGCGCGGCGAGAAGGTCGCGTCCGGATAGACGCTGTCGTCGAAGACCGAGAAGCGCGCCCGGGCGATCCGGTCGGCCGCGATTTCGGTCGGGCCGGTGATCTCGTTGCGCCAGGCTTCTCGTTCGGCGCGTGCGGCGGGGTCTGTAGCGAGTACGAAGCGGATCAGTGGGTCGTCGGAGACCTGGATAGCCGCTAGGCCGCCCTTCCACAGGCGCGCGCGGTAATCGGGATCAACGAGGCGCGTCTGCATCAGCTGTTTTGCGACCACCTCCGGCGTCTCGCCGCCCAGCATCTGACGCACAGCGGGGTCGTCGGCGCCTAGCAGGTCGCGCGTGCTGGCGAGCCAGTGTTCGAGGTAGACTTCTTCCAGGCCGGTATCGATGGGGCCCGCCGCGAGGATGCGCCTTTCGGTGGCGGTGAGGCGGCTGTCGACGAACTCCGGATCGCGCAGCACGTCCGGCCTTGCGCGCTCACTCGCCACGCGCACCAGCGTGCGGGCGTAGCCGAAGAGTTTCGACCCCTTGCCCGCCTCCGACTCCAGCTGCCGCCAGCGAGGGTAGCGCCGGGCGTAGATGGCCTGGATGCGCGCCATCTCGGCCCACGGATCCTCCCCTGCCCGAGCCTTCAGGTTGGCTTCCTCGACGGCCTTGACGCGAAAGAGCGCCGGATCGTTCAGCGCCAGCTGACGGCCGGCGTAGACGTCGTAGACGTTCTCCACGGTGAACAAGGCGTCGGCCGCGCTTCTACGGTTTGCGTCGCTGAGCGCGGAGTAAGCCTTCAGCCGTTCGCGGAGCGCGGCGCGCTGCTTCTGGTCTATGGGCAGGACGACGTCGCGAATCGTCGCCAGCTGCGAGGCTGTCAGCAGGCGCTCCGTGCCGCCCGGGTTGCCGACGATGAAGACCGGCTCGTGCTCGGCCGGCGGCGCGGTGCTCCAGGCGAGGTGTTGGGGGGTGTGGGCGGGGCGGCCGTTCTCGTAAAGCCGCAGGAAGGCCACGTCCCAGGCGTAGCGCGGAAAGCCGAAGTTGGCCGGGTCGCCCCCGAAGTAGAAGGCCTGGAACTCCGGCGCGAAGACCAGCCGCACGTCACCGTAGCGCTTGTAGCGGTAGATCTTGAACTGCCCGCCCCGATAGAGGCTGACCGCCTGGCATCGTCCCGAGCCCGGCATGCGGCAGGCGTCCTTTTCAGCGCGGGCCAGCTCCGCGTCGCGCGCCTGGACGAAGTTTGCGCCAGCCTTCTGGGCGGCGGCGTTCACCCGGGCCGTCACGTCAGTGATGGAAACGAGGATGTGGGCTTCCAGCCCGGGGCACTGCCGCTCCTGCTTGCGGTCGTCGGTATAGAACCCGTCGCGCAGGTAATCGTGGTCAGCGTCCGACAGCGCATGGGTGCAGTCCAGCGCGCAGTGGTCGTTGGTCATCATCAGCCCGTCGGGCGAGACGACCGAGGCCGAGCACCCCACCGTCGCCAGCCTGACGCCCGTCGCCTGCAGGTGATCGAGGAAGTCCTGGCTGACCGTAACGCCCGTCGAGGCTTCGATCGCGCGAACGGGGATATTGTCGAACGGCCACATCCCCTCGTCCGCGCTCACCGGACCCGCGGCAAGGCATAGCATCGCCGCGAGGAGACGGACGGCTTTCATCACGCAAGAACTAACGCGTGAAGTGCGCGAGCGCGAGCGCTTGACGCTGCCCCTTCCGCGCCGCAAAAGGCGCCCCGACGCGAAAACGACGGCGTTTTCTTTGGAAGTTTGGGGAGAGCGACATGGCGGACATCCGCTTTGACGGCCAGGTGGCCATCGTGACGGGCGCCGGCGGCGGCCTGGGCAAGCAGCACGCGCTGGAACTGGCGCGGCGCGGCGCGAAGGTCGTGGTCAACGACCTGGGCGGCTCGATGGACGGCTCCGGCGGTCACTCCGACGCGGCCAAGGCGGTCGTTGAGGAGATCAAGGCCATGGGCGGCGAAGCCATCGCCAACGGCTCGTCGGTTACCGACGACGCGGGCGTGGCGCGGATGGTCAAGGACGCGATGGACCAGTGGGGCCGCATCGACATCCTGATCGCCAACGCCGGCATCCTTCGCGACAAGTCCTTCTCCAAGATGGACATCGCCGACTTCGAACTCGTGCTGAACGTCCACCTGATGGGCACCGTGAAGCCCGCCAAGGCGGTCTGGGAGATCATGCGCGAGCAGAATTACGGCCGCATCGTGGTCACGACCTCCTCGTCGGGCATGTATGGCAACTTCGGCCAGTCGAACTACGGCGCGGCCAAGATGGGCATCCTTGGCTTCATGAACACCATCAAGCTCGAGGGCCAGAAGAACAACATCCACATCAACGCCATCAGCCCGGTCGCCGCGACGCGGATGACCGAGAACCTGCTGCCGCCGCCGATGCTGGAGAAGCTGAAGGCCGAGTATGTGACGCCGGGCGTCGTCTACCTGGCCTCCGAAGAAGCGCCGACGGGCGTGATCCTGACGGCGGGCGCGGGCGTGTTCGCCGCGGCCAAGATCTTCGAGACCGAGGGTGTGTACCTGGGCGAAGGCGGCCTGTCGGTCGAGGAAGTCCGCGACAACTGGGACAAGATCACCGACCAGACCGGCCAACAGGCCTACTTCGGCGGCTCCGAGCAGGGCCAGAAGTTCTTCCGGAAGATGATGGGCGGGTAAGAAAATCCTTC
>Ga0070659_100002458_pt1 | contig 13171 bp, 14 predicted proteins | sample KBSC23metaG_FD_64666 | JGI IMG/M metagenome (GOLD analysis project Ga0070659, IMG submission 64666) | Corn rhizosphere microbial communities from Kellogg Biological Station, Michigan, USA - KBS C2-3 metaG | ecosystem: Host-associated > Plants > Roots > Rhizosphere > Soil ...
GCGGGAGAAGGGTAGGGGATGAGGGTGCTTGCAAAGACCGCAAAAGGTTTCGCGATAACCCTCACCCCCTCCCCCTCTCCCGCTTGCGGGAGAGGGGTGCCGAACTCCATGTCAAAAAACTTTTGCGGACCTGCTTAGACCTCCGTCCACATCCGCAGCAGGTTGTGATAGCTGCCTGTAAGCTGCATCAGCGCCCTGGCATCCGCGCCTGTCTGGTTGAGCCTTTGAATCGCGCTATCCATATCGAACAGCAAGGTGCGCTGCCCGTCGTCGCGGATCATGCTCTGCACCCAAAAGAAGGACGCGATACGCGCACCGCGCGTTACCGGCGTGACGCGATGCAGGCTGGTCGATGGATAGATGATCATATGCCCGGCCGGGAGCTTGGCCGAATGCACGCCGTAGGTATCTTCGATCAGCAGTTCGCCGCCCTCGTACTCATCGGGATCGGCGAGAAACAAGGTTGCCGATACATCGGTGCGCAGCTTCTGCCCCGTGGCCGGGATCAAGCGCACCGCGTTGTCGATATGGTCGCCGAAATGCCCGCCGCCCTCGTAACGATTGAACAGCGGCGGATAAACCCGGGACGGCAAGACCGCGCTGATGAATAGCGGATGGCGTTCCAGCGCGGCCAGGATCAATTCGCCCAGTTCGCGCGCAGCCGGCGAGTTCTCCGGCAATTGCAGGTTCTGCTTGACCCTGCTTCCCTGATAACCGGCCGTCACGCGGCCATCCACCCACTCCGCAGCATCCAGCACCGCACGGCAATGCCTCACTTGATCAACTGTCAAAACATCGGGAATCGTGAGAAGCATGGCGCGTACTTTCAGATGGAAAAGCTTTGTTTATGCTCGCCCGTCCCGTCGGAAGGGCGGCAGGTCTTGCACGATCAGAAACGATAGGCGACCGTCACGATCGCAGTTCGACCGGTTGCTGGTACTGCACGGCCGGAAGATGCCGTTTCGAAGTACTTCTTGTCGGTCAGGTTCTGCAGATTCAGCCGAACGTCATATTTCTTCTGCAGATAGGCGATCGTCGCATCGAAACGGGTATAGCCGCTGACCATCGCCGATTCATAATTGTTCAGATAGCGCATGGATGAAGACAAAGCGCCGCCGCCCACTTCCCACTCAGGAGTAAGGCGATAGGTGCTCCACAGCGTTACGGTATGACGCGGCGTGTTCTGGTAGGTCTTGCCTTCGGCGCTGATGCCTGCATCGACACCTGTGCCGATTTCCGGCGAATTGACGATCTTGCCGTTGAGGTAAGTGTAGCCGCCAAATACCTGCCAAGCCGGCGTGATACGGCCGGCTACGCCAAGTTCCATCCCCCTCACGCGCACCTTGCCGTCCAATACCTGCAAGCTGCCCAGCCCATCGCGCATGCGCGCATTGGTCTTTTCAATCTGGAACAAGGCCGTGTTCACAGTCAGGTCGCCCTCCAACAGATCCATCTTCGCCCCCACTTCAAGCGAGCGGTTCTTTTCCGGGTCGAGATTGGCATTACTCGCAACCGACGTCGATTGGGTCACTGTTTCCGCAGTAGGATTGAATGACGTACCGAACGATGCATAGTAAGACAGCTTGTCATTCGGTTGGTACAACACACCGCCGCGCGGACTAAACATGATGTCCGTCTTGGGATCGGTTTGCACTACATTGTCTGCTGTAAATCCGGACGGTACCGTGAATTTCGTGAGGTCGGTGTTGACCTTGTAACGATCCCAACGCAAGCCGCCGACCACTTTCCATTGCTTGGTCAGATCGATTTGATCATTGACGTAGGCCGCGAGAGTATCTGCCGTTGTTTCTGAGGAGTGTCCTAACAATCGGGTGCCCTGCCGGGTACCATTGACCGGATCACCGAGATTGATCAGCCGGTTATTCAGTGAAGTGTTCCATACATAACGGTCTTCGCGGTTTTGCTCCTGGCCGATTTCAAGGCCGACAGTCAAGGTATGCAAGACCGTTCCGGACTGGAGTTTCGCTGTCAGGTCAGTCTGGTTGAACAAGGATTTGTCATTCAGTACGCGGTCGCGATCTTCACGCGGCGCCAGCAGATTGGCGATCGGATCGTTGAGCGTGGCCGGATTGGAGCTGATGCTCGAGACAGGCTGGCCGATACGCTGAACGCTATTGCTTGTCAGTGGCGACGGCTGCGCTTCGGTGTTGTAACGACTGTACGAAGTCTGATTGCGCAGCGTTATGTTGGGTGTGAATTTATGCTGGATCGTTGCGCTATAAATATCAACCGACTGGTTGAAATGATCGTCCAGATAACCGTAGAACTTATTGGCTGGCGCATCGATCGGTTTGCGAATAGTGCCCACGCCACTGCTTGTCACTATAGGGAAACCATAATCAGGTATATCGCGATTACGCTGAATCAGCGCCGACAGCGTCACTTCGGTCGGCGTATTGATGCCGAACCGCAGCGAGGGGGCGACACCCCAGTCCTTGTTCTCGACAACATCGCGCGTGGATTTTGTGTCCTGGCCGAAGGCGGCGACGCGGAAAGCCGAGGTCTCCGACAACGGACGGTTCAGATCGAGCGTGGTGCGATAGTAGTCGTTGGTGCCAACGCTTGCCGTGACCTCGCTGCGCTCCTTCAAACTGGGCTTCTTGCTGACCTGATTGATTACGCCGCCGGTCGAGCCGCGACCGAACAGCATCGAGGAAGGTCCTTTCAGCACTTCGATTTCATCGTAGGCGAAGGTGTCCCGCGTGTACTGGCCACGGTCGCGGAAGCCGTCGATATAAATATCGGTGCGCGCGGAAAAGCCGCGCAGGTTGATGTTGTCGCCAATCGCGCCGCCCTCGCCTGCCGAAATCGTGATACCCGGCACATTGCGCAGTGCTTGGGTCAATGAAGTCGCTCCCTGGGAATCGAGCACAGCACGGTTGATCACGGTCACCGTCTGCGGAATGTCTCGAATCAGGGCCGGCGTCTTGCCGCCCACCGTGGCCGTAGCTGGTGCAAAGTCCTTGCCTTCCGCCTGCCCCTTGACATTCACCTCCGGCAGTTGGACATCCGCCGCCGCTGCCAAAGCAGGTATAAACATGGCCGCCGCAATGGCAATCGGTTTTTTCTTCATGAGTTCCTCTCCAGTGTTTTTTGACTCCGGCTCTTCCGGTCGCAATGGTTTTTAGCTGGCTATCGGCTCATGCGCCGAATCGGCTGGCTGGATTCCGCGGAAATAATCGTCTTTGTATCGCTGTCGATGTCAAAAAACATTCGACCGGCTGGCTTTTCTTCTTTTGCCTTAACAAAACTGCTTTGACGCCGCTGCATAAGCGCTTATAATAATGCGAATTGTTCTCATTTACAAATCTTTTCGTTGTCTTGTTACAAGAAAACGATATCTACGGAGCAAGACTGGCCATGTCCCACCATCGCCGCCCTTCGCCGCCAACGTTCGCGTTCAGGCGCTTCGGCCCGCTGACCGGCATTTTACTAATGCATGTTGTTTTCTTTTACATGCTCAACAGCGGCCTCACCTTCAAACAACCGGCATCTCCCGTCCCCAAGGAAGTGGTTGTCAGTTTCATCACTCCTGAACGTCCCGCTGAACCGCCCAAGCCACAAACTCAGCCAACGCCGCCCAAGCCTGTGCCCGTGATTAAAAAGGCAGCGCCGCCGCCTCCAGTTCCTGTCGTCAACAATACACCGTCGGAGAAAGCCCTTACGAGGTCCGCCACTCCTCCCGCACCTCCTTCGCCTCCCGCCCCCGTTACGCCGGCTCCCGCCGCGCCACCCGCGCCACCCGCGCCACCCGCGTCGGCCGCGCCCCCGGCACCTCCTGCTCCTGCCGCACCCAAGATGGTTACGAGCGGGATCGAATACATCCAGCCGCCACAGCCTCAATACCCCGCCGCCTCGCGCCGTCTCGGCGAAGAAGGCAAGGCAACGCTGCGGGTGCTGTTCAACGAGAAGGGGCACGCAGAACGCGCCGAGATCCAGAAGTCCACTGGTTCGTCGCGGCTCGATGAAGCAGCCCGTCAGGCGGCACTGCGCACTGTGATCAAGCCTTACATCGAGGATGGCAGACCGATCCCGGTCCATACCGTCTTACCGATTTCATTTCAATTGGATAATTAGGAGAAAAATATGGAAGCAAGTCCGTACGGATTGCAAAGCATGTGGTTGCAGGGCGATGTCGTTACCAAGGGTGTCGCCCTGCTGCTGGTGACGATGTCGGTCGCATCGTGGTACGTGATCGTGACGAAGGCTTTGCAGTTGTGGCGCTACAGCCGCGCGGCCCGCGCCGCCGGCCATGAGTTCTGGGACACCACCAACATCAAGGAAGGCCTTTCCTCGCTGGGTGAAGACAATCCTTTCGCCGACATCGCGCAAGCCGGCGTTGGCGCAATGCGCCATCACAATGCCCACGAGGGACACTTGCACGACCAGCTTTCCGTCAGCGACTGGGTGACACTGTGTCTGCGCCAGGCGATCGACGAAGCTTCGGCGCAACTGCAGCGCGGCATGGCGGTACTGGCGTCGGTAGGTTCCAGCGCGCCTTTCGTCGGCCTGTTCGGCACGGTCTGGGGCATCTATCACGCCCTCGTTTCCATCGGCACCGCAGGCCAAGCCAGCATCGACAAGGTCGCCGGTCCTGTCGGCGAAGCGCTGATCATGACCGCCCTAGGCCTGGCAGTCGCCATCCCCGCCTCCTTCGGCTACAACGCGCTGGTACGCGGCAACAAGGAAATCATCGCCAAGCTGAACAAGTTCGGCTTCGACCTGCACGCCCTCTTCGTTACCGGCGCTCGTGCCGAGCCGACTGCCGATGGAGAAGCCACGAAGCTGACCGTGGTCGGAGGTGCATGATGGCGATGGGAACCCTCGCTGACAGCGAAGACGATTTCAACCCCGAGATCAACACCACGCCGCTGGTCGACGTGATGCTGGTGCTGCTGATCATTTTCATCATCACCCTCCCCGTGGTGAATCACAGCGTGAAGATCGATTTGCCGCGCGCCACCAGCACGCCGAACGAAGACAAGCCCCAGTACATCAACCTCAGCATCGATGCACAGGGCAAGACTTACTGGAACAACGAAGCAGTCGAACCGTCGCAGCTCGATGCGCGGATTGCCGAGGCGGCGAAGAAGAGTCCGCAGCCCGAGCTGCATCTGCGCGCCGAGCGCACTACCCAGTACGAGAAAGTGGCGCAAGTGATGGCAGCGGCCCAGCGAGGCGGCCTGGGCAAGATCGGTTTTGTGACCGATCCGCAGGCACGCTAAAGGACGCAGCATGGACATGAAAGTCGCCGCTCGCACAGCGGAAACCGTCCCTCTCGAAACCGGCTTCGACATCCGCAGCCGGCCACGCCAGCGCAATCGCCGCGCCGTGTTCCTGACCTGGCTGCGCAAGACCCACCTCTACGTCGGGTTGTGGGGGGCGGTGCTGGGACTCCTGTTCGGTATCACCGGCATTTTGATGAACCACCGTGCCATCATGAAGATTCCGGTGGAAAAAACCGTGCAGAGCACGGCGCAACTTCCGCTGCCCGAGCAGCCTTTCCGCACTCCCGAAGAGCTCTCTGGCTGGCTGCAGAAAGAATTGAACTTCGCTGCCGCCCAGCCGCCATCGATCAAAAAGCATCCGGCAAAAACTGTCATATGGGGCGAACGCGAGGTGATGCAGCCCGAGCGCTGGGTGATCACCATGACCCGGCCGAACCGCGGCCTGAGCGCGGAATACTATGTGGGCAACCGTACAGTCAAGCTCGACACCATCGACGCGACTCCGATCGGCACCCTCACTCGCCTGCACACCTCCACCGGCGTCAGCGCCTTCTGGGTCCTGTTGTCCGACACCATTGCAGGCAGCCTGATCCTGCTCTCGCTCACCGGCCTGCTGCTGTGGACACAATTGCACACGGTACGGACGATAGCAGTGCTGACAAGCTGCAGTGCTTTGGCTTCATCCATATGGTTCATGTGGACGATTTGATAACCAACTCAAAGTCTGGCAGGACGGTAAGGTATACTTCGGTGCCATGAAACCGCAGCGCAGTATGCCAATTATGTCTATTGCATCCCCTCCTTGCCGTCTTATGCTGTCATCGCTGGCCTTCGCATTGCTGGCAGGCTGCGTCAGTACATCACAAAGAGCCGATTTCCGTGTCGAGGATTTCGGCTCTTCCGATACATTTGCCCGCGTATTTCCGGGCACTGAACAAACAGCCTGCGAAGCCGCACGTCGCGCCCTGCTGAGCCAAGGTTATGTGATTGGCATGGCGGACGAATCACAGGTCAAAGGTCGCAAGAATTTTCAGCCAGAAAAGGACGTGCACGAACAGATCGAGTTCCACGTCGTCTGCGCACCCAACGCCAAAGGGAGCAACAGCACGACAGCCTTTGCAAACGCTGTGGTGGACCGCTACTCATTGAAGAAAAGCAGCACTTCCGCCAGTCTGGGCGTGAGCGTGCTGGGATCAGTATCACTCCCCTTCGGCATGTCCGACGACTCTCTCGTCAAGGTGGCGAGCGAAACCATCTCAAGACGGAAGTTCTACGATCGTTTCTTCGAAGTGATGGAGAGCTATCTCGACACCACGGTGCTCAATGCGAACGACGGAAAAAACGCCGAGGCACCGGCAGAGAAACCACAGCAGGTCAGCGGAGAATCGGGGCAATGAGAGATATGCCAGCCAGTAACTTAGGCGACGCAGAGCCTTCGCCCCCATCCTGGAGGGGACACCAAAAGGGGATTACCTGACCGCCTTCAATTTAATAACGAATCGATCGTCATCCGCCGGCTTGGCCGGTGCATCCGTGCCGCAGCCGCCACAACTGCCGCAGCCATCCGAACAAGACCCGCCCTTTTCCTCCGCAACCGACAGCCGGTCAGCCAGCCGATGCCAACCCAACCGTTTCGCCACACGCACCGACCACGAGCGGATGGCACGGCGCACCGACTTGGGCAGATAGCGTCTCGCCACTGCCCAGAACGCACAAGCGACGACAAGAGCAACGACCGCTTCCTGCATCATGCACCTCCTAACAGCATGCGGCTGATCTGGTACGTAGCGAACGAGGCCAGATAGGCCAGCGTGAACATGTAAGTCACCATCACGACGACCGGCTTCCAGGAATTGGTTTCGCGGCGCACGATGGACAGCGTAGAAACGCATTGCGGCGCAAACACATACCACGCCAGCAGGGACAGCGCGGTAGGCAAAGTCCAGGTCGAGGTAATCATCGGCGTCAGGGTTGTGGCAAGCGCATCACCGGTGGCCGACAGCGCGTATACCGTGCCAAGCGCACCGACAGCAACCTCACGTGCAGCAAGGCCGGGAATGAGTGCGATGGCAATCTGCCAGTTGAAGCCGATCGGCTCAAACACCACCTGCAGCATCCGTCCGAGATAACCTGCCAAGCTGTACTGAATGGCCGGTCCAGTCGCCCCTTCCGGCGCGCCGGGAAAGCTCGACAGGAACCACAAGATGACCATCAACGACAGGATGATGGTGCCGACGCGGCTCACGAAAATCTTCGCCCGCTCCCACAAGCCGATGGCGAGGTTGCGCAAGTTGGGCCAATGATAATTGGGCAATTCCAGCATCAGCGGCTGATAACGCCCCTTGCCGATAGTACGTTTGAATACGTAGGCCACCGCCATTGCAGACACGATTCCAGCGACATAAAGACCGAACAGCACCAGCCCCTGCAGATTGAAGATGCCGACCGAACGGTCCGGAACGAAGGCGCCGATAATCAGCGCATACACCGGCAGGCGCGCCGAACAGGTCATTAGCGGCGCGATCATGATAGTAGCGAGGCGGTCGCGCGGGTCCTGAATGGTGCGCGTAGCCATGATGCCCGGAATCGCACAGGCAAAGCTGGAGAGCAGCGGAATGAAAGCGCGCCCCGACAACCCGACGCTGCCCATCAAGCGATCAAGCAGGAAGGCCGCACGCGGCAGGTAGCCGGAATCTTCCAGCGACAGGATGAAGAGAAACAGGATCAGAATCTGCGGCAGGAATACCAGCACACTCCCTACGCCTGAGAGAATGCCATCCACCAGCAGACTGCGCAGAATGCCCTCGGGCATCGACTCCCGTACCGTTTGGCCCAGCCCATCGACACCCGCCTTGATCAGGTCCATCGGCAGTTTCGACCAACTGAACACCGCCTGGAAGATCAGGAACAGCAATACGGCAAGGATCACGTAGCCCAGCACTGGATGCAGCACCACGGCATCGATTTTTTCGCCGGCCGTGTGCTCTGCACCATGCCGGGTAATGACTGCATCAAGGATGCGGCGCACTTCACGCTGCGTGGCTTCGAGCGAGTCGCCGTTATTGGCATTGAACTGTGCCGCGGCGCCGGTACTGACCGTGGAGCGCGGCTGCTTCGACAGTGCATCGAGCAGCGCCACCAAAGAAGTGCTACCGCCCGGCTTGACGGCAACGGTTTCGATCACGGGAATACCGAGTTCGGCCTGCAGCTTTGCCACGTCGATCTCAAGGCCGCGTTTTTTCGCGACATCCATCATGTTCAACGCGAGCACGGTGGGACGTTTCAGGCGCAGCACTTCGAGCACCAGACGCAGGTTCAGGCGCAGATTGGTTGCATCCGCGACCAGCACGATCACGTCGGGCGGCGTTTCGTCGGCACGGGCGCCGAACAGCACATCCCGCGTGATTGCCTCGTCAGGCGTCATCGCATTCAAGCTGTACGCACCGGGCAAGTCGACAATTTGATAGGTGCAGCCGGACGGAGAAGCAAACTGCCCCTCCTTGCGTTCAACTGTTACTCCGGCGTAATTGGCGACTTTCTGGCGAGCGCCGGTTAAGCGGTTGAACAACGCGGTCTTGCCGCAGTTCGGATTGCCGACCAGGGCGAGTCGCAACGGCTTGGCAGTACTCATGAAAAATTCGGAAATGCGTTATGCCAATCTTCCGCTATAACGTGGCAGATGAAATCGATGCATTTTTTCGTCCGGCAAGACGGGTTGAGGCGCCATTGCGCGCTATGGTAACGACGAGCAACGCAGGTGGGCGGAAAAAGACGCGATTTCATGTCACGTTATGACGGAAGATTGGTATTAGTCCAGACCAGTGCGGACGATGTGGATCAGCGACGCCTCATGGCGCCGCAAGGCGAAGGTGGTATTGCCAAGCTTGACCGCGATCGGATCGCGCCGGGGAAAGGATTCGGCCACTACGCGAATGCGCTCGCCAGGCACGAAGCCAAGCTCAAGCAAGCGGGTTTTCATGGCGAGCTGCTCAGGATTTTGCACATCAGCAAGCTCTTTCACGACCGCACGATCCCCCTTCTTCAGCAAGCCGAGATGGTGTACCTCTTCGTGCAGCATGGTATCGCTCAGGATCGCAGACATCGTTCGCCTCTTAATGGGAGCCGGGGCGCAGAACAGGCAAACCCCTTCATACTGCTGAGAAGTATAGCATTCAAATGATAATTATTCTTAATAAGATTTAGATTGCCAGATCCAGCGTTCCACCAGACAAAACTCGGGAAGCTGTTATTTGGCATGCAAGCACATCAATGTTGCATGAATGTGCCGGTAAAGCCATGGCTTTCTTTGTCCTCCCACAAGCCCCGCCCATGGCTGCGCTGAATAATACGCATTGACGGTTTATCAAAACCGTCGGCACGGTTTGCTACAGACTCCCCAAGGATCAGACCGCATGAAAGATACCGTCAACTCGGCGTACGGCTCCATCTTGCATACCGGATTCATTGAGCGTTTGCGCACTACCCAGCGCCGCAAGATTTTCGACGCATTTTGGGCGTTCCAAGGCAGCGGTGCGGACGATACCACCTTGAGTGTTAGCATGGCCCCCTCGCCTTTATTCGATAATGCCAACTATTTGTGGGAGTGGAGCACACCGCAGCAACGTGCGCGCATCATCTGTCATGAAATCGCCAGTCTGCCTCCCGCAGCGCAGCAGCCCTATGTGCATCCGAGTGCCCTCGAACGAACGCGCCAACCCGGCACCTTGCGATTGCCCTTTGCGGACGAAGAATTTGACTGGGTGTTCTGCAATGAAGCGATTGAACGTATGGGCACGCTAGAGCAGCAGTTTTCGCTGCTGAAGGAATTGGCACGTGTATCGCGCAAGGGCGTCTTCCTCGTCACCAGCAACCGGTGGCATCCTATCGAATTCAATACGGCGCTCCCTTTCGCTCATTGGCTGTCAGACACCTGGTGGCGTCATATCTTGCGCTGGACCGGCAAGCGAGCGTGGGCGGCCGAACAGGACTTCCGCCTGCTGGACTCTCATACCCTCTACAAACTTGCCAGCCTCCTGCCCGGCAAGCCCAAGAACGATGTCGGCCACAAACGGGTATTCGGCATCAAGGCGCATTTTTTCCTGATGGTGGAAAAGCAACAATATGCCAACGGGATAGGCCGGGAAACGATTTGAAAACATGCCGGCAAGGGAACTGCCGATATTCATCAAGCGGCAGTCATATCCTGAAATCGTATTTTGATCGTGTGCCGAATTGACAGCGACAAGCGCCATGACGGATAACCGCTTAAAATAACATGGAATTTCGGAATTTCGCTTGAATTCCGGTTAATATCTCGTTGATGAATCGCATGATGCCGCCATGGCTCAACGCAAGCGATTCCTTACCATTTCCCGCCTTTGCAAATTTTTAACAATGAGTGCATTTAACGAAGAGCGCGTGCTGAGCGTGCATCACTGGACCGACAAACTGTTCACCTTCACCACGACGCGCGATCCCGCATTGCGGTTCTCCAACGGCCATTTCACAATGATCGGCCTGCGCGTCAACGACAAGCCGCTGCTGCGTGCTTACAGCATCGTCAGCGCAAACTACGAAGAGCACCTGGAATTCCTCAGCATCAAGGTGCCCGACGGCCCGCTGACCTCGCGTCTGCAGCATATCCAGGTCGGCGACACCATCATCGTCGGCCGCAAACCGACCGGCACGCTGCTCATCGATTACCTGCTGCCCGGCAAGCGGCTCTACCTGCTGTCCACCGGCACGGGCCTGGCGCCCTTCATGAGCATCGTGCGCGATCCCGAGACTTATGAAAAATTCGACCAGATCATCCTCGTGCATGGCGTGCGCGAAGTCGACGAACTGGCCTACCACGACCTGCTGGTCCAGCATCTGCCCAACCACGAGTTCCTTGGCGAGCTGGTGTCGAGCAAACTGCGTTATTACCCGACGGTCACACGCCAGCAGTACAAGAACATGGGCCGCGTCACCGAATTGATCGAGAACGGCAAACTGTTCGAAGATTTGCAAGTGCCGCAACTCGATCCCGCTACTGACCGTGTGATGATCTGCGGCAGCCCGGCCATGCTGCGCGACTTGAAGCGCATGCTGGAAGAGCGCAACTTCAAAGAAGGCAATACTTCGACGCCAGGTGACTTTGTCATCGAGCGCGCATTCGCCGAGCAATAAACCCCCGCGATTGGATGGAGGGAGTCAAGCCCCCCTCCTCCATAGCAGCCGCTTCACTCCCCTCCCCCTATTCCCCGGCCTGCCGCCTTGTGCAACCGCTTGCACAAGCGCCACTCTGTTTCTCATCGCTGATCGTTCTCAAGCAGCCGGCATGAGCAACGGTATCTTTTACAAATACGCACAAATCCAGTGACAAATCGGTTGGCTATACTGCTTTTTCATCACATATACTCCTCCCTATCCCTGTATTTTTTCATGCAACGAGGATGCAATGGCGATCCAAGCCATCCTGTTCGACGCCTGCGGCATCTTGTTCGATGTGTATTCGATCCCCCATGTGACGTTTCCCGGCAAAGGTGGCTATGGCTATTCTGGATGAACTTGTGGCGACGCAGTATGGTCAGGGGAATTCTCCGGCCGACCTGCTCGCATTCGTCGCAAATGATCGCGAGCATGCATGAGTCGAGATTTTGGCTTTGTTGTACTTTTTAGTTGATGTCCATTTTTACAAGGATGCATTTCATGACTGCACGCACCGCTTGCCACCGCCTTCAAGTTGCCACAGTTCTGTACCGTTTCATCGAAGACAAGGTATTGCCTGGCACTGGCATCGACAGCGCCACCTTCTGGAAAGGCTTCGATGCAATCGCGCATGACCTGGCCCCCAGGAATGCGGCACTGCTGGCTGAACGCGATCGCCTGCAGACCGCGTTGGACCAATGGCATCGCGCTCATCCCGGACCGATCGCCGACATACCGGCTTATCGCGCATTCCTGCAATCCATAGGCTATCTGGTGCCGCAACCGAAAGATGTGAAAGCGACGACCGCCAATGTCGATACTGAACTGGCCTTGCAAGCCGGCCCGCAACTGGTCGTGCCCATCCTCAACGCACGCTATGCGCTCAATGCAGCTAATGCGCGCTGGGGTTCGCTGTACGATGCGCTATATGGCACGGATGCGCTTCCCGAGACCGATGGCGCGACCAGGGTGAGCGCCACAGGCGAAAGCTACAATCCAGTGCGCGGTGCGAAAGTAATTTCCTTCGCGCGCGACTTCCTTGACCGGGCAGCACCGCTGGCCAAGGGCTCGCATCACGATTCAACCGCGTACCGCATAACAAACGGCAAACTTGCCGTCACGTTAAAAGATGGCAGCATCACGGGCCTGGCGGACGAGACAAAATTCGTGGGCTACCAAGGACGGGCAGAAGCAGCTTCGTCGGTGCTGCTCAAGAATAACGGCCTGCATATCGACATTCAGATCGACCGCAGTACAAGCATCGGCAAACAGGATGTCGCCGGCGTTGCAGACATCGCCATTGAAGCGGCGCTATCGACGATTCTTGACCTGGAAGACTCGGTAGCAGCGGTGGATGCCGAAGACAAGGTTCAAGCTTATGGCAACTGGCTGGGCATCCTCCAGGGCACGCTGTCCGAAAGTGTCGCCAAGGGCGGAAAAACCTTCACACGCACCCTCAACGCAGACCGTCAATATATTGCCGGTGTCGGCGCAACAGATGCGCAGGACGGCATAGTCACCATGCATGGCCGTTCGCTGCTATTCCTCCGTAACGTGGGGCATCTGATGACCAATCCCGCCATCCTCCTCGAAGACGGACGCGAAATCCCGGAAGGCATCATGGATGCCGTCATCACCGTGACGATCGCCTTGCACGATCTCAAACGCAATCCCGGCCAGACAATCGGCAATTCGCGTATAGGCTCGGTTTATATCGTCAAGCCGAAGATGCA
>Ga0070659_100002470_pt1 | contig 13123 bp, 8 predicted proteins | sample KBSC23metaG_FD_64666 | JGI IMG/M metagenome (GOLD analysis project Ga0070659, IMG submission 64666) | Corn rhizosphere microbial communities from Kellogg Biological Station, Michigan, USA - KBS C2-3 metaG | ecosystem: Host-associated > Plants > Roots > Rhizosphere > Soil ...
GGGGGTCTCGGCGGCGGGCGCGGTACCCGCGGTACCGGCCGAATCAGCAGTCTCGGCCGCGGCCGGTGTAGCCGTGGCGCTTGCCGCATTGGTTTCGGGGGAATCGTCTCCCCCACCGCCGCAAGCGGCGAGGGTGGCACAGACGGCGAAGAGTGCCGCAAGGCGGCTGGCGCAGGTCGGGTACTTCATGCGCAAAGGCTAACGGGGAGCCTCGTCAGCAGGGGTGTCCGGATGTCACACGACGTGTATGTGACCCTGTTCACATCTACGGGCACCTGCGTTCAAGCCCTTCGTTTCGCCGCCGATATTCCAGCTGAACGGGCCACGAGCCTTCACGCCCCCAGCGAGGCGCCACTTCTCCAAGCCTGCCGATGGTTGCCTCTTGTTCAATTGCCTGCCATGTCATGTGCCAGGGCCCTGTGCCCGGTGGCGGTGCCGCACGGCCTGTGGTCCGATGAAGCGCCTGCCCACCGCCCTCGCCAGGCTGCAGACCTGGTGCTGCCGCTCGCTCGGTGCACGCATCGTGCTGCTGTTCCTTGGCTTGCTGCTCGCCGTGCAGGCGTTGTGCTTCCTGGCGATTCGCGCGACGATCGACCGCAACGCCCGCACGTCGATTGCGGACTCGCTGCAATCCGGCGAGCATCTGCTGCAACGGCTCCTCGACCAGAACGCGCAGAAGCTCACGCAGGGCGCGAGCCTGCTCGCGGCGGACCACGGTTTCCGCACCGCCGTCACCAGCAACGATGCGGAAACGATCGCGACCGTGCTGGCCGACCATGGTGATCGCATCGGCGCCACGGTGACGGCGCTGCTCAACACCCGCTTCGCCTTGCTGGCGGCCGGGCAGCCGGGCCTCGAAGCGTTGCAGCCGGCGATCCACCGGCTGGCTGAGCGGGCATCCGGATCAAAGCCTGCGACGGAAGTCGTCGTGCTCGACCGCAATCCGTTTCAGCTGGTGATGGTGCCCATGCGAACGCCCGCCGTCGTCGGCTGGGTGCTGATGGGCTTTCCGATTCATGGGCCGGTGATGAACGACATGCGCAATCTGTCCGCGCTGCATGTGAGCATCCAGGTGCGTGAGGGCCCGAACGCACGCTGGGCCACCACCGTATCGACTTTGCCGGGCAATGCACTCCCGGGGGCTGCCTTCTGGGGCGACAAGACGCCGTCCGCGCTCTACCTGGCCGATGGCGAATACAGCAGCCACCGTGTTTCGCTCGCCCAAGGGTCGTCCGGCGAGGTGTCGGCCTTGTTGATGCGCTCGGTGGATGACGCCCTCGATCCGTACCGCCAGTTGCAACTTGGACTGGCCGCGTTGACGCTGCTCGGCGTGATCGTGTTCGTCATCGGCAGCGTGCTGACCGCGCGTCGCGTGACACACCCGATCCGCCGCCTGGCCGCCGCGGCAGAACGACTCGGTGCCGGGGACTACGACACGCCGTTGAGCGGCCTGCAGCGCATGGACGAGATCGGCGAACTGGCGCAATCGTTCGAACGCATGCGCACGAGCATCGCCGGCCATCAGCAGGAGATCCTCCAGCTCGCGTATCGCGACTCGCTGACCGGCCTGCCCAACCGCATGCACTTCCGCAATGCGGTGACCGCGGCCACGGAGGCCGCCGGCCCGGCGAATCGTTCGGTCGCAGTGCTGGTCCTGGACCTCGACCGTTTCAAGCACGTCAACGACGTGCTCGGCTACCACATCGGGGACCTGATGCTCAAAGGGGTGGCCGAGCGGCTCGCGCAACAGGCCGTGCGGGACGGTGATGTCGTCGCCCGGCTGGATGGTGATGAATTCGCCGTGTTGCTGAGGGACCTCGATCCGGTTCATGACGAAGCCCTCGCACGAGCAGTGGCACAGCGCATCAACCACGCCTTCGATCGCAGTCTGATGCTTTCCGAGCAGGCGGTCGACATCACGGCCAGCATCGGCATCGCGTTGTGGCCGCACCATGCGGGCGACACCGACACGCTGCTCAGCCGCGCCGAGGTGGCGATGTACGCAAGCAAGCGCAGGCACGACGGGCCGAAGGTGTATGACGCGAAGGTGGACGTTGCGAGCCACCAGACGCTGTCGCTCCTGACGGAGTTGCGCCAGGCCATCGATCGGGGCGAGCTGCGGCTGTACCTGCAACCGAAACTGGGCCTGGAGACCGCGCGCATCGTGGGCGCGGAGGCGCTGATGCGATGGCAGCATCCCCAACGTGGCCTGGTGCCGCCCATGGAATTCATCCCGTTCGCCGAACAAACGGGTTTCGTGCGGGTGCTGACCCTCTGGATCTTCGAAGAGGCCGCCCGCGAATGGAAACGTCTGCTGGAAAACGGGCTGCAGCTCACCTTGTCGGTGAACCTCTCCACCCGCGATCTGCTCGACCCCGAGCTGCCGCAGAAGTTCGAAACGCTGCTGATTCGCCACACGGTCCCGGCGGAGGCCTTCTGCCTCGAAATCACGGAAAGCGCCATCATGGACGATCCCGAGCGCGCCCTGTGCACGCTCGAGCGGCTTCACGCGCTCGGGTTCCGCCTGTCGATCGACGACTTCGGCACCGGGTATTCGTCGCTCGCCTACCTGAAGCGGCTGCCGGTGGATGAACTGAAGATCGACAAATCCTTTGTTCTCAGCATGGAAAGCGACATCGATGACGCCCGCATCGTCCGCTCCACCATCGACCTCGCTCACGGTCTCGGGCTCTCGGTGGTGGCCGAAGGGGTCGAGAACGCCCAGGCATGGGAACTGCTGCGCGCCTTGCGGTGCGACGAAGCCCAGGGGTTCCACATGAGCCGCCCGATGCCCGCCGCAGAGTTCCTGCGCTGGTCCACGCTGTGGATGGCGCGGCATGCCCAGACGGCGGTGACGGGCGGCGACCGGCCGATCATCCTGCACTGACGGCACACCACATCAGCCCACAACTGATACGCTGTGCGGATGCCGCGCCGCCTCTTGTTGCAGCTGCTGTCCGCCCTGGCCCTCGGGGGGCTTGCCCCTCCCGGGTGGGCCGCGCCCCGGTTCGAGGATTCGATTGCGCAGCGGGTGCTGGCCTGCACGGGATGCCATGGGGCGCAGGGCCGCGCGGGGCCCGACGGCTTTTACCCGCGCATTGCGGGCAAGCCGGCAGGCTACCTCTACAACCAGCTGCTGAACTTCCGCGACGGGCGGCGCCACTACCCGTTGATGACCCACCTCGTGGCGCCGCTCACCGACGCCTACCTGCTCGAGATGGCCACGCACTTCTCGGCACTCGACTTGCCATACCCGGCACCCGCTGCCAACCCACCCGCCGACTTGGCCGCGCGCGGCGAAATGCTCGTGCACCGGGGCGATCCCGCGCGCGGGGTGCCAGCCTGCGTCTCATGCCACGGTGCCCAGATGACCGGCGTGGCGCCGGCCATTCCCGGCCTGCTCGGACTGCCCCGCGATTACCTGAATGGGCAATTCGGCGCCTGGCGCACCGGCAAGCGCCGGGCGCATGCGCCGGACTGCATGCGTGAGGTGGCCGTGCGCATGAACCTGGCCGACATCAACGCCGTCTCCAGCTGGCTTGCGGCGCAGCCCGTGCCAGTCCCTGCCAAGGCCGCCCCTGTGCTGCCCGGCCCGTTGCCGTTGCCGTGCGGCGGCATCGGCCAAGGGGGACCGCCATGATGCGGCGCGTGTGGCATGTCCTGCTCGCGCTCGCACTCGCCATGGTGCTGGCCGTCGTCGTGCTCGACTTCCGCAGCGACGAGGCCATCCCCGCCAACGCGACGCCTGTCGAAGGAACGGCCGAACAGGTGCAGCGCGGCCTGTACCTCGCCACCGCGGGCAACTGCATGTTCTGCCACACGGCACCCGGCGGTGTCCCGTACGCAGGCGGACGGCCCATCGACACGCCGTTCGGCACCGTGTTCACGTCCAACCTCACACCCGACGATGCCACCGGCATCGGCACCTGGGCGCCCGCCCACCTATGGCGTGCCATGCACCACGGGCGCTCGAAGGACGGCCACCGGCTGTTCCCGGCCTTCCCTTACCCGAACTACACCCACGTGAGCAGAGAAGATTCGGACGCGATCTACGCCTACCTCCGCTCGCTGCCCCCGGTGCGCCAGCCCAACGCCGCTCACACCGTGGGCTTCCCGTACAACACGCAAGTGGCCCTGGCCGTGTGGCGCGCCTTGTTCTTCTGGCCGGGAGGCACCATCACCGATCCGTTGCAAAGCGCCGAATGGAATCGCGGCGCGTACCTAGTGCAGGGGCTTGGACATTGCAACGCATGCCATTCGGCGCGCAACCTGCTGGGCGGCTCGGTAGGGGTGCTCGACCTGAGCGGCGGCCTGATCCCGATGCAGAACTGGTACGCACCCTCGCTGGCCTCGCCCGATGAAGCGGGCGTGGCCGCATGGGACACCCGTGACGTGGTGGCACTGCTGCGCGACGGCGTCTCGACACGCGGCTCCGCGATCGGCCCGATGGCCGAGGTGGTGCAACACAGCACCCAGCATCTGACGGAGGCCGATCTGCGGGCGATGGCCGTTTACCTGAAAGCGCTGCCGCAGGAGGCCGCGCGCGTGATCGATCCAGCTGCATCGTCCCCCTCCGGCCGTGAAACCGTCGGTTCACGCCTTTACGGCCAGCATTGCGCGCAGTGCCACGGCGCCCAGGGTGAAGGCGTGGCCGGGGCTTATCCGGCGCTTGCCGGCAACCGCGCCGTCACGTTGGACCCGCCGGCCAACCTCGTGCGCGTGGTGCTGCTCGGCGGGTTCGCCCCATCCACCGCCGGCAACCCGCGCCCGTTCGGCATGCCACCCTTCGCGACCGTTCTCAGCGAGGAGGACGTGGCCGCCGTACTGACCCACATTCGCAAGAGCTTCGGCAACCAGGGCCACACGGTGACGGCATTCGAGGTGCACCGTTACCGCACGAACTGACCGAGGTGAGCGTCGATTGGCCGCCGTTGGCTGCCCCTCACGCCGGCACCTCGCCGGCTCCCGCTTCTTCGCCGGAGGGGCGGCCTGCCCTCTTGCCGGATTCACCGCAGATCCAATCGCATTGCTTCGCACTCAGGCGGGTGCACAATTGCATGCCCGCGTGGTGCTCGAAAATCTCGGCCACCCATTCGACGAACACGCGCACCTTCGGGGACAGGTGCCGGCTGGAGGGGTAGACCACGTGGAAGGGCGCCGGGTCGGAGAGCCATTCGCTGAGCACCAGCTCCAGCGCACCGCATTCGAGATACTGATTGAAGATGTACGTGGGCAGGCGGCCGATGCCGAGGCCTGCAAGGCAGGCATCCACATAGGCGTTGGAATCGTTGAGCGTGAGCTGGCTGCCCACGGGCATGGTCATGCGCTGGCCGTCCCGTGAGAAATCCCAGTCGTACAGGTGGCCGTTGAGCTGCGAGAAGTAGTTCAGGCAGACGTGGTCGTTCAGGTCGTGCGGATGCCTGGGGCGGCCGTGCTTCGAGAGGTAGGACGGCGTGGCGCAGGTGACGATCTGCATCGAGCCGACGCGCCGGGCGATCATCGACTGGTCCTCGATGTTGCCCCCGCGCAGCGCACAGTCCACCCCGTCGCTCAACAGGTTGAGCGGCCCATCGCTGCAACCCAGTTCAAGCTGGATGTCGGGGTAGCGCTCAAAGAAGGTGGGCAGGGACGGGATCAGCAGCCGGCTCGCCACCACCGAGGCCACGTTCACCCGCAGCCTGCCGCGAGGATTGGCCTGACGGGATGAGAACGATTCCTCCGCGTCGCGCAGGTCCTCGAGGATGCGAACGCACCGCTCGTAGTACGCCGCACCGTCGGCCGTGACGGACACCCGGCGGGTGGTGCGGTGGAGCAGCCGAACCTTCAGGTGCGCCTCCAGCTCGGCCACGCTGGCCGACAGCGTGGCCTTCGGGGTACCGAGCAATTCCGCTGCCTTGGTGAACCCCCCTGTGTCCACCACGGCGACGAACGCCCGCATGGCTTTGGCGATGTCCATTGTTCTTGAATCCCGAACAGTCATTCCAAGGAATGGCAGTTTATCTTTGAATGAACGATCAATAGAGTCCATGCTGCGCCGCACAAGCTCGCGGCGTGCTGTATTCCCCGATTTGCCCATTGCCATGAACACCTCTTCATCCCCTGGAACCGGTCCGGACGACACGTTCGAATGGCCCGGCGCCAGCGGTCCACTGACGGTACGCCTGTACACGGCCGGACCCCGCAAGTCCGAGGCCCTGCTCGTGTTTTTCCCACCGGGCGGATTCCTCGTGGCCGACCTGGAATCGGCCAACTGCTGCCTGAAGGCATTCGCCGAGAGAACCGGCGTGACCGTTCTTGCGCCGAGGTACGCGGTGGCGCCCCAGCACCCCTTCCCCGCGGCCATCGAGGACAGCCATGCCGTGCTGAAGATGGCCGCGGCCCGCGGCAGCCGCCTGCGCGGCTGGACAGGCCGCCACCTGGTCGTGGGTGGCATCGAGGCGGGCGGCAACCTGGCCGCAGTCTCCACGCTGATGTCACGCGACCGGCTCGGCCCGAAGGTGGCTGGCCAGGTGCTGCTGATGCCGATGCTCGACCCGAGCATGCGGGAAGCGCAAGCCTCGCCTACAAGCCACGGGATGCCCGACAGCGCCAGCCGGCTGTTCACCCAGGCGTTCCGCGATTACCTGCCGCGCGCAGCCGACCGGGTGCACCCTTATGCATGTCCGCTCGAATCCAGCCGTCTGGCCGGCCTGCCGCCCGCGCTGATCGTCTATGCGGAGAACGACCCGCTCGCACCGGGTGCCCGCACCTACGCGGACAAGCTCGAACGCGCCGGGGTGCAGGTGCAGCGCACCATGCTGCCGGCAGGCGACCTTACCGGCGCCGAGGCGCGCTGTTCCACCGCCAGCCGCGAGGCGTGCTGCGGGGCAGTCGAGGCGTTCCTCGCCCCCTTCGTTCAACGCGCGAAGCCCTATCCGTCGAAGTCCGTCGCGTCCGTACTCCTTTCGAAAACCCCCGAGGCTCCCCATGACTGACCGCCCGCTTTCCCTCGCCGTGACCATCACCACCCTCGCCCTCGCATCGGCCGGCCTGCTTGCACTCTCGGGCTGCTCGAAGGGGATCGACGCCCAGGCGCAAGGCGCAGCGCCGCCGCCCCCGCCGGTCAGCGTCGCGGCGGTGGTGACGAAGAAGGTGACCGAGCACAACGAGTTCTCCGGCCGCATCGAGGCGGTCGAATCGGCGGAGATTCGCGCCCGCGTGCGGGGCACGGTCGAGGCCATTCATTTCAAGCCCGGCTCCATGGTGAAAAAGGGCGATCTGCTGTTCACGATCGATCCGCGCGCCTACCGGGCGGAGATGCTGCGCGCCGAAGCCGCGGCGGCCGGTTCGGCCGCGAAGGCCGAGCTCGCCCGCACTGAACTGGAACGGTCGCGGCGCCTGCTGGCCGACAACGCCATTTCCCAGCGTGATTTCGATGAACGCGCCGCGAACGCCCGCCAGCTGGATGCCGCCGCCCGCGCCGACCAGGCCGCACTGGCCAGCGCGAAGCTCAACGTCGAATACTCGGCCGTGCGCGCGCCATTCAACGGCCGCATCGGCAAGGCGGAAGTCACCGTCGGCAACCTGGTCGACGGCAGCGTCGTGTTGACCTCGCTGGTGTCGATGGACCCGGTGTATGTCAGCTTCGACGGCGATGAGGCCACCTACCTCGCCCTCGGCAGCGCCGCACGCGGCGGGGCCTCGGCCGTCAAGGTGCACCTCGGGCTCGCGAACGAAGCCGGTTACCCGCGCGAAGGCCGCCTCGATTTCGTGGACAACCGCATCGATCCCACGTCGAGCAGCGTGCGCATGCGCGCCATCGTGGACAACAAGAACGGCGCCCTCACGCCGGGCCTGTTCGCCCGTGTGCAGATCGGCGCCGAGGCCAACAGCACCACGTCGATCCTGATCCAGGACACCGCCGTGGGCACCGATCAGAACCGCAAGTACGTCTATGTGCTGGGCGAAGGCAACAAGGCGGAGTACCGCGTTGTCGAGCTGGGCCAGTCGATCGACGGCCTGCGCGTCGCCCGCAGCGGCCTGAAGGCAGGAGATCGCATCATCGTCAACGGCCTGCGGCGCGTGCGCCCCGGTGCGCCGGTGACGCCACAGGAAGTGCCGATGGTCGCCACCGCGGCGTCGGCCGTGGCCGTGGCCTCGCGGTAAAGAACAGAAAGAAGAACCCTCATGAACATTTCGCGCTTCTTCGTGGACAGGCCGATCTTCGCGTCGGTGCTGTCCATCCTGATCTTCCTCGGCGGGCTCATTGCCATCTTCAAGCTGCCGATCTCGGAATACCCGGAGGTCGTTCCGCCCTCGGTCGTCGTCAGTACCCGCTTTCCCGGCGCGAACCCCACGGTGATTGCGCAGACTGTTGCGGCGCCGCTCGAAGAGGCCATCAACGGGGTGGAGGACATGCTCTACATGTCCTCGCAGGCCACCGGCGACGGCGGCATGAACCTGACCGTCACCTTCAAGGTGGGCACCAACGTCGAACAGGCCGAGACCCAGGTGCAAAACCGGGTGCAGCGCGCGCTGCCGCGCCTGCCCGAGGAAGTGCGCCAGGCGGGCGTCACCACCGTCAAAAGTTCGCCCAACATCACGATTGTGGTTCACCTGCTTTCGCCGAACTCGACGTACGACGAGGTGTACCTGCGCAACTACATCGTACTCAACATCCGGGACCGCATGAGCCGCGTGCAGGGCATGGGCCAGGTGCAGCTGTTCGGCGCGGGCGACTACTCCATGCGGGTGTGGCTCGATCCGCAGAAGGTGGCCGCGCGCGGCCTGACCGCACCCGATGTCATCAATGCCATCCGCGAGCAGAACGTCCAGGTCGCCGCGGGCGTCGTGGGCGCGGCGCCCGCGAAGGATGCGCCCTTCCAGCTGTCCGTCAACGCCCAGGGACGCCTGAGCACCGAAGAAGAGTTCGGCGACATCATCATCAAATCCGGCAACGAGACCGGCGGCGTGGTGCGCCTGCGCGATGTGGCCCGCATCGAACTTGGCTCCCAGGTGTATTCGCTACGTTCGCTGCTGAACAACAAGCCGGCGGTCGCGATGGGCATGTTCCAGGCCCCGCAATCGAATGCGCTGCAGCTGTCGAACGACGTGCGCAGCCTGATGGAAGAACTGAAGAAGGACTTTCCGCAGGACGTCGACTACGCCATCGTCCACGACCCGACGCAGTTCGTGCGCGACTCGATCAAAGCCGTCGTGAAGACGCTGCTGGAAGCGGTGGCGCTCGTCGTCATCGTGGTCATCGTGTTCCTGCAGACCTGGCGTGCGTCCATCATCCCGCTGCTGGCCGTGCCGGTGTCCGTAGTGGGCACCTTCGGGCTCATGCTCGCATTCGGCTTTTCGATCAACACGCTGTCTCTCTTCGGGCTCGTGCTGGCGATCGGCATCGTGGTAGACGATGCGATCGTGGTGGTGGAAAACGTGGAGCGGAACATCGCCAACGGGCTGAGCCCACGGGATGCCACCGTGCAGGCGATGAAGGAGGTGTCAGGCCCCATCATCGCGATTGCCCTCGTGCTGTGCGCCGTGTTCGTGCCCATCGCGTTCGTGTCCGGGCTGACCGGCCAGTTCTACCGCCAGTTCGCGCTGACCATCGCCATCTCGACGGTGATCTCGGCATTCAACTCGCTGACCCTCTCGCCCGCCCTGGCCGCAGCGCTGCTCAAGCCCCATGATGCGCCGAAGGACCGCCTGTCACGTGCCATGGAATGGGCGCTCGGCGGCTTCTTCAAGCGCTTCAACCGCGTCTTCGACCGCGCCTCCAACCGCTACCAGGGCGGCGTGGGCAAGGTGCTGACGCACAAGACGGCCACCATCGGCGTGTACCTCGTGCTCGTCGCGCTCGCGGTGGTGATGTTCCGCGTCGTGCCGTCCGGCTTCGTGCCGGCGCAAGACAAGCAGTACCTGGTAGGCTTCGCGCAATTGCCCGATGCCGCCTCGCTCGACCGCACGGAAAGCGTGATCCGCCGCATGACCGACGCGGCCCAGTCGGTGCCCGGCGTGAAAAACGCCGTGGCCTTTCCGGGCCTCTCGATCCACGGCTTCATGAACGCGCCCAACTCGGGCATCGTCTTCTACACCCTGGAGGATTTTTCGAAGCGCAAGGGCCCCGGCCTGAGCAGCGGCGAAATCGCCGCCGAGGTGAACAAGCGCCTGGGCGCCATCCAGGACGCCTTCATCATGGTGTTCCCGCCGCCGCCGGTGGACGGGCTCGGCACCATCGGCGGGTTCAAGATGTACATCGAAGACCGCGCCAACCTCGGCCAGGACGAGTTGTACAAGGCCGTGCAGGCGCTGCAGATGAAAGCCTGGCAGACGCCGCAGCTGGCCGGCGTGTTCTCCGGCTACCAGATCAACGTGCCGCAACTCGACGCGAAGGTAGACCGCACGAAGGCCAAGCAACTCGGCGTGCCCCTGTCCGACATCTTCGACACGATGCAGATCAACCTCGGCTCGCTCTACGTGAACGATTTCAACAAGTTCGGCCGCACCTACCAGGTGATCGCCCAGGCCGACGCCCCGTTCCGTTCAAACGCGGACGCGATCGGCCAGTTCAAGGTGCGCACCGCCAACCATGAGATGGTGCCGCTCGGCAGCCTGTTGAACGTCACGCCCACCTACGGCCCGGACCGCGTGGAACGGTACAACTCCTTCATGGCAGCCGACTTCAACGGCGGCCCTGCCCCGGGCGTGTCGTCGGGACAGGCGCAGGCCATCCTGGCCCAGCTCGCCCAAGAGACGCTGCCACGTGGCATCGGCTTCGAATGGACCGACCTCACCTACCAGGAGATCCTGGCCGGCAACACCATGGTGATCGTGTTCCCGCTGTGCGTGCTGCTCGTGTTCCTCGTGCTCGCTGCGCAATACGAAAGCTGGACGCTGCCGCTTGCCGTGATCCTCATCGTGCCGGCCTCCATCCTCTTCGCACTGCTGGGCGTGCACCTGACCAAGGGCGACAACAACATCTTCACGCAGATCGCGCTGTTCGTGCTGGTGGGGCTGGCGTCGAAGAACGCCATCCTGATCGTCGAATTCGCACGCGACCTGGAACTGCAGGGCAAGGGCATCGTCGCCGCCGCGCTCGAAGCCTGCCACCTGCGCCTGCGCCCCATCCTGATGACCTCGTTCGCCTTCATCATGGGCGTCGTGCCGCTCGTGTTCTCATCGGGCGCCGGTTCCGAGATGCGCCATGCCATGGGCGTGGCCGTGTTCGCCGGCATGCTGGGGGTGACGCTGTTCGGGCTGTTCCTGACCCCGGTGTTCTACGTGCTGCTGCGTACGCTCGCCGTGCGCCTGGACCGCGGGCGCGCACCGAAGGCTTCCGCCGCGTCCCCTGTGATCGAGGCCTGAGGAGCCTGATGATGACCCTGAAACTGATCCCTTTGGCCGCCGCCCTCATGCTGGCCGGCTGCTCGCTGGCCCCCACCGTGCCCACGCCCGACGTCCGCGTGACGCCGGCCTTCAAGGAAAACCAGATGCCCGACCTGCCGGGCATCCAAGGCACCTGGAAGCCGGCCGTTCCATCGGACGCCGTGGCACGCGGCGCCTGGTGGACCGCCTTTGGCGACACGCGCCTCGACGAACTCGAAAGCCGCGCCGCCGAGGCCAATCCCACACTGGCATCCGCCCTGGCCCGCGTGAAGGCCGCCCGCAGCGCGCTGCGCGGCGCCCAGGCCGACCGCATGCCGCAGGTGAGCGCCTCCGCGGGCGCCTCCCGGGCGCGGCAATCGCCCGCCGAAGCCGGCTTTGCCGACGGCACGCCCATGCCCACCGGCAACCTCGCCCGCGTGGGCCTCGGCGCCAGCTACGAACTCGACCTGTTCCGCCGCGTCGGCAACACCGTCACGGCGGCCCGTGCCGATGCCGAGCGGGTCGAGGCCGACTACCGCTCCGTGCTCCTCGCCCTCCAGAGCGACGTGGCCCAGACCTACTTCGCCATCCGCACGGCCGATGCCGAAATCGCGCAACTCGACGCCACCGTCAAACTGCGCGACGAGAACGCCCGCCTGATCGACAAACGCTTCCAGGCCGGCGACGTGGCCGAGATCGACGTGGCGCGGTCACGCACCGAACTCGCCACCGTGCAGGCCGAAGCGGCCGCACTGCGCGGCCAACGGGCGCAGCTCGAACATGCGCTCGCGCTCTTGCTCGGTGAAGCGCCCGCGAACTTCCGCTTCGACGTCGCGCCGCTGACCGACACCGCCCAGGTCCCGATGATCCCTCCGGGCCTGCCATCAGCGCTGCTCGAACGGCGACCGGACGTGGCCGCGGCCCAGCTCTCCATGCAGGCCGCAGCAGCGCGTGTGGGCGTTGCGAAAGCGGCCGTCTTCCCCGCGCTTGCATTGACCGCGGACGCCGGCTAGCCTCGGCCGAACTCGAAAACCTCTTCAAATGGGACGCCCGCAGCTGGCTCGTCAACGCCGTGTTCTCATTGCCCATCATCGACGGCGGCCGCAACAAGGCCGCCATCACCCGGGCCGAAGCGCAACTCCAAGGCGCGATTGCCGACTACCGCCAATCCGTCTTGCAAGCCTTCGCCGATGTCGACGGCAACCTGGCGGGACTGCGCAGCGTGCGGGAGCGGGTCGTGCACACCGAGACCGCCGTCAACTCTGCCCGCCGCGCTGCGGACCTCGCCGACAAGCGCTACCGCGCTGGGGAAGACAGCTACTTCCAGCTGACGGATGCGCAGCGCAACCTGCTTGCCATCGAGCGGCAGGCGGTGCAGTTGCGGGGGTTGTCGGCGACCGATACGGTGGGGCTGATCCGGTCGCTCGGTAGGGGCAGGGAGGCGCTTTGATTCACTTGTAAGTCGTTCAAGCGGAATGGCCATTAGGACAGGGCTGCGCACCGGACCGCCTGGATCCTCCACGACGGGGCACGGCCTTGACCTCCGCTCTGCAATGACTATTCGCGTGCCTTCTTTCTCCCAGAAGGGTTTCCTTTTTCAAGCAACTTAATGATATCAGCTGGTGCATCAACATTCTTCGCATAATCGAGCACAGACCGTCCAAGACCGTTCTTTATTTTTACATCCGCACCTGCCATCAAGAGAAGTTTGATCACTTCAACATTCCTCCCAACTACAGCATTAAAAAGTGGAACACTTTTGTGGTCCCCTAGA